>Ga0209341_10000656_pt1 | contig 35599 bp, 32 predicted proteins | sample RifCSP13_2_FD_184020 | JGI IMG/M metagenome (GOLD analysis project Ga0209341, IMG submission 184020) | Soil microbial communities from Rifle, Colorado - Rifle CSP2_sed 13_2 (SPAdes) (version 2) | ecosystem: Environmental > Terrestrial > Deep subsurface > Rock core/Sediment | place: Rifle...
GGCCAGGTACTGGCTAACCGCGGTATCCAGGACGACTCCCTGGTAGCGCTGGTTCTGCGGGATGCGCAGGTCGAGCACCATGTTCGGGCTGGCCAGGCTGCCTTCGATGGCGCCAAGGTAGTCGCTGGCTGCGGTGGGGCTCATCCCGGCTTCCACCCACGCCTGGCGGTTGAGGAACTGCGAGGTGCGGTAGGGGTTGAAGCCGGTCTTACCGATAGTCACATCCACGTTAGCCTGCGCCGGTTGGCTCATGTAGGAGAAGAAAGCGTAAGCCGCGTCCTTAGTCAGGGGATCAGCGCCAGCGTTGATGCCGCCCGACCAGCCGCCATAGGCGGCGAATGGGGCGTAGTTCACACCGTCGACCGCATACGGGCAGGTGGTGGCGTCACAGGGCACCAGCGCTCCGGATGCCCAATCCAACACCTCTGTAGAGCCGGGGGTGATCACAGCGCCGACCTTGTCCTGCACCGTGGAGGTCTCCGGGTCGATCGCCAGCGGGCCGATGTCACCCCAGTCGACCGACAGGGCGCAGCGGCCAGAGGTGAACAGGCTGCGCGTATCACCGACGTCCAGATTCAATTCATCTGGTGGGCCATACTTAGTTGTCTCATTGTAGAGTTCCAACGCCTTCTTGAAGGCATCGTTCATCACCAGCGGTTCCATGGTCTCTGTGTTGAAGAACGTACCCTGTGAGGTGCCCTGGCTCTGGATCATCGAAGCTGCAAAGTCGGAGATAAACCAGTAGGCCTGCGCACCGCGCTTCTTGGAGATGCAGGAGCCATAATCCGGGTCGCCATCCCCATTGAGGTCCTTGCCTTGGAAGGTTTTGGCGATCGCCAGATAGTCGTCCCATGTTTTGGGTGGCTGCAGGCCTTCCTGCGCCAACAGATCGGTGCGGTAGTAGGCCATGTGGAAGTCGCCGTCCAGCGGGATAGTGTAGATGCTGCCGCCAAAGGTAGCGCTGAAATCGCGGAAGAAGGGTGCGATATCGTCCCACTGGATCGCCGTGTCAGCCGCCACGCGGTCGGTCAGGTCTTCCAAATACCCTGGGGTAATATAGTCGACCATCCATTGCGGGGCGAACACGAAGGCGTCAAAGGCGTTCGTGCCAGTCGCCATGTCAGTCAGGACCTTCTGGTAGAGTTCGTTGAAGGGCACGACCGTCACGTTAACCTGGGCGCCGGTCAGGGCGGCAAAGTCAGGGGCACGCCGCTGAAGCGGTTCGGCGATCTGCGGGCCGGTGAAGGTCAGCACGTCGACGGTCACGCCTTCGAAGGGCTTGGCCTCGGGCGTGGGGGTGACCACTTTTTCCACCTCCACGATCTCGGTACCGCCCGGCACCTCCACGATGGACGTTTCTACGACAACGACCGTCTTCACAACCTCTACAGGCGTGGCTGCTGGAGCGCAGGCAGCGAGCAGCATGGCGAGGGCCACCAGCGTCGCGATGACAAAATAAAGCTTGGATTTCATGACAAACTCCTCCTAGGATTGTCTAGATTTGCGAGGAGCAGGCTGAATGCCTTCTCCCTCGGCTGTTTTTTCCCAGATCCAAAATAGAGATTGGACCTGGGTTGAGTCCGTGGACGAAAGCCACGGAGTTCCAGTGCTGTGGATTGACCACGTTTGCCTGTGATTCGCTCTCACCTCCTTTCTAGCAATAAGCCGGCAGCTTTAGTCCAGGGATGCGGCGCAGGAGTTCGCGTCTCTCCTCCAGGCTTAGCGGCTGCACGGGCACCTTTTTTTCTGGCAGGATGTCTTTCCTGAACGGCAGATTGATATCATCTGGCTTGCCGCCACAGGAATAGCGCACGATCAGGCAAGTCGGCAACACAATTTGACAGGGTTGGCTGTCTTGTTCGCCGTTCAACCGGCTGAGAAGCAGCTGAGCAGCTTTTATCCCCATTTCGTAGGCGGGTTGCACTGCCACGGTCAAGAACGGGAAAACATGCGAGAGGTGAGGAATGTCATCGAAACTGACCAGGGCAATATCCTGTGGAATCCGCAGACCACGTTGGTCTACCGCATCGACTACCCCCAGAGCAATCGAATTATTTGTCGCAAAAATGGCCGTTGGTCGCAGGCCCTCGTCCAGGAGCTGATTGGTTAACGTCTCTCCAGAGGAGGTTTTAAACTCGCCGCGCCGGATCATGCGCCGGTCGATCGGAATCCCAGCCTCAGTCAGGGCGATGGTGTAGCCGGTGACGCGATCCTCAGCCGAAGAAGTGTTCAACGGCCCAGAGAGCACGGCAATGCGCTGGTGGCCCAGGTCGATTAAATGCTTGACCAGGGCACGAGCGCCGGAGATCGAATCGCCGATCACCGTATCAACCTCCCAGCCCTGGATGCGCCGGTCAACCACTACCGTTGGGATCTCACGCTCTCTCAGCCGCTTGAGTTTGCGAGCATCAGCACTGTAGGGGGCGATGATCACGCCGTCGACGCGCCGGCTGATGACTACATCAAGGTAGTGCAGTTGTTTGGTCGGATCTTCGTCGGTGTTGCACAGTAAAATTGAATATCCCCCGCTTTGGGCCGCATCTTCCACGCCGCGTGCCACCGTAGTCCAGAAGGGGTTGGTAATATCCGGCACCAGCAGGGCGATGGCGTTTGTCCGCTTGGAGCGCAGGCTGCGCGCGGCGCTGTTCGGCACATAATGCAACTCTCTGATCGCCCGCTCCACCTTATCACGCGTGGCGGGATTAACATTGCTGGCGCTGTTGATGACCCGGGACACGGTCACCGGGGATACGCCAGCTCGCTTGGCGACATCGGCGATGGTGGTCAATGGCTTCTCATGGAGGTTGAAGACCGACCGGCGACGAACGGCGAAATTCGAGTGGCTAACTTAACAATGTCAAGAATATTGGGCTATGAAATCGATTTCATAAGTGATTGTAGAGAATTTTGCCCCATTTGTCAAGAGGAAATTTAAAAAAATGAAACCAGTCAAAACCGCCTGTAACGACGACTTTTTTTCGGAGTATCACCCACTTTGAGCAATCCTTACGTTCACACGGAAGGACCCAGGCACGGCTTGGCCCGACACAACGATCAGGTAGCCGCCGCCACAGCCGGAGTACATGGCCCCGGCGTACCTGGATTGGTAGTAGCCCAGGATAGCCAGCAGGTCAACGGTGAGCGTGGGATGCGTCACTGTGTTGGGCAGGATCGTTTCCCAGCACAGCATGCACTCGTTCAGGGAGGCGCCCAGGGCGGGGAGATCTCCGGCCAGGATGGCGGTAAAGCAATCTTTGCCTGATCCTCCCAATCTACGGATCCATTCCCTGTCCAGGTTCTTTTCGGTGAGTGGGTTGTATCCCTCGGGACGGGGAGCGACCGGGATCAGATAGATTACTTTCTCCAACCAGTGGGCTATCTCTGGATCGTTGTTGCCTTCCACGTGCACGGGGTAGATACCTCCTTCGAAGGCGTAATCGTAATCGATCCGGCTGATACCTGGGTAAATCAGGCCGACCATGTCTTGTGACCCGGAGGGCTCTGGTTTGTTTTTGTTCTCGGCGGCATACAACTGGCGCACGAGTTGCGCTGGATCTCCATCCGGCAGGCTGCCGTTCCACATTTCCATGGCGACATTGCGCGTGCTGATCGCCATGCCGCAGCGATCCATGTAGCGAAACTCAGGAACCAGCGAGACGACGACCATGGAACCTGGCGGCGATGGGTTGAGTCTGGAGACAAACGGTTGATCGATCCACCCCCCGGCCAGCGCCAGGCGATAGGGTATCGTGCCGATGATATCCGTGATGTCAGCAGCCTTTCTGGGATGCATAAAAACTCTCCTGAGTTCCCCTGAGTGCCTCTAAGCTCCCCCAAGTTCCATGTATAAGAGGCTGGACTCCCAAGGAAACTGGATGTATCAGCTAACCGTCCGCTTGCCGGCTTTACGATCGGCATACTGCCTCTCGATCCAGGCATAGGTCTTTGTCAGGCCAGCGCGCAGCGGGGTGTCAGGCTCCCAGTTTAAAATCTCCTTGATCAGCGTGTTATCGCTGTTGCGACCGGCGACGCCCTGGGGCGCGTGCGGGTCATATTTGCGCGCCAGGTTGACCCCCGCTATTTCTTCAATCAGGCTTACCAGATCGTTGATCGAGACAAGTTCGCTCGAACCAAGGTTGATTGGATAAGCAATTAAGTCGTCGCAGTGCATGATCCGATCGATGCCTGTGAGGCAGTCGTCGATGTACATGAAGCTGCGCGTCTGGTTACCGTCGCCCCAAATTTCGATCTCAAGATCCCCGCTGTCCTTGGCTTCGATCACCTTACGGCTCAAGGCTGCCGGGGCTTTTTCACGTCCGCCGTCCCAGGTGCCATGGGGGCCGTAAACATTATGGAAGCGAGCGATAAAGGTCTTCAGGCCTCGTTCCGCCCAATATTCCTGGCAGAACATTTCCGACATCAGTTTTTCCCAGCCATAGCCCCTTTCAGCCATTGCCGGGTAGGCGTCCGACTCTTTCAAGGCACGCGCATGGGGGTCTTTCTGCAGATCCGTGTTATACGCGCAAGCAGACGAGGAGAAGAAATATCTCTCTACCCCGGCCTGGTAAGCGGCTTCGATCATGTGGGTATTGATCAAGATGCTGCGCAGGCACTCGACCCGGAAGCGTTCGATGAAACCCATCCCGCCCATATCGGCTGCCAGGTTGTACACTTCAACCCCGCCCTCACAGGCCCGTTTGCAGTTATCTTGCCGGCTCAGGTCCAGAGACAGGTTTTCGACGCCAGGCACCTTTTGGTACCATTCCGGGAGCGGCTTCTTGTCAATCGCCCGGATGCGGGAGTATCCCAGGTCGTGGAAATACCTGACCAGTGCGCCGGCGATAAAACCGCCTGCGCCGGTGATGACGATCAGGTCGTCCTTGTTGAGTTTGCGATCGATAGCGAACGCTGGTCGTTTGTCCATCATCCTAATTTCCTTATATGAGTGAGAATCGAGGATAGAGAATCGAGAGTAGTTGTGTCTACCCATTCATTGATTATGATCTACGGGGCGCGAGGTCTCCCGTATGCCAAGTATATCCTGAGAAGTAATCGCCTGGGGATATTAGTGAACCAAATTATCCTAAAAATCCATGGTTGGCAATGGGTTGCACTGGATTAGAGAGACCTCGAGCAGCATGGGTAGATCAGGGCGGTGGTAGAATCGAAATGCATATTGTCGTGAAGAGAACATATCCCGAAGATTGGGTCACGTATCACGGATCACATTTAGGAGAACCCCATGCCCGAAGCAGTCATCATTGACGCCGTCCGCACCCCCATCGGCGCTTTGGGGGGCGTCCTGGCCCCAGTCCGCCCTGACGACCTGGCGGCCCACGTTTTAAAAGCCCTGCTCGAACGCACCGGTCTCGCCCCAGCGATGGTCGAGGAGGTTTACCTGGGCTGCGCTAACCAGGCTGGCGAGGACAACCGCAATGTGGCTCGTATGGCGGCTCTGTTGGCCGGCTTCCCCGTCGAGGTAGCAGCTGCGACAGTTAACCGCTTGTGCGCCTCAGGATTGGTGGCGGTTAACCAGGCGGCACGCGCTATCCGAGCGGGGGAGGGGGAGGTCTATATCGCGGGTGGAGTGGAGAGCATGTCGCGCGCTCCATACTCTATTCCCAAGGCTGAGCAGCCCTTTTCCTTTGGCAACCTGACCGCCTGGGACACTGCCCTGGGCTGGCGTTACCCCAATCCAAGGATGCAGGAGCTGTACGGCAGCGAGTCGATGGGCGAGACCGCCGAAAACATCTTTGCTGAAACAAAAATCCCGCGCGCAGAGCAGGATGCCTTTGCCGAGGAAAGCCATCGCCGGGCGATTGCCGCCATCGATTCCGGGAAGTTCGCGGAGGAGATCGCGCCGGTGCCAGTCCCACAGCGCAAAGGAGACCCAATCCTGGTGACCACCGACGAGCGCCCGCGGCGCGACACCAGCCTGGAGTCGCTGGCCCGCCTGCGTCCCGCCTTTCGCAAGGATGGCACGGTGACGGCTGGCAATTCCTCCGGGCTGAACGATGGGGCTGCCGCTTTGCTGCTGGTGAGCGCTGATAAAGCCAGGGAATTAGGGCTAAAGCCGTCCGCGCGCGTCGTCGCTTCAGCCGCTGCCGGTGTGCCGCCGCGCACCATGGGCTATGGCCCGGTGCCCGCTACGCGCAAAGCCCTGGCGCGTGCCAGGTTGGCCATCGCGGATATCGGGTTAATCGAGCTGAACGAGGCCTTCGCCGTGCAGGCGCTGGCGGTGATGAGGGAGCTCGGCTTACGCCATGAGATCACCAATGTCAACGGCGGAGCGATCGCTCTGGGGCACCCGTTGGGTTGTTCTGGGGCGCGGATCATGACCACCCTGCTGCACGAGATGCGCCGCCGCGCTGCGCAAGAGAAGCGCCCTTATTATGGTTTAGCAACCCTGTGCGTTGGCGTTGGCCAGGGGGAGGCCACCATCGTGGAGTGGATCGGCGATGCAACCTGAGATCCTCGAGTTCCACAAAGGCGGCTACACGATCAGCACTGACCCGGCCAGGCTGGACATGGAGGTCATTCACGATTTCCTGTCGAACCGCTCCTATTGGGCCAAGGGCATCCCGCGACACCTGGTGAAGAAAGCCATCGAGCACTCGCTCCCTTTTGGCCTCTACCACCAGGGGCAGCAGATCGGTTTTGCCCGCGTGCTCACGGATTATGAGCGTTTCGCCTATTTAATGGATGTGTTCGTCCTGGAAGAGTTTCGCGGGCAGGGGCTGGGGAAGTGGTTGTTGGAATGTGTTTTTGGACACCCCGAGTTACAAGATGTACGGCGCTGGATGCTGGCTACCTGGGATGCGCACCGTCTTTACGCCCAGTATGGCTTTACCCCTCTGGCTCACCCGGATCGATTGATGGAGAAAGTAAGTAAGGAGAGTTATTGAGAATTATCTCCCGCAGGTTGCTAATAAACTTGAGTGAGATCCTGGATCTAAATATTCAAATGTACAATCTGTCCTTGTCCACTTGCTCGCGTAAGATGTACAACTCCTCTGCGGAAGGTGGTGGATTTTCTTCTACCTGGTCTGCCATGGCTAACTCAAAACCGGTGTTCTCGATCACCTGCTCCACCGTCACACCGGGCTGGGTGGCCAGCAGCAGCATGCGCTTGGTTTGCGGGTGGTAACCCAGCAGCGCCAGGTTGGTCACCACGCGATAAGGTCCAGTGCCAGGCGGCAGGCCGGCCGCTTCGCGCGCCCCTGGACCATTCAGATAGCCAGGAGTGGTCACGAAGTCAACTTTCTCCAGGAAGCGGCGTCTGTCGTGACGCATGATGGCGATCGTTCGCCAGCAGAACGAACCGACATCGTTGCCTCCGCCGCTGCCGGGCAGGCGCACCTTAGGGTGGTAATACTCGCCGATCACCGTGCTGTTCAGGTTGCCGTAAGGGTCGATCTGCGCCCCGCCGATGAACCCGTACTCGATGAAACCGCGCTGGGCGGCCTCCATCACGTCGCAGATGCCTGCCGCGGCGATGGCGCGGTGGAAGGTGCATTCCCCGCCAACCGCCATGGGCAATGTCTCGAAGATGGCACCAGTGCCCCCAAACTCGAAGATTGTCACCAGGTTCGGGGCGTGCATGCGCTGGGCCAGGGAAGCCGCCAGCATCGGGATGCCCGTCCCAATGAAAGCCGTTGTATTATCAGTCATCAGCCGCGCTGCGGTGCAAACCAGCAGCTCGGTCGGGGAATATCCGTCAGATACAGGGTTGCTCATTGTCCACTCCTTGCGCCATGGCTTTGAGGCGTTCGAGACGTTCCCACCCGACCAGTTCCAGGTACTCCCGGTGATTTTTGACCCCGTAGATGTACTTATCGAGATAGGCCTGGGTGGTGGCCGGCTCCTGGGAGGCTTCGACCCACTGCTTAATGTGTTCCTCGTCACGCACATGGATGTAGCACATCTCACCTGGATGGGAAGCGAAAGGCGCGTACACCACCGCGTCCACCAGGTAGTAGGGGATGATGGTCCGGTCGGGATGGCAGCGGAAAACCTCGGTGTCCACGATCTCCTCTGCGCTGATGATCACCCGCTTGCAAGCGCGTGCCATCTCGGCAGCGAAGCCGCTGATCCCGTCGATCTGGGCGTTGCCGAATTTGTCCGCCCGGTGTACGTGGATCAAGCCCACGTCCAGGATCAGGGCTGGCACCAGGCAGATTGGGTCTCCGGTGAAAGGACATTCGACCACCTTGGCGGCGCTGTATTTCAGAGTATCGGTGCCCAGCATCGAGCGCATCGGGACGAAGGGCACGCCCATGGCGGTGGCCTTGAAGCGCCAGGCGAGCGCGGCGTTGCTCCACTCGACACAGGTCTCCAACCGCCCACTCTCCACTTCCCGGCGAAAGACGTTGGAGACGCCGTACACCTCCAGGCCAACATAGGTAATATCCATCCCCTTGACCAGGCTGGCGGCCAGCAGCATGTCCAGCTCGAACACCCCCTGGCCGACGACGCGCAGGTCTTTCTTTTTCTGGCGCACGACCTCGTTGACCAGCGACATCGGGCAGCGCACCGTGCCGTAAAGCTCTGTACCGATGTAATCACCGTCGTAGACGAAGCGGTCGATGGCTTCTGCTTCGGTCATGCGCTTATCGATCAGGGCCTTGGGTTTCTGGCGGTTCCACTCGCGGAATGCGTTGAGGTCCGGCTTTTGGATCAGCTGGCCGATGCCCGATTGGATGACTTCCATGTCTGCCCTCCTTGTTTTTAAGGCAAGAAGATCGAGATCACCACCGAGCGCATGGATTATCTTTGCCCGGCGCCTTATTTACCTATACGATACAACAAAATCCAGAAAAATGCAATCAGAACTAATCTAGTCGACCAGCTCCTGGCGGGCACACTCCAGGATGCGATCCAGTTCTCTGGATAAAGCCGGATCGAGAGGCTCGGGCTGGTGGGTGCTCAGAATCTGCTCCACCCGCTCTTGTGCGCGCTCGCCCATGAATTGCTTCCCTTTGGAAGTCCACACGTCATAGGTGTCACGCGTCCAGATCTTGCGCGGGACCCATAGCTCCTGGCGGAAGTGAGCCAGGGTGTGCTCATGGGTCAGATAATTGCCGCCCGGGCCGACCTCGGCCACGACCGGGAAGGCGAGCGTTTCGCCGTCGACTGTAAAACCTCTGAAAATGCGCTTGACAAATTCCATGGCCTCGTCGTCCACGACCAGCCAGGGGAGGCTGGCGCCGTGGTCCGTCCCCAGGATGCCGGCGTGGCCGAGTAAGTCCGCGCCGGCGAGAGCGCCCAGCATGAAGCTGCCCATCTTCTCCATGCCGGCCTGCACGTCGAGCGCCTTGGCATCGGTCAGGTTGACGTTGATATAGGCCGGGAAGCCGTAGAATCGGGCCATCTGGCTCATGGCGACCGCCATGAGCCCCTGCTCGGGAGAGCCGAAAGAGCAGATCGAGGTGCGCGGGTCCATGATGTGGGGAATGCCGCCGTACATGATCGGGGTGCCGGGATTGCAGGTCTGCACGACAACCAGGCCGGCCAGGATCTCGGCGTTCTCCTGGGCCAGGGTGCCGGCCAGCGTGGCGGGGCCGGTGCCGGTGGCCATGCTCATCGGCCCGAAGCTGATCGGCTGGCCGTATTCCAGGAATTCCAACATAACGTCAAGGCCGGTCTCCGGCAGCTGCAAAGGGCTGATCGGCTCCAGGAAGGACTCGACCATGGGGTGTTTGCGCAGGGTCTCCACCCCACCCGCTGCCGCGGCGTACATTTCGAGCACATAGTGAGAACTGCGCCGCGAGACCGGCCAGCAGCGTGTCGGCTTACCGGTGCCCTTGATTAATTCTGCGGTTAGGACGACATCTCGGATTGGATCGGGGACATCTACAGGGACGCCCATAGCGCCAACGACGGTGACATTGGAGAGGGCGTCTGCCAACCTGATGGCCTCCTGAGTGTCGGCCAGAGTTGGGTCGCGGCGTTCACCCGTGCGGTGATCGAACCAGGCGAATTGCCCGGGGGTTGAGATCAGGTTCATCTCGCCGTAGCCAAAACGGGCCACTTTGTCTGGGTGGCGCCCGTAGAGCACGTACTGCTTGCTGGCCTGCAGCAGGGCGGACTGCACCATACCTTCGTCAAAGCGGGCTAGTTTCTGGGTGAAATCGACTTTGGCTCCACCTTCAGCTAGGCGGGCGAGCACCCCTGCGTGGTGGACGATCACGCCTACCTTGCTTAAGATACGTAGAGAGGTCTCGTGGATGGATTGGATATCATCGTGAGAGAGCAGGTCGATGTGTGGTCTGGGCACGGGTTTACTCCGCTGGTGTGGGTGTAAGAGGCAGGACGCCTGGTAAACGGATGGCGACGTATGCGGCTCCAATGACGACGGCGTCCTGTCCGAGGGCCGAGGGGATTAGGTTGATCGGGTGTAGCAACGCGGCGCCAACGCGCTTCTGAATTGCGTCGACGAGCGTCTCCCATTGCCAATCGCTTGGACCGCCCAACACGATTACTTCAGGGTCGAGCATGACCGACAGATTGCAGATCACGATGGTCAGCAAGTCGACCGTTTCGCTGAATACCACCTGGGCCGCTGGGTCGCCCTCCGTTGCCAAGGTAAAGATATCCTGCACGCGCGCTTGCGAGCCTTTCTGGTTGATCAGCTCGGCCAGGCGGGAGGCCGGGTAACGATGGGCGACTAACTCCGAACGGCGCAGGATGCCCAGGCGGCCGGCGCGCATTTCGAGGTTGCCGATAGGACCTGCTGCGTGGCGCAGGGTTTCGATATCGGTAATAAAATAGCCCACCTCGCCAGCGGCATGCGTGGCTCCGTAGTACAGTTCCCCGCCCAGGACAACCCCAGCTCCGATACCCGTTCCGACGCTCACGAAGACCAGATTGCTGGCGCCGCGCGCTGCGCCTTTCCAATACTCTCCCAGGGCGGCCAGATTGACGTCGTTTTCGACTCTCACCGGCAGGTTGAATTCAGCCTCAACCATTTCACCCAGAGGGAGGTCTTTCCACCCCAGGCTGGGTGCCCACTCGATCATCCCAAGCGCAGGATTGACGATTGAGGGAGCACCGATGACTATGGCTCGCGGGGGAGCGCTGCCTGGTGGCGGGACGATCTGGTGATGCAAGAGCGAGGTTAATTGATCTATTGATCGGCGCGTGTCTCCCACTGCTAGAGGTTCAACAGCACTGGCCAGAATTTGCCCTCCCAGGTTGATCAGGGCTGCATACGCTTCTGTCAGGCGCAGGTCGACGGCGATCAGGGTTGCAATGTCCGGGTTGATTTGTAGCAAGTTGGAGGGTCGCCCAGCTTTTAAGCTCTGACTCCTGCCCATTTCCGCCACAACGCCTAGATCGAGCAGCTGGTCAACTACCCGGCTGACCGTAGATGGACTGACGTCTAACTTTCGGGCGATTTCGGCGCGGGAGGTGGGGGTTAAGTCGCGCACTGATATGGCGATGCGTGAGAGCAGGTGATCGGAGTTGGCTTTCGTGGGCATGGTTATGTTAAGTATGAGTATTTAGATATAATTTATTGCAAATCGAATTAATTATTTCCCTTAAACAAATTTTACGACATTTGTTGTTGAAAAGTCAAGCCAGAATGGCAGTAAAATAGGCTGGATTGGCTGGTTATTGGTTGACAAATGAGTAGAAGATGAATAAAATAATTCTACATGAAACAAAGTAGGCGAGCGACTGGTTCTCTCGAGAAAAACCATCCAGGACGGCCGCTCAACCAGAATCGGGACCTGCATCTTTGAACGGAGGAGATTATGCCAATCTATTCACCATCCAAAAACCTGAATAAGTTAACCCGCAGAGACTTTTTGAAGCTCAGTGGTGTTGGGCTGGTCACGATCGGCCTTGGGCCGACCCTGGCCAGTTGCGCCCCGCGGGCAACAGCAGTCCCAACCCAGGCTGTAGGAGGCAAGCTGGATTTCCTCAGTTGGGAGGGCTATGATTTGCCAACCTGTATGGATACCTGGCAGAAAGCGAAGGGGGTGACTATGTCCTCGTCCTACATTGGAGATCACAGCGAAATCCAGGCCAAGTTAACCAGCGCGCAGACAGTGGGCTACGACCTGATCACTTACTACCAGGGTTATTTTGATCTCTATCGCGACGAGCTCAAGATCATCCAACCCATCGACCGAAAGAAGGTCACGAATTTTGACAAGCTTTATGAGCTGTTCCGCACGGAGGAGTTCTGGGTGGATAAGCAAGGAGCCCTTTGGGGAGTGCCCTTCACGTGGGGAGCGGAGGGTTGCAACTACAACGCCGATAAGACCGATCCGCCTCAATCCTGGCGTGATCTGTTGAAGCCGGAGTTCAAGGGCTTGTTAGGTATGGTCGACGACATGAACGGGGCCGTTGTCGTTGCGGGCCGCATCCTTGGCTACGGCGATCAATTGCCCAACCTGACTCCAGATCAGCTGGCCGAGGTGAAGGCGCTGCTGCTCGAATACAAAACTCAGGCGCGCGGCATTGCGCCCTCTTTTGGAGACCTATCTGACCTGCTCGTCTCGGGCGAGGTGATTGTCACCTATCCCGGGTGGGCTGCGGTCAATATCTGGGCGCAGGAACGCGGCGTTAATGTGCAGCATACCATCCCGGCGGAGGGTGGCTTCGCCTTCATCGACGCTTTTGCAATCCCGGCCAGTGCGGATAACGTCGAGACAAGTGTGCAGTGGATAAACGAAGCGATCGGACCTCAAGTTCAGGCCTGCCAGGCGGCTGCGCTGGCGGCGGGGGTGGTCAACCCAGAAGCAGTCCCGCTCCTGGACGAAAAGACGGCTGCTTTGTATGACTATAACAAGATTGAGGAGGTCTTCAAGAACGCGCCAGTGTACTCCTTGCCTCCCCGAGAATCGGACCAGTTTGCCACGTATGATGACTGGCTCTCGATGTGGGAGGAGGTTAAGGCGGCTTAAGCATCTCTTGGGAGAAATTTCGACGGTGTAGCTGTCGAAATTTCTCCCGAAAATCCCTCTATCTCCATGAGCGATGCTTCTATCCCCACCCTGCGTACGCGCCTTACTCGGCGGCCGGCGGGTTGGTTGCTTTTCCCATCCCTGACTGTCCTGATCTTATTCTTCATTCTCCCCACTGCCATATTCTTTATCTACAGTTTCCTGACTTCGCGTTATTATCGCGTGGCCTGGGTTTTCACCCTGGAGAATTATTACCGGGCCTTTACCACCCCAGTGTATTGGGACGCCATCTTCAATTCCCTATTAATCGGTCTCCTGGCGGCGGTGATAACTACCCTAGTCAGCTACCCCTTTGCGTATTTCCTCACCTTTCGTATTACCCGTGGCAGGAATATCGTGCTCTTCCTGGTGGTGATCTCCCTGTTAGGCAGCTACCTGGTGCGAGTGTATGCCTGGAAAACGATCCTGGGTAGGGAGGGCGTGATCAACAGTTTCCTTTTGATGTTGGGGATCATCAAGGAGCCCTTGCTCTTCTTGCTTTTCAGCCGGCTGGCGGTGATCCTGACCCTGGTACACGTGTTCCTGCCCTTTACTATGCTGCCCATCTTATCCAGCCTGCAGAATATCCCCTCCGAATTGATCGAAGCGGCGCGCGACCTGGGGTGTAATCCTTTGCAGGGTTTCTTGCGCGTCACACTGCCGCTCAGCGCCACGGGAGTGCTGGCTGGCTTTGCCTACACTTTCATCCTGTCTGCTGCGGACTACATTACGCCGCAACTTGTCGGCGGGACGAGCGGGGGGATGATCGGCCTGAGCATCACCAACCAGTTCGTCAAGGTAGGGAATCTGGGCCTGGGATCTGCCCTTTCCTTTTTCCTGCTATTTCTGCTTGTCTTCATCGTTTATTCAGTTCGCTGGAGCGCGCGCCGGGCTCACCTGGTGAGCAATGCTTAGGAGATCGACTGCGTGGTGAACACAAATACTGTTCAACTTCGGCGACCTATCCGTATCCCCTGGCTTTATATCTATTCGGTTCTGGTCATCATTTACCTTTTCTTTCCGATCGGTATCATCGTTCTATTTTCCTTTAACTCTTCTCCTGCGGTTAGTTTTCCGATCCGAGGTTTTTCCCTGCGCTGGTACATGGAGGTGCTGGAAAGCCCGGTTTTCCTGGCGGCTCTGAAGAATTCCCTGGTCGTGGCGGTATTCACCACGTTCTTTTGCCTTTCCTTAGGGACACTGGCCGCGCTTGCGCTCACCAGGTACAGGTTTCGCTTCAGGCCTTTTGTGCAGTCGCTTTTCCTCATGCCGCTTTCATTGCCTGGACTTTTCTTGGGTATCTCGCTGCTTACTTATTTCATCTCTCTAAACCTGCGACTCTCCCTGGGAACGGTCGTCGTAGGTCACGTTATTTACACCCTGCCTTATTTTGTCCTGGTGGCTACGGCGCGATTGGAGCGCTTCGACCGCGTCCTGGAGGAAGCCGCCCAGGATTTAGGTTGCACTCCCTGGCAGACATTTTGGAAGGTTAATTTCCCGATCATCGCTCCATCGATGATCGGAGCTGCCCTAATTGTTTTCGCCCTTTCTTTTGACGAATTCCTGATCACTTTCTTTGTTATCGGCCCGGAGAGCACCTTGCCGATGTTGGTTTGGTCGATGATGAGGAAATCCATCGACCCAAGCGTAAACGCTATCTCTGTGGTGCTGATGTTGGCATCTTTACTGTTGATCCTGTTCCTCAGCAAAGTCGTGGATATCAGCGAAATCGAGTTTTAAGAGGCTGGGAGATGAGTCCTGTTCATGTATTTGCGGATCGCGTGACGAAGAAGTTCGGAGAAGTAGTAGCGGTTTCGTCGTTGAGTTTAAGCGTCGAGCAGGGCCAATTTCTGACTATCCTGGGCCCCAGTGGTTGCGGAAAGACGACTTTGCTGCGCATGATGGCTGGTTTCGAGGAGCCTACCTCCGGACGCATCTATCTCGGCGGCCAGGATATCACCTTTGTTCCTCCCCATAAACGGCCGGCCAATCTGGTCTTTCAAAGATATGCTCTCTTTCCACATCTAACGGTGTTTGAAAACGTCGCTTTTGGCCTGCGCGTTAAGAAGATCGCGGAGAAAGAAGTGCAACGACGAGTGGAGCGGATACTGGCGCTGGTGCAGCTCGAGGGTTTTGGCAAACGCCAGGTGAACCAGCTCAGCGGTGGACAGGCTCAACGCGTGGCGCTGGCACGCGCCCTGGTTAATGAGCCGCAAGTCTTGCTGTTGGACGAACCGCTTGGCGCCCTGGACTTGAAGATCCGCCAGCAGATGGAGGTGGAGCTCAAGCTGTTGCACGCCGAACTCGGCATGACCTTTATCTATGTGACTCACGACCAGGAAGAAGCGATGACCGTTTCGAACCGCATTGTCGTCATGCGCGCGGGCCAAATCGTTCAAGACGGCACGCCAGAGGAGATTTACGCCAACCCGGCGAGCACCTTCGTCGCCGACTTCATTGGGCATTCAAATCTGCTTCAGGCGACAGTTTTACAGACGGCGCCCTCCCACCTTAGTTTTCTTGGCGGCTCCTATTCCGCCAGACACCATCCCGGCCTGCGGGAGGGACAGGCGGTGAACATCTTGCTTCGTCCGGAGGTGTTGAGAGTGTTCGGTGATGCGCCGGAGGGTTTCGAGAATGTGCTCAAGGGGAGGATTGTCGATGCCACCTTCAAAGGGCCATATGTGGATTACCTGGTGGAAGTGGGCGAAGCCCGGCTAACGGCGCATCACTCCGTCCGTGAGGGGGTGTCCACTTTTAACCGAGGGGATGCGATCTTCCTGGCCTGGTCTCAAGACGACGCCCTCATCCTTTCGTCTTGAGGTGATTACGGTTTTCTATTTCTGAGCAGGGGCGATAATGCTGGGAGCCTTCTACGGGTTGAGCGCTGCATTGACTTGGGGGGCTGGCAACGTTTTAATCAAATCTCAGGTGGGCAAATTAGCGACCACCCAGTTGCTAACCGTACGAGCCGTTGCCGGCGCAGCGACCGCTGTCCTGGCCTATTTTTTCCTGGGCAAGAACGATGCGCTCCTGTTGCTCACCCCCCTGGCCTGGATGGCGCTGATCGGGTCTGTACTCACCGGTTACTTTGGTTCTGACCTGTTGTTCGTTTATGCTCTCAAGGAGCTGCCCCTTTCTTATATTTTCCCTATCCAGGCTACCTATCCTTTGATAGCTACCGGATTAGCCTGGTTCATCTACGGGGAGGCGATCTCACCCTGGGTTTTCATTGGAGCTGTACTGGTGATCGCTGGTGTCAGCCTGATCGGAAGTGATGAACCTCAGCAAGCCAGCCCGATCAATCGGTCGAAGCGGATGCGAGGGTTCACCTTGACCGCGCTGAGTGCAGTAGGTTGGGGTTTATCGGCGACCTTTCTCAGAGGAGCGTTGGGAGAAATCGATCCAGTTACAGTCAATACGGGAGTAGGTCTACTCACCGCCTTCGCTTTCTTAATTATTTCCCGGCCAATAGCGATCGCCTCGATCGTTAAGAGTGAGCCCAGGATTGGTCAAGCGCTCGGGCTGGCAGGAGCTCTAGGAGGGACAGGCCTGTCCAATCTGTTCTATATCCTTACCATCCAGGTGGCCGGCGTCGCCCAGGCGACCGTTTTAGCCAGCACTGCTCCCCTGTTCACATCTTTTTTTGCCGTGTTTTTTCTGGGTGAAAGACTGACGGTAAAGTTAACCCTGGGTACATTTCTCACCGTGGTTGGCATTGGCGTTCTGGTAGGAGGTTAAGATGCCCATCCTGAAAGAAGAGTACCAAAATCGGTTCGACCGAGTTCTGGATTGTGCCATGAGGGAGGATTTCGATCTGCTCATGGTCTATACGCGGGGCAATCGGAACATGTACGGCAACTTGCTTTATCTGACGGGCTATTACAGCTTCGACCCATGTATCGAGGGCGCGTTGCTTGCGCCGCGCACGGGGGATGCGAGGCTGCTTTTAAATTTTGAATGGGATCTTGACCGGGCGGCCCTGACCTCCTGGTTACCGCGCGGCGCGATGAACTCCAATCGTGATCTGGGGGAGGGGTTGATCCGCTATTGCTTGGAGGCGGGATTTGTCTCAGCCAGGATTGGCCTGGCAGGGGCAACCTACCTGCCTGCCAGCTTATTTATGCAACTACAAACCGGTCTGCCCCAGGCGACCTTTGTGCCTGCCACTGCCATTGTTGAGCATGAGCGGTTGATCAAGAGTGAGAACGAGATCGCAGCTATGCGCGTTGCGGCGCGCATCACGAACAACGCCATTATGGCAGGCATCCAGGCGTTCGAAGCAGGCGTATCCGAGTTGGAGATCCTCGCGGTTTGCGTGCGTACTATGCTGGAGAACCAAGCTGACGAGATCGCTTTTACCCCACAGGTTTCCTTTGGGAAGATGACCGAGGTGTGCATGGCCCCGGCCTCCCGGAACCAGTTGCGCCGCGGAGACATGGTGATGTTCGACATGGGTTGCCTGTACGAGCATTATGTCGGGGACCTCTCGCGCACGCACATCTTTGGTAAACCCACCCGGGAACAGCAGCAAATTTATGACCTGGTGGTCCAGGCTCAGGAGGCGGCGATCCAGGCGGTGAGGCCTGGAGTGACCGCAGGGGAGATCGATGGCGTGGCGCGCGATCTCATCTCACAGGCAGGCTACGGCGAATACTTCAACCACTGGTTGGGGCGGGGAGAAGGGCTGGACCTCCACGAGCGCCCCTTTATTGAACAGGGCGATAACATGCCGCTCCAGCCGGGCATGGTCTTCAGCATCGAGCCGGGGATATACCTGCCCGGAGTCGGCGGCGCACGCCTGGAAGAAACAGTGCTCGTCACTCCAGAAGGGCATGAGGTCATCTCCGATCGCTCTTGGATACCTTTTGGAACCTGACTGATGGAGGGGAATAAGGCTATCTTATAGAGAAAATTCGACAGAGATACCATTTGAGAGATTGGCAATGAAATTGCCGGTAGTTTTGGATGCGTTTGGATATTGAGGAGGATATCTTGTTCTACGAAAAATTTTCAGAGAACGGGTCCGGAGAGAAAAATAACAGCCTGTGGCACCGCCACCCTGCTAACCCGATTTTAAGGCCTACCCCTGGCACATGGGCAGGCGAGTGGATCGCCAATGAGACAATCATCCAGGTCGAGGACGAGTACCTGATGTACCTGGATGGGAAGAGCGGCCCGGTGGAAAAGATTGGGGTAGCTCGGATGAAAGTCACGGCGTTCGATGGGGTGCATTGGGAGGAATATCCAGGAAATCCTGTGCTGGATATCGGGCCGGGCGGATATGATCACACCAGTGTGCTTGATCCATCTGTCTTATGGTTCCAGGAAAAGCTCTGGATGTACTACACCGGTTTGGGAGGACCGCCGGATCGCATTTGCCTGGCGCTCTCCGAGGATGGTTATCATTGGAAAAAACATGCCGATAATCCGATTCTGAATGGCCGCTGCCCGCATGTAGTGCTCAAGGCAGGAGTGCTTTACCTGTTCTACCTGGTTTATAACGAAGACGGAGGTTACGACGTGCGCCTGGCTACCAGTATGGATGGGTTACACTTCGAGCGGCATGCGAAGAAACCGATCTTGCCGCGGGATCGAGAAGGTGCCTGGGATTGGTTCTCGGTAGTCACCACACGCATCTTCGAAGAGAAAGGCCTTTACCAGATGGTATACGCCGGGGATAGAGATAGAGTAGACGAGCCGCGCGGCTTTGGTCTGGCTATCTCGACAGATTTAGTGAACTGGGAAAAGTACCCAGGCAACCCGATCTTTCTGCCGGGAGAGGCTGGCAGCTGGGACAGCGAAGCGATCTGGTGCCCATGGGTGATGAAACGCAGCCAGCAATACTGGATGTGGTATTGCGGCAGCCGCACGACCTACAGCCAGGGGCTTACCCCCCAGACTGGGCTTGCGCTGCTTGGATAAGATCTGAGGCCAAGCCAACGGAAAGGAAGTCGGAATAAGCAGGTTCGATCAACGGCCGTAGCACGACCTGGGAGATGACCATGTGAGGTGGCTGTTTGAGGGCAAAAACGACAACTTGAGCGACGTCTTCTGGCTTAAGGAAGTAAGGTCGCCGCGCATCCTCGTTAGGCGCCCAGGAATCGACCGAAAGCCGGGTGTCGGTTGCCCCTGGGTGGATGCTGCAAACGCGGACCCCCTGCGGGCGGAGTTCTTCGTCGAGGGCTTCGGCTAGCCCGGTCAGGGCGTGTTTGGAGGCACAGTAAACCGAATCCAGGGCAAACCCGCGCAATCCAGATACTGAGTTGATGAAGACGAGGTGACCAGAACGCTTGGAGAGCAATGTTGGGAGGACTGCCCTGGTAAAGAGGAGTGCTCCGAGCAGGTTGGTATCAATGATCTGGTCGTATTCCTCCACAGTGGTCTCCAAGAATGGCTTGAAGGTTTCGACACCGGCATTGTTCACCAGAATATCGATCGTTCCGGCCTGCTCCAGGATGGTTTGCACGGCCTGTTCAATTTGTGCAGGTTCCCTCAAATCTGTCGTGATTGGGATGATACCGTTGGTAATTGCTTTGCCCGGGAGAGCACTACGCGAAATTGCAAATACGCGCGCTCCCTCTAGGATCAACGCCTGAGCAGTAGCCAGGCCGATCCCTCGGCTGGCTCCAGTGATGATGGCGACTTGATTGGCAAGCATTGCAGGGAATCCTTTCTTGATAACCGATTTATTGTAGCGTAACACGAAGGGGCGACTCATGTCAATGCGCAAGCTGGCGCTGGGGATAGACCTGGGAGGCACGAATTTGCGGTCTGGCTTGGTTGATCCGAAAGGGAAATTAATCGAATTTTTTTCCCAACCGATCGACCCGCTGCTCTCTGGCGATCAAATCGTGGAGGCTGTCGTTGGGCAGGTGAAGGGCCTTGGATCGCTATCCGGGATTAGCGGAGTTGGAATTGGGTTGGCTGCTAACATCATCCAGGGCGGGATCTTGCAGAGAGGGCTGACTACACTGGCAGGCCTGGCAGGCTATCCCTTCTTGGAGCGCCTCTCAGGGGCATTGGGCAAGCCATGCCTGATGGATAATGATTCCATTTTAAATTTGCTTGGGGAGGTTCACTTTGGCGCGGCCCGCGGGGTGGACAATGTCTTGTTGATCACCCTGGGTACAGGCATCGGGAGTGGGTTGTTGCTTGACGGGGTGATCCGGCATGGTGCGCATAGCAGCGGATCGGAGATTGGGCTGACGGTCGTTCGGGAGAGCATTACCGGCGATTATGTCCCGGTTGAGAACCTGGTGTCTCCGGGAGCGCTCATGCAGAAATTGGGCGAGCCAGGTGGGCAGCTCTTCCAATTCGCCTTCAATAGGGATGAAAAAGCGCAGTCGCTGATCGATGAAATGTTTGAATATCTCGGCGTAGTGGTGGCCAATGCTCATGTGCTCCTGGATTTAGAATTAGTCTTGCTGAGTGGTGGGCTGGCGAGGGTTGGCCCAGTTTTAAGAGATGGCGTCCTGGCAGCCTTCACGCGCACCTGCCCTGCTAACTATCAATTCGGCCTGCGCATCGAATTGGGAGATTTACCGGTAGATGCAGCGGGCGTGATCGGCGCAGCCTGCTTGTGGTTTGAGCAGGAAGGTTGGTTGATGAGGCGCAGGTTGTAAAAGCTAGATGGCAGCGATGATCGTATCGAACGAAAGATTTCTCGGATAAGTGGAGGATCTATGGTTTATAAACCTTCTCCCCGGCCTGAGTATGATGGTCCCACGTTGATTCGCTTTGAGAATGTGGTGCGCCACCTATGGGGGGACGCGGACGCTGGGCAGGTCGCAGATTGGATATACATATCCAATCGCAATATCCATGCGATCGTCTATAGCCTGCTGCCAGGAAAAACCTTTACTCATTCCCAGGAATACCGCACTATCTTTGGGGCGGACGAGGTCATGATCGTGCTGGATGGTGTCTTCGCTCTGGCGAACCCCCAGAGCGGAGAGGTTCAGCGCGCGCGGGCTGGAGAAGCGATCTTCTTTCGAAAGGATACCTGGCACCATGGGTTTAACCTTGGGGAGAGTCCCGTACGCGTCCTGGAATTCTTTGCGCCACCTCCAGCGCAAGGGACTTCCGGGATTTATGCTCAAAATAAGCCTTACTTACCCAAGGAAACCTGGCAATACATTAATCCCCATGCTTTGAGAGGTTGGCCGCGCCCCAATCAGCTTCCAGGAAAATCCTTGGTGAAGATCAGAGAGGACGAGTTATTGTGGGAGTTACGGGGCGGTGAAAGCAAGATGCTGGTGGGTCATTTTGCTTCAACCGAACACTTAAGGGTTGGCAGGTTGGATGTCCCCCCTGGCTTTCGATCCCCGGCAGAAAGACATGCCGGGGATGAATTCCTGTATTTAAATCGGGGAAGCCTGTCTATCTACTTACCGAGCGCTGAAGGAGAGAATGGGTTTGAACTGCGTCCGGAGGATGGTTTTTATATCCCTGCAGGCGTAGAACATGAATACCATAATACCGGAGAGCAACCAGCCCAAGCCTTGTTCGGGGTTGCTCCTAACCCAGAACCATTTCAAGAGGAGTGAATAGATGGGAAAATTCGAGATGAACTCCCGGCAGCGTATGCTGTCAGCTCTGGCTTGCCAGGAAGGCGACTATCCTCCTTGCAGTTTCATGCTTTACGGTGGTCTCAGATCTGAGTGCCACACCCACGCGGAGTTTATCGAGCGGCAAGTTGCCATGGGGTTGGACGCAACTATTCAACTCCCCCCGCGCCCTCCCATAGTGGTCAATGATTATTCCAACCTGCACGGCCTGCCGGTGAGCTACGATCCCAGGGTGCAGATCAGGGAATGGATTGAACATCCTACTGACGAAGAGTGGCCGATCCTGGTCAAAGAGTACGATACCCCTGGGGGGAGGCTGCGAAATGAAGTGCGTAAGACGGAGGATTGGCCATGGGGAGATCATGTGCCGTTCCTCGACGATTACATCATCCCCAGGGCGCGCAAATTCCTGGTGACGAAAGGCGAAGATCTAGAAGCCCTTCGATTTTTACTCATACCACCCTCTCCGAAGGAAATTGCCGCATTTAAAGTCGGCTCAATGCCAGCCCAGGCGCAGGCTCAATATTATGATCTGATGGTGGCTGGCGGGTGGGGGGTTGGCGCAGATCTGATCGGTTGGCTGTGCGGTTTAGAAAACATGATTTTCCTCCCTTATGATCAGCCGGACTTCTTTCGAGAAATCTTGGAGGTTATCTCCGCTTGGAACCAGCAACGTATGGAGGTGGTGCTCGCGGCTGGTATTGACCTGTATATCAAGCGCGCCTGGTACGAGAACCTGGACTTCTTCACCCCAGCGTCCTGGCGGAAATACATTTTCCCGATTTTGAAGTCAGAGGTTGACCTGGCTCATGAGCGTGGAAGCAGGTTCGGCTATCTGATCACCTCGAGTTGCATGCCTCTGCTGGAGATGATCGCCGAGGCCGGAGTGGATGTGTTGATCGGTGTAGACCCCATGCGTTGGGATCTGGAGATAGCCAAGCGCAGGGTTGCCGGTAAGGTCTGCCTATGGGGCGGGGTAAACGGCCATCTCACCGTCGAAGGAGGGTCGGCCTCCGAGGTGCGCGCGGAGGTAGAGCGGGCGATGGAAATCCTGGCACCTGGAGGAGGTTTTATCCTTTCTCCGGTCGACAATGTGCGCGAGCACACACCTCGCGCCAGGGAAAATGTGCAGGCCTTGATCGAGGAGTGGAGACGTCTTACACATCCAGGTCAAAATTAAGAATTTCGGCTATACTGTCAATGTCTTCCGATAAAGAAGACCAAGAACCTTGTCAGGTGATATTTCTATGAGGGAGGGAACCATGCAAAATTATCTTCAACCTGAAGATGATGGACTACTTATGCTCTCATCTGGTAATTGGGCTGCGATAAAACTTGATTACTTGGCTCGCTATATAGACATATTTGAAACCGCAATGAGGAATAAATGGGCCATTAGGAATTACATCGATCTATTAGCTGGGCCAGGCAAAAATCGAGTCAGAAACTCAAAAACCATCCTACTTGGTTCACCTTTATTAGCATTGACTACCCCCCACCCTTTTACGGGTTTTTATTTTGCGGATAAATCTCCGAAGTACATGGAAACATTAAAACAGAGATGCACTCACTCACCTTTATACAATCGGGTAGACATTCGGATTGGGGATAGTAACGAGCTTGTCAACGAGATAGTCGCTCATCTAAAGCGGGATGATAAACATTCTCTTAATTTAGCCTTTTTGGATCCGTATGGTTTGGAATTACAATGGACAACCGTTGCGAAATTAGCATCTTTGCGACGGATGGATTTAATTATCCACTATTCTCAGATGGGCTTTAATCGTTATATGCGAACTGCTTATAAGTCAGATAGTCAAACAGCCGTCGATCTTTTTTTCGGCAACGAGAATTGGCGAGATGTTTTTGCAAAGTGGCAAAATAAACCAGGGTTGCATAGAGAGCTAATAAATCTTTATAAGACCCAGCTTAAGGATTTGGGTTATACAGAAGTTTTTCGTGGTGATGAAGATGTAGGTGATGAACCATTAATCCGTAATCAATTGAGAAATGTTCCCCTTTACCGCTTGCTCTTTGCAAGTAAACATAACTTGGGTCATAAGTTCTGGCGCGAAGTTGTTCGTAGAGATATTTATGGTCAAGGTCGTTTATTTGATCTATACACTAAATAGAACATTTATGCTATTATATAGTTGTTGAATTGATCGGTCTATAGAAGAGTTTATTGCCGGCTGAACTGGTTATTAATTTTTCCACATATTATAAAAGGAGTCCAATCAATGTCCTCCAATTCCCAAATTGAGTGGACAGAGTCCACCTGGAATCCCCTTACAGGTTGTACGAAAGTCAGTCCAGGTTGTAAACATTGTTACGCAGAACGGATGGCTTTAAGACTGCAGGCGATGGGCCAGCCTAACTATGCAAATGGGTTCAAGCTTACCCTGCACTCTCAAGCCCTTGAATTACCTTTAAGTTGGAAAAAACCCCAGATAATTTTCGTTAATTCAATGAGCGACCTTTTCCACGAGGATGTTCCGCTCGAATTTGTTCAGAAAGTCTTTGATGTAATGAAGCGCGCCTCTTGGCATACATTTCAGGTTCTCACAAAGCGATCTGAGAGATTAATCGAACTGGACAGTGAGATTGAATGGCCTGGGAATGTTTGGATGGGCGTCAGTGTAGAAAACTCGAAATATACGTTTCGAATAGACCATCTTCGAGAATCACATGCTCAGATAAAATTTCTCTCATTAGAGCCGTTACTTGGTCCATTACCGAACTTGGATCTTCATAAAATTAATTGGGTTATTGTGGGGGGAGAGTCTGGTCCGGGAGCAAGACCAGTTGCTGAGGACTGGATTACTGAGATTAGGGATCAATGTTTGTTAGCCAGAGTCCCCTTTTTCTTCAAACAATGGGGGGGCGTTAAGAAAAAGCTGAATGGGCGAACACTTCAAGGGCGTACCTGGGATGAGATGCCAGTAGCGATTCGAGCCTGATCTAGTGCTTGCAAGTGTTTGCGAAATTCACATCCCTTCGTAGATCACCCTCTTATTGCGTTGATAAAATCCGCCAGCAATCCATAGGCCGTGGTCTCCGGTCCTGGGTTTTCCTCGATCACCGAGAGCAGGCCGAGCACGTCGGTCTCGAACTGCACGATGCTGGTGGTGCCATCTACCTGGTAGAGAGGACTGGTGGCAGGCACCATCTCTGGAGCGACGCGCGCCCGCACTTCATCCCCCACCCGCTCGGCAGAGCAGACCAACTTCCAGCGGCAGCCCTGCGCTCGGGCGCGGGCGATATCCGTGTGGCTGATGTCCCGGATGCCCTGGCGCTCCACCTCATGCGGCTTGAGCGGCAGGCCCATCAGGACGGTGACTAAAGCCGCCACCTTGACCGCCGCGTCCCAGCCATCGATGTCCCCGCTGGGGTCGGTTTCGGCGATGCCGATTCTTTGCGCATAGGCGACGGCCTGCGTGAAGCTTTCTCCTCCCTCCAGGCGGGTCAGGATCAGATTGGTAGTTGAGTTGAGGATGCCCCGGAAGGAGCGCAACTGAGCGGCAGGCAGGGCCTCCCGGAACATGGAAAAGATCGGCGCCCCATCCATGACTGCCGACTCGAAATAGAACCTGCGTCCTTTGATCGCTGCCAGGTCGGTCAGCTGGCGGTAGGCGTGCACCACCGGTCCTTTGTTGGCGGTGATGGCGTGCATGCCCAGTTCCAGGGCCAGGCGCAGGTGGTCCACCGCGGGCTGGCCGGTCGTATAGTTCACCGGTGTGTTCTCGAATAACACGTCCGCCTCGCAGCGGTGAATAAAGTCGAAGGCGTCGGCTGGGTGGGGCTCCGTGGAGAGCGCCTGCAGAGGCATCGCTTCCCCTCCCGGCGATATGGTCGCCAGGGCCTGCTCCAGGTCGATCCCGCGCGGATCGATGGCTGCACCATGCCGCCCCGTGGCGATGCCTGTCACTGTAAAGGTCAGTTCATACTTTGCCTGGAGTTCTGCCTGTTTGCGCAGCAACAACCGCACCAGAGCCTGACCCACGTTGCCGAAACCCAGTAATGCGAGCCTGTAGTGTGCCATTGCGATTGTTTAAAGATAATGGACGCAATTCGTATCAGGCTTGATCAGGCTGGCTTACGTCTATCTCAGGCGCTGGCATTTCTCCCGGCTCGGCTTTCCATAGCACGATTCCCTGCCAGATACTTACCACCACTCCCAGCACCACGACGTTTGCCTCGATGTCTGGCATCAGATACACGGACAATGACAAAGCCCCTCCCACCAAGTACAGCACGCTCAATAAACGGGGAAGGCGGCGGGATGCCCAACCTGCCGATCCGACCAGCACCAGTACCCACCCTAGAAAGTGCCATCCTGTCGCAGTCATGCCCGCCACGATGGTAGTCCACACCACGATAACCGGCGTGGACATGTCCAGATTAAGCTCGGGATGGATCATATGGTAATGGCGGTTGGCAGACCGGATACACGCGACGCCTACCATCACCCCTGCTGCGAGAGCAGCGGCAAGCAGCGCCAGTGACATGCGGCGCGGTGCGCTCTCGCCAATGCGCTCCCGGAGTGCAAAAATCGCCGTGACCAAGCTGGCGGCCCACACTGGGCCGTACAGGAAATCGGCGAGGGCATAGGCAAATGGCCCGCTGGGATCTCGCAAGTTCCCCGTAAGGTATAACCACGGCGCAACGATCAAAGCCACTGCCATCAGGAAGGAGGCAAATCCACCCCATTTCTGCAACGCCAGGGAGGAAGCCCTCGTGTAGGCATCCCGGCGAACATTGGACAATGTATGGTCTGGCATATTCAAGTACCTATTTAACAAAATACCTTATCATTGTGTTCACTTGTTGAACTCTAACATCTTAAACCTTGTTGAACCGTTTATATTATGAGAATAGAGTAGGTTGAAAGACAAGGCGTATCTCGTTACAAAGGAGGTTGACTAGCACTCATTTCAAAATTCGGTCGATATACCAGAGGCTAATGGCGAGCAGACAAGTCGCTTTAAGGGAACAGGATTTCTACAGGGCGCTCATCAGTTTTTCGCCGAACGCTGACGGATCGCTCTTCTCAATCTTGAGACTCTTCGCGCCATGCCATGAGAGGAAGTCGCGCATGGTGATAGCGACCCCGGCGACAAGCTCGTCATCTGGCTTGATGCCCGGCTCAAGGTAGAGGGCATTCAGATGCAGCACGCCCGATTTGCGATCCAGCTTCGGATCGAAGCGCCCCACCAGCCGATTCTTGTGCAGGATGGGGAAGCAGAAGTACCCATAGACACGCTCCGCAGCGGGCTTGTAGCACTCCAGTAAATGCTTGAAGCCCCACAGCATTTGATCCCGATCCCACGCCCAGAACAGGGAATCGAAGGGGGCGAGGAAGGTGATGCGTTCCGCCTTAAGATCACCCTCGGCAGCACGCTGAAGCAGCGGCAGGTTGTCGCGATGCACCATCCACGTTTTGACGCCGTTCATTGACTCACCCTGAATCCCGACCAGCACGCCTTCCTCGATCAGCGCCCTGACAATCGATCTGGCAGGGGTAGCTCTCATGTAAGCGTAAAGGGTAAGGTGACGCGGCTCGAACACACCGAGCGCCTTCGCCGCCTGCTCCAGACAGAAGCGGCGCGCTTCGTCGGGGGCGACAGGCGTGGTATCGACCCACTCCGGCAGTACGCGCTCCCTGACATCATACACGCGCTGGAAGTTCACCCGATCGGCCACCATCAGATCGCCCCAGGCGAATAGTGCCTCCAGCGCGATCTTGGGGGGCTTCCAGTCATACCACACTCCGTGCTGGGAGCCCTTGTACTCGAACGCTCCAACGCGCAGCCCACCTTCCGAGCGGATGCGCTCCAGCGTCTTAGCGACCAGCTCGCGGTTGCCGTTTTTGTTCAGCCATTCGCGATAGGCGGGGTTGAAGCTAACTCTCCGATCCGTCCGCCACCTGTGGTAGCGATAATGTTCCAGCGGGATGATGCTGGCGGCATGGCCCCAACCCTCGTAGAGCGTGCGCTGATTGGCGGTGTAGATCAGCTTGTGGAAGTCGTCAAGATCATACGATCCGAAGCGCGCCCACAGGGTGACGTAATGGGCGCGGTTGACCACATGCAGCGTATCGATCTGTACGTAGCCGAGCGTCGTCACCAGATCGACGATTGTGTCGGGGGTGGGGGCAGGCAATGCCCCATTGGGCGTCGTGAGGAGCTGGGTGTGCAGCGCTATCGCTCTGAGGGCGGAGAGTGGGTAAATCGTGCCGGAAGCTTTTTTCGCCATGAGAGTCCTTTGTTTTGATACAGAGGAACGGAGAAACGGTGGGCCACGGAGAAATACTCATCACGAATCACGTTTTAGACGGGCGGCCAGGGGTAGGGTCGCCGGTTCGGATGGGGGTCGGGGAACCGGTTTAGGGTCAGCAGATGCTTGGTGCGTGCTGCCAGAGCTTTGATCTCTTCCTGGCTCAATACAGCCTGCAACTGGCTGACCAGCTCTGTTTCGGAGTTCAGCATCTGGTAGAGGCGGTCGAGCGCCGCGCAATACTCTTGCGGGATGGGTTCGCCGGCAAAGTCCCAGATCACGGTGCGCAGCTTGTCTTCGCGATGGAAGCAGACGCCGTGATCGATCAACCACAAGTGTTCCTCCCGGTCGATCAACACATGGCTGCCTTTGCGGTCGGCGTTGTTGATCAACAGGTCGAAGAGCACTACCGGCCGCAGGCGCTGGCGATCGGCTGCGCGGAAATTGAAATAATGGTACTCGGGGTCGTGTTCGACGAATAATTGCAGCGAGCCAGGACCGATCGGCGCTTGCTTTCGGTAGACAGTGGGCGGAACCAGGTCCCAGCCGAGTGCCCCGCTCACCAGGTAGGCCGCCACCTCGCGCCGGGCCAGGCTGGCTCGAGGAAAGTCCCACAAGGGGCGTTCACCACGCGTGGGTTTATATACCGCATGCACGGCGACGTCCTGATATTCAACCTGTACCGAGAAAGTATAATTGGATCCCCACACGTACTCCCCCAGCAGAGTCATCTGCCCCTTTTCCAGGGTGGTGAGGATTTCCTCATCCGCTTTGGTCATATCGAAGTAGAGCAGGAGAAACGAAAACCAGCGATCCGTTGATTCAGCAATTCAACCTGCGCAGTGATCCCCGGAAACGGTTTCTTCGACTCGCTGTGTCAGTGCAAGTGCCCATTCTTCTTCGGGCAGAAATGGCCTTCAGGGTCCATGGGTTCGCCGCATTGGGGGCAGATCGGACGCCCCCGCGCGGCTATTTCCAACCCCCAGCGGCTCACAGCCAGCAATTGCGAGCGAGTGCACCAGAAGCGTACGATGCCGCCCTCCTCCGCGTCTTGGCCTTCGGCAAGGGCTTCACGCGCCACCAGGATGAGCAGGTCGTTTTCTGCATCGTACCCCAGGCCCATTTCACCGACCCGGAAGAGCGGGTCCACCGGAGGGTGGATATGCATTTTCTCTTCCACGTAATTATCCGAAGCCTGGGGAAGGTCGGGAAATTTTGTATGGACTTCTTCCAGGAATTGTTCCAGCCCGATGGCCAGGGACTGGATCTGGAACTTCTCGACGATCAAGGTTACCGTCCGATCGTCCTGCCAGCCCTGAAGATAAAAGACACGCTGCCCGGGGGAACCAATCGCGTCGGCCAATATGTGTGTGACTGGATGGAGGTCGATTTCTACGCGCGGCATATGCGCCCTAGTATACCAGGATCAGGGTTCGGCGAAATTAAGAGAAAAATCATAATTTAAGGTTAACAAATGGCTCCCGCCCTCCCCAAGCTGCAAGGCCGTGATCGAAGCCGGGGAAACAGTCAAGCGTTGGAACATGTCCAGGGGCATACCCAGGTAATAGGCGATCGCCAGTTTGATCGGATCGGCGTGCGAGAAGCAGGCGATCAGGAACTTGGGGTCGTGTTGCGCCCGCATCCATTCGATTTCCTGGCAGATGCGGAACTGGGTTTCGATGAATGACTCCCCTCCCGGGAAGCGCACCAACGAAGGCGCGCCGAGCACCTTGCGCCAGATTTTGAGGCGGCTCAGCCCCTTGATCGTCTTCCCTTGCCATTCGCCGACATCGGTTTCGATCAGGCCTGGCCGGGGGATGACATCCAAACCCAGGGCTGTGGCGAGCGGTTCAGCCGTCTCCAGCGCGCGCTCCAGCGGGCTGCTATAAACGGCTTTGATCGGCGCGCTCTTTAATTTCTCAGCCAGGGCTTGGGCCTGGGCGCGCCCTTTTTCATTCAAATGGATGCCTGGCATGCGCCCCGACAGCCGGCTCTGCTTGACATAATCGTTTTCTCCGTGGCGGATCAAAAGGATCAGGGGCATAAGGAAACTTTGCGTTAACACGTTTGAACGTTGAAACGTTTGAACGTTCTAACGCTTAAACTGGCTTGTGTTTGTGCTTGATCTCCTGGATGGCTTCCTGGGAGAGATCGGCGATCTCCTCGGTGCGTTCGATGCCCAGAGCCTGGCGCTGCGCTTCTCGCCAGCGGGCCAGGCGGTCGACCACGCGCGCCTCGTATCCCTGGTCGGAGGGTTGGTAGAAGTAGGTTCCCAGCAGGGCTTGCGGCAGGTATTGTTGGGGTAAGAAGTGCTCTGGCCCTTCATGTGGATACTGGTAGCCCTTGCCGTGTCCCAAGGCCCGCGCGTCGCGGGTGGCGTCTTGCAGGTGCGGCGGCACTGCGGTGATGCCCTCCTCTTCGATCAGTTTAAAGGCTTTAAAGTAAGCCCCGGCGGTGTTGGACTTGGGCGCGGTCGCTAGGTAGAGAGTCGCCTCCACGAGGGGGTAAATCCCCTCTGGTAGCCCGATATAGTCGAAAGCCTGGGCGGCCGCACTGGCGACCACCAGCCCCAGCGGATCGCCTAACCCGATGTCCTCCCCGGCCAGGATGATCAGCCGGCGCAGGATAAAGCGCGGGTCCTCCCCGGCATAGAGCATCTTGGCCAGCCAGTACAACGCCGCGTCGGGGTCCGAGCCGCGCACTGACTTGATGAAGGCGGAGATCGTGTCATAATGGGCGTCGCCATCTTTGTCGTAAAGCACCGCCCGGCGCTGGATCGACTCCTGGGCCACCTCCAGGGTGATGTGAATGGTGTCAGGCGTTTGCCCTGAGCTGGTAGATGAGTCAGCGGGTGTGCTTTCCACCGCCAGTTCCAGCGCATTCAAGGCGTTGCGCGCATCTCCACCCGCCACCCGGATCAGGTGCTCCAGGGCCGGCTCGTCCAGGCGGATCGGCAGCTTGCCGTAGCCGCGATCGGGGTCCTGCAGGGTGCGCTCCAGGATCAGGCGCACATCGGCGTCCTGCAGCGGGCGCAGCTGGAAGACCCGCGAGCGGGAGACCAACGCCCCAATCACTTCGAAATAGGGGTTCTCGGTGGTAGCCCCAATCAGCACTACCGTCCCGTTCTCGACATGGGGCAAAAGGGCGTCTTGCTGGGCTTTGTTCCAGCGGTGGACTTCGTCCACAAAAAGAATGGTGCGCTTCCCATACAGCTTGCGGCGTTCCAGGGCAGCCCCGATCACTTCTCTGAGTTCGGCTTTCCCCGCCAGCACCGCCGACAGGGTTTCAAAGTGGCTCTTGGTCTGGTTGGCGATGACCATGGCCAGGGTGGTCTTGCCTGTGCCCGGCGGCCCCCACAGGATGATCGACGAGAACAGGCGGTCGGCTTCGATAGCGCGGCGCAGCAGCCGCCCTGGACCGACGATCTCCTCTTGCCCGACGAACTCGTCCAGCGTGCGCGGGCGCATGCGCGCCGCCAGCGGCGCTTCGGTTCTCATCCTTTCTTTGAGGGAATGATCGAAGAGATCCATGAGGGAGATTCTACCCTGATTCCATCGCCGGAATGAACTCTATGCTCCGTGCATGTGGAGTCTTACACTATCGATTCGCATACCACACGGTGTAATCTTTTACGGTCTGGTATTGCGGGTCGTGTTTATCTTTTACTTCCACATCGGCCAGGGGGAGTTGATATGTCTGTCGGTCTTTCTTCACATCCATGTTGAATGCGTTAACCTTCCTCGTTCAGGTGCATCCAGGCAACGTGGCTGGCGATTTCGTTGAGAGTTGCTTCAACATCAGCGAGCGTGTCTCGAGAAGCGGCAAGCTCAACCTCAGATGCATACAGACCCATCGTGCTCCAATCCAAGCCCTCTTTCTCGGCGCGCGCAAGCGTCGCGTGGGATATATTCCACAAGGTGACGCTGTCCCATAGAATAGTGACGAGCGGCGGGTCTGGAGGCCTTGTATCTATTTCGGTTACTCTCCCTTGCCAACCACTCATATCATCGCCAAAGTCCGGGTCTTGCACGCCTCGTTTCACCACGACGGAATCGCCCACCTGGAAAGGTAAGGTTGTTTCACCCTGTCGGGGTGGAGAAGATTCTCCTTGACCGGGCAGGTAGGGGATCAATCCCTTGCGATAGGCCTCTTCTTGCAATGAACGCGGCAAGCGGCGGGCATCCACGATCAAACCATTGACGGACACCATCCAGGCCAGCGGGTTGCTGTCCATCCGGCTAGGCAGCGTCCATTGTGAATCCATCAGACCAACCTTGAGAATTTGCTTGACCTGGCCAGATTTGTTCCCGCCAGTGCTCTTGGAAAGCCCAAACCAGGCGCACAGTTCATCGGCTCGCAGATATGGGGTCTGGCTTTTATCGAACAGGAAATTGACCGAGCCAACCGTGTACGCGATGGCGCAGGCCCAGCTTTTGGCATGGCCGCTGACCAGGGGCGAGGGGCGTTTGCGGGCCAGCGTGGCCGTCATCTCCCGGCACACCTGGGCGTATTCATCGTTCAGCTTTTCGCGGCACAGCGCGTCGGTCAGCGCCGTGATTTCTTCGTAGCGCGGGCGCATGGTTTCGGGGACGGACAGACTTTTGGTTTTCGGGGGTATCCTTTTTTCCTTTACCGGTTAGCAAACCAGACAGCATGATCATCGGTTAATGTATAGTTGGATGCGCCGGCCTTGTTTTCCCAAGTGATCCCAGGCATGTTGAGCGGATAGTTCATCAATGATCGCGTCGACATCCTCCAGAGCGTCGCGCGGCTCGGCGCGCTTAACTTCTTCAGAGTACTGCCCTATCATTGTCCAATCCAGCCCTTTCTCTTCGCAGCGTTTAATAGCCGATGCCGGCATACGCTTCAGCGATAGACTGTCCCACTGGAACATGACGGTCATTTTGCCTGGCTGGATGGACTTGATTTCGGTCACCCGGCCTTGCCAGCCGCCGATGTCTGTGCCCAAGTCTGGATCTTTTACGCCCGCCTTTTCGGCTTTTTGCTTGACTTTTGGTCTTCGCCCAACCGGTGAACCTGTCCAAAAAAAGCAGCCATTATGAACAGATTTTCTTCACGTGCATCTCCATTCAGCCAGCCAAGCTCAGCCTGGAGTGCAGCAGCCCATTTGTGACGCTCGCGTCGCCAGGTCTTAGCCGTGGATTGGACATCGCTGTATAAGCGCTGCAGACGCTCTGGGGTCATGATTTCGACAATAGTCTGCCGGATAATGTTAAAGATTTTTCCTGCCGTTTCTTCGTCGCCCTGCCTGGCGATGTAAATTTTCCCTTCCAACTCCGCCTGAAGACGCTGGAATGGCAGATAGAGTTCTTCCTGGGTGAACAAATTCAGGATGACCTTGCCCTCAAACAATTCTTTCTCAAAAGTCTTCACCATTTTCCAGATCTGGTTTTCCGCTCGTTCGCGCAAGCCCGGTTTCGCCAACACCTTTTGTCCCAATTGCTCAAGCTTTTCAGGCGCATCAAGCAACTTGGCTAAATCTGCTATGTTGCCCCCCTCGCTTTTTATCGCTTCTAACAATTCGTCAAAAATCTCTTCCTCCTCCTCATACTCCTGCATGGTTCGCTGCATCGTGCGGTTGTAAATGGACAGGATCAATCCGCACAGGCCCCAGGGTGTCTCCTTCATGCCTAGCAGGGGCTTGAGAAGCAATACCATCTCCAGTTTTTCAATGTCATCTGCCGCCATCAGCCGGTCAAACAGCGCCTGCAGCCGTCCATCCACATCTTTACGAAATGCAGGGGTGGCCAATTCTGCGACTACCTCCATGCGCATCTCATCGAACACTTGATGATATTCATCTGGCCCTTTCTTTTCGGCCGCGGCCAGGCGCTTGTCATACTTTTTCAACCAGTGTTCCGTCACCTGGACTGTTTTTTCGCCATCCAGGTACAGGTCTATGAATTCCGGCTCTTCAGTGAGTTGATGGGAATCATGCATGATGTGGATGAGATTTTGCATCGAGTAATCCACACCGCCGCTGGCGATGCGATTTACCACCGCCTGGGCTGCTCGAGACTCTTTTCGTGCCTGGTTCAGACGGGCAGGCGCAGGAGTTTTTGGCTGGTTCTTCTTATGTCGTTTGCGCGTCATATTAACATGCTGCTGGTTCAATGACAAACTCGTCCAGCGTGCGCGGCCGAATGCGCGCCGCCAGCGGCGCTTCGACTCTCATGCGTTGTTGTATAGCGGGATCGAAGAGGTCCATGGGGGAATTATATACCATTCAGACCTGGTTATAGGTCTACATCCCCAAGCCGGATGGCAAAAAGATGAGATGATCCATGTCAGCGCAGTTCAGGCATAATGCTCCCTTATCTTCAATCAACGTAATCCATGCGTTGCGGCCAAGTTTCTCCCCGCACTCGCTGCAGGATGCGCCAGTCGTCGTAATGAACACCTTGAGATCTAAAAGAATTTTACCGGCGAGGTAGTTTGTTGAAACCGGCCTGTGCGGCGGCCAATGTTTCGGGGTCTTTCCAGGCAGAGGCCAGGTTCAGGCGGTGTTCTTCGAAGACACGGCCACCGATCATGCGCAGGAAGCTGATTTTCTTTTCGGGCACGCTGTATTCCGCAGCAAAAGCCCGAATCAAGCTCATAAGTTGCGCTTCGATCTGGCCAGCCTCCGCCGGGCGGTAGCTCACCCCATCGGCCCGGCAGTTCCAACCTTTCTCACAGCGGCAGGATACCCCAATCCCATCGCCGGCCAGTTCCCAAACGCGCACGGCGATTTCGCGTTCCTTATGCAGTGCAAAGGCTCGCACTTCGGCGCGTCCTGTTTCGACTTCGACCTGGATGCGTTGGGCGGTGGCGGTTTCGAGCAGGCTGGCCGGTTTGAATGGCTTCTTGGGTTGCGGGGCTTTGGCTTTACCGCCGGTTTGAACACTCATTTTGGGCGGTTTAGCCGCTGCGGGTTTGGGGGGCTCGGCCTTCGACGGGGATTGCGGCTCGGCTTGCGCGGGGGCTTGCGCGGTAACCACGGTACGCTGCGGCTGGCCATCGGCGGCGTGGCACAGGTTGGGGTGTTTCTGGCAGGTCTCACGCCCGCAGGTCTTGCAGCACGTCAGGCTGTGGACGCACACCGGGGCGTCGCACACAACACAGGTATGCACCTTCTCGGCGCAAAGCCGGCAGAACGTGCGTTTGCAATCACTGCACTGCGGGGCCAGACAGTCCGTGTGCGCCAGATGACCGCTTTCGCATAAGTGCAGCCCTTCGCCCGGTTGGCCGCACACGCCGCAAACCAGTGGTTCCAAAATATGCCGCACAGGATCCCATGCCGCGCGGCGTTGGGCCGTCACGCCGCGTTTGCTGATTTCTACATCCAGCTCGATTTTCGGCTGGGCAATGATCGCCAGGTTGATCAGCTCCAAATCCAGACGCATGTGATATTTTTGCTCGGCGTCTGCCAGCTTGGACTGGCGTTCGGTTTGCAGGGCGGCCAGTTTGGCCACCAACACCGGGCGGCGGCCATCTTCAACCTTGGACAGGCGTTTTTCGAGATCTCGCCGCAGACCGGCATAGTAGTCCGTAAGACGGGCGCGGTCCAGGTCGAGGAAGTGGCGTGAGCGTTTCTGGGCAGTCTCCAGGGTGGGGGCGATTTCGTCTAAGACGGCCAGGCGGACGCGTTCCAGCAGGGCTGTGAGCGTCTCCGAGGAAAGCGGATTTTCTTTGGGTTGGAGGGCGCGCCACCCAGGGGGCGCGGCGTCCAGGTGAGGGGAGGCGTTTTCGGTTTCAAGCACAACCCGGGTCTGAATCTCACTCCCAGGGACGCGGTAT
>Ga0209341_10000657_pt1 | contig 35560 bp, 37 predicted proteins | sample RifCSP13_2_FD_184020 | JGI IMG/M metagenome (GOLD analysis project Ga0209341, IMG submission 184020) | Soil microbial communities from Rifle, Colorado - Rifle CSP2_sed 13_2 (SPAdes) (version 2) | ecosystem: Environmental > Terrestrial > Deep subsurface > Rock core/Sediment | place: Rifle...
ATGCTTGTGAGTTCGCTGAAGATCGCAGTATCAAGTTTGATATGGGCCGTTAGCTCAGTTGGTAGAGCAGCTGACTCTTAATCAGCGGGTCGGAGGTTCGAGCCCTCCACGGCTCACCAGTTTTTCTTAGGAACTTTGAAGATTTTTTCAAGCGGTAGCATTAGCAGAGGGTGAATTCCCTCTAAGGTTCCCTCTAACGTACCGCAAACCGGCTCACACCGGTGAATTCTCCCTCTACCTCGCAACTCATCGCTCCGGAAACGGTGGAGGTTTGGGCAACTCACACTCGAACGGGTCTAGACCATAGAAACTCCGAGATGGACATTCACCTTCCGAGAGGTTCTGCACAGGTGCAATGCCAGCGCGCTTGCGTCGAACACCGAAAGGGCCATCGTTCGGCTTTCGCATGACTGATGATACGAGTTTCGTAGCCGACTCGTCCGGGATTAGCCGTGGCATTTGACTCTAAGAGCATCTCCGACTACCGCGCAGCAATGACTTCGGAAAGTGATTTTGATGAACTGATAGAACGAATCAGCTATTTTCACGACCTCCACGTAAACATGGACTATTAGATCGAGCGACTCCGCTCGATCGCCTCAGGGCCGCTCACCAGCACAAAGCACAAGTGAGAAAAGAGACTTAGGTGCTGACGTCTGTTTGCGTTCCAGAACCTCGAAGTAGAACGGTGGGATCAGTAAAGCCGGTTCCCGGCAGGTCTACAAGAGAAGAAGTAAAACAGGGCTGACCACTTGGGAACGTCGGGCGCTGGTTTGGAATGATGTTGCATGGTCGGTGCTCCTTTCGCTGCGCGTGTCTTTGGTCTGGGGCTTGAAACAGTGTTTCCCCCTCGTAGGGACGTTGGGACACGAGTGGGCGCCCGAACGCACACCCGTAGGGGCGGAACGGAGTGGAGCGTGCGATCCGTTCCCTAGAAATGACTCGCTGAGTCAGGGATTAGGGACATGGACCAACAGCGGTTTGGTCTTTGATAACTTGGTTTCTGTGCAGGTGAAATTCCTGTCCCCTTAATGCAGGGGTGAAGCACTTTCCCCACGGTAGCGACTGACCATCAATCCGTGAAGCGGGAATGGAAGGCGGTAACTTTGAACTCGACGAGGAACCCCGCCGAGCACAGTTGAATATGGGTAGCGAGCGAACTCACGTCCGAATCGTCGTCAGCGTTTACAAGCCTACGCGAGTTATCGGCTTGGTCCAAAACGGGCACGGAGAAACAAAACACAGGCTGTCCTGTGCAAGGCTGGACGAAACTCCGTCGATCCAGATTGCATCGCTAAAGTATCCCGGCGAATAGTGAGACCCTAAATTCAACGCCAAACAGAAACCAGGAACGGAATAACTGCCGCGCAGCTCTCCGGGCTTCCGGAGCAGGTGTCAACCGCATGCTCGCGCGCAGTGGGATTGTCCAAAAAGCAAAGGCTCGGCGTAATGGCCGAGATAGGCTGACGTGGACACGATGACTAGGACGGTATAGGAACGAATAGGACTCAAGAAGCTATGGCCACGGCAACAATAACGCCGATGGATAGATGGGAAACGCTTCCGTGGCGGAAGATTCAGCGGAACGTCTTCAAGGTCCAAAAGCGCATATACCAAGCCTCGCAGCGTGACGATGTCAAGACGGTACGCAAGTTCCAAAGGCTCTTGATGAACTCCCGGTCTGCGAAGTTACTGGCGGTGCGGAAAGTCACTCAGGATAATCGAGGAAAAGGGACAGCCGGAGTTGACGGGGTAAAAGCCTTAACGCCACCGCAACGTCTCAAGCTGGCCCACTCCTTGAGCATAGGCCACAAAGCAAGAGCGGTTCGCCGGGTCTGGATACCAAAACCGGAAACGGACGAACAACGGCCTCTGGGTATTCCCACTATCCACGACCGAGCACTCCAAACTCTAGTCAAACTTGCACTCGAACCAGAGTGGGAAGCCAGGTTTGAACCTAACAGTTATGGATTCCGACCGGGGCGGTCCTGTCATGACGCCATCGAAGCAATCTTCAACGCTATCGCCCATCTGGAGAAATACGTGCTGGATGCCGATATCGCGAAATGCTTCGACCGCATAAATCATGACGCGCTACTCGACAAGCTCAACACTGGCCCTAGGCTGCGCCGGCAAATCAAAGCGTGGCTCAAAGCCGGTGTGCTCGACCACGGTGAATTGTTCCCGACTGAACGAGGCACGATGCAAGGCGGGACGATCTCCCCGTTGTTAGCTAACGTGGCATTGCACGGCATGGAAGAACTCCTCGTGCAGCGCTTTCCCACCAAACTTCATAAGCGTTTCTATGCACCGCAGGTGATTAGATACGCCGACGATCTGGTGGTGCTGCACAAAGACCGCGCCATTATCGAACAATGTCAGTTGGTGCTTGGCGACTGGCTACAAAACATGGGACTGGAACTTAAACCCAGCAAGACCCGCATCGCTCACACACGCAATGCACTTGAAAGTGAAACGGGCTTCTCTTTTCTCGGGTTCAATATCAGACAGTACCCGGTAGGGAAAACGCAGTCTGGTAAGGACACCTTGGGGAAGAGGGTAGGGTTCAAGCTCTTCATCAAACCAAGCAAGAGTTCTATAAAGAGACACATCCACCAACTCGGAGAGACCGTGGGCCGACATCAACACAAGGAGCAGACGCGGCTCATCAGAGCGCTAAACTCGTTGATTATCGGCTGGAGTAGATACTACTCCACGGTCGTCAGCCAAGACATCTTCGAGAAAGTGGATTACCTGCTCTTCGCACGACTCTTTGCCTGGGCCAAGCGCCGCCATCCGAACAAGAGCAAGTGGTGGATTGTGGACCAATACTGGCGCATCACCAAAGGTAAAGGTTGGCGCTTTCAACCTCCCGGCAGTGACTACCAGTTGTACCAGCACCGGAGCACTCCGATTCGGAGACACGTGAAAGTGCAAGGACGCCGCAGTCCCTACGACGGCGATTGGATCTACTGGAGCACGAGACTAGGCAAACACCCCGAAGTGCCGTTAAGGGTCACAAGACTCTTAAAACGACAACGGGGCAGATGCGTGGCCTGCGAACTGTTCTTCAAAGACGGAGATGTGATGCAGGTGGTCCATACTACGTCCAAACAACCGGACGAAACCGGTGTGCGTCACTACCGGCATCTTCTTCATCGACATTGTTACCAAGCGAAATCAGCCAGTCGCAAACTACTGGCTTGATGGGTAAGAATGACAACGACCCTGTCATTGAGGAGCCGGATGAACCGAAAGGTTCAAGTCCGGTTCTGAAGCCGAGCGGCGGGAGCGATCCCGTCGCTTAGGCACCACTCGGAGGCTTTGCGGAGAGTTGTGCGTGCGGGCTCTCGTGGCACAATCGGCCCGCAGAGGGGGAAACTAAATTAGATTTCTCGGCTGGAATGGAGCGTCAGCGAAATGAAGGCCGAGGCCTTATTTATTATTCGTAAGGAATTACCGAAGCGGATTTTCATTTGCTACTAACGTTCGAAGAAAGCCGCAAACCAATCGGAGCGAAGGAACCACATGTTAGCGGCGGCGCGACACAGAAATGGCTGACAAGTACCAAAGCTTTTCCGAGCTCGCGGGGAAAGAGTTAGAAGGTCGGGATTACTGCATTCGTGTCCAAGATCGGGCAAGCGATACGGTCGTGATTGCGATACATGGAGGAGGAATCGAGCCCGGCACATCGGAGATTGCCGAAGCAATCGCAGGCGAGGAACTTTCTTTCTACACATTCGAGGGCATAAGGACAGAAGGAAACCGCGATCTACACATAACTAGCCATAGATTCGATGAACCGCAATGTATCGCACTCGTAAGTGCGTCCCTGCGGGTCATTAGCATTCATGGCGAAGACACCCAAAGTCCGGTAGTTTTTCTTGGCGGCAAGGATATAGACAACTTGCTAGCGCTTCGTGAGTTACTTACCGCTCGCGGTTTCATCTCGCAGAAACACAAAGACCCAAACCTGCAAGGGCTTGATCACAAAAATATTTGCAATCGCGCTAGGAATGGTTGCGGCCTCCAACTGGAATTAAGTAATGGCTTGCGTCGATCGTTCTTTAAATCAATATCCAGCAGTGGAAGACGAACGAGGACTAAGCGTTTCGGCTTATTCGTCACGACCGTGCGAGAGGTTCTTCACTTATGAGCGAACGTAACACGCGAGATTACCGTAACACTCTCGACTACATTGAATCAGGTTTTCGTGCCTGCTGGCGCAACACTATGGATCTCGTGGAGGCGTCAAAGACTCTCATGGAAAAGGACCTGCACGCGCCAGCGCTATCCCTTTCAGTTCTTGCGGTGGAAGAACTTGCGAAGCTGCGCGCCATTGATGGACTTCTTTACGCGCGACCCGACGACCACAAGACTCAGGCGTTTAAGAAAGCCGGCAAGAGTCACTCTGCGAAGCTAATGATGTTTGAGACGATTCCCTTGTTTCTCGGCAATCTCGCTACGGCAGATCCCCGGTACGGAAGGGAAGAACGATTCGAAAAGACGCTAGTCATTACTATTGAGAACCTAAGGCGCGACGGTAACGAGGTGATGGCCAAACTCGAGAAAGACGCATTTCTCCGCCTAGATGAGTTAAAGCAGGCAGGATTCTATGTAACAGCGGAAGAAGGCGCTTTTGTTGCTCCGCGTGACTCGGTCGATCGTGGCTTGGCAGAAATGGTTTATCGCCTCGCCTGGCGAGCTACAACTACTTTGGATTTCTTGCTGAAGGGCGGGAATCTTGAGCGCTACATGACGAATGCTAGAGAAATTCGAGCTGCACTCAGCGAAACAGAACATCAGGAGCTGGAACGACTCGGCAATGAACTATTTCGTGATTTCTTTGGTCCAGATCATTAGCAACACTTGCCTTCAATGTGATACCAACAGAGGAAACTAGATCTGGCAACCCGCCGGGGGGGTTCAAAAAGGCTCTCTCTTGAGGCAGTTCATCTTCAAACCAGGTTGATGATTCCATCCTCTGACACCACTGCGCCAATACATTTATCCCGCCTCTTTCTCGCTGTTAGAATGTATCTGACTGCGGAATTGAATCGTGAACCGCGCGAAGGGTCCCCAGCCTTTACTGCATGCCCATCCAAAATGACTCCCACCGCGTGACATCGACCAGAAGCGTCAAGTAGCACGGCTCCATCGATTGCGGTCAACCGCGATACGTTCTCCACGCCTAGTAGGAAGGGTTATGACGCGATCCGCTTGTCCTCCTAGCCTTTTTGCTTCTTGCTCAGCCCTATTTGAGATTACCAGAAGAGCACCGTGCCGCAACGCGGCCGTAGCTTTGATGATTTCGTACAGCATATCCAATGAACTTGCCTGACGGCGATAAATATGGCGATGGAAGTGCTGTCTAAAGGTTTCCGCTGAGATCATCGGCAGCGGGAGTTTTGGTCGTCCCAAAGTAACAGTCATGAGTTCGTGTTGAGCGTGGAGCAACCGCCAGGAATGTTGCTTCAGAAATTCGATAACAAACAGATCTTCCCTGGTTTGATCATAAACTCCCGCAACAGTTCCGAGACCATAAACTTGCCTGGTGTCCGAGATTAAACACGACTCCCCATGCGCCATCTCAAGAATCTTCCGAGTCATTTGATGATCGCTCAGACTAATAGCGTTTCTAAATTGGACATCTGTTTGAATGTTTGGGTGACGGCGTTCAGCAACGACTAGCTTGCCTTTTCCCCCTTTGCTCTCGTAGGGAAGCGCTGCTATCGCGTTGCAGTCTCCGAAGAGGTCTAATTTTGTTGGCTGTCGACTCTTTGTCCTCCTGCGGAAGTGGAACGCCACCATGGCCCGAGCCGCGTCTGTAAGAGCATTTCTAGCGTAATTCAAAAACTCATGAATATCTGCGCTAGAAGAACGAAGTGCAACGAAACAGGCTTGAAGAAGTTGATTAATTGTCAGATCGAGGAGCGAGGTCGAAGCTCCATTGAGCGTTATCGGCGAGCTCAATCTGTAATGGGATTCATACGCCTCCCGATCAAGTCTAATGACGGCGCACACGAACACTCGATCATCTTCACGATAAACCGCTCGATCGGCGAAGTAGATTGCGTTATTCGAAGCCTCCGCATCGTTGAATATCGCCTCCAGTGTAAGACCGATCGACGTCTGTTTTTCCGCTCGTTGCTTATGCCAATTGAACGGCGATTTTAGGGCGGAATCCTGGCTAGCTACCTCAACCTCTTTAATTTTTTCCGTAAAACCAGAGAATCCTTGCTTAACTATGTCTGGGCCTAGTTTGCCGATAACGGCTGTCAGCTTTTCAAGAGTTGGGGCACTGATACGGCCTGAGCCAATAAGCAGGTTCGGATCAACCACAACAAAAGTCATGACAGGGTTGAGGGACTTGTCTAGCCCACCAACGATCGACTTTATGACGCGATCCGCGGATTCCTGCAGTAGCCTTAGGTTGGTCTCATAAATCATCTGCGGCATAGAGTAGTTCAATTGTTCGCTGCAGACTGTTCGGCCTCTATTAGTGGTCGATACGATTCCCACATCTCCTCGAGGGTATCAAAGACATGAGGGACTGGATTTGCTTCTTGGAATGCTTCTTCAGGAGTCGCGGGCAGAAACTGATGCATAAAGCGTTCCCCGGTGCGACGTGGGAACTGTGCAAGATCGAGTAAAAGTAGTCATTGCCGTAGTCATAATGGTGCGTATGAATGAACTTAGTCCAACGTTGACGTACGACGTCTTCCGTTTGAACGTCAATTATCTCGATCTGTTCCAAGTTCCGCTCATTAGGGTCTCCCCAAGCGTTCCTCATTAACTCCACGGCTTCGACGTCGGTATCTGGCGCCCCATAACCGAATATCGTCATTCGTTTCGCTGTTTTGAGCCCGCGCTGAAGTCGTTCCCCTTCGCGCCGTATGAATGCGTCAGCGTTGTAGTTCTTGTTAGTCACTGGATATAGCAGTTTGGTCGGAACGAATTCCGCTCCGGTTGCTTTCGAGAACCAGCCAGCCGGACCGGCTTTCTCATCGTTTATAGCGAATCCAATCGCGACATTGCCGTGAAGGAAAGACACGCGAGGGCCGTCACAAAATCGTCGATTACGGGAGAACGCCTGATAGAGAAAGGGATCCCAGTTGAATGTTGCGATTAAATCTTTAGGTCGCAACGACAGGATTAGGTAATCATAAATGGTCGGTGTCGCCGGAATCGTGAGACTTTGAAAGTAATCTCTGATCGTATCCTCAATTTCTTTCAATGAACGTGCGGCAGGGTCCCGATTGTAGAGAATGCTATACCCAGTCTCGAAGTTCGTGTGAGACGTATCCAGGCCAGCCGCTCGCAACATGTCAGCTAGACCTAGCACCTCGATGAAGTTGTCCATCGAGGGCAGTCTCCTTCCGGAGGGCTCAGGGTTACGGAGCGTGGATGCTATGCTCGCGCCCCCCAGAATAACAATGTGACTTGGACCATCGAATACAGTGTCAATTCCTTCTTTTTTGTTCATCGTTTTGAAGTCAATTCTTAATAAGCCCGATTGCAGATTGTAAAGGAACTGACGATCTTGACCGGAGCGATTAGCTCTCCGGTCCGGGATGGTGTAGAGACTAGACGAGCAGCACCTGAAACCGGAAAGGTATCCGGGACATGCTGAAGGCACAGTTCAGACCTCAAAACGCTGCCGAAGTAGCAGTGGCGGCGAAAGCCGTAGACGGGGGGTAGGAAAATCCGTTGAGCCACAAGGCCCGTGAAGATTCAATTCTCTCCGCCGCACCAACTTCTTTGCCCTCACTTCAAAGCCGAAAGAACTGTGGGTCACCATGATCCCGCTTCGGCGATTGGGGATGGCACGATCCCGCGCAGGGTAAATTCCTTGACCTTACGTGCGCCGGAAAAAAGCGGGACAGATGGTCCCGTCCCGGCAAACAAGGGATGGATCCATCCTTACGAGGCATGACCATTCCACGTCCTACTGTGCAGTTATCAGGTTTGCAATACTCGTGTACCATCTGGCGGCAAAAGCGGCGACGACACCGGCAGCGCGCGGGTCAGCGATTCGGTTTCCCGAAGAGCCAAAACTCAATCCGCCCAGCTGGATCAAAGCAAAGTCGAAAACGAGGAGCGCATAAACCACAGCCGGGTTCCATGTGTTCACTCCCGCCCTCAGACCTCGTATGAATTCGATGATGTTCTGCGCCAGAGGCTCCGTGACGGACAAATAGCTGCTTTCATCGAGCGGGTCGGCAGCGTCATAGATGATAGAGCAGACCTGACTCAGCATGTTCTCGTCGAGCCCCTGATGCAGGAGAACCGAAACTTCCAAGACCGAAAGATCACGTCCGGCTGTACTTCGCCTGATCACCCCCGCATCGAAAATATAGGCCTCAGGCCCGCGTGGCGTGGTGTCCATCGCAACGTTGTTCATGTGCAAATCGCCATGAACAATCGGCCTGTCCTGAAGCCAAAGTTTCTGCTCATCCCGACGCAGCTCTACGTAAAGCGCAACTGGATCGACAGTGGCCATCTCTGGGGGCAATTTCTGTTGCACATCGCTCCATTGACGTCTTAGGTTTCCTTCGTCATGCGCCGGCCACAAGAGTGACTTGACCGGCTTGCTGTCGTTGAGGAGTTCGCCGAGCTGCTGCACCTGGCTCACGATTTGTCCGGCGATTTCGAACGCGGTTGCGGGGTCAATGGCTTCAAAAATTTCACCGAGCGGCTGCGGCCGGGCGTCCTGAGCCCCGACTTTCTCGGTGACGATCAGGCCGGTGCTCCGCGAAATGACTGTGCTCGTGATCTTGATATGCGTGAGCTTCTGCTCGATACGCCGGGCGCTGTCGATGACGCTGTGAGAATCGGCCCCCGCCAGCAGCTTGAAGAATTTCGGTCTGGAGGCTCCGCCGCCATCGTCCAGCAAATACCGGCCCATCAACACCTTCGTCCACAGATTGCCAGTTGCTCCGCCTTCCGGGCAGCGTTTCGCCGACCACCAGTTCAAGTCTGCACCGATACCTCCGCTCTGCTGCAAAACGGAGCGGCGCAACAAGTCCTCATCCCGTGGCGTCAACGTCGGATACTGTTCTGCTCCCGCGTCCCGAAGATGGATACCGACCCCGGCATATCGCAGGGCTTTTCGGCAGGCATTACCGATTTGGCTTTCGAGGAACGCGTCTCCTTTGACCAGAGGACGCCCATACCAGAAATTGTTTCTTAAGGTATCCTGAATGCGAACTTGGTCGGTGCCGCCGAAATGTCCGCTGATGACCAGCAACGCTGGAATTGGATACCGATCCCGATTGATGCATCGATCCAACAGATCCAAGCCGAGATCCTGATCCTGGACTTCCGGCAAGCCCTGCCTCTCCGGAAGGCGCAGATCAAGAATGACTACGTGAAAAATCTTGCTGCTGTCCAGCAACGCAACCGCCTGCTCATGTGAAAACGCGAAACAGGGGGGCGCCACTCCAAACGGCAGGGATTTAATGATCTCTCCTGAAATAATTTCGAAAATGGCCTCGTAGGCGTCCTTAGTCTTGACGTCGTCCTCGATCACGAGCGGTTGAAGCGTAAGAGGATAGCTCATCACCCCTCCAGCGGCAGCCGGATCAGCAGCCGGTACTCCGACGCTTTCTCTTCGTAAAGCCGGACACGTCCACCGAGGCGCTCCACGGCCTCTTGAATCTCAAGCAATCCGCGGCCCCGACCGGGTGTTCGCGAGGAATATGCCTGCTGGAACGCAATATCTTTCAGATCCTTCGAGAAGCCCTGTCCATTGTCGAGGATTCTCAAAACCAATTCATTGCCGTCGGTTTCAAAGACCACAGTCACGCTACAGTTGGCTCCTGCCGCTTGGTGTGCGTTCAGCCAGATGTTCCAAAACACGATTCCCAGCAGGTAATCGTTTGCAATAATCCTTTTTTCCGGGTTATCCGCGTTCATGAGCTTGAGGTTCACGGAGCTATACTGGCTTGTGTAGCGCTGGTCCATTTGCCTGAGCCAGTCTCCAAGCGGAATCGATCTCTGGCGAAAGTGCTCAGGATCAGCATCGGTGTCCTCCAGCTCCCGGCCTAAGGACAGCAGCGCGTCGTTGATTTTCGCAAGACTCACTTGAACATCATCCGGTGCAGCACCATTCGCGCTGGCCGCTCTTACGCGACTGGCTTGCGCCTGGGCGGAAAGCATGGTGTTGCGCAACCGGTGCCTCAACCGTTCCGAGACATAACGGTACGCATCAACAATCTCCTTCGGCAACGCCTCGGGCGCGCATTCCTTCGGCCGCGGAAGCGCAGAAGCATCGACGCCGGCAAGCGCGCCCACAATCGCGCGCCGCGTGAACTCGTCCGTTTCGGCATCCCGCCACGATAGGAGCTCCGGGAGAAGACGGTTCTTTTGAGGATGCGCCCGCACGGCATTGGCGACGACCTGACGCAACCTGGCCTCGCCCGGCTTCCGTAGACGTTCGAAGAGGTCCGCCAGAGTATTGTCGTTCGCTTCGAAGACGTCCAAAAACACTGTCCGAGCGGCCTTAGGATCTTCGACGGCAAGTCTTCTCAACCGGTCATACAGTGACTCACTTGGTGCCATAACGCTTGCTGCGCAGCTCAAAGGCTTCCCAGCCTCCTTCCAGGAGATCTACAATTTGCTCCCGGCAATCGTCAACCGAACCAGACTTTTCGATGTACCCGATCTTGCCGTCCGAATTCATGACGATCACGAGATCTGCGTCCGCGAGAACCGGAATGTTGGCATTGTGCGTAATGAAAATCATCTGGCGCTTTTTCTTGAGGCGCTGTATGGAATTGACGACGGTTTCATAGATGAAATGATTGTCCAGGTTGTCCTCCGGCTGATCGATGACCAGGGGATTCTGCGTGCGCGCGAGCAGCAAAGGGAGGAGAGCCGTGCACTTCTGTCCGCGCGAGAGCTCGGCGGCGTCCTTGAACATGGCTTCCGCACTCGTGGCCACATTGAGCTCAATGCGCACAACGTCGTCGATCTCGACGACCTCCAGCTGAAGCGGGTCGACGTTGGCGCGAAACGCGGCGAGGATTTTCTTCGCGCGTTCCGGGCCGAGCCCACAGGCCTCGTCGAAACCGACGTGGTCATCAGTGGCGACGAGCTGTGCGAGTTGTTCGGGCCGAAGCTGTAGCAGTGAATCAAGGATCTCGTCATGGTTGCGGACGCCGGCGCCTTTCAAGCCTTGCAGCATCATGTTTCGGTAAGCGAGGTCATCGGCGTTCCGAAGCACACGCACACGGATCTTCTCACCGGCCTCATGCGTAAGCTCACCAGCAACCGTATCGCGAAGCGTCGATACCTTTTCCCTTTCCAGCAGGAACTGCCCCTTCAGCGCCCGCCGGTTCTCCAAAAGTTGCGTCAGACGCTCCTTTTCGCGCGTTTGTTCTGCTTCCGTTTCCTCCAGACGTGCGACGCGCTGCTGCAGATCGAAGCGAGCGCGAGAGCGTTCATCGGCTTCCTGATGCACCTTTTGCAACTCCGTGAAGTCGGCGGTTTGTTTCGCATGAACATCCGCGAGTTCCGTGCGCACCTGCTCGGCCGTTGCGATTGCCGCGTCAATAGCAGTGGCGGCACTCGTCAGATGCTTAACCGCGCCCGACAGCGATTTTTCGACTTGCGGCTGCCGTCCTTGGAACACTTCCGCATTTGGGGAATCTTCTTCTGTGACTTGCGCGGAGCGCGCCTGATCGATGCGCGACTTCAAATTCTCCACGCCGTCCGTCAGTAAGCGCAGTGTGTCAACGAAATCTTCGGCACTCCTTTTCTCCTTTGCATTTCGCTGCTGCTGCTTCAACGCCTTACTGTAGGCAGTTGCAGGCCCTGTTTCTTCGGCGGGTTCCAGCGCAGCGAGGCGAGCGCGGACATCTCCGAACTCCTCGATACGTTCGGCCAAGTCGCCGATCGACCGCCGCACGGCACGAATTTGGTCCGCGTTGGCCTCAAGGGCCCTTCGGTTCTCGCCAAGCGAAAGGTGAATCGCCGAAAGTTCCGGACCCCGAAGCTCATCCAGGAGTGCGCGGCGCTTTTCTCCCAGAACTTGGTCCGCAATGCTCTCGATTTCCTCACCATTGTAAGCGTCTAAGGGCAGGTAGGTGCCACGATCGAGATCGACGCCGGATACGGGGCGGCCTTCACCTGTCAGAAGTACCGGCTGCTGTTTAAGCCCACGTCTCAACGTGTGCTTCAGTCCAGCGTCAGTGGTAAGAGTGACATTCACGAGACCGTTATTGCCGATATTAGCCTGGAGGAGATCCAGCCGCTTCTTCGATGCCCCAACATTGCCCTTGACCGCGAAGCGCAGCGCTTCCGCCAAAGTCGATTTTCCGCTCCCGCGCGGGCCGATAATGCAGATGAGCCCCGCGGGTAACGCTGTTTTCAGGCCTGGTAAAAAGCCCCCATTGATTTCGATCTGCTCGATGGTCCACATACCCAGCCTCAATTCAGGGCGATTCAGGAACGCACTCTGCCGCGCATGGTTTCGAGCGTAGCATCAGGCGTGCTGCTATCCAATCGCGTGTTTTCCGCCAATCCCATTCATGCTGCGGGCGCCTCTCTGGTGCCGCCAATTTCGGAAACACCCAGGGCCTTCTCCGTTCGCGCCGCGCGCACCCGCTCGATGTTTTTCCGCCGCGAGCAGATACAACTCGCGCGCCGTCCCTGCGGCAGTTCCTGGCCGTAAGCAGGACCCAGAAGAAAGTCAAATTGAAAGCGCGGTGCTAGCACGGAAGGCCATTGCATAAAATGTGCAATCATCTCGGCAACGACCATGCAGGCGCTGAAGCAAGCCGTAAACGGAACTGAAGGCTCGAAGCCCTTCTGCTGCTGTTCCGCCGAGATCTTCAGGGCGATTCCTTCCTGAATGACAGAGCAGATCGGGTGGCCCAGATGGGCCCGCAGGAAATCCCGCTTTTCGCCCGGCGCTTTTTCCACGTCGGAAGCACTGACGAGAGCATCCGGCTGCAGCAGACGTTCTAACGGCAGCCCCGTCGCCTGCATTTGAAGCGTTTCGGCCGGAGCGCCGGGCTCGCGGAATAGACAAATCAGACACGCTACATCGTCTGGCCAGGGATGTCTGCTGACCTGGCACATGAAGTCGCCTATGGCACCATCCACAACTATGTCCGGCCAGATCCCGCGCTGAACCTGATGGCGCGCGGGGATGTTATCCAATCCGTTCAGCACGACCGCCGGGATGGTCGGAGCGTCGCGGGCGTACGCGTCAAACATCATCTCATAGTCTTGCACTTCCAAAAGAGGCCGCTGCAGATGGGCCGCCAAGGTCTTTGCTTTCGAGGCGCCAAGATCATGGAGCCCCATTAGAATGCAGGTTCCGAGATTGTCTTCCCCGTAGGTCTGGGAATCCACAATGCCGACGCGACCGCAGCAGGGCAGCTGCGACAGCAGGAGTACGGTACCGTTCCCGATCGCGCCGGCGCCGACAAGAAGGAGGTCTATGTCGAGCGAAGTTGGCAGCTCGGGGCCGCAATCGGTCTCACCGGCACGAAACGTTCGCAACGAGAACGAAAGACCGTCAAGGAAGTCACCCCGCTCGGGTTTTAGTCTGATCAGGCGCTTGAATACTTCTCCCACACCCAAGCTGGCGGCAGCGAGCGCCCCGATAGGGTTCTCCACTGAAACATCCCCCGGCACGCTGCACTTGCCGGAACTCACACGCGCTAGCCAACCATTTGAATTGATGGTCGTCCAAGGCAATCCGGGGTTCACAGCAGTCCCTACGGACAAAATGGCGTCGAAGGAACCAACGTCGTCGACATGATTGCAGTATTCCACGCCCGGTCCGAAGGCAACGCGATCTGAAAACGCCTGCGAGACGGCCTTGAGCTCCTCGCAGCCCGCCGGGACATGAATCGTAATGTTCGGGCATATCCTGATGACCAAGCCTATAGCATCGAGGAAGCAATTGCGGCCGTTCGAGCTGTTGAGAATCTCGGCTTCACCCGTCAGCAACACCCTCTTGGCCATAAACCGGTGCCGGTCCAAAGCCTGTTCCGCGAGTTGTGCCGCAGCTTTTGCTGGCCGGCTATAGGCAGCCTTGGGGTGCATCATCCACCTCCCACCGTCAGCATCAGAGCACGGAGACCGTCGATGACTTGCAGGCAGCGGCGCGCCTCATCGTGACTGAGGCGCACGTATCCGGCTTCGCTGGTGTAGACGTGCACGCCCCAGTCGTGGAGGGCGGCTCTGCTCCGTGCGTAGTCGGGCGCAACGAGCGAAAGGTAGGAAGGCACCTGAATTCCGTGGATACGATCAGTGGGCGAAAGATCCACGCCGTAGCGCGGACCGTGTGAATGGACCTGTCCCACCAGCCGGAGGCCGTGCTCTATGGCTACGTCGGCAACATCGTTGAAAAGAGCGGGATGGATGTTGATAAACTCTTCTCGCTTTTCTACCAGGGGCCCGCGAAGGCGGACCAAGTGCGTTACTTCCGCCGTCTCGCCTGCGTCCTTGCCGAGCCAGAAGACGATTCCTTCGACGCCGTTGTCGCCGTCGAGGGCCATTTCGTCGAGAGAATCTTGAATCGCCGCTCGGGGTATCCGCCAAAGCTGCGTTGCTGCAAAGTAAGGATTATTCATTTGAAGCGACCTTGATAATGTTCATCGAGTTCCTCTTGTAACTGCCGCAGGACCCACAGCAGGGGGTTACCGCTCGAATTCCATTGATAGCGAGCATCGTTCTTCCACTCGGGGTGTAGGGCGAAGCCCTCGGCGCACCAGTTCACGCAGGCGTCAAGGCTTTGCGGTCTGAAGCCGCGGGCGACCGGCCATGCCTGAGGCGTGTCGAGACGGCCGGTTTTCGGATCGCGGAACTTCAGGGAGGGCGGACAATCAGGGTACTGGTCCCAGAGAAGCCTAGCCTGAAATTTCTCGTTAGGCTCCCGTGTTGGCGAGAGTGTCACGAGCACTTCCAGATCGGAAGGCATTTCCAGATTCCACCGGCCGGCCTCGGGGGCATCGCCCGCTTCCGAGAAATCGTCCCGCAGGTTCAGACGCGACAGCTCGTCGTTCACCCTTGCGTCACCTGCTGGCTGAGCTTGAGCACGAGAGCCTTGGCATGTCCGGCGAGTTGGCCGATGGTTTCGCTCAGGTTTTCCAGGGGTGTCTTGTCGTGGTAGAGGGTGTAAGTGTAAATGCTCCCGTTGACCTGCCCCTCCGTCAGCCCAAAGGCCGTTAGCACGGCAGCCTTCAAGGTAGCCAGCGTCTCGCTCGGATCAGCATGGTCCTGTTGGAACGGCCCCTTGGCCGCCGGATAAATTACCGTGACTTTCAGGTCGGTATGTACTTTCTGTTCAGACATTGCTTAAAGTTTCTCTTTCTCCACCTGCAGCCCGGTGGCGGCTTTGGCTACCCTCATGTCCTTCAGTGAAGGAAATGAAGATCGTGGTAAAAATTTTTATCCCAACACCTTGTACACGTACTGCTCTCGGCCACTCGCTGACGAACTCTTCTCCCGTCTGATGATTCCCATGCTGCTGAGTTTCGCGAGCCTTTCGTTCATGGCCGTTAGGTTCACGTCCAGTTTTCGGCTAAGGGTGCCGGCGGATACCGCCTCCCCAGCCGCAAGTATTTCCGCAAACGTTGCCTCATCGGCGGGATGTACCTTGCCGAGCAGCGTGGGACCCTCCGCGCGCTGCTCAATCATAAGCAGGTTCAAACCCTCAAGCGCTTGGTTAAGGTTTTCCCGAGCGCAGTCTGTAAGTCCTGAAACGATCAGGAACCGACCAGGATATTCGACTCCTAGCGTCGATAACGTCTTGCCGAAGAGCTCTCCTGCAAAGGAAAAATCGAAAACTTCGACTCCGGCTGCGTCGATCGCCAGAACGTCGCCCGCCTTTAGGCTTTCAAGGACATCACCCACGCGGCTGCGGATAGGTCGCGCTTTTTCGCGTGTCCACAGTTGGCGTCCATATTCGCTAAGAGTAAACGTTACTTCCATCATCTTCAGTGTAGGTGATGAAACGCCCTCTTGTCAACTCTGTCAGTCCAGGTTCATGGCTTCGTAAAACCTACCCTCACCGTGACTAAGGTTCAGGAGTGGTTGGTGCGCGTGAGAAACCTAAGGAAGCGGTTTTGAAACTGCGCTTGCGTGCGTTGATCGAAAACTGATTGTAAGTATTCCGAAAAGCGATAATAGGACTGGAGCGGGGCGCGTGATATCGCTAACGTTTCTTGCCAGGCATCGGTGAACGCTTCGCTTTCTTAGTGGTTTTCAGCTTTTCGATCACCGGCAGATCCAACTCATCATCAACCAAGACTTCGAGATCGACGTTCGCTAGCCTGGAGTAAGCAAGAAGGACCGGCGGAGCTGGCACTCGATCTCCCCTTTCGTACTGTGAGATGTTGCTTCGAAATAACTGATCCGCAAAACCTAATCGTTCCAGAATTTGACTCTGAGACAATCCCAACTCCAACCGAATATTCCTTAACTTCGACGCAAGTCGGCTTGATTTAGTCGGGGAGGCCTTCTTACTCTTCATTCGCGCGACCCAATAGGACTCCGTGGTTTTAGTGATCTCGAACTCCCGTTCGAACCGCGATACAACATCGCGCCCAGTCAAAATGTCTTGGCTATCGCCGATTTCGGAACGGGGCTTGAGGCTCAAATGCTCACGTGGGGATTGATTCCATCGTGGAGCATCGACGGAAGGGGATTCATCAATGCCAGGGCTGAAACGCTCGACGCGAAACCGAGTTTTAGCGAGTCGTTTCAGCAACGCCGATGTTTGATTCCTTCGGACGGTTTTTTCGAGTGGCGACGATTAGGAAAATCGAAGCAACCATTCTATTTACAATTAATGGATGAATCTCCGTTTGCTTTCGCTGGCATTTGGGATCAGTGGAACGATGGCGAAAAGTCAGTTAGCTCGTGCGCAATCATTACGACGACTGCGAACGAACTTGTAGCACCGCTTCACGATCGCATGCCAGCTATACTGCTTCCCGAGTCATACGACGTCTGGCTTGATACAAATACAAGTGTCTCGGCATTAAAGAAACTATTATCGCCATTCCCCTCCCCAATGAAGAGTTATCCGGTCAGTACTGCGGTGAATCATCCTGAGAATGACAACGACTAGTTAATCATGCGCATGGATGTCGAAGTAGGAACAACTCCAAGCCTGTTTTAGATCCGGAAGTGATTTGAAAAGTCCGTGTCCAGTGCCCTGGTTCGTTCCCAAAAATCGATTACAGGTCAAATGTGAGCGCTGTTTTTGGTGCGATCGATTAGAAATGGCGATTTCAGCCTGTCCTGCACGTATCTTGGAGAACTCTGTTTGACTAGCTTAGCCGTAGATCGTAAAGTGCGCGGCAATGAAACGCCTTCGGTGGGGTGAGGACATTGAAGGCGATGGCCGTCAACGGCCAACAAAGCAAACACTAATTCTTGCTTGAGTGCCGCTTGGTGCCGTGAGAATCAGAAAGGCCCGCGCGTGGGGTGAGGACATGACGCGGGCCGTTCGCTGTTCGAGGCTAGAACCGTAAAGAAGTCAAGCAGCGAAGTTGTAAATGGGTCAGGACCGCCTTGCCCAGTGCGAGTCTATTAACAGCCCTGACGAGACATTCGCACACTACTCGGGATTGTCGTTCCGGTTCCATCGATCTGTCGAATTACAAACTCGCAAGAGGTAAGTGTTTCAACTTTATAAAATTCGGCGAGAAATGGGGAATTCAAGAACTTTGTTCCCAAGATTCTGATTACCACTGAATGAAATAGGCGGAGTCGGAAAGAAGCTTGGTAGGGCGGGTTGCTTATCGACTGTTCCAATAACGCCAACTTATCATTTCGGTCAGCCGATGCTCTTTTTAATGTTCAGTGCTTACTTGAGCCCCGAGGTTTAGCTTTTCTTGTGAGCTGCCTTCGCGACGATCCATTGAACGGTTTATGAATTTCATTCCCGTAAGGTAAGTAGTAGCCAGAAGCAACGAGGGAATAACGCTTTGCGGTTAGCCCTGAAGGAATTTCAAAATCAACGATCACCTGTCCACCTTGTTTTAGCTTGAGATACTGGTTATCAGCGTACAGCAGGTTCGTGTTTTTTGGTTTGAGAATGATCTCTCTTCCTTCACTAGTAAAAGCTTTAATGTAAGCCATATCTATGAAAGAATCCTCCGGATCTTTCTCTACGATTATCAACTTTCCGTTGAACCTTTCCAATACCAATTCATCTGTTGATTCTTTGAGCTTCGAATTAAACCCGTATAGAATAACGCCCTCACTCAACCAAGCTTTCTCAGGAGCTGAATACGTATAAACGTAAGGACAACTGCCAATCTCCTCCATCACTTCTTCGTCGGTTCCGCTTGTGATTAATAGTCTCGACGGATCGAACTGTCTTATTAGATAACCGACTTTGTTGATTTCAATACTCTCAACGCGTACCGATGGGCCGTAAAGGTATTCATTACCGGCTGAAACCTTGCGTTTATTGCCGCCTAGCATCAATCTTTGTAGTGTCTCAGCGCTGATAGTTGGATATCCGGTACCCGTTGCTTTGATTCCCCCGTTGGCTGTTACTCGCCTGAGCAAGTCAGCATACCCGGTAGGAGGAATCGCACGCTTTCCTTCGTCACTAACACCGGCTAGTTCTTCAGATAGCAGCGACAACTCAATGGGTATCACAATACTCTCACCAGATTTTAGGATGCCAGGCGAGAACAAGTATTCTTTCTCAGATTGACGTGACTGGAGAGCGACGCTAATTTCTTGGCGCGTACGAAGCCGGTCAGAATGGTTCTCTTCAATAATAAAGCGTCCGACATTCATCGGTTCCCCTGATACATTCTCAAGAATAGCCACATTCAATCGCAGTAAAGGTCCAAAGAAATAACCGCTCCAGTCAAATCCTTCGTCACAGCCAAACTGCTCGTGGAAATCTAACAGAACCGATCCAAAGTCACGTGGAAAATAGTTTTTCGTTATGAACAAATAGAACTCTTGAAGTGGAGTAGAGGGAAACATTTCCAAATCACGGCGGCTAGCGAATTTCCAAAAACTGAAAAGGTCAGAGCGTCGGGACCTGAACGCCTGAAACCGCCATTCTTCTTTGGAATCATTCAACAGATTGACGAGTGGCAGAACCTTATCAGCTGACAAAATAGTCGAAGGTTGACCACCTGGAAGATTTCCGCTGCTCCCCACGAACATTCGTTTATTCTGTATCTTATACTGGCTGGCCAACCTCCGACTTGTACGAGGCGTACGGTCTTCGCGAAAAAACTTGTCGCCTGAGAACTCATCTGAGAACGTATTTACGAGCTCAGTAAGTGTCTTTAAGACTTCATTTTGGACAATAAAATATCTAGCCCCTAGCACCCTGTCCCATTGACGACCGATTTTTCGATCCATCAAGAGATCTATGGCGTGTCCCTCAAGCAGACGATAAGTTAGGCGGTAAGGTCGATTGGCGGGAGGGCGAAAGTTGCCGCGAACTGTCGTAAGGAGAAACTTTAGCCCGTTGCTTCCTAAGTACTGGCCTGCGTCGGAGAATTCCTGCTCAGAAACCGATGTTAATTGAAACGAAACGCCGCGCCTTTCAATTGCGCGAATCAAAGCTCCGGAAGGTATTCTCTGCTCGAGCAGCATTAGGAGACCTTCTTCGCTTATGGGCTTGTTCTCATTCTGAACGGCTGGTTGGGCGCGGGCGGATAAGGCGAGTGTCAGTAGCACCATCACGAGCCAGATTCGCTTCGTCCGACGAGCACTCTTTTTCGCTTGGAGAATCATTTTCCGCCGTCTGAGCTTCTTCAGTTGGGCCTATTTGATGGTTCTGAACGGAGGATCTGGTCGATCTGATTTTGTTGGTTTTTGTTTGAGGATCTCCTATTACCTTTTACCGATGGTGAATTCTGATTATTGGGCGGAACGTCGATCTTAAGACGCTGCAGACGAACATCCTCAATACCAGTTCTTGATACAGAAACATTTCTTTCGAATGTCTCATAGCCGTTGGCTTCCACTCGAATGCGAACAGAATCGACTGAAGGAAGCTTCAGATAAAAAACTCCATCTGAATCTGAGTAGTAAACTTGCGGCAGGCCTTTCGTATCCACGCTCACCTTTGCGCCTCGTACAACTTGCTGGGTTCCAGAATCCACGACCCTGCCTGAATATTGAACGACCCCATTTGTGTCTGACCTAGAAGGTTTGTATACAAACTGCCAGTAACCCATAATCAATGCTGCAACAGCAGCAATAATCGCCGCGCCGATGCCCTGCTGTTTAGTTGGTCGCATGGAGATGGTTCCCTTTCGACCACGAACTCTTGGATTGGTCATGCACTATTTGCGGCTTCGACAGCGTTAAGAAAAACTCACCGAAACGTCACTCGCTGAGCACTCCAAAATCCTGGTCCTTAATGAATTTTTGGGCCGGCGAGTCCGATCAGGTTAAAACTCCCATCGGAATAAGGCCTCGGCCGCCCGCAGTATATCTGAGTAGAGACCGCGGTGCGAAGATCGTTAAGAGCCACAATGACCGGCCCGGTTTCTGAATAATGTCCATTACCAATCAAGTAGACATACGTTTTCTTAGGTCTCAGGAGTCAAGCTCGCATACGGTGAAGCGATCGCGCTTGAGTATCCCGGCCTCGACGGCAGGTGAGGCTTACCGGGAACTTCCGCCAGAGCGCAATGACAACGCAGCAACGCTGCGCCGCGAGACTTAATCTTTACCGGGCCCGGGGCAAGATCGGCATCGGAATCTCCTTGCGGTTCCCTGTTCAATTAAACCTGCGCCAACAACGGCTGATTGTTATTACCGATTTCGGGAAACAGAAGCTTCACGGCTCTGAGACCGCGAGTCGCTGCGAGCTAGTTCTAGATATCTTTCTCTTTCCGTCGCGTCGTTCTGTCGTTCAGCGTAGATCTCCAAATTGATCTTCTCCTTGTCAGTAAACTGTGGCTCGCGGCCTTTTGCTTCGGAAGCAAACTCACGGGCAGCGGCGTGAAAGTCCGAAGCCTTGTTAACGTCGTTAACAAGACGACCGTGATGGTTTCGCGCGGCTGATTTGACGGTATGACGATGATCGCGCTGTTCGCGGGTTTCAAGTATTGTGCGGGTGAGGTAATCAGTAAGTTTGCGTGCTTCGACTTCTCGCAGGGTCGCGGTTTGGTGATTACCAAGGTGTAACGATGCAACCTTCTTACCTTCTAGAAAATGTTGCATCGCTCCTTTGCTTGCTCGACAGCTAACCCGGACATGATCTCTCGCGCAATCGCCCTCCCTTCCCAATTGATCTCGGAATCGCTCCTGGCAGCGTGCTTTTCCCACTCGTGCACTTCTCGCAGCAGATTCGAATCGCGAAGCGTTTCGGCGCTGCTTTCCAATGCGTTGATTTGATAGCGCTCGTATTTTGGGTCAGGCAGGGTCAGGCCGTTCTGACATCGAGAACGTTGGTCAAGTCCATGAGCATTCTCCAGAACATCGAGGACTTCACGCGCTAGATCACGATCTGCAATAAGCGGTTGGCGGCGTTGTTCAATTTGACGAACAATGTCATCCCGGACGTTGTTGAGCCGTTCAACGTCCGCACATGCTTGTTGCCTTGCGGCTTGGGAATAGTTCAGCCGTGCCAGCGAGCGCCAATTGAGATGCGCAGCGCGTTCCGGTATCAGTTTTGTGTCCTCCCACCGGCGTACGATCTGTTTGTCTAACGCAGCTAGTGACCAGGGATCTCCTCCAACTTCATAAGTGGTCAAGTGAACCGATGCCTCAAAGTTCTCCAACCTTGCGTTGCGAGCCATCAAGTCAGCACGTGCGACGTTGAGTTGACCGCCAAGTATCGCGGTCTCGGCATCAGCTCGCGTTGGCGCATTGTGTTCGCGAGCCAAGCTCAGGCGAAGGTTTTCCAGTTGCAAAACTTTTTCTGGAAGATTCAACCTGACCGCCTGTTCCTGAAGTTCTGACAAAGTATGTCGAGACAAAATTGGCTCTAGTTGTCTATCAGGAGGCGTCTCATAACGCTTAATGATACTTTCTTCGATTTTCGCCAAGTTGCGGCCTAGAGGGCCCACATCTTTCCCAAGGGCGGCAACCTTATTCTCTCGCGCTTCTTCAAGCTGTTTTAGCGTGTCGGCGTGTTTAGCGAGATCGGCTTCTATCAATTCGTTGCGAACCGAATGATTTGCCTGACCCAATCGTGCCGCGCGCGCGGCGGCGCGTCGCTTAACATCAAGTTCTGATATTCGCCGTTCTTCAGAGGTTGATTGATCGACTACCTCGAACCTGTAGCTGTGACCATGCTGGACAGCCCGGTCGTGCCAAGCCTCAGCAAAGGCCAGACGAAATTCAAACTCCATGTATGAAAGAAGACTCCCATCGGAGTTATTTCTGCTTTTGAGGAAGCGGGCCTTGTTTGATCATGCCGGAGAAGGGCGAGTTGACTATAGGTTGCCTTGTCGATACTTGACCATGCGTCGCAATTCAGGCGCTTGCTTCAAGTCTCTTCTGCTTTCAGAGACCCGTTCAGCGTCATACTTAGTTCCCATTCCATCGACCTCGGTGCGGAGAGCATAGTCGCCGGACCAAGCATCGAAGAGGCGTACGCTCCCGTTTCAGGATCGATTCCGGGAAGAAAAATCTGATTCTTCATGCCCGCCAAGACAGCCTTGCCTCCGTGCTCCTGAAATTTCCGTTTGATTTGGGGAACGTCCTGAAATCCCAAGAGGTAAGGTGTGTTACGAAACCTAGCGATCTTCAGTTTATCCTGCAGCTTGGGCGGAGCCACATTTCCGGCTTCGTCAAGAGCCATTAGCACTGGCGTCGCATTCTTATGTGTCGATGCCTGCATTTCGATCGCCGCCAAGCCGAAAAGCAACTCCAGCAGAATGTGATACTCACTCGCTTGAGTCTCGTTCATGACGATGTAGATCGCAGCGCCGGGCCTGCGGAGATCGGCCAGATGTCTAGCAGAATCTTTGGCTTTATACTCGACACAAAACCCTCGACCAAAGTCCTTTGACTTTTCTTCATGACAGGAATATTGTGCCGCTGTTCTCATAATGGGCTGAATTCTCACGAGCCTCTGCCGCCTTGCACACTCGCTAAGTCAGCCTGAACACGTGTACTTAGGTTCACGAACCTTCCATCAATTGATATGTACACCCGAAAGAGTAAGTTCACAAAATGCATCTCAATTCAATCCGAGCGATGAGAAAAACGGATAGCGGTCAGAGGTGTTTTTGGTCCAGAGTTAATGAGGAACCGTTCCTCGTGATATTAGGTATCTTGTGTTTTGCGGCTATCGTCCAAGGACAAATTTGGGACCCACCAGCAATCTCGGTTTCGCCGAACCACAATGACGCCGCGAAATCGAGAGCTAAGAGGCGTCAACTCCTAATGGACGGTAGGCTTTTATTCAAGGCAAGGTTTAACACACTGGATGGTGCTGGTCGCCCTTCGGCAACGGGGGATTCGAAGCCAACCTTCCGCACCGTTGAGAATAATAGCGGGTTCTTAAGGACATCGGGACCAGATGCCAACTCCTGCGCCGCATGTCATAACCAGCCAGCCATTGGTGGTTCCGGCGACTTCGTCGCTAACGTATTTGTGGGAGCCCAATTCAAAGATCCTCCTACCAAATCAATAACGACCGATATTACAAACGAGCGCAATACAATCACCATGTTCGGCTCAGGTGCGATTGACATGCTGGCGCGTGAGATGACGCGAGATCTCATTATGCAACGGGATGCCGGCCTGTCGAAAGCGAAGGCTACAAACCGACCTTACCCTATACCGCTAAAGACAAAAGGCATTTCCTTCGGGGCAATCATCGTAAAACCCGATGGCTCGTATGACACTTCTAGACTGGAAGGAGTTGATCCTGATCTGGTTGTAAAACCGTTCGGAGTGAAAGGGATCGCTATTTCGTTGCGCGAGTTTACTATCAATGCTCTCAATCACCATCATGGGATTCAGGCCGTTGAGCGTTTCGGATGGGAGCAAACCGGTCAACATGATTTCGACAGCGACGGCGTGGATGTTGAATTCACTGTCGGCCAAGTTAGCGCGCTCGTCTTGTTTCAAGCGTCATTACCGGCTGCCGGGCGCTCTCCATCCTTCATCTCTAAGCACAGGGCCGAAATTACGCGTGGCCGCCAACTGTTCGAGACTGTCGGCTGCTCAAATTGTCACGTTCCCTTTCTCAAACTGAGCACATCACATTTCTCGGAGCCTAATCCCTATAACCGACCTGGTAATGTAAATCCTCAGGATGTGGAACATCCGATTACCTTACCATTGCCTATCCGACCTTATGGAGGCCTTACACGATCAGCTGATGGTGGCGTTCTTGTTTGGGCATTCACCGACCTGAAGCGTCATCGGATTTGTGACGAGGCGGACCCATTCTTTTGCAATGAACACATAAGACAAGATAACGTACCGACCGATCAGTTTATAACAACCAAACTTTGGGACCTGGCAACTTCGTCACCTTATGGGCATCGTGGGGATTGTACAACCGTCTCTGAGGCCATAATTCACCACTCGGCGGAAGGCGTTAGCTCACGGAATAGTTTCCTTGCATTGAATGAAACCGACAAGCGAAACTTAATCAGATTTCTGCTCTCCTTAGGCACTGCACATCACAACGACTGACATCTAACTCTTGAAAGGAAATACGAGAATGCGAATAAGAAAACCAAAACTCACACTCTGGACGATCCTCGCAACTAGTGCGCTGTTAGTTGTACCTTCAGCCGAGGCGCATTCCAACGCCTGACATGGGATTTACGGTGACAGGTTTGTCACTATTGACTACTTCCGCAAGAGCTTTGAGGTTTCACGAACGTTATTCACGCGAGTAGTTCCGCTCCACTACGAGGCTGACGATCTTTTGGAAAAGGGTGTAATGGCCGAGCTGGACGGTAAGCCGGATCCTGACCATTTCAAAGCGGCATTTAAACGCTTTGAAGAGTCACTTGAGGCGATGGATCTTCTAGATAAGAAGATGTCTGAATTAATCGAGATACACAAGCGTGGCAAGTCGTTGAAAGTGTACGACCTGGCTCTCGCTAAGATTCTCGGTCAGATGGGATCCGTCGAACGCGTAAGTCTCACGGGTCTTCGATATTCAAATGTATCGTCGGAGAGGGACAAGCGGAGGCCACGTAACCTTCTTGAAATTATGGAGGCTCAACGCGCAGACTTGGCAATTCTGCGGGACCAGCTGAAAGGCACCATCGAAGCATTCAGGGCCGTGCTGCCGCTTGCGGAGAAACACGAGTTCTCAGCCATGATGCTCTCGGGACGGCTGGGTTTCGCGAACAAGATCCTTCAGCAGGTGAATATGATCAACGTGTTCTCGAAGTTCTACACTCGCACGTGCCTGACGACGATTGACGCAACGATGCAAACGTACCCGGCGGGTTTAGAATGGATTAAGGATTCCCTGCCAAAAGGAGGTACGCGACCTAGGCAATAACTGCAGAATTAGATCACTTGTAGATTCCGGTCTCGTGAAAAATCGTTAACCCTTCATCGAACCGGAAAGACCGATGAGAAGCAGGCCGAGACGTAGCGCTGCATTGATCAATATCTCGAGTTGTGTAACGACACGCTCCCTTCGGAGAGCATGTGTTCTCTTATAGGGCCTATGTGACCGCCTGACGAACCAAGCGGAACATTCGAGCAAACACCAGCAACTCCGTAACTAGTCGGTCAATCCTGTTAATTATCGCGGGTGATACTAATTCGTAACCCTGCGCACGGTCGCTGTAGTCTTGTACAGCGGTGCACACCTGTGTAGGAATTGCCGTCCCTAGTAAACCACGCACAACGATCCTCAAGTGATCGACCGCCTGCGGACTGTGATCTCCTCCGTGACTGATCAAGCCTACAGGCTTATGGTGAAATTGTGGAATTGCGAGGTGATCCAGAGCGTTCTTTAGTGCCCCGGAGTAAGAGTTATGATAGATCGGCGATGCTAGGATGAACGCGTCAGAAGCAGTCGCGTGGGCCACTAAGCGACGAACCTTGGCGCTTGTATGTCGAGAGGGATCTTCGTGGAACGAGGGATCTGCAATCGGAAGCGGCGATTGGCGCAGGTCCCAGTGGACGGTTTCTGCCCCGCGCTCAATCAAAACCTGCTGGACCACCTTTGTGAGTGTCCGCGTATATGAGGGCTCTCGAGCACTGCCGCTAATCAACAGAATCTGAACGGGGGCTGTCATGTCAACGAACGGTCGTAAAGCTGGAAAAGTTTGTGGTATAGATGCTGTTATCCTTATCGCTAATGATTTCGAAGGTCAATGCCGGTTCTACGCTGACGTACTCGGACTCGAGATGACCGCACGCTATAGCGACGCCGCCTTCTTCAAAGCAGGCACTCAAACACTCGGGATCTTCGCGCGAAGCCATCACCCAGAAGGAACCAAAAGACTCGGCGGCGCTACTCATGGCCTCTCCCATCTAGAATTTAGAATCGACGAAGGATTTCAGCAGGAGTTTGTCGACAGGCTCACAGAAGCCGGCGCACATTCCTACAAGGACAACTTCGCTGACGCAGACAACAATCTGTTCCATTTTACTTTCTCGCGCGATGAAGATCGTTGACCCAGCTTCCGAGAAGCTCTATCCCCTGGGTTAAAGCTTGCGTGTCAACGGCGAAGCAGAGACGAATGTAGTCTGTAGAGTTTGGGCTGAAGTCGCTACCCGGACACACCCGCACACCGCATTCTTCCTCACAGCGTTCGGTGAATGTTAATGAGTCCAGACCACAACATGAGACGTTGATCCACACAAAAAATCCCGCCTCCGGTTCGCTGCATGGCAGTTTCCACTTTCTGAGCCCATCAAGCGCCACACTCCGGTTGTGTCGCAAAAAACGATGGACCTCTTCATGATAAGTCGATGGAGCTTGTAGCGCTGCAACTGCGGCACGTTGCGCGATGGTGGATACAGACATGGCTGCACCCCAGTGCGCCTTCGTAATGCGAGCCGCCAACGGATCCGAAGCATGAACGTAGCCGACGCGCCAACCCGTCATGCCGTAGCCCTTCGAGAAGCTGAAGATCGAAATGATTCTTTCAGCAAGGTTGTCGGAAGTGGCCGCCGGGCTGCAATGGTTTCCCGTGAAGAGGAGATCTTCATAAACTTCGTCACTGATGAGATGCAACTGAGGGTATCTCTCAAGCAGGCCGTATAGACGGCGGAGCCATACCTGACGGGCCACGGTCCCTAGCGGGTTGGAAGGGAAATTCCAGATCAGAACACGCGCGGCCTTCGCCTGAGCCTCTAACGAGTCCCAGTCGGGTTCATATCCATCGTTCTCCTTCAAAAGATAATTCAATGGTGTTAACCGCTGCGTCTGAAGCATCAGTCGGTAAAGCGGAAAACACGGATCCGGTATCAAGACCCCGTCCTTCGGTTGACAGAGGACGGCAATCGCGGAGGAAAGCCCCAAGCTAGCGCCAACGGTTACGTTAACCTGATTCGTGGTTGCTGCTATTCCATTACGGTCACGGAGTTTCTGAGCTAAGGCGTCGCGCAATTCAGGGAGCCCGCCGGGAGGTAAGTATCCATTGCCGCCCCGCAAGAGGACATAAGCCGCGGCATTTCTGGCTTCCTCAGGAGGTTCATAACAAGGTTCGCCCAATGAGAGGTTGATAACCTCGTGTTTCCTCTCAATCATAGCGTTGGTGCGCATGGGCCATTATTGAACTCTAAGTGCGGTGGCCAAACCATAGAGAGATCCGGCTTCTCCGTTTGGTCCGAACAAATAGTGACGCAAACAATCTCCGGTTTCGTTGTACATGCGGAAGAACTCCTGCGGCTCTCGGTCGGCGACGGATAACAGTTCAGGCTGATCGAAGGTCGCTGCAATAGTTTGAGAAAGATAAATACCCACCAGATTTATAACCGGGAAACGAGGGTCTTTGAGGGACTGTAGTATGTGGCCCCGCAAGGCTGGCAGGTTACTATCGTCGATCAAGCTCAGAATCTTACGGCAAAGCGACATGGAACGAGCCGTAGCGTCCCGGTCGGATATAAAATTCGCATACGTAAAGTACGAGAAGTGAATTCCCCTGTCGCGTAAATCCAAGACTGAGTCGAGTACAACGTAGTTCGCCAGACCCTCGTTTTGGATTAAAAGTAGCAACCAGTGCCTAAACAATTCCGCGGTATTGGGTTTAGCCACAGACCGGCGCGAAGTTTCCGTGTAAAAGTGAGAGGAGATTTCGTGATAGTAAACATGAATGAGGAAGAGCAGCGTTTCCTCAGGGCTTGCCGCAGTTCGCAACCCGAATAGTTGGACTCCGTCTATTGGGCTGTAACATTTCGAGAATCCGGGTATCAGGTAAACAACCATTGATTTCGCGCCGCTCACTTGGGAAGACGGAAGGTAAGCTTCCAAGGCGGCAACTGATTGCTCGAGGTGCTGTTCAATATAGGCTCGCAACGCTGTTTGCTTGGTCCAAAATTCGCCTGGCTTAGCCATTGACGCGAAATCAAAATGGGAATCAAGGTCCGCGAGGATGAGTTCTCGCTCTGTTTGGAAAATATCTTCAGCTATTACGATGCCTTCCATAGTCTTTCGGAGGACATGGACATCACCCTTCACACAACGTGTTACATCCTGTATTGCGTCGAACAGACGGGTTTCAAGGCAAACGTTAAGCTGTAGCAAAGCGAACCTCTCTATAAACTTGGCAAGCCACGTGGAAAGTCACGTTAAAGAGTCACAATATAGGTCCATTCGATTCGCACGCACTCTCACGACACAACCGCGATGGATAACCCACAAGAATCTACAGGTAAGATCCACATGCCTGAGAATAACCCACACTGCCTCACATAATCGTGATACGCGATAAAGGTCGCCGCAAATTTGGGGACGCATGCATCATGAGCGACCACCAAAGCACCGGAATTCAGTAGCGGAGACGCCACCTCGAGCACCTGCCGGTAGCCGGCCTTTCCAGTGAGTGGATCGTCAAGGTCAAGGTAGAGTAGATCTATCGGCTCTTTGAGTTCGGTTATTACTGTCAAACCATCGCCATCGATAAAAGTTAGCCGTTTCCCATGCTTGATCGCGGCGCAGTTACGTCGGGCGAGCCTGTTGGCCACCTCATCAACATCTATACCGATGGCCATCTCGCAGAATGGACCTGACTCATGGTCGCTGCGATCCCGTAACAACCATGAAAAGGTATATCCAACGTAGGTACCAACACCTACCACGATTCGCGGTTGCGCGGCGAACCCCAACGCGAACAAGAGTCGCCTCATGATGGGAGTGAAGGTAGTTGACGGCACCTCATATGTTTCGTGAATGAGATCGGACAGTTTTACGAAGGCATTCCACGGTGTGGGCGCGCAATCTTGCGGTAATCCGCCCGGACGCCTTAAGACGTCCAGGATCCGATCAACAATCTCCTCGTAGGTCAATTGCGTGGATTGGATCGCAGGTGCTTGGTTTATCCTCACTTCTTTTTTGCTTTGAAGGCGTGTTGGGCCAGTTGTGCGCCCAAAAGAACAAGTTCGCGTGAAAGCGACTCGGCGTCAAGACGACCAGCCCGCGGGTTGGCGACCGCGACCGGATCGGCGGCAATCACTGCGCCAGTGCTTGACATGATTTGACGCGCGTGCGCGACGCCGGTCTCGGTGCTCGCGAGATCGGCACCCACGATCAGCAAGCCCACGGGCTTATTCGTAAACACGGTTTGTGCGAGTCCGTCCAAATCGTAGGCTGGCCCGCAGAGCGTGTCCACGAAGTTCTTAAAGACGCCCGAGACGCCCGACCAATACGCAGGAATCGACAGCAATAGAGCGCCAGACTGATCGATACAAGATCGAACAAACTCAAGGTCAGCGCATTGATATTCGTGCGGCATTCTTCCGTCGAAGAACGGTAGCGTATGGTCGCGCAGATCGAGTAAGTAAGTATCGGGGTAAACCGCCGCTACAGCTTGGAGAGAGTAGTTCAAACACGAACGCGTGGCGGAGCTTGATTCGACTCCGCGTGCCGGTTTCAGACTTGTGCACACGCCGAGCAGTGTTGTACTGGTGACCTGCTCCGCGGAGCTAACTACGCGTACTAAGTGTTTGTTGTCCGTTTCTATCATGCCTTCAGGTTAGCTTCACGTAAGTAATCTGTTAGTCCGCTGACGAGTGAGAACTCGGGTTCAAAGCCCAGCGTCTTTCTGATAAGGGAAACGTCAAGAGGCAAGGGCGAGGCTGTCTCAGCATCGACGGCCTCAATACTCACGCGAGCACCGGGCACGACCAGTCGTACTGCCTGGCATAACTGCCGCGCAGTCGTCACTCGACCCGCGCCGGCATTAAATATGAAATTCGACGATTCCACATTGGCAAGAGCAGTGATTGCAATTGCCCTTCCCAAGTCTTTCACATAGAGATATTCGTCGGCAGTCGTCGAGGACGCTTGGACCTTAAGCGCCAACTTATTAACGGCACCTACCAGGAGCGACTCGAAAAGCCGGGCAGACTGACTGCCCATGCCCAGGCGAAGTGGCCCATAGATTCCGCAGGGACGAAGAATTCGCACGTCAACGCCTTTCGCGCGCAAGCCGGTCAAAGCTGCTTCGGCAGCTAGCTTCGTGCGTCCATATTCGGACTGCGGGCGAGGCATTACCGATTCAGTAATTCGCTGTACACTCGGATTTCCGTAAACGGCAAAGGTGCTCAGAAAGACCAATCGTCCAACACCGGTTTTACGTACAACTTCACCGACGGTTTCTGCGCTTTCGACATTCAGCCGATGCGCCTTTATAGGATTACTGGCGGATTCTCTCCCGCTTAGCCCCGCAGTAAGCACGACGGTATCCACCTTATATGTCTTGATCAATTTAGTGATTGATGTGGCATTCAGGATATCGGCGGCGAGTAGTTCGACATCCTCACTCGGGCCGTAACGTGCAAAATATCCCGGCGCCGGTGTTAAGTCCGCGGCGACCACGAAAGCGCCGGCACGTACGATTGCACTTGCAGCGAACGTACCCACTTGGCCCGCACCGAGAATAAGAACCCGGCGCATTCTAATCACCTCCAAGGCGACACTTTGCCATTGCCCGCAGCTTCTCGTTTACCGAGGAACAAATTCAGATCAATTGAAGGTATGCCCTCCAAATCCAATTCGGGAAAATAGGCCGGAAGTTTGGGCGACAAAGGTGAGGGATGCAGATCCTCAAACGATCGACTTTGAGCAAACAGTTCCCGCGGAATGATTTCTAAGCCTTCTTCGCTCAGAAGTTCTTCGCAAAGCTCGCCGGCGCGGCGTTTCTGACCGTCGCGGATTAGACAAATAATCAGATTGCGAGCGTGTTCGATAGTTCCCTGAGCTGATCTACCGGCTCGGCAAAGTCTCAGCCCGGAAGCAAACGTATCCGCTGCCCGCGAGTAATGACTGTTATGCAACAGGACAGCGCCTAAAGCGCGGAGGACTCGCTCCTGCGTGGGCCAATTCTCATCACCTAGGTCAGATTCTGCAGCATCACTTAGCAGGCGCAATGCCTCGTCGTTTGATCCCGCAGAATAGTGCAACACTCCTACCCGGTATCCGAGAGTGCTGCGCCAGACCTGTTTTCTGTCCAACGTCTCATCGAGGTTAAAGTCGAATGCTCGGACTAATGTTCGAATCGCGACGTCGTAATTCCCTGCCATCTCGAGGAGAAACGCGGAATTGGCTAGGAGATTGAATCGGAGATACGTTCTGGCCGGACTGTCGCCGCTTCGGACTAAAGCAAAGGCTTCGCGTTCCAGAGCGAAAGCTCTGGCATAGTGCTCCTGTTTAGAAGCATATCGACGCCACAATACTGCCTCGTTTAAGGCGAGACCGTTCATCAACCAGGCACGTTCCAAACGGGGATCTTCGCCTTTTGTCTTGTTGCAACTGTCAAGAAGGCCTAGACCACGCGTGTAATGCGAGGTGCTGCTGGATAAGTCATAACGACGCTTGGTCTCGATTAGGCCTTGCAAGTAAGAGAGGTGTGCTTGCCTGACAACCGAAGCGGACAACTGTTCAGCGAGATTCAGCGAGTATAGGGCAGCATCGTGTTGATCCACATTCACAGCCGCCAAAGCTCTCAAGCGGTGTCCTTCAGCAGCCTCTGCGTCCGAACCAGCCGCCAGGGAATCACACCACAAAAAGCATGCGTCGTAATTCTGCACAACAAGGGCCGCAGCAATATCGAACGTAGTCGTCTTGAGAGGAATGGCGGACAAAGGGAATAAAGGTGCAACGACAGGTTGCATGACCAAAGTTGGCGAAAGAATTCCGACGAGTTGGCGCAATAGCTGGAGTCGTGAACGAAGATAAATGTTTTCTGTCTCAAGGGGCGTCGCTTGTAGCGGATCACATGTAGAGTGCCATACCCAGGCAAAGCTGTCGGAAGCTTTGAGCAGGAGCATGGCTCGCGCTAGAACTTTGAGTGTCGGCCTGTCGAGTTGATCCAGATGATTCACATGAACCTGTTGACAGCCAGCAAGGCTGGAGAGAATAGCGTTTATCGTTCTTGCGGCTACTTCGATAACGCGAGCGGTATAAAAACTCTCCCGGCTGATTCGACGCATGATCGCAAATGCTACGGAGTCCGCCAGAAGCTGACCGTGCGTTTGAGCGCCGCCGTTACGATCCGCATCCGGACATGCTTCCCGTAAGTAGCCTTCAACCTTGTGTATATCTTTAAGGTGAATGGATTGAGCCAGAGGTTTGAGCTGCTCTAATATCGATTTGAGTGAGGCAAAACTCTCATGACACTGCGGCGCGACGGCCAGATTTAACGTCGTATGGTCGACGCCTTCGGTTGGGTGCGGACCTTCTCCCACATACCAGATACGCTGCTGTTTGTTTGACTTCGGACTCAGGTGCGACAACTTCGCTGCGAGTGCGGGATGATCTATTTGGGCCGTTTCGGTAGCCATTAGAGAATGGTCGGTCGAACCAATAGGAATCGAACTGGACAAGTTGACACTGCAAGGCAGAGCTTTGGCTTGGCCTCTCACCTCTCCAAACTAAATCGAGGCCCGAGAACGAAATGGGAATTACAGCCTGAAGCTCGGCCTATCAGTCAAACGGGCGACCTATAAGATTCGAACTTTTCTGTTAGCGCACGATTGTAGGGTAGGCCGAGGTGACGCGCGCAAGATTAATTCACCACTTGATGGCAGCCAAGGCAAGTGCGGATTTGCCTTCCAGCCGCCCAGCGCGTGCTGCATTAACCATTTCCTCAAGCGCGCTGAGCATGTCCTCGTCAACTCCTTTCTGTGCTTCGATAACCTCTTGATCGGTGCGGACGTTCAGCGCGCGGACGGCTTCGATCGATATGACGGCATACCGAGCCGAGCGTCCGAGAAACCGCTTATCCCTTTTTCTAGTGGCTTTAGTAGTGGCCATGTCTGCTTGCCTCCTTGGGGTTTTAAGGTTGTTCCGACTATCTGGAAGCAACGGAGCAAGTCTACATGCTTTCCGGCGAGCGCGAGGTTGCCAAGCAAGGATGTGAGACAGCTGGAGCATATATATCTATTAATGTTCAATGTCAACACTTATTTCGAGACTTATTTCGAGACTGATTTGATCGTAGAGAGCGGCGTGAGCTTGACCGCTCGCGCCAAAACTCGCTTCACCCTAAAACCGCCGCCGTTTAATAACAGCACAGACAGCAAGTATAAAAAGGCTTTCGAACAGGTTCGCGGCAAGGGCATCAAGCCCGAATTGATGGGAACTCTGCCCGATAAATTTAAAACCGACAAACGCACGCCAGAAGACACCCTAATTGGTTTTTTTTGGGGTTACGATGGCGCACTCGGGCTCGGCACGCCGCCGCGCTTTTACAACCAGATTATAAGAAAAATTGCCAAGGCAAAGGCCACGACTCCGGCAGACAATGCCAAACTGTTTGCTATGGTTAACGCGGCAATGGCGGACGCGGGCATTCTCGCTTGGGCGGAAAAATACAGGCACGATTTTTGGCGACCGGTGGTTGGCATCCGCGAACACGACACTTCATTCGGTATGTTGAATTCTGGTCAACCGATGCCGAGTAAAGAGAAAATTGATGATGTTACAGATCCGTCTTGGCTGCCGTTCGGCGCGCCTTCTTCTAATTCGGCAAATATGAACGTGATGACCGCGCAGAATACCTTCCCGTTTGCCAATGTCCAGATCGGGCGCGTCAAAAACTTCACTCCCCCGTTTCCGGCATATCCTTCGGGACACGCCACGTTCGGCGCGGCGGCTTTTCAAATTGCTCGTCTTTTTTTTGGCGTAACCGACCGGTTCACCCCCAGCGCGTTCGCCAGCCTCTCAGCTAGTTGATCTTGCACCGTCAGAATGTCAGTAAGCTTCTCGTTAAAGGTACTCCCCCAGACCAGTCTTTGCTTCCTGAACGAAGCGCGCCATCCACTGCTGATCTGAAGCCATGGTTGCCGGCAGGATCTTCAATGCGACTTGACGATCGAGTTTCGTGTCCTCAGCCAGATAGACTTCACCCATTCCTCCCGCCCGAGCTGAGAGATGATTCGGTAATGGCCGATCATCTGATCGGGAATTAACTCAGAATGATCGTACGCAATGGACCGTGCTTCGACATTCAACGCTGGTTGCTCAATAAAGCTACCGGCCTTTTCTTGCACAATGAGCAATGCCTCAACTTGTTTGTGCAACGAATCGTCACCACCACAGACTTCATCAAGAAACGCTGCGCGACCGGAAGGCTTGCGCTCCAGCGCCGAATGAAAAAGCTGATCCAGTTGTTGCGAGCGTTCTGGTCTCATGCTCGTTGAGTTCTATCGCCATGCCTTTACCATGCGCCAGCAGCAACGAGTCACGGCAAAGGGATACGGAACAGGTTGCGCTGCACCGTCACGTGCAAGAATGCATACACCTCGGGTGCCGAGCCGGGCGTGACTCCGGGCGCATCGATCAGCAGTGCCCCAGGCAGCTTGGCGATCTCCGCTTCTGAGCGGAGGCCTCCGACCGGAACCTGAGGTAACGCCTGCCCGCGCGGCAATGGAACGACATACGTCTTGCCACTGAAGTCGGCCATGAGGGCGGTTGGCACTGGAATGAAAATGTGCCTGCCGTCTGGGGACCACTGCACGGTTGGGTCACCGCTAGTGATTCGGCCGCCGGCGGTAATTTTGACCGGAGAGCCGCCCTGAACAGGAAAGGCCGTAGTGCTGGATCCCTCGGTTCCGGGAAGTTTCACTACCACCCATTGCTTATCTGGCGAGATGCTTTGAAGCAATGCGATTGGTTGCTCGATCACCATCCGCATTCCCGTTCCGTCTTCATGTACACGGTAAAGGAATTTGGAGGCCCCATCATAAGCGGTGAAGAAAATCTCACCGTCCGGCCCAAAGAGTGGCTGCCCGCCTTGCACGTTCGGTATCTGACGCGGCGGCGACAGCCGACTAAGCGGCGTCAGCCACAAGCGGCTTTTTCCTTCATGGTCGAGCGCTGAAACTACAATCCGCTGGCCATCCGAGGAGATGTCGTACGCATGCCGTGGTAATCCGACGACCGCGAAGCCCGGCAGCAACGGCTCGTTGCGGCCGGAATTCAAGTCCACGACACGCAACT
>Ga0209341_10000660_pt1 | contig 35504 bp, 30 predicted proteins | sample RifCSP13_2_FD_184020 | JGI IMG/M metagenome (GOLD analysis project Ga0209341, IMG submission 184020) | Soil microbial communities from Rifle, Colorado - Rifle CSP2_sed 13_2 (SPAdes) (version 2) | ecosystem: Environmental > Terrestrial > Deep subsurface > Rock core/Sediment | place: Rifle...
ATTCGGAACCATCGCCAGGTTCCCTGCAAGCAACCCTTCCTGACTTAGAGTAACTGACGTTGAAATGATGCATTACGGAGGTTTGTGAATTAATGATACGGCTAAGAAAAACCTTGTGGCTGGTGGTCGTGCTGCTTTTCATGCAAGGCATTGCAGCCGGTATCGGCCGTCGGTGCGGAGCCCACGATTACGATTAACGTCGAGGGACGTGGCGCCACAGTTGAGGAGGCAGCAGCCTGGGTCGAGTATTGCAATGGGCCGGCAACTTCGAGATACGGCCGGTTGCGTGCCCGGCATGGCCAGTCGGAACCTTACAACATTAAGCTCTGGGAAATCGGAAACGAGATCTGGGGGTCCTCGGTGCGAGGCCACTCCGACGCCCAAACCTACGCGCAGAACTTTAATCGCTACGTTCGCGCGATGCGAGCCGTCGATCCGACGCTCAAGTTCATTGCCGTCGGTGACAACAACATGAACTGGAACCGCTGGGTGCTAAAGGAGGCGGGCACTAACATCGACTATCTGGCGATCCATCATTACTATGGCAGAGGCGAAATGGCCGGCGACGCGATGAATCTGATGGCGCGACCGCTCTTTTATGAAGGCTTTTACGAACAGGTTGCACAGCTTCTCCGCGAACTGTTGCCGGACCGTCAGATCCGGTTGGCCATCAACGAGTGGGGACTTGACCTTCCTCTGGAGCGGCAGTATTCAATGGAAGCGGCCCTCTACGGCGCGCGTCTGATGAACGTCTTCGAGCGGCGAGGTGCGCTGGTGGAGATGAGTGCGGTATCCGATCTGGTGAACGGCTGGCCCGGCGGTATCATCCAGGCCGGGCGAAACGGCGTTTTCGTCTCGCCAATATACTTGGTCAATCAGGTTTACAATGAATATAGGGGCAGCGAACGTTTAAACCTGAAGACTGGTAGCCCCGTGTTTGATACAAGCAAAGAGGGACGGAATGTCCCCTATCTAGACGCAGTGGCAAGCCGTTCCGCGGACGGCAAAAACATTTACATCAAAGCCGTGAACACCGATCAAAGAAATGACTTTTTGACTCAGATCAATTTGATTGGCGCAACTGTGTTGCCGCTGGCTGAGATGACGATTATCAGTGCCCCGTCCTTACAATCATCCAATAGTTTCACGCATCCCGAAGCTATATCTATCACTCGTGCGTCCATTCATGCGAAGAAAACCTTCACTATAACGCTGCCGAAACACTCCGTATCGGTAATCACGTTAAACCTCAGGCGCTAAAATAGAGGTGCTAGAAGCATATGCCAAAAGGGCCGATAATCGACTATTACGAGGTTTTGCAGATCAGCGCGAGCGCTGAGCCGGAAACCATCAATCGCGTTTACCGGATGCTGGCGCAACGGTTCCATCCGGATAATCGCGAAACGGGCAACGAAGAACGTTTCCGAGAGATTACCGAGGCCTATCAGATCTTGAGTGACCCGGAAAAGCGGGCCCGTTATGACGTCCTCCACCAGCAACGGCGCAAAGATCGGTGGAAACTCGTGTCCACGGGCGCTCAAGCCGAGAACGATTTTGAAATGGAGCACATTGTCCGCCTTACCTTGCTTGAGGCGCTCTACACAAAGCGGCGTCTGGAGCCGGATGATCCTGGTATCTTCTCGCGCGATCTTGAAGGACTGATTGGCAGGCCACGTGAGCACCTCGAGTTTACTGTCTGGTTTCTAACACAGAAGAAACTGGTAACCCGTGACGACCACTCACGTCTGTTGCTGACCGCCGAAGGAGCGGAATACCTGGAGGACAACTATCGCTCGAATCAACAGCAGAAGCGACTACAGGCTTACAATGAGAACAAATGAGCCGCTCCTTTCGGCCTCATTTCGGTAATTCTTCCTTCCTATTGTTCTTGCCTCTTCAACTTTCCAGTTATTGAACTCTCCATTGACAGTGTGAGAGTTCCGCAAATAGACTACGCCCCTTCTAGCAACTGTTTTCCTAAGATGGCAGCACCTCCGGTGTGGATGGGTATATGTAGCTTTTCTGAACCCCGCAAATGGCCGACCTTCTAATCCTGATCCTGACAATAATTATCGTGGCAGCGGTCGTCTCGGCAGTGGTGCTGCCAATCGTTGCCCTGCTCATCTCCATTAGCTCCCGGAAAAAACTCACTGAAGAGTTATCGAAACTCCGGGCATCCTCTGTTCAGGTACTTGGTTCGTCTTCGTCCAACTCGAGTGAAGGTGCACTTCTCGCCGCAATCCAACAGCTCAAAGTCCGCATTGAAGAGATAGAAATGGCGCTGCGCTCTCATTCCATCCCTTTACTAGCAGTGCCTGTCGAGCGCGAGTCTCTGGAAATACCGGAACACCTAATCAACGAGGCGGCCCCTCAGATTGAACGTGCGGCTGTACCGCAACCGGCAGATATGTCCGCCTTTCCTATAACTCCCGAACAGACACGCACATCAGTTAAACCGGCCCCTTCGTTCAGTCCCGCAAGAATCGGGCTCGAGCAGATTGAATCAATCATCGGCAGTCGTTGGCTGGGTTGGGCGGCGGTTTGTGTGATTCTTTTTGCGGCCGCTTTCTTCCTGAAGTATGCCTTTGAAAACCGCTGGATTGGTGAGTTGGGCCGTGTAGCGATCGGTGTCGCGGCGGGTATAAGCATGACTGTGTTTGGATTCAAGTATAACAAACGAAACTGGCGGGTCTTCTCTCAGATACTGAGTTCGGGCGGCATCGTGCTGCTTTATCTGTCGGTATATGCTGCTTTCGGCTACTACCATCTCGCTACTCAGACGGCCGCATTTGTCTTTCTGGCCATCCTCATTGCCGAGGCTGCAGGTCTCGCCTACCTTTACAACGCGCCGGCAATCGCGATCATGGCATTAGTCGGTGGTTTTCTAACCCCAATACTCCTGCGCTCCGACCGTGATCAATATCGATCGCTTTTTGCCTACATCGCAGGTCTTGATATCGGCGCACTGGCTTTGCTCAAACACTGGACGCGGTTGAGCTCGCTTGCCTTTGTGGGAACACACCTGCTGTTCTGGCTTTGGTACGGCGGCAATTATCACCCTCATAAACTTCTTGCAGTTATGATCTTTCAAGGCGCCGTGTTCTTGATCTTTCTCCTTGCTCACCTCGGCAGGCAACTGATGAGCGGCCACGCTGGCACAATCGAAGACATCGTGCTCTTATTGATCAACCCCTTCGTGTTCTTCAGCACTGCTCATCACTTGCTTAATGCAAATCATCACGACTGGATGGGAGTCTTTGCGATTGGCATGGCCCTCATTTACGCGGGGACAGCGAAGGTTCTATTGGATCGTCGGGCAACCACTCCAACCGAATCGTTGTTTATGGTCGGCATCGCACTAACTCTTGTGACAATTGCGATTCCGATTCAACTACGGGCAAACTGGATAACGATTGCCTGGTCAGTTGAAGCGCTCTTGATGTTATGGGCTGGCCTTGAAACCCGGGCCCGTTGGCTAAGAATTCTGGGCTGCGCGCTGTTTGCACTCAGTTTTGTGAGGCTTTTGTTTTGGGATACGCCCGGCGCCTCTCGTCCGATCTTTACCCCGGTACTGAACAAGTACTTTCTCTCTTCTCTCGTTGTGACGGCATGTCTATTTTTGGCCGCCGCCATATATCAAAGACTCGCCAGGCAGAAGGAGATCTTTGAGCAAACGTTGCGGCTGATTATCCTGCTCGCCGGAATTGTTACCCTTTGGTTCATCATTTCAGTAGAGACACACACATATTTCACAGCGCGAGCCGGCGCCCGGAAGTTGGCCGAGGACGCAGCTCACGAGCGCTGGCTGGGCCAAATGGGTCTTTCTGTTCTCTGGTCGCTTTATGCCGGAATGCTCGCGGCTGTTGGCCTCATGCGACGCTCAGCGAGCGTACGATGGACCGCGCTTTCCCTCTTTGCCTTAGCCGTAATTAAGGCCATGTTGGTCGATATAGCTGAGCTCCAACAGCTCTACCGGATCATTGTATTCTTCGTGCTCGGAGTCTTGTTGCTGGTGGTAGCCTGGGGTTATCACAAGGCTTTCTATTCACGGGAGGCGTCAAAATGAAGAAGCATGTTTTAGTACTTCTCCTTGTCGTCGTGGCTTGCATATTGCCCTCGTTCATCCCGGCATTTGCTCAGGCTTCAATATCAGCATGGCCCTTCTTCGCGGAAGTGAATCTGCCCTCAGGAGCGTCCGGGACTTACGACCTGGTAGTGCCTCTCCAGGTGATGGACAAATCTCGGGAGGACCTGGCCGACCTGAGGCTTCAGGACCACGCGGGCCGAGAGCTTCCTTATGCGCTGCGCATTCGCAAAGAGGTCGACGAGCAGCGGGAAATAGCCGCACGCGTTTTCAATCAGGTTATGGTCAGCTCCAAGACCAGTGAAGTTTCATTGGACCTCGATGAGAATGCCGGTGATCATAACCAGGTTGAGATTCAGACCGCCGGGACCAACTTCAGACGTCGTGTCGACGTTGAAGGCAGTGATTCGGGTAAAGAATGGAAAACTTTAAAAAGTGGTGACCTGATTTTCCGCTTCGAGGGACAGCATAAGGTGGTGGAGTCATCGCGGGTCAGTTACTCCACGAGCCGGTATCGATATCTGCGCGTACGTGTTTTTGCCGACGAGCTGACGGATAAGGAAGCTCCACCCATCACCGGGGTGAAAGTGATGATGGCAGATCGCGAAACAGGCGAACTGACAACCTGGTCGGTGGCCGTTCCCTCCTATCAATTGCTCCGCAACCAGGGTGCGCCCGCTTCAGCTTGGACCATCGACCTTGGCGCCCGGGTTCCTTGCGACCGGCTTATATTCGAGGTCCACGACGACGCGTTTTCGCGAACTTTCCAGATCGAGGTACTGGACGATCCGCAGAACATACGTTGGGTCACTGCCGGAGAGTTGACGCGGCGCATCGGTGAACAACGCCGGCCGCTGGTCATAAATTTTGAAAAGGAAGAGCATGCTCGGAAGCTACGGTTGCTCGTTACAGACTACAGCAACCAGACGCTCTCAATCTCATCCATAAAGGCCGCCGCGCCAACAAGACAGTTGATATTCGAGTTGAAGGAAGGAGATACGCAACCGCTGCGTCTCTTTTTTGGTAACCTTAAGGCCACCGCGCCCCATTACGACTTTGAAAAAGCGTTACCGCTGAACCTCTCAACGATGCCAATTCGCAGCGAGGTCGGTGGGATTACTAGCAATCCTGAATACACGCCTGAACCCTTGCCGTTCACCGAGCGTGCTCCCTGGTTAATCTACCTCGTACTTGCTGTATCAAGCGTCGCGTTGGCCCTGATTCTCCTGAACCTGATTCGGACGACAGTCAAAACCACCCCGCAGCCAAAAGAACCAAATCCGCCAGGCAGTATTGGCTAAACAAATCCTGAAAACCAGGTCCATCGGCTGCAAGACTGTTGGAGCCTGACAACCGAAAAGTTCCTCAGAGATTCGATGATTTAGCTTGCTGGTTGTTTACTGGCTCGAATGTGCCAAAAAGGTAATCAAACAATGGTGACGTTACACCAAAGCGCAGATTCGGAGTCTCGCCATGATGCAACAAATGATATTTCTTCAGATATAAGAATAGGCGCCGATTGGGCTTGCCGTGGTGTGCCTGGTAGTGTAGCCACTCGTAAGTGGAGTAGCCTGCAACTAGCCCAATAAACAGATACGCTACGCTATGCCAATTCCCTAGTATTCCCCATGCCAGCAGACAATAAACTATAGCAGTGGGCGCGCTCATCCGGAGGCTAATAAAGAGTTGATCTACTGACTGCGGGTCGTCATGATGCGCCAGATGCAACGTGTAGACGTGTGCTCCAGAGCAGATGGAATGCGCACCGCAATGAAAAACGAACCTGTGCAGTAGGTACTCGCCTAAACCCCAACTTAATAAGCCAAAGAGTATCAGCAGGAATACGATGGTGAATGGGCGCTCCTCGTTGGTGGCTGCCACGATGCCGAGAGAAGTTGCGATCGTCCCGTATAAATAGAATGGTGCGAATTTTTTCCTGCTGCTAATGAACACTGCTGCTCCCCTTGGTACGTCGGTATTGCTCGAGGAGTCACCTTCGCCCGGCCACTTTGCCAGGGCGCCTTGATTAGGCAAAACGTCTTGAGGAAACCCGGTGCTTACTCCCTGGACTACTTAGTAGTAATAAAGTGGTAAAGAAGTGTGCCTTTCACAAATGAGGCTAGTTATCACAACGCCACCTTCTTACGAGTACACACGAAATTGGCGAAAACTGCGATAGCAACGTCCTTACATGCCCTGTACGATACGCTTGGGCCGAACTAATCCAATTCACCGGACGAATCCAACTTCGGCTCAAACGTGTATTCGGATGGAGGCGACTCAAATGAAAGCCCATCAACCTCATTTACGCTTTTCTAAACTGCTGAAATCGTCGAAGAATTCCAAGTCAAACGAACGACTCTTGGTGGAACGAATCCGGAAATCGTTGAAGGAAAGCTTTCGACGTCTGGTAGGAACCGGCGAGCGCTTACGCGCGACGCTGGGCGACGAGACAAACTAAAACGCTGCTGAAAGCGCGAGCAGTAAGTGGACAAGAGTCTGCACTGTAGGAAGAGCTGTCTTTTCAGGTAAGGAGAGAGTTATGCGAATCATCTGCGATCACTGCGGCAATCCCATCGCGGGAAGAGTTCAAAGAATACCGGGGAACCTCAACTTTCATCCCGACTGCCTCGCTGAAGCGGTTGAGGGAACCAGACAGGAAGCGAATGGGGCGTCCTGGGAAAACCAACAGCGATCGGCCAGCGGACACGTCGACACAGATAGCCGGCAGTACTAGTACACAGAAGGTCACGTGCCCAGCAACTGGTCCAATTTCTTGGTGTAGTCATCGACGTTATTGCGCTGAATGACAACCGTTGGAATGAACATCATTTTGTTCTCAGGGATGACAGAGCGGTCACCAGACAAGATCTTTGCTGCCGTCTTAACCGCCTCGTATCCGTATTCGTACGGCTGCTGAGCCACGGTTCCAAAAATCACCCCTTCCTTAATTGCTGCGAGTGTTGCCCGCTCATCATCGAAGCAAACGATTTTGATTGCGCCAAGCTTACTCTCGGGCCTGAGTGCCTGCACAATTGATGGCCCATTATAGGACCACAAACCAACCATACCGGCTATATCAGGATATTTCTTAAGCGTTTGATAAGCGTTTTCTCTGGCGCTGGTTGGGTTGGCGTCATCGGTCATAAGATCAATGATTTCCACGTTGGAACCGCGCAACGCTTCCTGCAGGCCCTCAAACCGTTCCTGCGCATTCTGCACCTCACGTTTGCCGACAAACACCATTATTTTTCCACCCTTTGGAAGGGCTCTTCTAATGAGTTCCCCGGCTTGCCGTCCGGCGACGCGGTTGTCGGCGCCTAGGTAAAGAGCGCGATCGCTGTCCGGGGCATCGCTGTCTTGAGTGATTACCAGGGCTCTCTTCGCGGCATCGTTAATCACCTGCTTCTGCCCCACAGGATCAATCGGGCTAACAGCAATAGCATCGGCCTCCCCACGCTCCAGCGCTTGTTTAATTAGCCGATTCTGCTCTTCGACGGTGGCGTCATTTGTGGTCTGGAAGTCCACCGTGACATTGGGCAGTTCAGCGTCAGCCTTTTCCGATCCCTTTCTTACTATCTTCCAAAAATCTGAGGTAGTGTTTGTTATGAAAGCCACCGTCTTCACTTGTTTCGGTGGTTTTGGGGCGGGGGCGGCGCAACTGAGAAGTGAGACGAGGATGAAGGTCAACAATAAAAAGAACCTAGCTTGAATCGATCTTTTCATGGCTTACACCTGGCCTCCTAAACTTCAAGCCTCAAGACGTTTGCGCAACAGGCATCGCAGTTCGTTTCCGCACCTCTCGATAAGTGCTGATGCCGTCTTTGACCAGCTTGTAGATGGGCTTTCGATTCTGAATGATGGACTTGGCCCAGGTGCGCTTATCCATTTGAGGAAAGTAGATGCCGCGGAAAAACATGCGCATTACGAAATGCATGATTCGATCGTCAAGGCGGCGATCACTAAGTGACTCCAGGGCCAGGGCATTCCGTTCAGGACTATATGAAGTACGCCAGGCTGTATCCAACTCGAGCTGTGCTTCCGGAATTGTCAGCTTCAAAGGCGTATGTGACATTTTGTAGAGGTCAAAATTCAGCCAGTGCTTGGGCCGCGTTAGCCGGCCCTCGGCTCCGAGCCGGGCATACAAAGGCGTTCCAGGCAATGGTGTGAGTGGGCTAAATACAGGCATCACCGGTGGCCATTCGGCAATCTTTTCTAACGTGCGTTGGGCAACGCCCGGCGTGTCGTTATCCAACCCAATGATAAAGGAGGTGATAGCGTAGATATTCCGACGGGCCAGCCGGTCGAGTACAGCGGCATATTCTCCCGGCTTGTTAAAGCTCTTGTTTACGTCCGCCAGGTTTGCCGGATCAATTGACTCCATGCCGATAAAGACCCAACGACCTCCCGAAGCGGCGATCAGATCCGCCAGTTCCTCATCGCGTAGTAGGTTAGCGCTTATCTGGGCGGTCCAGGGTAACTGCGCATCGGCCGCGATAATATCTCGCAACAATGATTTAGTCCGCTTGATGTTGATGGCGAAGTTATCGTCAATGAAGAAGACCGAGATCTGACCGCGCTCTTTGCGAGCGCGTTCCTTAAGCAAGAGGAGTTCATTGACCACACTCTCGTTGGTCCGAAATCTTATCGAATCACCGAAGAATCCTGTCACCGTACAAAACTCACAGCCATAAGGACAACCTCGCCCTGACTCCACAGGAATCATGTTGAAGTAGCGCCAGCCTGTCCCGTGTCGCTCAGTTAGCCGGCGAAAAACCTTGGGAATCCAGTTAAATTGCTCCAAGTCAATTTTGTCCCAGGGGATGACTGGATACGGCTGCAGGCTTGGTTTTCTTTCTTTGCCGTTTTCATCCACGGGCGCGTAAATGTCTTTCAGCTCCCCGCGACTGGCATCCTCCACAATTCTGGGCCAGGTCTCGTCGGCCTCGCCCAGCGCCACTGCATCTGCATGTCTTGGTCCGCCGTCCCGACCTAGCGCTTCGTCCGGCAACTCCGTGACGTGAGGTCCCCCCATGACGACCGGCACACCGGACGCCCGCACCGCATCAGCTATCCTGTATGCTCTGGCAATCATTCGTGTCATGGCGCCGATGCCTACTAAGCCGATATTCTGCTCACTAACAAAACGTACCAGTTCAGCCTCGTTCATTGGTCGGGCATTGCCGTCGATTAACAGCACTTCGTGCCCCGCAGGAGTTAACGCTTTCAGCAGAAACATCCACAGGTGAGGCATGAAATTGCGCGTGACCCCATTGTCAGGGTTGTAGAGTAAAATTTTCATTTTCCGATCTCCGCATGAATTGTCCGGTTACAGGGGCTTAACATAGCGTCTTGTCAATTTTGGCAGGATAACAGCGGGAGGGAGTCGGAAAGAACTCGATCCTGATGTCCGTCTTATTCGGCGCCAAACTATAACACTTCTGTGCCATACGGTACATAGCGGCCGTAGAGTAAACCCCTAGCAAATTCGCGGCTCCTGGGCACAGTGATCGTATTAAGATCGGCAGAATAGAGGCCGGCCACGATCGACAGAACTTGAGGACTGAAACTTCCTCGCAAGGAGTACGTAGACACGTTAGCCCTAAAACCCTTATAAACAAGGACTCAGGAACTCGGACATGCCCTTTTTGGAAGCGCTAAGACTGGCGGTTGCCTCGATCTTCGGGCACAAGCTTCGCTCTTTCTTGACCCTGCTGGGCGTAATCTTTGGGGTCGCCACAGTGATTGTAGTAGTGTCTCTAATCGAAGGGTTCAATGCCTACGTCGATGAAAAAATCGCCAACATCGGCACCAATGCTTTCGCAATTAGCAAATTTTCGATTGACGATTTTTCCAGCGTTGAAGCCTTGAATGCTGCCCGCCGCCGCAACAAAGACGTAACGCTTGATGATCTGGTCGCGCTGCGAAACAGCCCTGGCGGCGCAATTCAAGACGCGGGCGCTCGGGAGGATACGATAGGAGATGTCAAGTTTGGCGCCACCAGCCTGTTTCGTGTCCACATTCGCGCTACTACACCTAACATCGCGGAGATTGAACGGATTGAGGCTAGTGACGGCCGCTACCTGAACCTAATCGAGGAAGAAACGCGCCGTAATGTCTGCTTTATTGGCGCAGATGTTGCTGAAAAGCTTTTTCCGGTTTCCGCTCCCGTAGGACAGACGATTCGAATCGATGGTCGCCCCTATCAGGTGGTGGGAGTAGGTAAAGCTCTGGGATCGGTGTTTGGTCAAACACGTGACATGTATGTGGCGATGCCACTCTCTACATTTCTAGCAACTTATGGTTCGCGCCGGTCGCTATCGCTCAGCGTGACGGCGGTAAGCAAGCCAGCCTACCTCGACGCCATCGAGGAGGCGCGGGTAATTATGCGCACCAGACGAAAACTTGGGCCCAGCGACAAGGATAACTTTGGGATCATTACACCCAACGCCATTAATGAGTTGCGGAACAAAATCTTCGGCACCATTCAGATTGCGGCTATTGGCGTCACCTCCATCTCCCTGGTGGTTGGCGGAATCGTCATCATGAACATCATGCTTGTGAGCGTAACGGAGAGGACCAAAGAGATTGGCATTCGCAAGAGCATCGGCGCCAGGCGCACCGACATACTGAAGCAGTTTCTCGCCGAGTCGACTCTCCTCTCTCTGCTGGGAGGAAGTATCGGCATTACAGTCGCGTACCTGCTGGCGAAGTTGGTCGCGATACTCACGCCCGTTCCTACTGCCCTTCCCTTACTGGCAGTAACCGTGGCCTTAGGGGTTTCGGCAACTGTTGGTCTTATATCAGGCGTCTATCCGGCGTGGAGGGCCGCTGGTCTTGATCCAATAGAGGCATTGCGAGTTGAGTAATTGGGGAGAGGAAACACACTGGCTGTGAAACTGTTCAAAGGCAGTGTCTTCGAAAACCTGAAGATGGGCTTGGACACGCTCTGGCAACACAAGCTGCGCTCGCTTTTAACGATTCTCGGCGTGGTAATTGGCACAATGACGGTGATTGTGATCGCGGCATTCGTTTCCGGCATCGACGCTCGCGTCTCAAAGGAGATTGAATCCTTCGGCACTAATTCCATCTACATCTACAAGTTCGACCCCGGCTTCAACTTCAACCCTTCTGCCGAAGAACGAATGCGCAAGCCACTCAGTTATGAAGATGCCATCGCTCTGGAAGAGGAATCTCCATCCATAACCTATGTAGCCGCCTTTATGTCTCCCGTGGATTTTACTGCGGGGCCCTTCACGGATCGGGTAAATGTTCGTTACCGGGAAGTAGAGATGACCACCGCGACGGTTCAAGGCGCCTCCCCGTCATACTTTAAGATGGGCGTAACCGAGGTGGCTGAAGGCCGTTATTACACGGACGAAGAGAACAATCGGCGGAGCGACGTGGCCGTGATCGGCCGTGATGTAGCAAACACACTTTTTCCCTTTTCGAACGCCTTGGGCCAGGACATATTGATTAGCGGCCGCAACTACCGGGTCATTGGCGTACTTGCGGAGAGAGACATTTTTCTGGTCGGCGCGGAAGATCCGAATAATGAAAACAAGGCAGTCTACTTGCCCTACCTGACGGTGCGGAAACTTTATCCAAACGTTACTGACAACTTCATTATGGCCCAGGCCAGCCCCGGCACCATGAAACAGGCAGTGGAAGAGGTCAGAGAAATCCTGCGCCGGCGACGAAAAGTCGCTTACAACCAACCGGACAATTTCGGCCTGCAGACTTCCGATCAGATTGTGGAGCAGTTTGGAGCCATTACGGGCGGAGTCTTCCTTCTGATGGTGGCAATTTCGAGCGTGGGGTTGTTAGTGGGTGGAATAGGTGTAATGAACATCATGCTCGTTTCGGCAACTGAACGTACCAGAGAGATCGGTGTGAGAAAAGCCATTGGGGCTCGCCGGCGCGATATCGTGATTCAGTTTTTGATTGAGGCGACGACGCTGACAGGGCTGGGTGGGTTGCTGGGAATTCTTGGCGGTTCGCTGATTGCCCTCGGCATTGAACGCTTCATGCCTACTTACATACCACTATGGTCTCCCGCTGTTGGTTTCGGTGTGTCGGTGGGTCTGGGACTGATCTTTGGTTTATGGCCGGCGTGGAAAGCCGCGCGGCTCAATCCAATCGAGGCCCTGCGATACGAGTGAGCGTTTAAGTTATTAAGCCGGTTTCGTGTCGACTTTCTGTAGGGATAGTCTTTCGACCATCGATTACTTCCGGCTTAATACGGTAGAGAGCAATGGTGTTTGCGCGACCCCATACATCGACGCGAGTGGCGTTAATCGCAGGCGAGAGCGTCGGGTTACGTTTAGTAATCAACTGCAACGCGTGTTCTGTGTCCTCCGACCGGGTGAGGCGCTCGGCGCGTCCAACCACAACCACGCTCCGCCAATTAGAGTAATTCTCCACCTCTTCCACCTGGATACAGACTTCCGGATTTTTCTCAATGTATTCAGTCTTCAGACCCTCGGTCGTAAAAAAGTAGATGTTCCCGGAATCGTAGCCATAGTGCATCGGCAGTACGTAAGGGCGGCCATCACGTGCGCAGCCAAGATGCCCGAATCCCACTCGCTCGAGCAGAATTTCCATCTCCTTTGGGGTCATGTCTTCAATCTTTACCATGAGCTTTTTCCCTTCGCGTATTGTGTGTCGTATGTAAGGAGATGATAACGCACAAAGCGCCACCGCGACAGTTTAGAAATCTCTCAGGTTTGGAAGGGGGCAAGGCAGGCTTCAGGATAGGAAGGGTCAAGTTTCAGGCTGCCGCCGCCCCCGCTCAACATTGAATGCCAGTTAATATTAAATTAAGGCCCCTGATTCAAATACGGTTTCAGGCTCCGCTTATCACCTCACTTTTTGGGGTGGCATTCAACACAGCTGAAGCTGGAGATATCACCCAGATTCACGGGGTGTTGGAAGGGCCGGTTGGGTTTATGACAGACCGTGCACTTCAACTCGGAAAGTGCGCCCAGATCGATGGGGTGTTGAAACGAACCTGACTTCTCCCGGGCAGGAGGACCAGCGGCGGCGGTGTCATCCAGTACGGTATGACAGATGTTGCAGTCATTGCGAATTGTCTTTCCCGTGTTGCTGACGTGATCACCATCGTGGCAACGAAAACACCCAGAATAGTAGAAGTGGCCGATATTGTTCGGATGAGTTTCCCAGTTCGTTTTCATCTCGGGAAAGAAGTAGGTTTGAAAGATGCGCTGAATTTCGCTGATTGCCGTCTTGACTGAGCCGTTCTTCTGCGCATACACATCTGCATAGTTGGTGCGATAGAACTGGTCCAGTCCGGTAGCAATTGAGTTCAAGGCTTCATTGGTTGTTAGATAGGGCCTAGTGAGTACCTGAATCGCTTCTCTCTTTAGATAAGGCAATGAACCATCAAGCTTTCCCGCCGCAAACGACTGATCGACTGCTTGATCCGGTGGCAGGTACACATGCGTGGGACGATTATGACAGTCAACGCAATCCATTCTGCGGGCCGCCTTCTGCGCAGCCTCGTCGGGAGTCAGCGGACGATTGCGGTCCACGTATTCCGTTACATTTCCCTGCCGGTCCTTAATCCGCACCCACGGAATCACCTGGCGTTGAAGGTCGGTTGAGATGTATGTGATCTCATTGGCAATGTTCATGTGCCAGTGAATACCCGTTACGAAACCTGTTGCCGGACTACCGCCACCGACGTTGATTAGCATGCGAGTACGGCGCAAAGAGTTCTTTTCATCATAACCGTAGTGATTGAAGACCTTTAGTTGCGCACCAAAGAACTTCTCCGGCCAGTGACACTGTTCGCATGTCTCCGGGGCCGGCCGCAGATTGTGAACAGGGCTTTTGATCGGACGCGGATACTTGTTAAAGGAGACAGAATAAAGTTGATAAGCGCCTGAAAGCTTGGAGCGCACGTACCAGCCGGCTCCCGGACCCACATGACAATCGACACAGCGCACGCGCGCGTGTGGAGAAGCGAGATACGCAGCATGCTCGGGTTGCATTGGCGTATGGCAAGTCTCGCCACAAAAAGTGACGGTCTCCGTGTACTCATAAGCGCGATAACTGCCAAACGCACTAATGAAAACGAAAATGAAAGTTATACCGAGAAAACTGAAGAATGTGCGGCGACGTCGAGGATCGTTAAGATCGATGCTCGGATAAGCCGCAACTTCACCAGGTGCGAGACGGCGACGGCGGCGTCTCTCGAACAACATGCCTACAGGAACTATCGCCAGGCCAAATACCAGCACGGTAGGTAAGATGATATAGGTGAAAATCCCAAGATAAGGTTTTTCCGTTCCGCCTGTTATTTCAATCAGAAAGAGCAGCACTATACTGAGGAAGGCGGCGATTGCTACTGCCGCGCCGGCAAAACTTATGTAGTTTCGGAAAACGCTGGGCGTTTTCTGTACCGCTCGGTCTTCGCTCATAGCACTACTTTACATAGCCTTTCGGTAAAGCCAAAAGAGAGATACTGTCGTTCTAGGAATTTGTGCGGCGAAGCGAACTATCAGCCGCCTACTACAAACAGGCAAACTCAATCACCGGGTGTGGGAACCGTTGCTCCTCCTGACCCTTCGTCGGTCCCCTTCTCCTTTTCTCCCAGCTTCGACTGCTCTAAGCGTTCATAATCGAGTTCGTGCTCCTCCTTGTAGAGTTCTTCCGATATCCGCCCATCGAGAAAGGCCCAATTGATTGGATAGACGTCGGGGTCGAAAATCACGTGATAAAAGTGCCAAACGATAATAGCAAGCGTAGCGAGAACGGCTTCGTAGAAGTGTATAGCCAGCGCAATCTCAATCCAGCCACGCGAGAGAAAACTGAAGAAGCCAAGCTTAAACCAGATCATCAAGCCGGTGAGGCCCATAATTACGGTTCCCCAAAGCACCGCCCAGTATTCGGCTTTTTCAGCATAACCAAAGCGCGCAATTTTCGGCTTGTTCGAATTGGCGCCAGAATAGTAACCAAGGTTCTGGACGACATCCCGGACGTCCTTCAATCGTGGCAAGATGTCTCTTAGCCACTGTTTGCCTTCGCTAGTAAACGCCAGATAACCGAGGTGATAGACACCCGCGCCGAGCATAACAACCGCGGCAACGCGATGAATAACTCGGCGCAAGTACTCGCTTGAACCTAAGAGCCACGCCAGCCAGGAATCGGGATACTGGAGAGCAAAACCACTGAATACAAGCACAATAAAACTGGAAAGCAGTAGCCAGTGCTGCAAACGCTGGTTTTTGGTGAGACGAACCAGAGTGCGCGATTCGAGGCGCCGTTTGGCCACAGCCTTACTGCGCCAGATGAGTCCGTTGTGAACTAACATGCCGCCGATGATGATGAATATGGCAGGCAAATAGATCCACCGCACGATTCTGGTCCCCACCAGGCCAAGGTCACGCGAAGCTACGACTTCCGAGACTGCCGGTTCAGTCAGATGAATCCTTCCCCTGGTAAAGTTAGCGCTTGCGCCAACGTGACATTGCCCACATGTCTGCGGCAGGTTATGCGCATTGATCATTGATTTGGGATCTGATGAGGGCAGGATGTTGTGAACTCCGTGACAACTGGCACAGTTCGCCACGATCTTCGAACCCAGACGAGAGGCCAGGCCGTGATAGCTGTCCTTGTAACTCGCAACCCGGCCCGAGGCGACGCCGAATTCCTGCGTCAGGGTCACACCCTCATGACACTGTGCGCAGGAGTCAGTGGCCACAACGGCGGCGGTCGCGGGATCGAAGGGCGCCTTGATGTTGTGAATGCCGTGGCAATCGGTGCATACGGGCGCACGAGATACGCCGCGTGAAACTGCTACCCCATGCACGCTTGCGACAAATTCATTCGCTTCCATTCGGTGACATTGCCCACAGGTCCTGGGAATGTTGATCTTAAAGATCGAAGACTGCTGATCGGACGCTGGACGAATGTCGTGACTGTTGTGACAGTCAGTGCAGACTGCAGCGCTCGTATTGCCCCGCGCCAAGGCCTGCGCATGAACGCTTTCCTGGTAAGACAGAAACGGTCGATTGCTGATGCCGCTGCCCTGCATCACTGCCTTGTTTCCGTGACACTTCCCGCAGGTGGCCGCAATGTTAACTCGGTTTATCGGTGATTGTGGGTCGTCTGCCGGAAGGACTGTGCTGAGATCCCCGTTCTTAGCATGGCAGTCCAGGCAGGTTGCGGCCTTGCCACCATTCCTACCGCCTGTGATGGCTTGAGCGTGAAAACCCTGCTCGTACGCTTTATGCGGATCAGTATGAAAGAGTGCGCCTCCCAGATACGGAAGCTTTTTTCCTGGTCCGTGGCACGCCTGACATTGAAGGGCTGGCGAGATCGCAGGGGCAGTCTCGCCCGCGGCTTTCGGTTGACGATTGGTTGTAGCTGCAGCCGCGGGTGAGGTTTCGGTCTGCGTCTGCGCAAGCACACGTTCAGGTTTCAGCAAAGGACTGCTGCACCAACCCATGGACCAGCCCAGCAAAAGTACGCTAAGGACAGCTACCAATACGTAACTGCGCATTTTCGCGACTCGCGTTATACGGAACACCTCCTAAGCGGTTGCTGCGGGCGCAGTCTAACCTACATAGTGAGGAAGTGAATAGCGGGTGAACTCCGCAAAGCCTGGCTGGTTGGCTGACTATCTCCGCGGGTTTCAGTTCCCAGCTGGTGTTTCCTTTAGGTGTTTCATGTAGCCGGCCAAGGCTTTTGCCTGATCGGCGGTTACGCCCTTAGCTTCAAAGCTCGGCATATTTGGAGGTTTTTCGGCCTTCTTGCCTTTCAGAATTGCTTCGACCATCTGCTCTTCCGGTAACGTGGCGTCAAATTTCTTCTCGGCCTTTGCGCCATGACAAGCGAAACACTTGGCCTTGTAGTAAGCCGCCGGATCCGTTGGTTCCTGAGTTGCTCCTGCGGTTGGCACCGCGATTAGAACAGCTGTGAAGATCGCAGCTGCGGCCGTAGCCAACCCGATTCTCTGCACTATGCTAGTCAGTTTCATGAGTCCATGTACCTTTCGTCAAAACGGTGAGGCCAAGCTGAGGCCTCCTTGGGCGAGTGTGCGCAATGGCTGTGCCGAACCTGCCACCCGAACATTAGTGCAAACGTCTACTTATAGCGTCCAGTATTTGCAAAACCATGCGGCTTTTTTCACATAAGTTGCGTAACTTTACGCAAGCTGCGGCCAGCCGGCGTTAACCCCTGCACCGGTCAAAAATGCCAGGTGTTCCCAGTGTGACAACGCTTGCAGGCCGAAAAATCGTCACCACCAAAAGCCGCTTTGCCATTATGACAGCTCATACAACTCTGCGTTGTTCCCACAGCATGGTGATTGGCAGCTTGCGGCGCGGTTACTTGCCGCCGTTGGGCCGTTCCAGCCCTGACGCTATGACAGGCATTGCAGTTGAGTCCCTGTGCCGCACTATGTTTTGCGTGACTGAAGTTCATTCGAAATGCAGTGGTCCAGGATGGCGTGCGAGCGTAACCTCCCAGTTGATGGCAAACCCCGCAAGAAGAGATGTCGCGTCCCCCCGCCTGGCGCCGCGGAACATGGCAGCTATAACAGACGATGTGGGCGTTAAATCCAACTGGAATTGAGAAAGACACGCCACCGCGAGCGGCCTTGTGACAGGTACTGCAACTTACCCCGGCCATACCAATGTGCCGGGCATGATCAAACTTCACTCGAAAGCTCTTCAGTGGTGGAAACCCTTTGACAGCTCCCGACTTCGCATCAGTATGACAGATGGTACAAATCGGGCTCTCGTTATTGGCAAATTGCTGTGCGTGACAGCCGGCGCACGGAAGATGGCCGTTAGCACCAGGCAGAGCAGGCCGTGGTGAATTGCCTTCGCGCCTGTGACATAACAGACAAGGAAGTCTTGCATGGTTCGGAGAGCGATGCAGAAATCTCGAAAAATCCCCTGTGGCTTCCGGTCCCTGCTCGGCTTCAGTATGCGCGTTTCGAAACTCACGAGCTCGCGCTTGCTCACGCGAGCAGAACGCCGCGAACAATGCTAGCGAACCGACCACAAGAACAATGATCCAAACTCGGCTAGTTCGCGCCGATTGCATAGCTTGACTCCGTGTTGGCCCACCCAACGTACTCAAATGCTTGCTCACTTCGAAGTAGCCTTCTGGACGGCCTCCAGATGATCAGCCGGAACCGGTTGATTGCCCAGTTTTATGTGGCACTTCGTGCACTGAAACCCGGGCATCCTTTTCCTCTGCTCAATCTCGTAATTCAGAACTCCTTCATCTGTTGATTCGACGTGGCATCCTCCAGCACAAGACTTGACCGATACCAGAGTCTTCTCATCCAGAGTGTTCATTACTGCTGGATTGTGACATCTAAAGCAACTGAGCTCGGCATGGACGGCAAACTCATGCCGAAAACGGGCGGCACTGCGGCGCGACCAGCGAGTTAGCATCAGGCGATCAGTGATACCCATGCTGGCCGCTAGCTTGCGATCAAAATCTCGCAATGGTCGAACACCCTCGGGCGCCGGCTTGTGGCAACTGGCGCAGTTCTTCGGCAAAGGCTCTATGCCTGAATCGTCTGAGTGACAGGTAAAACACAATGCATGACTCACAGGCACAGTTTTAAAGGTGCCCTTCTTCAGCCAAAAGGCCTCTTCAGGCAAGTCCTTCGGCGGTTTGGTCACAAACTCATCTTCAGAATCGCCTTGCGGCTTGTAAGTTTGGTGGCACACCGGACAACTTTTCGGTGCTGCCTCCTGCCGGCTGCCCTTGTTCAAACTAAATGAGACTGTCACAACACGGACCGCATTTTCCTGCCGCGACGGAATGTATTTGCCTACAACCTCCTCATGTTTGTCATGCGGGAACGACACGGCAAACTCGGAGACAAAACCTTCGGCCCTGGTCGAGGCTATGAAGGCCTCCCCCAAGCTGGGGAATAGATATCGAGCTGTATTTTTGGGAGTGACGGCTACGTGGCAATTACTACAGATCCTGGGGGCTGGACGTTCCCTGGCAAAGAATTGAATTCGATGACAGTTAAGGCAGGCCGCATGTTCGGGAAAGTCGGTGACGTCTGGAAAAGCTTCGTCTCCTTTGCGGACCATGTTCCAGTTTTTCGACGGAAAGTGATGACAAGTATCACATGCAAGCTTCTGTTTCTCGACGTGCGAGCGGTGAGAGAAACTGCCGTAGTCAACGCGTGGTTTGGGAGCCACACGTCGCGTTTGAAGTTGAGGGCGTCGCTGCGAAGATGATTGCGCTCCAGTGGTCGAGCTAGCTCCAGCGCCCGGGATAAAACAGAGCGAAGCGCTGAGTAAAAGGATCACCGTGAAAAGCACGAGCAGCTCGGTTATTCGTTGCCTGCGCTCAGTCAATTCTTTCTCCGCACGTCACGTTACAGCAGACAGCTCAAGCTGCTGGCTGCCGGCTCTCAATCTCTCTAACTTTTAGATAAACCAGAACCGCAAGAAATAGAATAAAAAAGAGCGATATCACCAGGCCCTTGCGACGAAAACTTCGTTCAGCGAGCGCCGCTTCTCCGGCCAGGTATGTCTTCTTGGTCACTTCAAGCGCCGGGTCGACAACTTTATCAACCTCCTGTGGCAAGGATGTATGAATCAACACGCGCGCGTGAGTGACCCCATCAACCGCTTCGCGCAATTCGAATTTCGGCCGGCTTACCTCCATACCCGCTCGTTCCGCACGATTGAGGATCTCCGTGGCTCTGTCGATACCAGCCAGCAGATCGTCGATGCGCGTGCGCATTGCCCCTGCGGCAACAAAACCGGCTTCACCAGACTTGTGACACGTTACACAGAGCGATTTTTCCCCAGTTCCAATCAGATCATCACTGGGTGCCGCAATATCATGATTACTATGACACTTGACGCATTCACCCCATTGCCGGTCATCAAAAACCGCTTTATGCGGGCTCGCCTGAAATAATTCAGCCTGACGTACATGACACTGCCCGCAAACATTGGCTACGGAAGCAATACCGGGCGGAGCAGCACCGTGATTCCCATGACAATCGTTACACGTCGGCGCCGATAAGTCTTGCCGCTCGTACAAGGCCTTCGCGTGAACGCTGCCCTTGTACTTTACATATTGATCCGTGGCAATCCCAAACGCCTGCATGTAATTCTGATCGCCATGACATTTTGCACAGGTTTCAGCAACATTTAGTGGATAGACAGAGGCCAAAGCATCTGTAACGGCGCGAATGCCATGCACACCGTGGCAACTGATGCAAGTCGCCACTCTTTCATTTCCTTTGAGCAGCAGCAACCCGTGGACGCTCGTTGAGTATTCCTTCTCCTGATCCACGCGTAACGACGGATTAAACTTCTTCATGAAGTTCGCGTCGTTGTGGCACTTGCCACAGAAGGCCGGTATATCAACCGTTCGTGGTTTACCCAGGTAGCCCTTGCGCGGATCTTTGGCTGCCGTCTTGTCGTCCGCTAATGGGTCTCCACCATGACAATCATTGCAGGCCATTCCGCGTGACAGGTGCACGTCATCTTTGATGGTGCGTGCAGGATCGCCAATCTTTCCTTCGAGGCGCGAATGACAGTCTACGCACGAGTTCTTCTTTTGCGCCGTCGCCACAAGGCCGCAAAGGCAGATAAGAAGTAGGGCAGACAATAGCGCGACAAAACTTCGACTTCCGCTTACAAGCAATCGGCAACCCACTGCTGGTTCGCGGATCAGGGAGATTTGCTGCTTGCGCGTCATCGGACCACCACTTCCGCTTAAGCCAGAAACCCGACGATTGTCATCACCGCAATATATAGGACCACCAGCACACCGAAGATGTTGAAGATCAATCTTGTGCGTGGCCCCTCCGACCTGTTGAGAAACGGGATCAAGAACCAGATCAGTCCGCCGATCATAAACGCGAGAATCCCAATTACTTCTCCGTCAAAAAACAGGATCTTCGCCGGAATGTACTTCAATGTTTGAAACATGAAGAGGAAGTACCATTCCGGCTTGATGCCCGCCGGCGCCGGAGCAAAAGGATCTGCTTTCACGCCCAACTCCCAGGGAAGAAGAGCTGCCAGGGCCGCCAGCACCCCGATAGCCAATATCCAGCCAATTGCATCACGGAGCAGGAAATTGGGGAAGAACTTCATGCGGCGATGACTCTGCTCATATCGCGACGGCACATGCATGCCGTGGAGCTGAACCAGTAAGACGTGAATACCTATGAAAACTGTGGCGGCTGCAGGCAGCACTGCCACATGAAATCCGAAGAAGCGAGTCAGCGTTCCGCCGGTAACGTCGTCGCCGCCCCGCAAAAAACGAAGCATGGTCTTTCCTACGAACGGTAATACACCGGCGATATCGGTTCCGACCTTAGTAGCGAAATATGAGACCTCATTCCAGGGAAGCAGGTAACCGCTGAAGCCGAAACAGATGGAGATAAAGAGCAACACTACTCCACTTAGCCAGGTTAGCTCCCGGGGCCGCTGGTAAGCGCGCATGAAATAGACGCTGAACATATGAATAAACAACGTCAGGATCATGAGATTGGAGGACCAACTATGTATGGAGCGGATCAGCCAGCCAAACTTCACCTCGGTGACAATGAATTGCACGCTTTCAAAGGCGTTTTCCGCACTGGGCCGGTAATATAGAAGCAACAAAATTCCCGTCACGACCTGGACCGTGAACAGAAACAACGTCATGCCCCCAAAGTAATACCAGATGCTCTGCCTGTGGAGAGGCACTTCTTTCTTGCTGGCGATTTGGCCCAGCGAGGACAGGGAAAGGCGCTCGTCAAGCCACTGTGTGAAGGCTGCTAACTGCATGCTCTCTCAGGACCTCGTGACTACTATGTCGTCGCCCCGCTGGTTAACTGCGAACTCTTCCAATGGTCGTGGCGGTGGTCCACCGATGTTTTTGCCGTTCAGGTTGTACTGGCCGTTATGACAAGCACACCAAATCTGTTTAGTATCGGCTCGATACTGAACAATGCAATCCAGATGCGTGCATACCGCCGAAAAGGCCCTCAACTCGCCCTCACTTGTCCGAACGACTAGGCCGGGCTTATTGCCGAATTTGAAGATCTTACCCGAATTCGCCGGCAATTCACTTAACTTCGCAGCGACCACAGAGTTTTGCGCCGCCTCGATAATCTCTGGAGGCGACATGAAGCGAAAGATTGGATAGACAATTGCGCCCAACGTCGCGACGACAGTGGTCCCAAGGAGATAATCGAGAAAGCGCCGTCGCCCGGCAGCTGGAAGCTGAGCAGCCTTGACCATAGGCCGATCCTGCATGACTGGCATCTATGAGCTCCTCCAAGAAAAGATTGGAAATAGCAGTTTACTGAAGGGGCATGTTCAAAGGGCCAGAGAAGGTAAGAATAGTACCTTTGCTCTGGCCCCGTGCGCGTTAGTGTTGCTGTTTACTCAAGCCCGTTTTGTGGAGCCTGCCTCCATTATTACTCACGCCGTCCAAAATAGATCCTCAGAGACGTATATGGTAAGTGGGCGTGATAGTTCTGCGGCCTTGGACCAACGAGTACGCTCTCGTTGTAGTTATAATATTGATAACCGATGTTCCAGTCGAGCCTCCTGTTGATCTTAATCGCCAGACGAGCCTCAGGCGACTGGTAGTTAAGCGGATACGAAGTGACCAGCACTGCGGGGTTACCAGTCGGGTTCGATCGGCGCTGGCCTTGTCCGTTGTCCTTGTTAATTCGATACGACGCGTACAACGTGGCGCGTGGGAAGAGCCGGGCGACAGCATCGAAGAAGAAAAAGTTGTTCCGCATATAATAGACACTGTGGCCGCGGCGCGCCGAATTGCTCGAGCTAAGATAGGAGAAATCGATCACCGCATCACTGTTAATCCAGTTGTAGTTGTAGCCCGCACCAATGGATAACTTCGGAACAACAAGCCAGTCGAACGAAGATGTGAAAACACGAGACTTAGTGCTCACCCCAAAATCTTCCAGGGAAACTCCGGCAATCTCCGAGGGGTTGGAATTGTCTCTGGTTATTATTGCCAGGTTAAACGAGAAGTTTCGTGAGGGAGCATACCTCGTTTTCGCTCTTATATTGGTATGATCATAATTACCAATCCGCGTGAAGACGTTGTCTGCCGTGCCGCGCTCAGCGTCGAAGTAGATGGTCCAGTTACTTAGCGGCCGGGCTTTAAAGCCACCAAAGAAAGCGTTGGTGTGATTGTCCTCAAGTTCTGATTCGGTCGTCAGCCGCGCTGGTACAAGCGCACCCGGATTGAATCCGGTTAAAAACTCCTCGATATGCCGGCTCCCATATCGATAACCAAAATGCACGGAGTAATGATTGTTGAATTGGTAGTCACCCTCAACAGTGTCCTGAATTTTACGGTACTTAGTTATCTTAGTGGTACCAAGGTCTGTCGCCAGCAGCGGAGGGAGGGCCGTGCCGTTGGTCCGTGTAAAAAAGAACGCCGTTGTATAAAAATCACTGCCATTGATTTGGAATGTCTCAACCCGGAATGTATTGGAGAGTCGGAAGTTATCCGTGGCCAGGTAGGTAACGCCAAAGTCGGCAAGCGTATTAGGTCGCTTGGCATTCCCGGCAAAATTATAGGTGCCCTGAGTTAAAATGTTTGGCGGATTGTAAGTGGAGCCGGATCTGGGATTCCAATTTCTCGCGCTGATCGTCTCAATAACCCCGAAATCATTGGTTGCGCTACTGTAGACGAGGCGCGCCGTCATATCGAGTTTGCGAGCCAGAAGAGTATGCGCGCTGAAGCGCGTGTAATTGACGCTTCCTCGCGACGGTTCGTTCCGTACGAAACTAGTCAACCTGGCTACCGCGGGATTGGCATTCAAACCCGACGTTGGTCCGAGATCAATGACGCTGTCATCTCTGAAGCGGCGGAACCCTTGAAGAAATGACAAGTCGATTGGGCCGATCCGGGCATCGGCACCGACGCGGAAGTCGTTGGCCCGTGACCTGAGCTCCGACAGTAACATGAATTCATTTCCGCCCGCATGATAATTGGTAAAGGCCGGACCACTATAGCGTTCCGGAGAATAGCCCAGATAGAACTTGATGCGCTCGTTTTTGGGCAATATTGTGAGATCGAAATCACCTAGCTTCTGATAGGTGTTGTAACCATGCTCACCCGTGACTGGATCAGGCGGGCGAGTGAAACCTCCTGAAAAAATCCAATTGGGGTTCGCGAAGTTATTTAGAAACCTGTAATACTTGAATCGGCGGTAACTTCCATCAAAACGAAACCACTTGGATTTCTCCACGCTGATTCGCATTTGGCCCTGGGGGTCAGCTCCCCAACCACTGGACGTCACGAGAAACGTCTCAAAGAGCCCACTCTTACCGTCCGTCGAGCGGAGAAGAAAGCTTGTGTCAAAGAGACGCGGTCCAGCTTTGTAGTTCAGGTCGCTCTTATACTTGTTGACATCCCCGTCAACGCGCAGCCCGCGATAGCCGACCTCGATGCTGGAAATGACCGTGTAATCACCGGCCGTTTCTCCAGCTTCAACAGGGGCCGTAACACCAGAGTCGGTCGAGTCTTTCTTCGCAGTTCCGTTTGCGCTCACCGAGGATTGCTGCGCTTGTGCTACTCCTGCGAAAAGCGCCAGGCCCATGGCGAATACTGCCAGCCTCATTAACTTCGTTGCGACTTTGTTTTTCATCCTGCCCTTCCTCTCCGCCTAACTCGCGCCAAGCTCTAATATGATTCAGACTTAGGTCTACTATCTGAAGAACACGGGACTCGAGCGTGATCCGTGAATCTTCACGTGACAGGCTGTGCAGTTGTTGTACTGCTGATTCAGGTTGTGTGTTGGTCCGACGGGCTCCAGAGCGCCAACCCCGCGATCAACGCTGTGGCACTCAAGACAGAGCTGCGACATGACGTTTCTAGTGAGCAAGCGTGGATTAGCTGAGCCGTGGGGCGTATGGCAGGCCATACAACCTTCAGTCTTAATTGGAGCATGTTCAAACGTGAAAGGACCCTGTTTGTCAGCGTGGCACTTGATACAGGCAGCGTCTGCTCCGGTCGCCAATCTGGTTTGTTTTGTTTCGAAACCGCCGTGCGGGTTGTGGCAATCCGTACAACGCATTACGCCTTCGAGAACCTTATGATGGAACGGCTGGTTGAACTGATGCTTTACTTCGCTGTGGCAACCAAGGCAAAGCTGGGGATCGCTCACCTTCAACAACTTAATCGTTGAAAAACCCGGCTTCTCCGCATTGGCAGCGCTGACGAAAGTATTGGAGGAGGCGAGATTTGCCCCACCAGGATCACCGTGGGCGGAGTGACAATCCGTGCAGCCCACGTCATTGCGCCAGTGCTCACCGCGTCGATAGTTATTGTGCTCTTCTTTGCCCGCGTGACAGGTTAGGCAGGTCTCGGAGGTTTCTTTGGCTGACCTATTCTTGAAATTGATGATCTTTTTGGGATCACCTTCTTCAACGTGGGCTTTACCGGGCCCGTGACATGACTCACAGCCCGTGACCTTGTTCTTCCAGCTACCTATGTTTGCGAGCCGCGCATGAGATGTATGGCTAAACTTCTTGAACTGTTCCTCATGGCATTCTTTGCAAGTCTCACTACCGATGTATTCATCTGTGAGAACTTTGCCATCTCCTGAGCCGCTATCGGCCAGGTTCGCCAAAGCTGGTCGGGAGAAGGAGCTTGATCCTACCCACAGAAGCAACGCCAGGATGGAACCGCCGATTGATATCTTTAAGATCTTTGTTGGGATCATCTACTTATCCCCCTGAGCTAATAGTCTGCTGGGACCGAATTATCACAAACAAATATCTCGAAACGTTTGCGAAGCAAATACTTCTCGATTGGGAGGCAGGACGAAAGCTGGAGTGCTGGCCGACGAAGGTCGATTTGTTGATTTCAGGCATTGTTCCTAGGCCACACCCTAAGACCCGCCACCTTTCGTGCAGGAACTTTGGCAAGCAATGTGCCGGGGCGCGAAGACGTCATTTTGTTGAAATTTCAGGCTTGTGTTGGGCGCTTTCGCCCAGAGTTTGCGGAACTTTCCTCAGCTGCACTGAATGGCGATTCAATCATCGGGGCATTTGTAGGGGCGTCAACTCCCCGCCCCAAGGACCAAGTGGTTGAAAAGGAAAAGTGGGGCGTCCACGGAGTGACGCCCCTACAAATTAACCTTGCTTGTGCTTGTCTTTCATCTTCATTTTGCAGGAGTCGCCACTGCAACAGCAGCATCCATCTTTTGATGAATTGTCCTTTGACTCATGCTTCATCGCGCACGAATCTCCTTTGCAGCAACACGACTCCATTGAGCAGCATGTTGGCTTCTCTTTTTGGTTAGGGGTTTGCGAGGTGGTCTGGGCCAAGCCGACGCCGGAAAGGGCAAGCGCCAAGCCCAGGACCAGGCCTAGAGTAAAGCCTTTGATGTTTTTCATTTTGTTCTCCTGTCTAGAAAGATGATTGCCTGGGGTATGGGTGTTCCAGTAAGAACAACGATACTCCAATTAAAACAGACCCTGCGTCTATTCCCGCGGGCAGATCTCTAGATCAGAAAGACACAACAGCGCAGGTAGGTATGTCCACGATTGGGGAATTCAATTCGTGGAGGTGCTGCGGCTACCAGTCGCAGTGAATGGTCGGCTGGTGGCAGAGAGTGGATCAATGAGGCCGTCGAGGTAGATTCAATGCGAGTCTTTGCGCTTACGGCCAACGCTCGCACAGCCAAGGGGCATGTGGTGACTGTCCCTGAAGCGTCAGAGAGAACTATCCCATGATTGACTATGGTTGTTGGATCAGAAACGAGTTGACGGTTGCGGTATTTTGTACAACAGGAATGAGCTTCAGATGAGGAACACGACTCGGCAGAGGCAATTGTGGCGCGACTGTGCTTCTGTAGTTTTTGAGGCTCAGGCAAACGGGTGCTGTTTGTGCAACCCAGCATACAGCCTGCCCCCGTTATCCAAAAAGCGAGTAGCGAAGCCAGAATAGTTCGCATCGTGATTCGCACTGAGAGTTTCTGAAACATCCTGTGCCAGCGGACGTTCACAGTTGTGCAGCTCCAGCTCGTTCAGCTTCAGCTTCTTGATTTGCGGCGCGGGCCGCAGCCGTTAAGGATGAATGTGCTGCCGCCAGGCGGGCCACCGGCACTCGATAGGGCGAGCAACTGACATAATCCAAACCAATCTCATCGCAGAAAGCAATTGACGTCGGATCACCCCCGTGCTCGCCACAGATGCCAATTTTTAGGTCCGGCTTAACGCTGCGTCCTCGCTCGGTCCCGAGCCTGACCAGTTGCCCGACTCCTTCGCGATCAAGTACCTGAAACGGATCGTCACTGATAATCTTACGGTCCACATAATTCGGTAGAAACCGCCCTGAATCATCGCGACTTAGACCGAAGGTAGTCTGGGTCAGATCGTTTGTGCCAAATGAAAAGAAGTCGGCATGCGTCGCGATAGTATCGGCGGTCAGCGCCGCGCGTGGTAGTTCGATCATTGTTCCAACGCGATACTCGATTGTCATTCCGTGCTCACCCATTACCTGTCGCGCAACTTCATCGATAATTTCGCGTTGTTGTCGCAATTCCTCACTAAGCGACACCAGCGGTACCATGATCTCCAGAGTTAACTTCTTCCGTTCGCCCTGCACTTCACAGGCGGCTTCAAAGATCGCGCGACATTGCATCCGGGTGACTTCTGGAAACAAAAGACCCAGACGGCAGCCGCGAAAGCCGAGCATGGGGTTTGCCTCGCGGATACGGTCCACCTGACGCAGCAATCGGCGTTTCTCGTCGATGTCGTCAAGAATTTTGTCCATATTGCCAAGCGATTCCGCGCCGCGCAGACGCATCTTTAATTCACCCAATTCGGTTAGTAGCTCTTCGGCATTGGGCAAAAACTCGTGTAACGGCGGATCCAACAAGCGTATCGTCACCGGCAAGCCAGACATCTCGCGAAAGATGCCCACGAAATCACCACGCTGTAAGGGCAGCAGTTTTTCCAGCGCCTTCTCGCGCGCGCCAACGCCATCCGCCAGAATCATCTCGCGCATTACAGCAAGTCTTTGATCGCCGAAAAACATGTGCTCCGTGCGGCAGAGGCCTATACCTTCAGCGCCAAACTGCCTGGCCACCTTTGTATCCCGCGGCGTGTCAGCATTAGCCCTCACCCGCAGCCGACGAAACTTGTCAGCCCAGCTCATCAACTCATGAAAATCGGTACCGAGATCTGGCCTGACCGTGGGTACTTGTCCTAGAAAAATTCGGCCGGTTGAGCCATCAACAGTAATCCATTCGCCTTTGGTGACTACTGTCCCGTTCACACTGAACTGTTGCTGACTGTAATCGATATTCAACGAGCTGGCCCCGCTCACACAGGTCTTACCCATGCCTCGCGCTACCACTGCAGCGTGACTGGTCATGCCGCCGCGGGCGGTCACAATTGCCTGGGCTGCAACCATTCCATGAAAGTCATCAGGGCTCGTCTCTTGCCGCACCAATACTACTTTCGCCCCATCCCGCGCCAACTCTTCCGCCTCATCAGGACTGAAGATAACTTGACCCTGAGCCGCTCCGGGACTTGCCGGAAGGCCTGTTGCAAGAACGGTGGCTTCTGCTTTCGGGTCTACTGTGGGGTGCAACAACTGGTCCAATTGTTCCGGCGTTACGCGCTGAACTGCGGTTGCGCTGTCGATCAGTTTCTCGTAGACCATCTCCACCGCAATGCGAACGGCGGCCGCGCCGCTGCGCTTACCGGTGCGCGTCTGCAACATCCAGAGCTTGCCTCGCTCGATAGTGAACTCTACATCCTGCATATCGCGATAGTGCTGCTCCAGCAGATTGGCTATCGCGGCAAACTCTTCGTAGACTTTGGGAAGCTCTTTCTTGAGTTGAATTATCGGATTCGGATTGCGAATGCCCGCCACAACATCCTCACCCTGGGCCTTCAACAGATATTCACCATAGAGCTCTTTCTTGCCTGTTGAAGGATTGCGCGTGAAAGCAACACCGGTACCACTATTCTCACCCATGTTGCCGAAAACCATTGCCTGTACGTTTACGGCCGTGCCAAGCGAATCCGGTATTCGATTAATGCGCCGGTAATCAGTGGCGCGCCGGCCCATCCAGGAATTGAAGACAGCCGCTATTGCTACGCGCAGTTGCTCATAATGATCCTCGGGAATGGCGCGCTGTTCAGCAAGAATGATCTGTTTTTCAGTGGCTATAATCTCGCGCAAGTCATCGGTCTTGAGGTCGGTATCGCGGCCGCCCGTGGTCTGTGCTTTGAACCGGTCCATTACACGTTCAAACTTTTCGTGCGCTACACCCATTACTATTTCGCCAAAAAGGGACGCAAATCGACGATAGGCATCGAGCGCAAAACGGAGATCCCCGGTTTGTGCCGCTAACCCCTGCACTGTGCCCTCGTTCAGACCGAGGTTCAGCACCGTGTCCATCATTCCCGGCATCGAAAACGCCGCGCCCGATCTCACCGACACCAGCAGCGGATTTTGCGTATCGCCAAAACGCTTACCCACCTTCTCTTCGATCCTCTTTAAGGCCTCGAGTACCTGGTCCCACATACCGTCGGGGAAATTCTTGTCGTTGGCAAAAAAAGCGTTACAAGCTTCGGTGGTTACCACCAGGCCGGGCGGAACGGGTAGACCGGCGCGCGTCATCTCACATAGTCCGGCGCCCTTACCACCTAGCAGTGCCTTATCTTCCCCGCTTCCTTCTTCGAAAAGATAAACCCATTTCTTAGTGCCTTTATCACTCACTTTTATTCACCTCGATCGAGCGGAAACAATGATCCTCAAACAAATCATACACCATAATCGCGGCCAGGCGATTGCCCAAGCCGCCAGAGGACGGCAAAGCTTGTGCCTAAAGATCAACTGGTATTTCCGGCAATTCAAAGGGCGGATGGGTTATATGGCAGCCTAACGAGGGAGAATTCCCCAGAGTTGAGCGGCATTGTCAATGTACTGTCCCCATCAGCTTCTTGACCTTCGGTGTCAGGAGCGCCAGCACTGCAGCCGACACTAACAGTCCGGCGGCAATTCCACCGTAGAGCCGAACCAGGGTGCCGGCGTTATCCACCACAAAGAAGCCGGAGAGATAGCCGGCGAGTTTGCTTCCAAAAGAAGCTGCCAAAAACCACACACCCATCATAATTCCCACGAGTTTGGCGGGTGAGAGCTTTGTAACGGTACTGAGCCCAACGGGGCTCAAACACATTTCGCCGACCACCTCCAGAAAGTAGAGACCTACCAGCCAGAGAGGGCTGATCCGGCCGCTTGCCGTAAGGGCCGCACCCGGAACCAACAGTGAATATGCAAGCCCGATGAATAACAAGCCCAGGACAAACTTCACTGGACTCGATGGCTGCCGTGTTCCCAGACGCACCCACAAAATAGAGAAGAGTGGCGCCAACAAAATCACAAACAGAGGCGTTAAAGACTGTAACCAGCTTGAGGGAAAAGCGAACCCGAAGAGCTCCGTTCGCACAAGTTTTAAAGCAAACAGGTTCAGGCTGGCGCCCTTCTGTTCATAAGCGGCCCAAAAAAGTATGGTAAACAAAAAGAAGATAAAGATCGCAGCAATCCGTTTGTAATCGTTTCGGGTTAGCGGCAGCCTCTCGGCGACAACGTCTTCCTTCTGCACTATTGCCCTTCGCCCGACCTGCGAGAATTGTTTGCTGTTCAAAACATAGATGATCAATCCCAGCGTCATTCCCACGCCGGCGGCGCCAAACCCCCAATGCCAACTCGTAGCGGGATGGAAGCCAAGTGAAGCTACAAAGTTTCTGAAACCTTCGTGCTGAGCCAGAAAGCCGCAAACGAGCGGCGCGAGCACGGCTCCGATGTTGATGCCCATATAGAAGATCGAGAAACCGCTATCGCGCCTCGGATCGTTCTCCGGGTAGAGGCTGCCCACCATAGCGCTGATATTTGGTTTCAAGAGGCCTGTGCCTACTGCAATTAGCACCATCCCCAGGTACAGGAAGGCGATTGAGTGAAACACCATCGAAAAGTGTCCGCAGGCGATGACGATTCCACCCAATAGGACGGCGAGTCGTGCTCCGAGCCATCGATCGGCTACCAGCCCGCCAGGCAGGGCAGTCAGGTAGACCGACATGGTGTAGGTACCATAGATCGAAGTGGCGTGTTTCGTATCGAAACCGAGGCCGCCCTGGGCCACAGGAGTGACCATGTAAAGAACGAGAATGGCCCTCATTCCGTAGTAGCTGAACCGCTCCCAGAGCTCAGTAAAAAACAGGGTCGGCAGTCCGCGCGGATGTCCTCCAAAACCAAACTTTTCAGATCGTTCGTCTGGTTCGGCCCCGGCTGACGGAGTCGGATCAACCATCAGGAACTTATCCTCTCGCTGGTCAGGTCGTAATTCTGGATAACAATGGCCGAGATTTGCTCGGCTGTAAAGGAGGAGATTCAGTTACCAGTGAAGGATGGAAATGGAGAGGCGCGAGTAGATCACTGGCTTAGAGCCAGTCAGGCGCCATTGCGCTTTCGATAATCCCACGCAGGCTGATCTGCCCCGTGTAATTGCCAAAAAGAATTCGACCAGGTTGCGAGCACCAGGTTTCCCGCGCTAGCTGCCAGACCTTCTCAAGGTTCACGGAGTATTGCGGCAATGCTGCCGGCCAACGGTGGATTACCACGGCAAGCGGTTCGCGAATTCCCAACAGGTGGGCCAACTCCAACTTAATCGTCTGCCTGATCTCGTCGTCACTCGCCGACAACCACCCTGGTTGCGATGTACCACCCATCATTACTGTGAACGACGCCAGGCGAGTATCATCAGCAACGCGATATTCGAAAGAACTCGAATTGAACAGAATGCCTAAAGCCTTCGTGTTTTCGCGAGCGGGCATCAAAACGCCTACGCCATGAATGGGATGATCGAAAGCCTCTCGACGCACGAACGTAGTAACAGACACGATCGGCGTGTAGCAAACAGATGCCAACTCCCCTGCCAGCGCCGGGGCCGCACGTTCGAGCAGTTTCGCGGCGGCGTAAGCGGGAGTGGCAAGGACAACATTGGCTGCGTCCGGCAGCACGGTGACGCTTTCGCCGCGCCGGAATCGCGAGCCGAGCCTCTGCTCTAATCGCTGCTCGAGCTTGCCAACCAGGTCGCCCATTCCGAATCTCGGAGCCACACGCTGCTTACTTTCCTTTTTCTTCTTCCCCTTTCGACGATTGCTGACCAGGGTTCCCAGCAAAGTCTTTCCTACGGGTAGCTTCAAAGTTGGGAAGGCTGTAGAAACACCCAGTTGGGCTGGCTGAACACCATAGATTCCACGAACCAACGGTGTCAGCAAGTAGTCGAGCGCCGCATTCCCCAGATGCCTGCGTGCCCACTCATCAAGGTTCTGCGCCGCGCCATTAACGCAACGCGCCCGCGCTGCATGGCCGGCCGTGTCGAGCGTCTCACCTATCGTCAGGGGAAAGCGCCGGAGTTTGCCGTTGCGGACGATGTATTTGGCCTTGGAGCCTTTGCGTGGGGAGAGAAGCTCCACCTCGAGATCGCGACATAACTGTCTTACTGGTTCGGTCGCAATTAGCGAGTGAGCCGCGCTTTCCGAGAGGCCAAAATCAGTTTTGTTGGTTCTTATCAGGCCGCCGGCGGCCGCCTTCTCTTCAATCAGTGTTACTTGATATCCCCTTGAATCAAGGGCATACGCTGCCAGCATGCCGGAGATACCGGCACCTACAACAGTCACTTCGCGTCTGTTTGTATTAGCTCTGCCAATCATAAGCTGTTTCAGAAAGACCTTCTAAAAACTGATCTCTTTCTTTCTCCTCTGATCGTCAACACGCCAACAACAGCGAATGCAACACACGCGGAAAGGCAGGGTCGCTATTAAAACAACGCGCCCGATAATAACTTGTAATGCCGTGGTTCCTTGCCACGCCTGCATAGAACTGGTCGAGTTCGAACAATGTCTCAATATGATCACTGACGAAACTGAGCGGCACTACCACCACGTTCCGAACCCCCTCCTGGCCCAATCGTTTGAGCTCTTCTTCCAGGTATGGTCTAAGCCACGGTAAGCGCCCGTTGCGAGATTGGAAGGCGAGCGACCAGGGGCGAATGAGATCTTTCGTGACAGCCTTAACGGTGCGCGCCACATCGAGAGGATAGGGATCACCGAGCCGCACGATCTTCTGCGGCAACGAATGGGCGGAAAACAATACGTGAATAGAAGGCTGCGACCCGTTAGCTTCAGCTTCGGCTCGGGTGACCGCCTCGTCAATCGTTCTTCGCAGGAGTTTGATGTAGCCGGGATCGTCTGGCCACCTGGTGATCTGCCTCACCACCGGGTGCCAGTTGAGTTCCTCGAGGGCCAGTTCAACTGCCTTAAAACACGTCCCCGTAGTGGTTGTCGAAAATTGGGGGAAGAGTGGGAGCAGCACGAGTTCCTCGGCACCCCAGTATTGCAGGCGTCGTACTGCTGTGGCGATAGTAGGTTCAGCACTGCGCATCCCTATCTCCACTCGAATGGAATCCCTGTTTAAAAGACTACGCAACCCTTCGGCCTGCGTTGCGGTCCACCTGAGCTGAGGGGAGCCTGAGCCGATTGAGCGATAGCTCCTTACGGACGATGGTCCCTTAACCTGGGCGATCGTGAAGGCGAGAAGCTGTCGGAACGGAGACGGTATTCCCACGAGCACGCTGGGATTGACAAACAGCCGGTAAAGAAAGGGCTTTACATCGCTCAGCGTCCAGGGGCCACCAAAATTGAGTAGCAGGATTCCTCGTTTCATTTCTTTAGCAAACCTTCTAAATAGTGCGACTAAAAATCTCTGTGTCCGGCGCCTTGCGCGCCAGGCGCGCATCAAAGGCCATACAAATATTGCGCAGAAACGCTCTTCCTTCCTGAGTTACTTCGCAGCGATTGCCTCTCAGCCGGACGAGACCATCGCGACGCGCTTCTGCAAGCTTTGTCTCAATGTCTTGAAGATAAGGAACACGCAACTCTCTTGATTTCCATTCAGTCTCAAATCGAGTCATCAGGTTCAAGATATGCCGGCGCAGAATGCGATCCTCGCCATGCAAGCGATGCCCACGAAAAAGAGGAATTTCATCCTTAGCTACTCTTTGTTCGTATCGCTCCAGTTGTTTCTCGTTTTGAACAAACATCTCCCAGGAGTCGCTGATTGACGAGACGCCTAAACCGACCAGTGGTGATACCAAACGTGAGGTATAACCCATGAAATTGCGATGGAGCGTGCCTGTAACTGAGGCGCGCCAGAGTGAATCCGTCTCCAATGCAAAATGGTCCATGCCTATCTCGCGGTATCCGCCGGCCTCCAATAATCTTCGGCCAAACTCATACAGCGTCCGTTTTTGATCGCCTGTGGGCAAATCCGCTTCGGTGAAATGACGTTGACCGGGTTTCACCCACGGCACATGTGCGTAACCATAGAAGGCGATGCGATCGGGTCTGAGACGCATCACTGCGGTGACTGTCTGCTCGATACTGCGCAAAGTTTGAAAAGGTAGACCGTAAATCAAGTCAAAATTGATGCTGTTAAAACCGAGGGCTCGTGCGTGCTCGGTGACGACGCGAACCTGCAGCTCGGATTGCACGCGGTTGACGGCCAACTGCACACGCGGGTCGAAGTCCTGAATGCCCAGACTCAAGCGGCGAAAACCCAATCGGCTAAGAACCGCGAGTTGATCGGCGTGCGTAACTCTGGGATCCGACTCAATCGAGAATTCCGCATCCGGACTCAGCCGTACGCCATCCAAAATCCCATCAATGAGCTGTTCTAATTCGCCCGCGGACAGAAAAGTTGGCGTGCCTCCGCCCAGATGCAGTTCGCTCAGCGGTATTCGCTGCCTATCAAGGCGCTCACGATAGATTTTCCATTCGCGCAGAACCGTTTCGACGTAAGGACGACCCAGAGTCGTGTTCGAGGTTATGCGCGAGTTGCAGCCACAATAGGTACATAACGAGCGACAAAAAGGAATATGGATGTAGATTGCCGCGCCGGCCCCGTCACGCGCGGCGCGATCTAAACTCAGTGAGACGCTTTGAATCCAGTCGTCGACGGTAGGTTCATCATTCCAGTAGAGGATGGTCGGATAACTGGTGTAGCGCGGCCCGGGAACATCATATTTCTTCAGCAGCTCTGTTGTTTTTGCGATCATCACGTTCTGCGCACGTTGAAAGGCAAACGAAAGTTCTACGCGGGCTCGCCAGAGCAAGGTTTGTGCCGGACGCATCCGCGTACAACTCCCCACTTGAAAACTCGTACTTCTGCGCAATATAGCCGTCGCCTTGCGCAGAATTCCGCACGAGTTGCGGTTCCGCCCGTCAAAACGGTTGGTTTTGTTTGACCGCCGGACGGCCTGTGAGTTGCCTATGACAGGGCGAGGTGTCGATATTGAAATCCGTTTTCAATTGGATCGGGGGGGGAAGACTCATGACGCTTGATA
>Ga0209341_10000663_pt1 | contig 35376 bp, 39 predicted proteins | sample RifCSP13_2_FD_184020 | JGI IMG/M metagenome (GOLD analysis project Ga0209341, IMG submission 184020) | Soil microbial communities from Rifle, Colorado - Rifle CSP2_sed 13_2 (SPAdes) (version 2) | ecosystem: Environmental > Terrestrial > Deep subsurface > Rock core/Sediment | place: Rifle...
CCGCTTCTCTGGGCCGGATGGACTAGCAGGCGACCCTCTATGAGGTTGCGGGACATGTCCGGGCCCTGGCCTCGGCGGTGGAGGTTCCGCGTCGACGCCGAGAACGGCTACGCAGCGACCCCCGACGGTGTCGCCGCAGCGGTGGAGCGTCTCGCGGCCGAGGGCGCGGCCGGGATCTCGATCGAGGACTACGAGCCCGGCTTGGGTTTTTACCCCCTCGACGTCGCAGTGGAGCGGGTTGCTGCTGCGGCCGAGGCCGCCAAACGGCACATCGAAGCGGCCCTCTCTTACGAGGACCGCACCGCTGCTTTCGAGGAGACCGATGCGTAGCCTCGGGCACAGCAGGTGAAATAAAGACCGGCTGGAAGGAAGAGAGATGATCTTTGACTACTTTGATGACCTGAATTGGCTCGCCGTCCTGGTCGCGACGATCGCGTGGTTCGCGTTCAGTGCGATCTGGTATTCGATCCCTCCGCTCAGCAAAGCCTGGCAGGAGGCGGCGAAAGTCACACCTGGAGACGGCCCACCACTGGTGACAGTCCTGATCCCCACGTTCATCGGGTATTTCGTCACTTCGATTGTGATCGCCCTGCTGGCAGCACAGATCGACGGGGCAGAACTCGTCGATGGGCTTGCCCTGGGTGTCGGCCTCGGGGTCGGCTTCGGAGTTGTGGGTGCCGTGATCGGTCAGCTGTATGAGCAGAAGGGTCGCTCGTACTGGTTGATCAACGGGGTGAATGCGCTCATCGCCTACACGATCGTGGCGACGATCGTCACTGTCTGGGACTGAACGGAAGATACCGGCCGGACGGGGTACGGGATCTAGGCGACGGCCGCGGTTGCCTCGGGGTGCAGCTCGTAGCGACTGCGGATGTGGAACCGCTCCTGGGTGGCGAACACCTGGGCGTCAGCAGCCTGCTCATCAGCATGCGATGCGCCAATTATCGGCGTGTACCGCAGCATCCAGTCGTCGGTCGGCCTGACCACGGGCTTTGACGCGTGGACCTGGTCGGCAGGTCGGGCGAACCGATTGCGGTGGACGGGACCGGAGATCATCTCCGGGAAGTGGAAACTGAGGTGCCCACATGATTCGCAGACGCTTCGTTCCACCCCAGCAGTGATGGTGGTCAGGGTCTCGGTGTGTGGGCAGTGCGCGAGCTGTCGGCCGCGCTTGCCACTGACCGCGATGTTCATGCCTCCCACAGCCATCTCCGCCATAGCACATGGTTTATCGAAGTCGGGGGCAATCCACTATGGGTCAAGCGACCCATTGCTGTGGACAAGTCCTGGGTGGTTTGTCGACAGCCGGTGGAGCTCAGCCGTCCAGCGCCGCCGCGAGCACATCATCAACCCTGTCGGCGATGTGGAAGATGAGGTCTTCACGCACCTTCTCCGGGACGTCGTCGAGGTCGGCCTCATTCCTGCGGGGGACGATGACCTCCTTCAGGCCGGCCCGATGGGCGGCGAGCACCTTCTGCTTCACCCCGCCGATAGGAAGCACCTTGCCCTGCAGGGTGATCTCCCCGGTCATGCCAACTGTGTTCTTCACCTTGTGCCCGGTGAGCAGTGACACCAGGGCGGTGAGCATGGCGACGCCGGCGGAGGGGCCGTCCTTGGGAATGGCACCGGCCGGGACATGGACGTGGAACTTGCGTTTCAAGGCTGCCGGGTCGATGTCCAACTCTTCGGCGTGGGCCTCCACATAGGAGAGCGCGATCAGGGCCGACTCCTTCATCACGTCGCCGAGTTGACCAGTCAGGGTGAGACCGGGCTCCCCGTCCATTGCGGTGGCCTCGATGAACAAGACGTCACCACCGGCGCCGGTAACCGCCAGGCCGGTGGCAACGCCGGGGACGTCGGTGCGATCCGAGGCCTCGTCTTTCCACACCTTGGGCTTGCCCAGGTACTCGCGCACCTCGGGCTCGTCGACCACAACAGCGCCCGAAACCGACTCCGCGGGCCGGGCCACCTTGATAGCCACCTTGCGGGATAGCTTGCCCAACTCCCGCTCCAGGTTGCGCACCCCCGCCTCCCGGGTATAGCGGTCGACGATGGCAGCCAGGGCGTCCTCGGTCACCTCCAACTCCTCGGGCTCCAGGCCGGCGGCCCGAAGCTGACGAGGAAGCAGGTGATCGCGGGCGATCTCCACTTTTTCGGCGTCGGTGTACCCGTCGAGGGTGATCACCTCGGTCCGGTCGAGCAGGGGCCCGGGAATGGTCTCGATCATGTTGGCGGTGGCGATGAAGAGCACATCGGAGAGATCGAGGTCGACCTCCAGGTAGTTGTCACGGAAGGTGTGGTTCTGGGCAGGGTCCAGCACCTCGAGCAGGGCGGAGGAGGGGTCACCGCGCCAATCGTTGCCCACCTTGTCCATCTCGTCGAAAAGGAAGACCGGGTTCATGGTCCCCGCCTCTGTCAGGGCCCGGGCGATCCGGCCGGGCCGCGCCCCGACGTAGGTGCGTCGATGGCCTCGGATCTCTGCCTCGTCCCGGATGCCACCCAAAGCCACCCGCACGAACTTGCGACCCAGGGCGCGGGCCACCGACTCGCCAAGGGAGGTCTTGCCCACTCCCGGGGGGCCGACCAACAGCAGGATGGCCCCGACGCTGCGTTCCCCCTGGTCGGAAAGACCGCGTTCGGCGCGCAGCTTGCGCACCGCCAGGTGCTCGACGATTCGCTCCTTGACATCGTGGAGACCGGTGTGATCGGCGTCGAGCACGGTCCATGCCTCGTCCAAGTCGAGGCGGTCCTCGGATCGGTCCCCCCAGGGCACTTCGAAGATGGTGTCGAGCCAGGTGCGGATCCAGGAGTGCTCGGGCGACTGTTCGCTCATCCTTTCCAGACGGTCGATCTCACGCTCGATCGCATCGGCCACTTTCTCCGGCAGTTCCCGCTCGGCGAGCTTGGCCCGGTATTCGGAGGCGACGTCGCCCTCTTCCCCCAGTTCCTTGCGGATGGCATCCATTTGCTGACGGAGGATGTAGTCCTTCTGACCTTTCTCGATCCGCTCCGTGGCGTCCTCGCGCACTTTGCGGCGCAGTTCGAGATCGGCCAGGACCTCGCGCATCCAGACCAGGAGCTTTCCGAGACGCTGTCGGATGTCGAGCGCCTCCAGCAGCTCCACCTTCTGTTCCATGCTGAGGTCGGGGGAGTAGACGGCGAGGTCGGCGAGCTGGGAGGGGCTGTCCATGCTGAGCAGACGCTCGGCGACACCGGCCAGACCCCGGTTCTCGAGCACGGCGCTGACCACCGCCCGGTATTCGGCGACCAGTTCCTCCAGCTCGTCGTCGATGATGTCGACTTCTGGATAGGACTCGGCCTCGACCCAAAGCGCTCCGGCCTCGTCCACCGACCCGGCGCCGACCCGGGCCCGGGCTACCCCCGACACCACGACAGTGCCGTCACCGTCGTCGGTCTGCTGGATTTCGGCGATCGTGCCGACCGCGGCGTAGCGGCCTTCGAGACGGGGGACCAGGAGAAGACGTCCGTCACTCCTGGCGGCGGCGGCGAGGGCGGTCTTGCCCTCGCTGCTCTCGACGCGGACGGTGACCACCATGTGGGGGAAGATCACCCCGTTATGGAGGGGAAGGACGGGAAGGGTGAGCTGGGCGGTGTGAGGCATTCAGATCGTTCCTTGATTCTGGGGCGTGACTGGTGAAACCAGCGGGGGGCATATCGTATTCCAGATATGAGCCTAGGTGGCTCAGGTTTGCTCAGCCAACGAGCACAACTCCGGCGATCAGCGACACGCTTGGGTCTTTCGCCCCTGTCCGAACCTCGATTCCCTTGTAGGCATGCTCCAACGCAAGACGCCGTGGAGATAGGGCCGAAGGCCCCTTACCCAACGATGCCGTGGGGTTGCACCCTGGATGTGAAAGGAGAGACGAATGTTCAATCTCGAAGACGCCGCGAGAGCAGTGACCGATATCGGTATCGAGATCTCCGATGAGTTGTTCGATCTCGACGATGTGCTCCGGGGCATGGATGTGGAGATGGAGCACGGCACGAGGTATCCCGACCTGAACGTGACCGGTGATGACCCGGTTCTCACCGCCAAGATCGCACTCGCCCACCTGCGTGAATTCCCCGACTACTACGAACGTTTGGAGGGGATGGAGCACAAGGCGGAGGCGGCGTGGTCCCTCAAGGAGGATGCCGGCTTCGGCATCACCTGAGTCGGCGCCCCAATCCTGGCCCTGAGAGGTGGACCTGGACCCCCCTAGGCTGCACTCGATGGTGATCGGCCTCATCGCCAATCCCGTCTCCTCAAAGGACATACGGCGTCTCACCGGTCTCGCCCGCGTTATCGACACCGAAGAGAAGGCGAATCTCATAGCCCGTCTTCTAGTCGGGCTCGGCTCGCAGCCCGGCTTGAAGGTGTTGGCGCTGGACGATCACGTTGGGTTGGTCCGTCGAGCCGTGTTCCTGGCCCGCGATTCCTCCCCTCCGGTCGAGTTCCTTCCCATTGTTCCCCAAGGCGGGGAGCAGGACACAAGCCAGGCCGCATCGCAGTTGGCGGCACGAAAGGCAGCCGTCCTGGTCATCGTGGGCGGGGACGGAACGGTCCGAGCCGCGGTGGAGGGATGGCCCCAAGCGCCATTGGTGCCTTTGGCCGCGGGCACCAACAATGCATTCGCCCTCGCCATGGAGCCGACCGTCATCGGATCCGCCATCGTGGCTGCTCTCGCGAGGGACGACATGTCGGTGTTCACCCCCACTACCGCCCTCCAGGCGGAAACCACCACAGGAGCCGCCACTGCAGTCATCGACGTGGTGTCGGTGCATGGTCGTTGGATCGGCGCTGGGGCCCTCTGGGAGCCGGACCTGCTCATCGAGGCCGTTGTCACCTCGGCCCGTCCCACCGCGGTGGGTATCGCCTCGGTGAGCGCCGGACTGGGGTCGCTCGAGCCGGGACATGCCCGCTGGATTCGGTTCGGTGGCAGTCGGACGGTGAGGGCGGTTTTCGGCCCCGGCCTGGTACGCGACGTTTGCGTCGCCGAGCACACCGATCTCCCCCTCGGAGCCGAGATCCCACTCGACGTGACCGGAGGCGTTGTGGCGCTCGACGGTGAGCGGCGGATTACGGCCGCGGCGGCCCTGGTCAGGGTGGTCCCGGGCCCGAGGGTTCTCGACCCCGAGCTCGCATTGCGGGTGAAGGGTCTTTTGCCCCTATCGCAGCCCTCATCCTGGGAATAGAGGACATACCAAGGCCGGAAGAGGCACGTGCCGATTCTCCGCATCGGCACGCCACGCAACCAGCAGGAGGTGCTGATGAACATTCCCAACGAGCACCTGGTCGACATGTACGAGACCATGGTCAAGATTCGACACTTTGAGGAGCGGATCCGGGAGATCTACCTCACCGACAAGCTTCCCGCCTTCGACATCGCCGCCGGTCTCATCCCGGGCGAGATGCATCTCGCCGCGGGACAGGAGCCGGTGGCGGTTGGGGTAAGGCCCCATCTCAAGGCTGGCGACGCAATAACCGCAACCCACCGACCTCACCACATCGCCATCGCCCAAGGGGTCGACCTCAAGAAGATGACCGCGGAGATCTTCGGGAGAAGCACCGGGTTGGGCAAGGGCAAGGGCGGCCACATGCATCTGTTCTCGGTCGAGCCGAGCTTCGCGTGCTCGGGGATCGTCGCCGAGGGGATACCGGTTGCCGTAGGAGCCGGGCTCGCCTTCAAACAGCGTGGCACCGACAACGTTGCCTTGTCGTTCTTCGGGGAGGGCGCCGCCAACCAGGGCGCATTCCACGAGTCGCTCAACCTGGCTGCGGTGTGGAACCTGCCGGTTGTCTTCATCTGTGAGGACAACGCTTATGCCATCTCGGTGCCCAAGGCGATGGCAACGGCGATCCCAGACAACAGCGACCGGGCGGGTTCCTACGGGATTCCCGGGGTCCTGGTCGTCAACAACGATCCGATTGCGGTTTACGAGGTCGCCGGTGAGGCGATCGCCCGGGCCCGTAGAGGAGGCGGTCCGAGCCTCATCGAGGTGAAGACGGATCGTCTCTGGGGTCACTTCGAAGGCGATGCCGACGGATACCGGACGGACGAGTTCAAGAAGGCGATGGTGGAGCGGGATGCACTGGTCACCTTCGGCCAGAAGTTGGTCGCCGAGGGAGTCCTCACCGACGCCGACCTCGAGACCATAAGGGACCGGATGTACGGCCTGGTCGAAGAGGCGATCGAGTTCGCCATGTCGAGCCCTTATCCCGAGCCTGAAGACGCCCTGGCGGACGTCTTCGCCTGATAGAGGAGGTCAAATGACGATTACAACCGACCGCAAGCTCACCACGCAGAAGGCGATTGCCGAGGCAATCGGCTTGGAGATGGAGGCGGATGACACAGTGCTGGTTATGGGCGAGGACATCGGTGTCTACGGGGGGATCTTTGGAGCCACCCAAGGCCTACTCGACCGTTTCGGCCCGGAGCGGGTGAGGGACACCCCGATCTCGGAGACCGGGTTCATCGGCGCCGCGATCGGTGCCGCGACCAACGGCCTCCGTCCCATCGTCGAGCTGATGTTCGTCGACTTTTTCGGGGTCTGCATGGATCAGATCTACAACAACATGGCAAAGATCCACTACTTCAGCGGTGGCAACGTCAAGGTGCCCATGGTGCTGACGACGGCGGTTGGCGGCGGGTACTCCGACGCCGGCCAGCATTCACAAACGCTTTGGGGGACCTTTGCCCATCTCCCCGGGATGAAAGTGGTCGTCCCGTCGAACCCCTACGACGCCAAAGGCCTGATGACCGCGGCGATCAGGGATGACAACCCGGTCCTCTACATGTTCCACAAGGGCGTGCTGGGGCTGGGGTGGATGACCAACAACCCCCGGGCCACCGGATCAGTGCCCGCCGAGGCGTACGAGGTGCCGATCGGGGAGGCAGCCATCGCCCGCGATGGCGACGACCTGACAGTGGTCACGGTCGGCCTCTCCGTGCACCGGGCCCTCGACGCCGCCGACATGCTCGAGGACAAAGGCATTTCGGCCGAGGTGCTCGACCTGCGCTCTCTGGTCCCGCTCGATCGGGATGCGATCGCAGCGAGCGTGGCCAAGACCCGCAAGCTGTTGGTGGTCGACGAGGACTACAAGAGCTTCGGGATGACCGGCGAGGTGATCGCCACCGTGGTCGAGCGTTCGTTCGACTACCTGGATGCACCACCGATGCGGGTGGCAACGCCCGACACGCCAATCCCCTATAGCCGGCCCCTCGAGCAGTTCGCCCTGCCCTCGGCTGAGCGGATCGTCGAGGCCGCGGAGCAGCTGGTCCAGGTCTGAGAATCGATGGCAACCGACGTATTGATGCCCGTCCTCACCGAACCCGGTGAGGACGGGGTCGTTACGGCTTGGTTCGTGGATGAGGGCCAACTGTGTGAGGCCGGTCAGCTGATCGCCGAGATCCAGGTGCAGAAGGTGGCCGAGGGGGTCTACACAGATGAAGCAGGGGCGGTGGCGGGGCTGGTCCCCATCAACGCCCCTGTGCCTCAGGGTGAGGCGATCTGTCGGATCGTGGCCGCCGAAGAGGTGGGCGTCGACATCGATGTTGTGGCCTCGGCCGGCGGCCAGGGAACCGCACCGGAGATGGCCGGTTTACGGACAGTCATCGCCCGAAACCTGAGACGAGGGCATCTGGAAACCGCGCCTGTGACCCTCACCTCTGAGGTCGATCTCGGCTCGGGACTACCCGAGCACATGACCGCAGTGGTGATCAAGGCAGTGGCGATTGCCCTGAAGGAGCATCCAGGGCTGAACGGCACCCGCGATGGTGATCGTTTCACCCCCGCTGAGGCAATCAATGTCGCGGTGGCGATACAGACCGAGGATGGCCTGGTTGCGCCGATTGTGAGGAATCCTGGCGATCACACCGTGGCAGAGATCCACGAGGAGATCCGGGTACTGGCGGAGCGAGCCCGGAATCGGGAGCTGGCAATGGCCGACTACGAGGGTGGGACTTTCTCGGTGAGCAATCTCGGGAGTTACGGAGTGGACGGGTTCACCCCGATCATCAACCTGCCCCAGGTGGCCATCCTGGGGGTGGGGGCAGTGCGGCGGGTTCCTGTCATCTCCGACGGTGGGACGGTGACCGAGGGGTCACGCGTGGTGCTGTCGCTGACCTTCGATCACGCCTTCATAGACGGGGTGCCAGCCGCGGAGTTCTTGCGCCGGGTAGGCAAATACTTGGGCTCCGGAGGTTAGGTCTCAAGAAGAATCGCCGGCCGGGGTCCCGTTGATGCGATCGAGTAGCTCCTGATCGATCATCGTTCGGTACTCGGGGTGATGCTCGATCCAGGCGGAAATGAAAGGGCAAATGGGCACGATCGTGCCGCCCTGGGCTTGGACGTCGTCGAGTGCAAAACGGGCCAACGCCGAACCCACTCCCTTGCCTTCGTACTCGGTGTTCACCTTGGTGTGGACGAAGATGTGACGACCGGCCCGTACCTGATAGACGGCGACCCCGACCACCTCGCTGTCGACTTCCGCCACGTATCGGTGCTCCTCGGAGTCGTCCCGGAACTGCACGTCGACGGCTTTCTCGTTACTGGCTGCAGCGGTGATCTCTGAACCTCCTACCTGCGACGGACCCTACTTTGGTTGGCACCCGGGGGTGACCACTCTGACCGCCGGATCATTGGCAAGGCTCAGTGATGCTCGGCCGCCTCGGCCTCCATCTTGGTGCGATGGACGGTGCCGGCGGGGTGCTCCGGAGGTGAGTAGATCGAATATAGCTTGACGTCCTCGCTGCCGGTGTTGACCACGTTGTGCCAAACCCCGGCGGGAACGATCACGGCCCAATCGTCTTCCACCTCGTGGGTTTCATCCACCGCCTCCTGACTGCGGCCGAATTCAACCCGGGCCTGGCCCTGCTCGAAACGAAGGAACTGGTCTCGATTGTGATGAGACTCCCACCCGATCTCCTCACCCGGAAGCAGACGCATCAGGGTCAGTTGGGCATGATCACCGGTGTGGACGACCGTCCGGAAGTTGGTGTTGTCGAGAGTTAGTTTGTTGATGTCCTCCAGCCATCCAATCATGGTCCCCTCCTGCTCGGCGTCGTGCTCATTCTTGATGATCGGGGGTGGTGCTCTCGTCGTCACCACCAGTTGCCCATCGCTCCCTGGCAGCGGCAACCCCTTTATCAAGGACCTTGGCCAGCTCATGGGCGGCAGCTTTGGCCGACTCCAGGGCACTCGTTCGATCCTCCTTGGTGGTATCCCAGGCCGATTCGACGGCGTCCACTGTCCGGTCGAGGGCCTCCTGGGCCTCATCCACCCACCGACTGCGGGACACATCGCCCGATTCGGTGGGTTCGTCATGATTGTTGCTTGTCATTACCTACTCCTAGCTCTTCAGATTTCGATGAGCTTGGGTTGAAGGCGGTCACCTATTTCGGTGAGGCCGCGACACGGGCAAGCTTCAAGAATTCCACGACGATGGCGATGCCGGTGCCCACGATGCCGATGACCATCACGACTCTTGTGAGCATCTCCCAGTTGAATTCATAAGCAGAGAAATCGAACGGGAACACCTGATACATACGTATCGTCACGACGATCGTGATCAGGTTCAACCCGATCTGGCACACCGACTTGAACCAGGGAGGGTCGTAACCCAGGTACATCGAATTGACCGCGATAGAGGCAAGAAGCGAGAGGTCGATGAGCCACAGCACCTGTCCGAAATCCTCGGTCAGGAAAGGAGGCCAACCCCAGTCGAGGACGCTGTTGGCAACAAACAGCATCGCCGCGTTTACGAGGATGGCCATCACATAACCGAATCGCCTCGAGGCGGGCCCCACCTTTGGCAATGTGACTTGCGGCGTTGTTGTACTCATCTAGACCTCTCAGACCGGCATCTCAGTCAATGGTGGCTACCTGCCGCCCCCGAGAACCAGAGGAAAAGGTCCATGTTCCGTGGCTATACGGCCCGGGCAGGGTGCCCGGTTATGCTCGGCTCCCGACTTCGTCGAACGCCGGACTGCCCTGATCATGGAACTTGGGATCACCACATTCGCCGAGACCTACGCCGATCCGCTGAGTGGGGAGACGATCAGCCACGGCGAGCGGTTACGTCAGGTCCTCGATGAGATCGTCCTGGCCGAAGAGGTCGGGCTCGATGTCTACGGGGTGGGAGAGCACCATCGGCCCGACTTCGCTTCCTCTTCGCCGGCAGTGGTGTTGGCGGCAGCCGCGGGAAGGACCCACCGGATCCGTCTCTGCCCGGCGGTGATCATCCTCAGTACCGCCGACCCCGTTCGCACCTTCCAGGACTTTGCCACTCTCGATCTGGTCTCTTCGGGGCGGGCCGAGCTCTTGGTTGGTCGAGGGTCTTTCATCGAGTCCTTCCCCCTCTTCGGTTACTCCCTCGCCGACTACGACGAGTTGTTCAGTGAGAAGCTCGACCTGCTGTTGGCGATCCGGGACAATGAGCGGGTCACCTGGTCGGGAAAGCATCGGGCTCCTATCCGAGACCAGCCGATCTATCCCCGCCCCCAACAGGACCCATTGCCGGTCTGGGTGGGGGTTGGAGGCACTCCCGAGTCGATCGTCAGGGCCGCCACCAGGGGGCTTCCGGTCGCCCTGGCCATCATTGGGGGCGATCCCGCCCGGTTCTCCTCCTTCGCCCAGCTCCACCGTCGAGCGTTGGTCGAGTCGGGATACGACCCTGCCAAGGTCCCACTCGCGGTTCATGCTCATGGCTATATCGGCGATGACTCCGAACAGGCCGCCGACGAGTACTACCCCTCCTACGCAGTGGCGATGTCCACGATCGGGCGGGAGCGGGGCTGGGGATCAATGACTCGCCAGCAATTCGACATGATGCGCGGCCCTGCGGGGTCACTGGTCCTGGGTGACGTCGAGGAGGTGGCCGCCAAGATCATCAAGATGCGTGACGTCCTCGGGATCGAGCGCTTCATGCTCCATATCAGTGTCGGCACCCTGCCCCACGACAAGGTGATGCGGGCGATCGAGCTTCTCGGCAGCAAGGTGGCGCCAATCGTCAACGGTGTCTGAGAGCTGGCGCCGTGGGACTTACAGAGGGACGCTCCTCCGGGTCAGGACGACGCCATGGTGGCGGCGAAGCCAACCACCGTGAACACCCCGGCCAGGGCCCCGCCACGGTCGAAGGCGTAGGGCATCAGCGAGTTGGTCAACATGGCCAGCAGACCGCCTGCCGCAAGGGCGGCGGCGCGGTCGCCGCTCGCGCCCATCAGGTCGGACAGCCCGTATCCGAGCCCGGCGGCAACACCGCACGCCACGAGGACAACTCCCCACATGGCAAACATCCGCCGCACCTTCCAGCCCGAGGTGGCGAGATCGGCAGAAGGGGCCAGGGCCTGTGGGACGTTGGAGATGAACACCGCCGCCAGGAACGCCGAGCTGACCTGGCCTGCAGGAGTTGGATTCCGAGGATCAGCGATTCGGGGACTCCGTCGACAACCGAACCGACGACGATCCCGAGGGGCGCCGGGCCGGATCCTTTCTCCTCTCCGAACCGGGCCTCGACGATCCGGTCGCTGATCACGAAAATTGCGGCGCCGATCAGGAGCCAGAGTGCGAGCTCATCAGGGGGAGACCCTCGCCTTGTGGGATGAGGTCGTAGGCGATGGCGCTGATGAGGGCACCGGCGCCGAACCCGGCGAGGCACCCGATGACCCTCTGGGGCACCGTCACCTTGTACACGATGAGCCCGCTCAGGAGGAGGGATGACTGGGCGGCTATACCGAGCAAAACTGCCTTCCACATCGGACCTTCCTCCTCACTCCTCGCGGGCTTCGCTTGTCGGGCCAGCGGTCGACCACCGGGCGGGCCGCCAAACGGTAATGACTTTGCCGACCGCGGTGATCAGGAAGAGCTGGCCGATCAGCATCTCGGCCACTGTCACCGTCTGTCCCGGGTTTGCGGCCGGCACCAGGTTGCCGAAACCCGTCGTGGTGAGCGTTGTGAAGCTGAAGAACAAGACTTTTTCCGTTGTCCCTTCGCCCCCGGAGCCAAAGAAGGGGCCGGACTGGGTGAGATCCAGGAAGCGGTAGGTAAAGGCGAAGAACATCCCGATCAGGAGGTAGGCACCCACGGCCCCGAGCACGGTTTCCCGGTCTACGGTGGCACGCAATCCGAGATGATTGATCATGGTGAGGGGCGCGATGAAGTACAGGATGGCGCCGATCGCGACGATCAGCGGAGACGGCTCGCCAGTTCCGTTGCTCACCACCTCGACCACGGCGATGACCATCGCCACCACGAGGATCACATCGGCCGCCCGGCGAATGCGCCGCGGCGCCTGCGAGGTGTGCAGTGCGAACCATACCGTCATAATCTGCATCACCAGCACCAGGGGTGACGCCCACCACTGATCGCCCGTCATCACGGAGATCGCGTAGGTGAGGACGATGAGCAAGAGCACCAGCCCATAGCTGTCCGCGGCAACGAACGACCCCAGAAGCGTCCGCTTCGGGGGCGGAAGCTGTTGTGCACCTGTCTCGTTGTCGGGCATTGCTCGGGGCACACTACGCGAAGGGCCGATCCGCCCGGGCGCCAGGCGAAGAGGCGATAATCGAAGAATCATGGATGCATACGTGATCGTGCTTCGAATCCTCCACATTGGTGGAGGCGTCTTTTGGGCCGGTGCCCTGTTCCTCGTGCTCTGGTTCCTCCTGCCCACAACCCGAGCCGTCGGGCCGGCTGCGGGCCCGTTTATGGGCCATCTCGTGGGGGCGGCGCGGCTTCCGCAGATCACCGTTGGGGTGGGGCTCGTCACCATTCTCAGCGGCGCCCTTCTCTACTGGCACGATTTCGGGTCGATTATCCCCAGCAACGCCTGGATGGCCGGAGTCGCGGTGGGGGCGGTAGCCGCGATCATCCTGTGGATCGTCGGGACCTTCCGATTCGCTCCCCTCAATAAGCGTCTTGGCGCGCTAGGAGCCCGCGCCGCCCAGGGTGAGGACGTCGGAGCCGAGATCGGGCGGGTTACCGCCACACGTGACCGTCTCGTCCCTTGGATGAGCACCCTGGTCGTGGTGGCCGTCGGGGCGATGGCAGTCGCCCGCTACCTCTAGGCCGCGGAACCCCAAACGGGAGCGCGTCCCCGGTCATAGAATCAGACCAGGGAACCGGCACGAGGTGACAACGGTGCGGACCATCGAGATGGGCAGGAAGGCTGTCGAGCGACGCGCCTGGGACGACGCTGTCGCCGTCTTCAGCGAGGTCGATCAAGCAGAGCCGCTCGCCCCCGGCGATCTCGAACTGCTTGCCGACGCCTCTTGGTGGTCCGGTCATCCCGACGAGTCGGTCAATGCCCTGGAGCGTGCGTATGCCGGGCACCTGGAGGCCGGTGCCGAGACTTCGGCCGCCCTGGTTGCGATGCTGCTCGCCTATCTCGGAGCGCGGCGTCTGGCCGGCTCGGTGTTCGCCGGTTGGAAGTCCCAGGCCGAGCGTCTCTTGGAGTCCGAGCCCGAATCTGGCGCCACGGCCTATCTGAAGGTTCTGGAACTCATGGAGGTGTTCATGATTCAGGGCGATCTCCACGCCGGGATGGTCATCGCCGATGAGGCCCTGGCCCTGGCCCGTAAACACGGGAATCGTGATGCGGAATCGATGGCGCTCGCCTCCAAGGGATCAGCGCTCATCGCCACCGGGGAGTGGAAGCAGGGGATGGCCATGCTCGACGAGGCCACCGCGACCGCGCTATCGGGTGAGGTCACCTTGAGGACTGCCAGCGATATCTACTGCACCATGATCGCGGCCTGTCGCGGCCTGGCCGACTTCCGACGAGCGGGCGAGTGGACCGAGGAGGCCGATCGCTGGATGACCCGGCATTCGGTAGGCGGTTATACGGGGGTCTGCAGCGTGCATCGGGCCGAGCTGAAGCGCTTCCGCGGGGCGTGGACGGAAGCCGAGGAGGAGGCCCGGACCGCCTGTTTTGAGCTGGAGCGCTATCACATTCTCGACGGCGTCGGTTTCGCCCACCATGAGGTCGGTGAGGTCCGTCTTCGCATGGGCGACCTGACCGGGGCCGAGGAGGCCTTCATCGCCGCCTACGAGTTCGGGAGCGACGCACAACCGGGGCTGGCTTTGCTGATGCTGACCCGCGGCGAGGTCGATGAGGCAGCCTCAGCCCTTGCCCGTGGCTTGACCGACGGTGCCGGCAACCAGGGCGAGCGAATCGATCTGGTCAACCGAGCCCGTCTCCTGCCGGCCCAGGTCGAGGTGGCTCTGGCCAGGGACGATCTCGACACTGCCCGGGCCGCCACCGAAGAGTTGGAGAGGATCGCAATCGAGTTCGACCGGCCTGCCTTCGAAGCCGAGGCGCTGACTGCCCGCGGCCAGGTTGCCTTGCGCGAAGGCGACGCAGAGGGCGCAGCTCAATCCCTGGAAAAGGCATGGCGGTTGTGGCGTGAGGTGGAGTTCCCCTATGAGACCGCCCGGGCCAGGATGCTGTTGGGGCAGGCGCGAGTCGTGGCGGGGGATCTCACCAGCGCCCGGATGGAGTTGGGGGCGGCTCGCTCAACGTTCCTGAAGCTGGGCGCGGTGCTCGATCTGAAGCGGGTCGATGAGGCGCTCTATGAGGTGAGGGCGCCCGAGGCGGATCGAGCCCGGGCCGCCAAGGCTCTCATGTTCACCGACATCGTGACCTCGACCGACCTGATCGGGTTGATCGGCGACAAAGAGTGGGAGGACCTCCTCCGCTGGCACGATGAGGAACTCCGCTCGCTGGTTGCCCGTCATCGGGGCGAGGTCGTGAGCCACACCGGGGATGGGTTCTTCGTGACTTTCGAGAAGGCATCCCATGCCGTAGAGGCGGCGGTTGCGATCCAACGCAGACTCGCCGACCACCGCAATCAACACGGCTTCGCCCCGGCTGTCCGGATCGGCATTCATCACGCCGAAGTGACCCGCGACGGGAATGATTACCGGGGCCAGGGCGTGCATGCCGCGTCCCGGGTCGGTGCGGTTGCGAGCGGCGAGGAGATCGTCCTCTCCGGAGCCGCACTCGAGGCGGCGGGGGAGCTCCGGTTCACGGTTTCCGAGCCCCGAACCGTGGAGTTGAAAGGGATCAAGGAGCCGATCGAGGTCTATCTCGTCGACTGGCGTTAGATCGATCAGCCGAGGCGGGCTTCGAGACCGCTGATGATGATCTCGAGCCCGAAGGCGTACTCGGTCCCGAACTCACATTGTGCGAGCAGCGGGGCCAGGGCCACCACGTGGGGGAAGCGGTCGCCGAGACGGGACAGTTGCTCCTCGAGCCCGTCCCATTCCTTTTCGTGCCAGCTGCCCGATGACTGCTGGAAGGCATAACCCATGGTGTGGGAGGCCAACATCTGCCAGGCGTGGTGCGCCTCTTCGTCGCTGAAGCCGGCGGCGCGGAGGATGCCGAGCACCTGATTCATGAACGTCAGCGAGGCGTTGCCGAAATTGCCCCGTTGCATCAAGAGGTGAACGACCCAGGGATGGGCGCTGAACTGCTCCATGGCGGCGAGCCCGGTGGTGCGGACCGACACTCGCCAGTCCTGCTCGGGGTCGGGGAGGGGGATGGTCCTGAAAACGTGGTCGATCATCCCGTCCAGGATGTCGTCCTTATTGGCCACGTGGTTGTAGAGCGACATCGCCTCCACCCCCAGCGCCGCGCCCAGCTTGCGCATCGACAATTCCTCGACGCCGTGGTCGTCGGCGTACGCAACGGCAGCGTCGATGATCCGGTCCCGGTTGAGCGGGGCGCGGGTTTCGATGACGGTCATCCCTACATCGTAAGTCACGCGGGGTTTCCTCGGGTGTGGCTGAAGGCGGGTCACCGGTGGTTTGACAAGGCTTACACCGTACACTTACAGTGTACGCAATTCTTGCACCCAAGTCCAACAAGGAGTACGTGATGTCATTGGGGACCGAGACATTGGCCAGGGCGAGCGCCAGGAAGCCATGGAGGACGATTGCGATCTGGTTGGCCTTGTTGGTTGCTGCCGGCATCGTCACCTCCCAACTCCTGGCTGGGGCTTTGACCACCACGATTGGCTTCACCGACGAGCCCGAGTCGGTCACTGCCATGGACTTGGGCGAAGAATTGAGAGGGGAGGCCCCGGACACCGAATTCGTGGTTGTCACCTCCGAGACGGCCAGTGTCGGTGATCCCGAGTACATGGCCTATGTAACCGATCTCCAAACCGAGATCACAGCTCTCGGGCCCGATGTCATCTCCGGCGTGGGGTCATATCTCGACGAGACCGGCCCGGTGTCCGAGTCCGGGCACTCCGCATTGCTCCCGGTGGTGATGGCGGGCGACGACGGAGACATTGTTGGAGACAACGCAGAGCTGCTCAAGGAAGCAGTGGCCGGGGTGACGGCACCCGATGGATACCAGAGCCTGATCGCCGGCCCCGCCACCCTTACCAACGACTTTTCGGCGATCGCAGAAGAAGACCTGCGCACCGGGGAGACCATCGGGATCGCGGTGGCCCTGGTCGTCCTGGTCCTGGTGTTCGGCACCGTCGCGTCCGGGGTGATTCCGATCATCCTGGCCGTGGTCGCCATTGCCATCGCCATGGGCCTGGCCGCTCTCGTCGGCCAATTCTTCGACCTCAGCTTCTTCATCACCAACATGATCACGATGATCGGTCTGGCGGTGGGCATCGACTACTCGCTGTTCATTGTTTCTCGTTACCGCGAAGAGCGGACGCATGGCATGGAGAAGCTCGACGCCATCGAGCGAGCCGGAGCCACCGCCACACGGGCCGTCTTCTTCTCGGGGTTGACCGTCGTGCTCGCGCTGATCGGGATGCTGATTCTGCCCAACACCCTCTTCCGCGCCCTCGGTGCCGGGGCCATCCTTGTGGTGATCGTGGCCGTTTTCGCCTCGATGACCCTCCTTCCAGCTGTGCTCTCCCTGATGGGGGACCGAATCGACTGGCTCAAGGTCCGTCGCCGGCGGGCGCCGGATGAGACCGGGCGCTTCTGGGAGCGGTGGACGCGCACCGTGATGGGGCGGCCGGTTATCAGCCTCGTCCTCTCGGCCGGCTTCTTGCTCCTCGCCGCCAGCAGCCTGTTCTCGATGAACAGCGGGCTTGCAGGAGTGTCCACCCTCCCCGACGACATGGAGTCCAAGGTGGCGTTCGAGGTCTTGGCCACCGAGTTCTCCGGTGGGCTCACCTCGCCGGTCGACCTGGTGGTGACCGGAGCTGCGGTCGATGACACCCTGACCGCCCTCCAGGAGGCGATCACAGCCGACGGTGGTTATGGAGCGTCCGCGGTGGATCCACTGTCGACGGGGACTCTGAGCATCCTCTCGGTCCAGCTGCTCGGTGATGTCAACTCGATCGCTTCCCAGGAAGCGGTGAATCACCTCCGAGCCGACATCGTTCCAGGCGCCACCGCGGCCGAAACCGCGGTCTATGTAGGTGGTGAGACCGCGATCACCGTCGACTTTCTCGATCAGATCGACAAATACACCCCGATCGTCTTCGCGGTGGTCTTGGGGCTCAGTTTCATCCTGTTGCTGCTCGCCTTCCGCTCGGTCGTGATCCCGGCCAAGGCGATCGCGATGAATCTGTTGTCGGTGGGTGCTGCCTACGGATTGGTGGTTGCCATGTTCCAGGAGGATGTCGGCCCGGCTTGGCTCAAAGACCTTGGCGCCTCCCTCGGTCTCGAGCAGGTGGAGACGGTCGAAGCTTGGCTTCCCCTGTTCCTGTTCTCAATCCTGTTCGGTTTGTCAATGGACTATCACGTGTTCTTGCTCTCGAGGATCAAGGAGCGTTACGACGAGACCCGGCAGAACACCGATTCGGTGGCGTACGGTTTGCGAACCACGGGTGCGTTGATCACGGGCGCGGCGGTGATCATGGTCGCCGTCTTCGCAGGCTTTGCTGCCGGGCGGTTGGTTTCTTTCCAGCAGATGGGGTTCGGGCTCGCTATCGCTGTCCTCCTCGACGCCACCGTCGTCCGCTCGATCCTGGTCCCTGCCTCGATGAAGCTGCTCGGCGATTGGAACTGGTACTTTCCAAAGTGGCTGGAGTGGGCTCCCAACGTCTCGATCGAGGGCCGTCTCGAGCGTGAGGCCGCACCGGAGCCGGCTCAGGCCTGAACTCTGCGCCAGGGACGGTGTAGGTTTTGGGGACGCTCTTCCCAAGGAGGAACTATGAGCGAACACCCCAACGCGGTGATGTACCGCGAGGCCATGGAGCGGTTCAATGCGGGAGACTACGCGGCCATGGACGAAGGAATAGCCGACGACGTGGTCTGGTGGCAGATCGGGTCTGACGAACCGCTTCGAGGCAAGCAAGCCTTGAGGGAGTCGATGGCCCTCCTCGATCAGGTGGACATCAGCGTCGATCTAACCGACGTGGTGGCCAACGACGACATGGTCGTCGGCCTGGTCACAGCCACTGTGGGCTCTGGCCCTGACGCCTTCAGCTATCGCACCGCCGAGATCGCCTGGCTCAAGGACGGGAAAGTGACCGAGCGTCGGGCCTATTCGGACGACACCGAAGCCATCAACAAGTTCTTCTCTCAGTTCGGATAACCGGCTACCCCGAACCCGAGCGCAGGTCGTCGGCGTACCAGCGCAACGACCGCCGATAGGCCTCGACCGGCCCCGGGTTGGTGAGTAGAAGATCGAGAAGCTCGGCGACGGCTGTTTCCGCGCGCCCGGCACTGGTCAACGCCAGGGCGAGAAAAGCCCGTGCCGCCCGGTGCTCGGGATGTTCCGCGCAGAGTTGGGTGAGGATCCCGACCGCCTCTTCGTTCTCGCCGAGATTGCGCAAGGTACTGGCGAGCTGGATCTGGGCCCTTAGTGATTCCTCCTCGCTGAGACCGGCCAGCAGGGCCGCTCGATATGGGGCCACCGCCTCCTCCTCCCGACCGGCGGCGTCGTAGGCCCCGGCCAGGTGAAAGATGACGCTTGGGTTTCCGGGGTAACGATCGGCCAGAACGCTGAAATGGTCGATGGATTCCTGATAATGCTCGTTGTCGATCATCGTCTGACCGAGAGAGAGGGCCGTCTCCAATTCCTGATCCGCCATGCCCCGACTCTATAACCGGGTCGATCTCGAGATTCGCTATCGACTCTTCAGGCGTGGGAGACATCGCCCACGAATACGTGGTTAGGCGGCTTCCTCGATCGTTGCCGGCGCGTTGGGGAGGGGCCGGGTCTTGCCCGGGTGGGCATCCCGTTGCGCGGTGGCCACCAGCCCGACACTGAGAAGGATCAACGGCAGAGCGATGAAGATCGGCCCGGTGATGACCTCCCCACCAAGCGTGAGGCCGAGGGCAACCGCCACGATCGGGTTGACGTAGGCATAGCTGGTAGCCAGCGTCGGACGGACGGTCCGGATCAGGTAGAAGTAGGAGGTGTAGGCGATGATCGAGCCGAAGAAGATCAGGTAGGCCATGGCGAGCCAGGCCGAGGTCGAGGGCATCCCGACGATGCGCTGGCCCCGCGCCAGCCCGATGACCGTCAGCACGACCCCACCCGAGAGCAACTGTGCGGCTGGAGCCATGAGCCCCTTGGGCAGATCGAGACGGGGGCCCCATATCGAGCCGAAGGCCCAGGAGATGGGGGCGATCACAACCAGCAGTGTCCCGAGGGCGCTGGAGCGGAAGTCGCCCTCCTGGGCGAGGACGAGAACACCCAGGAGGCCGACGATCAACCCCATCCACTCACGGCGGACAGGCCACTGCCCGAACAAACCGCTCCAGAGGGCGGCCCAAACCGGGGTCAACGCGATCGCGGTGGCGACCACTCCGGACCCCACGCCGAGATCTTCGGCGGTAGTCACCAGACTCAGACCGCCGACGAAGAGCGGTATCCCCATCAGCACCAGGTTTCTCCATTGGCGAGGGGTGGGTGATGTCTCTCCCCGGGATCTGAGCACTACGAACATGATGCCCCCGGCCACCATGAATCGAATCCCGTTGAGCAGGAAGGGGGGGAAGCCCTCGAGAGCGAACCTCAACCCCAGATATGTCGATCCCCAGATGAAGTAGACCGCGATCAAGGCGAATATCACCTTGCCCCGAGCCGGGGAGCCGGTCGATAGGGGTGCGACTGAGGTTTCCATATCTATCTATCGCTCTCGACTGTAGTGGGCTATACTGAGTTCGTACCTTACACACTATAGCGTATCTCAGTAAGGGCTCAAATGGATTTCTCACATTACAACGGTCAGCCGGTGGACATGGCTGTCCAGCTGGTCAACACCCTCGACGCGGCCAGTGGTGAAGAGAAGCTGGTCACGCCGGCCGACGTCGCCGCATTCATCGACCGACATGACAACACCGAATGGTGCCGTCCAGGTTGGGAGCCCACCGAGCGCGACCTTCACGAGGTGCGAGCGCTTCGCTCCCGGCTCCGGGAGGTGTTCGAAGCCGAGGATCAGGCGGGTGCGGCCTTGGTGCTCAACGGGATCCTCTCCGATGTCCACGCCGTGCCCCGACTGAGTGTCCATGGCGAGGGACCCCACCTCCATTTCGAGTCTCAGGACGGGAGCCCGGCCCGATGGCTGGGGGCGATCACTGCCATGGGATTGACGGCCGCCATGATCGAAGGTGGCTTTGATCGGTTCGGCACCTGTGCCGCCACCACCTGTGACGACGTGTTCGTCGACACCTCGCGAAATCACTCGCGGCTGCATTGCTCCGGCACGTGCACCACCCGGGAGAACGTGGCGGCCCACCGCGCCCGACAGCGCGATCACGTCTGAGCCATTCTCAATCCCCCACGCAGATGAAACACCTGCTCAGTCTCCTGATCACCGGAGTCGCCCTCTGGATCGCAGTCAGTCTGGTGAACGGCCTCGACTTCGAAGGTTCGGCATGGACCTACGCAGGTGTCACCCTCTTGTTGTGGGTGGTAAACGCGGTGGTGAAGCCGATCATGAACTTGCTCAGTCTCCCGATCGTCGTGGTCACCCTGGGTTTGTTCCTGCTGGTCACCAATGCCCTGGCCCTCGGCTTTGTAGTGTGGCTTTCCGCACCGGAACAATTGGATCTGGGCCTGACCTCGACCGGCTTCTTCTGGGCGACTTTCCTCGGGGCCCTCACCATCAGCTTGGTGCGACTCATCCTCGACAGAGTCTTGAAGGTCTGAGCCGGAATCAGTCCTCGGCGTTGTGGTCACACCCTGTCTGCGGAGTGAAGGCGGAACCTCCGACGGTCACTATTTCGCTGCCGTTCGCCTCGGCGAAGGTGAGCCCTTGCACCGAGTTGTAGTCCTTGGTGATCGGCGTACCGAGTGCATATTGGGCAGAGGCCACCGCCGTGGCGAAGGACGACCCGCTCCAACAGACCAGTTCAGGGATGGGTTCACCATCAGCGTTGAGTGTCGCTCCACCGGAGAGGTTCACCAGATCGGCGCCTGGCGCCCCGTCGTCGACCCACGATCTCGTCGCCGTCACCGAGACCGGCTCCTTATCCACCCACACGATCTCCCTACCGGCTCGATCCACGGCTGCAACGCCACGGATCCCTGGAATGGCCAGCGCCGCCGGGTAGAAGGGCACGTATTCCCCTGCCGCGATCCCGAGAGCGGGCCCCTGATAGTCCTCGTTTCCTGCCGCGGCCATGATCTGACTGGCCGGGAACATCCCGAGCCACTGTTTCGACACTGCGTTGAGAGTGACCAGATCGGTATCGGTTGCCGGGTCACATACGTACGAGCCCAATGAGAGGTTGAGGGCTTTGATGTTCTCGACGTCATCCGCGTGGCGAATCATCAACCGCGCCATCGCCTCGGCCACATGGATCTCGGTGGTAGGCGTCAGGCCGGGGGGAAGTGCCTCCCCTTGGGTTATGACCGCGTTCGTGCTGACCAATCGTGCCGCAGCGAATGTGACCCGTTTCGAGGGGGCGACCTGTCGAATCAGGCCACTGATGAAGGTGCCGTGACTCGCCGGATTTCCCACGCCAACTGACTCCTCGTCGACGGGATCGAAGAGCACAAAGAGGTTGCGGAAGTCATCTCCGCCATAGAACCAGTGAGGGTCCGGGCTCACCCGGTTCTCGGGTGGCGCTATCCCGGAGTCGACCACCGCCACAAACTCACCGTCCAACGGGACCTTGGAGACGTCGGGCAACTCGAGCTCGGCAACTGGGCTGGGGTCGGTGCCTGGTTGGAACCGGATGTGAATGGTGAAACCGATCACATTGATGGGAGAGGCCTGAAAGTCCAGGGCACGCAATGCCATCGAGACCTGAAGCGGGTCGTCCACGACTTCCAGGAAACCCAGGGACTCTGACAGCAGATCGCTGACTTGCTCGATGTCGTCGGGGACGCCTTCGTCGGGGTCGGTGCTCGCCTCAAGGACCGAATCGGCATTGACCGAAGTGGCTGTGATCCCTCCGGCGTTGAGGGTCGCTTCCGCATCGTCGACCTGATCGGCCGGAACTGCCACATAGTTGGCGAGGTAGAAGCACACGGTGTCGTTCGGGATGGGGTAGGCGTTGAGGTCGATCGGTTCTCCGCTTGTTGCGGTGGTCGGTCTCGCCGTCACTGTCGTCGAAGGAGTCTCTGCCGTGGTGGTTGTGTCATTGCCATCGCTCACGCAGGCCGAAGCGAGCAATGAAACAGCAATTACCGCGATCAATACTCCAGCCCTCATGGAAGCCTCCAAAGTAGTTTCAGACGACGAAACCGGACCGGTGGCGGATAGCGAGATGCTCCAGCCACGACGCGGAAACTAGTCCTCGAGCAGAACCGAGAGTGGATCGGATGGGAGAACAGAGGTCGGCCGCGGAAAGACTCCTCGATCAGGCTCTAAGCGAGCCCCGCGTCGCCTTGGATGCCGGTCAGGCCTTGCTCGAAGAAATCGACGAAAAGGACCATGAGACGAAAGCCACCGTGCTGAGGGGTCTGGCCTTGGCGGCGAGATTGGCAGGCACCATCGAGGAGTCAGCGGCATTTGGCAGACGATCGGTCGCTGAGGCCGAGAACGCGAACAACCCGACACTCCGCTCTGAGGCATTGATGACGCTCTCCGGCTCTCTGGCCATTGCCGGTGATAACGCAAGTGCTCTGTCGGTGCTGGAGTCCGCATACCAGGGCAGTTCGGGCAGGCTCGAAGCCGCTATCTCCTCACAAGAAGGGGCGATCAGACAACGTCTGGGTGAGGCCCGGCTCGCCATGGAGTGTTACGCCAGGGCGCTCCCGGTGTTTCGTGCCGCCGGGGATCTCACTTCGGTTGCGCTGACCATGAACAACATGGCGATGCTGCGGATCAGAAATGGGGATCTCAAGGGCGCCAAGCGTGATCTCCACGAAGCAAGCGCCATCGATCTCGATTTGGGACATCGGAGCGCCGCCGCTGGCGCCGATCACAATCTCGGGCTGCTGGCCGCCTATCAGGGCGACATTCCCGAGGCATTGGAGTTGTTCGACCATAGCGAGCGTCTCGTCACTGAGCTCTTCGGCTCGGCCGCCGAAGTCCAGGTCAGCAGGGTGGAGGTCCTGTTATCGGCTGGTCTGTTCCGCGAAGCCTTGGCCCTGGCCGTCGATATCTCTGCCACTCTCCAGAAGGCAGGTCTCGGCGAGGATGAGGCCGAGGCTCGATTGGTGGGAGCCCAGGCTGCTTTGCTGGCCGGAGACGTGGAACTTGCCCTGCGGTGGGCTGATATCGCCGCTGAGCTTTTCGAGAAGCAGCATCGCATGGTGTGGGCGGCCAATGCCCGACTGGTCAGGATCCAGGCCCAATATCAGGCAAACGCGATCAATCCTGCATTGATCGTCGAGGCTAAAGACATAACAGCGATTCTCGAGGGCGAAGGCCAGGTCATTCCTGCTTTCAACGCGCGTCTGACAGCGGGTCGTATCGGCTTGGAGCTCGGCTTGGTGGACGAAGCCATCGAGGACCTGCAGCGGGTGGCAGAACAACGAAATGGACCTGTCGAGGTTCGACTCCAATCCTGGCTGGCCAAAGCCCTCATTCGGCTAGCGACCGGAAACCCCGCTGGTGCCGATGCCGCGGCCCGGGCCGGGATGCGTCTCCTCGACGACTACCAGGCAGCCCTCGGCGCCACCGACATCCGCACCGGCGTCGAGCGTCATGGTGCCGAGCTGGGTGAGCTGGGTCTGCGGCTAGCTCTCGAGTCGGCTCATCCCCGACGCGTCTTAGCCTGGATGGAGCGAACCAGGGCGCGCGCGCTTCGCCACCGACCAGTCACACCATCGGACCACCATGCGCAGGCGGTCGATCTAGCCGAGCTGCGTCGGATCTCCGTTGAGATGAGGTCTGCGGACGCCGGCGGGGCCCGGGAATTGAGTCGTCAAGAGCGGGCGCTCCAGGAATCGATCCGTAATCGGGGACGAGTGACCCGTGCTCAGAGTTCAGGGGGTGAGAACGTCTTTCCTGAGATCGCGAGCTCCCTACGCAACCGAACCCTGATCGAGTTCGCGTCCTTGGACGATCGGTTGTGGTCGGTGACCATCAAAGAGGGCCGATTCTCACTCGCAGAGCTCGGCCCGGAGACGGCCGTTCTCAATGAGCTGGAGAGTCTTCGATTCACGATGCGACGTCTGGCGCGAGGCCGTGGGAACGCGTCAACGGATCTGGCGCGACAGATAGCAGCGCGTCTCGACGAGATGCTGTTCGGAGGGCTCGACACTGGAACGGGCGCGGTCGTCGTGGTCCCGACGCCTGCCTTGCATAGCACTCCGTGGGCGGCGTTACCCACGTGTCGGGGGCGACCCGTGACCACCGCTCCGTCGGCGGAGCTGTGGTGGCGGGCCTCGCGCCGGAGACGCGGTCCAGGCGCGGTGGTTGTTGTCGCGGGGCCTGACCTGGCAAGTGCCGGCACGGAGGCATCGGAAGTGGCTGCCCTTTACCACGACGCCCTCCTAATCGGGCCGGAGAATTCGACGGTCGAGAAGGTCCGAACTGCCCTGAACCGGGCCGCGATGGGGCACCTCGCGTCTCATGCAAGCTTCGAGGTGGAGAACCCGATGTTCTCATCGCTGCGTTTCGCCGACGGTGATCTCACGGTCTATGACATGGAACGGATGCGGCGAGTGCCCCATCTGGTGGTCCTCTCCGCGTGCGATTCCGGGTTCAGCGACACCCTTCCTGGGGAGGAGTTAATGGGCCTGAGCTCGGCGCTTCTCAGCATGGGAGCTCGCTCCCTGATCGCCAGCGTCGGCCTGGTCCCGGACTCCGATGCCACCCGGGCTCTGATGGTCGAGCTCCACCGAAACCTGATTGCTCGGATCCCTCCAGCGGAGGCTCTGGGTCGGGCGCAGTTGGCAATCGCTGACGTGCCAGGGGGGTACGTCGCGGCCGCCTCATTCGTCTGCATCGGAGCGGGCTGAAGAATCCCTCAATTCGATGTATCAGAGGGCAGGCCGGGCTCTCTGTTCCTTACCATGACCCAGATGGCTGAAGCCATTACTCATGGCGAGCTGTTGGCTCGTGCCGCTCGTGGCGACCAGGCCGCTTGGAACACACTGGTCGAAACCTTCGGGCAGATGGTGTGGTCGATCGCCAGGAGCTTTCGGCTCGACGATGCCACTGCCAAGGACGTGACGCAGACGGTGTGGCTCAGGCTCGTCGAGAATTGTGATCGGATCACGGATCCGGAACGTCTTCCCGGTTGGCTGGCAACGACTTGTCGAAGGGAGGCGCTCAAGGTCGCCCAGCTTCGTCAACGCACCCTTCCCACCGACTTCGAATACGACCTCGAGGATCCATCACCCTCGCTCGAGGCGATGTTGGTGGAGGACGAGGAGGTGCGTGAAGTTGTGACCGCCTTTGCATCCCTCGGTGAGGATTGCCGGCATTTGCTTCGACTCCTGGCCACCGATCCCCCCCTCAGTTACGAGGAGATATCTGAGATCACCGGACGACCGGTGGGAAGTCTTGGCCCCACCCGCGCCAGGTGTATCGCACGACTCAAGTCGGCCATGGGTATCAGCAGCGACGGTGCCGACTCTATCGACCAAGGAGATGGTGAAAGGTGAGCGAGAACAGGGATTACACCGAAAGCGAGCTGTTGGCCCTCCTACGGCAGGGTTTGGACTCGACTGACCCCGTTCCGGCAGATGTCAACGAATTCGCCATGGCCGCACTCACCTGGCGAACGATCGAGGCCGAACTCGCCGAGATCGCCTTCGACTCGGCAAGCGAAGAGACGCTCGCCGGGGTTCGGGGTTCCGCCGGGGAACGGATGCTCTCCTTTGAGACGACGACACTCACCATCGATATCGAGTATCGAAGCAACACGCGCCGAGTCATCGGGCAAGTCGCCCCGCCTCAGCCTGCCACCATCGAGCTCCACCACTCCAAAGGAACCCTCACCACCGTCGCCGACGATCTCGGCCGGTTCAGCTTCGACGATGTTGATCCGGGCCCTGTGAGCATCGTTTGCACCTCGCATGGTGACCACCCGGACGTGGTCAAGACCGAATGGACGGTCCTCTGACCCGAAAGCGGGATCAGCCGGGTATCTGAGCGGGCCCTCGTGCCTCTGTCCTACAGAAGAGTCGTCGCAACCGACGATCAATGAGGAGAGGCTGATGATGACCGACATATCCCCAAACCAAGGCTCGAAACGAGCAGGGCGTCGGGCATGGTCCAGGAAGCCGATCGCATCACTCGACCACCCAGTCGACAGGTGGCTAGGTTCCCGATGGAGAGAGCCGGGGATCAAAGAGAGCCACCGGAGCCGACGGTGGTACCGCTGGCTCACCCCCCGCCCCGCCATCTAAGCGTTTCGCTGGTAGAAGAGAGCAAGGGGCCCCACGCATGCGTGGGGCCCCTTCCATTCCGGCGCAGGGGAGACAAAAGGGTTACCGACAGGTAACGGATCCACGTCCCCGTTGGAGACTCGCCCCTATGTGCCGGCTCTGCTTGGCGTCTTGGCGGGTCGCTTGGCAGATTGAACGCACAAGGCCGCCTCTCTCGAACACGGTCAACACTCGAGCCATTCAGAGCGGGCATACCTCCAACGAAAAACACCGGGATCGCCTTATCGGCGATCCCGGTGTTGTGCTCCCCGGGGTTATATCGGATTCTTGAACAAAATCCTGAAATTACCGCGGTCCCTTTTCACTGGGCAGCCGGTTCGGAACTTCGACGTTGTCCATCTGCTCGCGCCAGTCCGAAGGAAAGGCGTTGTGCTGATCGGCAACTACGACGGTGTCCATCAGCTTGCGATAGTCCGAAGGCAAGGCGTTGAGCTGGGCGGCGTTGAGCTGCGCGGCTGCGTTTCGAGCCATGTAGAGGTCTCCATTGACGTTCACCGCCTGGAGCTTGGACGCCGGGGCTGCCTGGCGCACCGCGTGCTGCTGGGTCAGGAACTCAATCCTCGACTTCCAGGCGTCTTCATAGGTCTGACTCACCTGGAGATCGACATTGGACTCGATGACTTCGTTCGTCTGGTTGGAGGCGAAGATGAAGCCGAGGGCGATGACAGCTGCCAATCCAGCAGCGGCCAGCCCAACAAACCGACCGGAAGGTCCGGCCGCCCGGGTGGTACCGGGTTGGATGACACTCGTAGACATGTTTTCCTCCTATGTCCCGACGTGGACGATTTGTCCACGTCGGGTGAGGAGAGCGTCAGGGGAGGCCCCTGATACGCGGGATGTCAGGGTGTCGGTCGTACCTCCATTAGGACCCCGGCATCGGCGAAGAACTGGATCTCGAAATCCTGCCGCGTGGTCACGATGTTGCCGTTCTCGAGTTCGACGACGTAAAGCTTGGTGATTTGATCCCAGGTCTGCACGTAACCGATACGCATGTCAGGATTCACAGAGAAGCCTCCGTAGTACCGGTTTGGCTGGTCTGCTCCGTGATGGGCGACCACCTCTAGAGCGATCGCATCGATCACGTAAAGCCCGGACGATTCGGATCCTGAGGTATCGGGGGTGTCCGTATAGGTCTGGCCGCTGGCGAGGAGCCGATCACCGGCGGATGAGAGATAGACCTCGGAGATCGGGGCGTCGAGGCGGTCGATGACTTCCCAGGTTTCGGTATCGATTGCCTCGATCCCCTCTGCCGTCGACGTCGCTGTCAGATAGTCATCGACGACCTCGAAGGTCTGGACAGCGGTGGCCACGTAAAGCACTCCTCCATTGGGGCGGCCCAAGGCCGCCGTCCTCGACCCGTTGGTGAAGGCGCCGTCGGCGATTGGCTTCGAATTCGGGGCATCGCTTCCAAACCGATGCTCACTGACCTCACCTGTTGTCTGATTGATCTCGGTGATCACGTCTCTGTTGGCGTTGACGATTAGAACCCGTGATCTACGGTCATCCCAGACGATCGTCGGGGAGGCATCAAACGTCAGAGATCCGTATGTGGGAAGGACCAGTTCCCCGATGGTGCCCACCTCGACACCGGGTAGAGGGACCTCTGTGACAAGCCCAGTCGCCAGCTCCACTGTGACGATGAGTGCCTCTCCTCGGTTGTCGCTGTTCGGAGAATCGAGTCCGAAGATCAGAGCAAGCCCACCTTGGATATGGAGCTCGTACCAGTACAACTGTGAGGGGAGGTCGGCGATTACCGCCGGGCTGGTCTCGCCAGGAACCATCCGGCTCAGGTGGAAGTTGGGCGGCGAACCATTGATGACGTAGATGGTTCCGTCGTCGGTTACATGAAGCGGAGTGTCGATCGAGGGAAACCAGGTGGTCGCCACCTCCCAGTCCTCGACGTCGATGAGACGCAATTCCGTGAGGTCGCGATCGTCATGACCGACATTGAGGGCCAGCCAGGAGCCATTATCCGAGGAGATTCCCCAGGCCCAATCTCCGACCGCGATCGGATCGAAGCCTGCGACCGCCTCCAGGGTGATCGGGTCAACGGGATAGATCGAGGCCCGTTCCACATCGATCGTGGTCGTGGTCCGGACCACGGTGGTGGCCGTGGTCGGCGGAGAAAGGCTGTCGGGTGGGGCCAGCAGGTTCGTGCTCGGGGTGGCTTCGGGACGGGTGCACGCCACGGTCATCGCTAACAGCGCGATTACACCGAGCAGGGTCCTACGTGGCGTCATGGGAGGGCCTCCCCGATCACAACGCTATCAACGGTGTCCGGGGGAGAGCCGTTCCCGTAATTGGGATCCGCAGGTCCGAATGTGAGCCCTGTAGGTCCCAATTACGGAAAGGGCTGACGGCTACTTCTTCTTGGAGAGGTCCCCGAGGATCTGCTGTGAGGCGAAACGGCCCGGGGCGCCCATCACGCATCCACCGGGGTGGGTGCCGGAGCCACACTGGTAGTAGCCCTCGATCGGGGTCCGATACTGGTTCCAACCCGGCGCCGGGCGGAAGAAGAACATCTGGGGGGCGAGGAACTCACCGGCGAAGATATTCCCTTCACTCAGCCCGACCACCCGCTCGATGTCGAGCGGGGTGACCACCTCCCGGTGAAGCACCAGATCGCTGAAACCAGGGAAGAATCCTTCCAGCGTCCTCTGCACCACGTCACCGAACCGGTCGCGCTCGGCGTCCCAGTCACTTTCCTTGAGGTGATACGGGGCGTACTGGATGAAACAAGACATCACCGCCTTGCCCGGAGGGGCCATGTCCGGGTCGACATTGGACTGGATGCAGCAGTCGATGTAGGGCTTCTGGGAGTACCAACCGTATTTGGCGTCGTCAAAGGCCCGTTCCAGATAATCCAGGGAAGGGCCCATGTTGATGAAACCCCGGTACTGGTCTGAGCGACCGGCGAGGGCGGGGTAGGTCGGGTTGGCGTCGAGGGCAAAGTTGACCTTGGCTGAGGTGCCCTGGAATTTGAAACGGCGGATGTTGTCCACCAGGTCGGTGGGTAGCTCGCGGGGATCGACCAGTTCAATAAAGGTGCGGCGGGGGTCGACCGCGCTGACCACCGTCTTGGCTTCCAATTCGGACCCGTCCTCGAGCACGACCCCGGTGGCCCGGCCGTTCTTGGTGATCACGTGATCAACCGGCGACTCCAGGCGGATCTCGGCGCCGAAGGACTCGGCGGCCCGGGCCAGAACCTGGGTGAAACCCCCGTTGCCTCCCTTGTGGAAGGCCCAGGCGCCATAAGCGCCGTCGTGCTCGCCGAAGGAGTGATAGAGAAGCACCAGACCCGACCCTTGGGAGCGGGGGCCGACCTTGGTCCCGATGATCCCCGACGAGGCGAGGAGACCCTGCATGATGTCCGACTCGAAGTAATCCTCGAGGATGTCGGCTGCGCTTCCTGTCATCAGCCGGATCAGGTCGTGGAGGACATTGGGGGGCAGATCCGCCAGATAGGCGCCGATTGCCGCCAGCCGGGCCCGCTCCTCGGGGTCCTTCGACGTGATGTCGGGGGGAATCGAGTCCATGAGGGGCCGGATGGCGTGTACCGCTTGCTCCATCATGTGCCCGTAGGCGTCGTAGGCATCGGCGTCATGGGGGGAGTGACGAGCGATCTCGTGATGGTTCTCGTTCTTGTCAGGGCCCAAAAGGAGATAGTCACCGTTCTCCATCGGGGCGAAGGTCGACGGCATCGAGAGGGGCATGAACCCATGTTTGGTCAGCTCCAGCTCGTGGATGATCTCGGGCCGAAGCAGGCTGAGGGCGTAGGAGAAGGTGGTGAAGCTGAAACCCGGGTACAGCTCCTCGGTGATCGCCGCCCCACCGACCAGATGGCGACGCTCCAGGATCAGGGTGCTCAGCCCGGCCTTGGCAAGATAAGCTCCGTTGACCAGGCCGTTGTGACCGCCACCGATCACGATCGCGTCGTACTTCCGCTTGTCTGCCATCACTACCTCATGCCGTCTTTCTCGGCGGGTTGTAGAACGGGACCCTGGTCACTTCGGCGTCCACCATGTCGTAGCGGTGGTCGATGGTGACCTCCAAGCTCACCTTCGAGCCTGGCTTGGAGTGCTCGGGGCGAACCCGGGCGATCCCGATATGCCGTTGCAACATGGGGGAGTACACGAAGCTCGGGGTGTAGCCGATCCGTTTGACCTTCTCGTCGTAGAGCATCATCCCGCCGTGTTCGGGGATGTGGTCCTTGGGTGGGATCAGGCCACGTTCGTTGTAGACCCGGTTCCAGTCCTCCCAGTCGACCATGATCCCCACCGTCCGCCAGCGGGAAGTCCCCTCGGCCAGTTCTTTCACGATGGCTTGCCGCCCGATGAAGGCCCGATCGTCGGTCTCGAGATCCCGCAGCATCCACGACATCCCCAATTCGATCGGGGTGGTGCGCTGGTCGTCATTCCAGGCATAGCGGGACGAGTAGTAATCGACGTCGATGAGGACCAGGCTGGCCTCGATACGGCTGATGAGGAGGGCGGTCTGGCCGGCGGGGATCACACCCCAGGGGGCTCCCACCTCTTGCACTGCGTCCCAGATGTCGAGGGCGTCGTCGCTCTCGACCCAGACTTCGTAACCGAGGTCGCCGGTGTAGCCGGTTCTGGAGATGGTGACTGCGGTGTTGCCGACCTTGGCCGGGGTGAGGTGGAAGTAGCCGATGCCCTCCATCTCGGGGGCCAGGGTCTTGAGGATCTCGCGGGCATATGGACCCTGGAGGGCAAGTGCGCCGTATTCGTCGGAGACATCTGTGATTTCCACCGACTCGTGCCCGATCAGGTCCTGGAAATAGGCGAGGTTGGGCTCGGCGGCGGTGAGCAGGAACTCATCCTCGGAAAGACGGAGGATCACTCCATCCTCGACGACGTAACCGGCGTCATCACACCAGATCGTGTAATGAGCCTGACCGGGACGGCATCTGCGGATGTCCCGGGCCAGCACCCCGGAGAGGTAGTGCTCGGCGTCGCGGCCCCTGATCCGGTACTTGTAGAGGGGAGAGGTGTCGATCATCGCCGCGGCATTGCGGATGGCGAAGTACTCGAACTTCTCAGAGCTCTGGTACTTGTCGGTGGCCAGGTACCCCGACCAGTGGCTCCACAAACCGGTCTGGTTGGCGGCGCTGGTCCGCGGGTGAAACGGCGTCTCACGGATCAATGGCAACCTCGGGTCGGTGGGGGCAGGTTAACCCGTCATCAGCGGCCTCCGGCCGGGACAGGAGGCTGCGTGAACCGCCGGTCAGGGCTCCAACTGCGACGGGAGTTGCTGCGATGGCTCCTAGTGGAGTTCCCGCTGCGGCACGGTGGGGACGACCAGGCCTTCGCCGAGATAGAAGCGAGCCATCACCCCGAGGAATTGATAGACGGTTCCCTCCCAACTGCTGAGCGGTCCCGGGCGATAGCCACGGTTGCGCATGCCACGTTGCACCCCTTCGCAGGCGGACCAATCCTCACGGTTGGTGAGGTCCCAGAAGTCGGTGGCGTAGGACGGGTCGAAACCGGGAAGGTCGAAGGCTTCCGGCGAGAATAGCCAGGCGCACTCGACAAAGGTGCGGTCCACGTCCATCGGGGTCAATCGGTGGGTCATGACGTAGTCGGGATGAAGGGAAAGCAACAGGTTGGGAGTCACCGTGACGTACCAGACCTGACGCGTGGTCTCGTGGTCGATCTTGCGGAAGTTCACCCCATTGGAGCTGCCGTCCAGGGACATGGTGACCGCGTGCTCCTTGAGGTCCATCGTCCCGCCGAGCCACATGCCCGTCGGGATGTGATCGACCCCACTGTCCGGTGGCGTCACCTGACAAAGCTCGGGATGAATCGTGGAGCAGTGGTAACACTCGTTGTAGTTCTCGACGATGATCTTCCAGTTGGCCTGGACCTCGTAGGAATGCGACGCCGCTGTCACCAGACGCTCCGGCTCGTAAGGGGAGATGATCTCGGCGAGGTTCCCGAAGTGGGTGCCCAACGACATAGATGACCCGGAGAGGTCGACGAACACCCATCCCCCCATGACGTCCACACCGAGGGAGATCAACGGGAACTCGCTGGCGTCGAACCTCTGGCCTTGGGTGAAGGTGGGCGCCGCCCGGAGAGTCCCGTCGAACCGGTAGGACCAGGAGTGATAGGGGCAGCGGATCAGACGGACTTCGATGGCGTCGCCGACCGGAGCAAGCTCGTGACCGCGATGCCGGCACACATTGGAGAAGGCGCGCAAGGTCCCTTCCTCATCGCGAACGAGCAGGACACTCTCTCTGCCGACATCGATGGCCCGAACCTGCCGTGGCGCCAACAGGTCGTCGAGACGCCCCACACAGACCCAGGTGCTCTGCCAGAGGTTTTCCTGCTCCCAGGCATACACTTCGAGAGAGGTGTAAGCCGCCGACGGAAGGGTGAAATTGCTCCCAAATTCCGCGAAGACCTTGCGTAGTTGGACTTGGTTGAGCGGCGGCGACGTCATCAATGTTTCCCCTTCTTTCCGGTCGGTGAGTCCGGAAATGAGATTCTGGTCCCGCGGAGCGTCGGTCGGGCTCCCAGACCCTAAATGTATTCTGCACCGTGAGTGGCGATCAGTTTCTTCCCGATCGCCCGCAACTCGACAACTAGGTCGTTGGGCTGCTCGACCACGAACTCCCAGGGGAGCCCCAACAGGTAACGAGCCAACCAGTTGAGTTCGTCGGCTCCGATGGTCAAGCGGCATTGGTCGGCATCGACGGTTTCCAATGCCCCCACGGTGGCTGGGATCACCCGCCGTGCCCGCTCGATCGTCGTCCGCAGACGTATCACTCCCCGGTGGGTGTAGGTGTCTATGGCCACGCCACGCTCAACCAGTTCTTGTGGGTCAGGTTCCGGGCGACGAATGGACCGCATCCCGGTCGTCTTCGGTGAATAGACCCGGTCCAACCTGAAGGTTCGCCAATCGTCGCGGTCGAGGTCGAAGGCGACCAGGTACCAGCGACGCCCGGTGTGGACCAAGCGCAGCGGCTCCGTATGTCGATCAGACGACCGGCTATCCCGGTCGGTGTACCCGAACCGCAGTCGTTGGCGCGTGCGGGCGGCGGAGGCAGCTATGGCAAGGGTGTTGTGATCGACCCTCGAGGCCGACGTGGAAAGCGTGGAAATGGTCGCCACCGAAATGTCTTCGAGCCGGGCGCGAAGTCGTGGAGGCAGGACATGTTCGAGTTTCGACATGGCCGACAACGACGCCTCCTCCAAACCGCCGACGGCCGTGGTGGTCGCCACTCGCAACCCCAAGGCCACCGCCAAAGCTTCCTCGTCGTCGAGGAGGAGTGGTGGGAGCTTGCCTCCAGCCCCAAGCCGGTAACCACCGCCGGGCCCAGCCGTCGCCCGCACCGGGTAACCGAGATCGCGCAGCCGGGCGATGTCCCGTCTCACCGTTCGAGGGGTGACCTGAAGTCTCCTGGCCAGTTCCTCGGCGGTCCAATCGATCCGTCCTTCCAGCAGTCCCAGGAGCTTCAGGAGGCGCTCGGCGCTATGCATCTGTCAGTTATCTTAGAGATTATGCGGACGGAAACTGTCCGCATAATCTCGTATGGTGACGGGATCACAGAGAAGGGACAAAGGTGCATCCTTTCGTGAACTACGAAATGGCGAAGGGCGTGGTCGAGGAGCGGAGGGCCACCTCGGAACGGCGCAATAGGTGGCGACGGGCTGAGAATGAAACGGTCCCTCCACTCCCGTCGTGGGACGCCGAGATGATTGAATTACAGGCGAGGCAGGCAGACGGCGAGCCGGAGAGGATCGGTGCCTGAGAATGGAATGGTCGGTCTCGGCCGCGGTCGATGGAGGTGTTCTGACATCGCGCCCGCTCACCCCGCAGCGGTTCGGGGACATGGAGCAGGTGTTCGGGGAGCGCGGCACTCCCAGGTGGTGCTTCTGCATGCATTGGCGCCGACCCGACGGGGGGTTTCTGGACAAGCGGGACAATCGCGACCGGTTCGCCGACCGTGCCGCCCAGGGTCGACCTCCCGGTTTGATCGGTTATCTGGACGGCACTCCGGTGGGTTGGGTTTCGGTCGGGTCCCGAGATGAGTTCCCGACCATCGAGCGATCCCGCGTCCTCAAGCCGATCGACGAAGCCGAGACCTGGTCGATCAACTGTTTCGTGGTCCGGGTGGGTTACCGGCGCCGGGGCATCGCCAGCGCCTTGCTAGCGGCGGCGATGGGATTCGCCAGGGATGAAGGCGGCAGGCTGGTGGAGGGTTATCCAGTCGACGGGGAACGGGCCTCCGCAGTCGATTACTTCACGGGCACGCTCGGGATGTTTCAAGAGGAGGGGTTTGTCGAGATCGTGCGTCGCAACCCGACACGTCCCATCGTGCGGCTCGGACTTGAGGAGTAGCTCTCGATGTCACCAGTCGCTCGATGAGCGATCGAGATCGGCGGGCCGCCGAGGAAAGAGTGGTCGTCATCGGCTAGCGGACAATGCTGTTCTCCTGAGCTGCGCTACCCGCCTACCCATGTTTCACCATCACGTGTTTGGTGATGGTGTAGTCGTGGACGGACTCCAGCGACATGTCCTTGCCGAAACCCGACTGTTTGAATCCGCCGTGCGGGGCCTCTGAGGCCAGCGGCAAGTGGTCGTTGACCCACACCGTCCCGAATTCGAGGGCCGAGGAAAGCCGCATG
>Ga0209341_10000666_pt1 | contig 35260 bp, 29 predicted proteins | sample RifCSP13_2_FD_184020 | JGI IMG/M metagenome (GOLD analysis project Ga0209341, IMG submission 184020) | Soil microbial communities from Rifle, Colorado - Rifle CSP2_sed 13_2 (SPAdes) (version 2) | ecosystem: Environmental > Terrestrial > Deep subsurface > Rock core/Sediment | place: Rifle...
CTTCTCAATGATGGCGCGAGCCGCCGGTTCGCGCGGCATCCGAATCGCCCGCCACGCAAAAGGAACCTTCCAAACGGAGGCGGCCGATCGATCCCTCTCGCTGGAGGGGCACCAACGGCCGCTCACCTGCACCGCACCTGCGGTGCGCCGCAGGTGCAGGTGTTGCGAGGGGGAGGCGCTGGGGGGGTACAGGGGGCTGGGGGAGGAGCACGCTCCTTGCCCCTCTCCCAGCCCCTGGGGTTCCCCGAGGCGAGTTCATTCCCGCGACACTTGTCGGCCTCTCGCTGTAGTACTCTTCGAGCATGGATGAAGCCTCCGACCGCCAGCTGGTGGTGCGGACGCGAAGCGGCGAGGCAAACGCCTTCGGTGACCTGGTACGCCGGTATCAGACCTCGGTCTACAACGTCTGTTACCGCCTGCTCGGTGACCCGCAGGAGGCCGAAGACCTGGCCCAGGAGGCGTTCTTGCGCGCGTATCGTCGCCTTGGCTCGTATGACGATCAACGGCCGTTCGGCCCCTGGATGAGGCGCGTGGCGGCGAATCTCTGCCTGAACGCGTTGCAGGCCAGGAAGGCAACGTTGTCCTTCCAGGAGGAGTTCGACGAGGTCCCTGGAGACGTTTCGGAATCCCCCGAGCCTTCGGGTGAGCGAACGGAAGAAGTCGAGCGAGTGCGGCGGGCACTGCTGCGACTGCCGGCGCATTATCGAGCGGTGATCGAGTTGCGGCACTATCAGGAAATGAGCTACGATGAAATCGCCGGCGCCCTGGGGATCGGCCCGGGCGACGTCCGGACACGCTTGTTTCGGGCGCGGCGAATGATGGCCGACTGGCTGCGTCACAATGGCTGAAACTCCTCATCTGACGGACATGGAAATTCAGGCCTGGCTGGACAGGGGGCTGGACCGGTCTGCCGCGCCAGCCGTCCGCGCCCATCTGGCAACGTGCACGAAATGCGCCCGTCGGCTGGAGGCCCAAGCACGCCTCTTCGCGGAGATCGAGTCGTGGGAGGAATTGACGCCGCCACACGATCTGGAACCCCGGGTAATGGCCGCCTTGCGCCCGCCATCGACGCCGATCGGCTTGAGGTGGGTGGCGGCCTTGCAGGCAGGCCTGGTCTTGCTCATCGTCGCGCTGGCCTGGCCGCTGGTCACCAGCCTCCTCCAAAGCCTCCACCTCCCGTCGTTGTGGTTTCCGACAACAAGCACCATCGAGGCGTGGCTTGCGGAGGCGTATGCCCTCACCGCGGCGCTCGCAACCTCGCTCCAGGCGCTGCCCGGCTCGGCTGCGGCCTGGTTGCGTCTGGCGCCCAACTGGATCGCGGTCTGGCCGGCCGTTGTCGCCGGTGGGGCGCTTGCGGCTGTCGTCGGAAACTCGATCCTGCTTTCCGGAAACGCCCCACGCTCGCACGCAGCACGAGCAAGGAGACTCTGATGGACCAGCCCTTCGGATTGCTCGTCGCTTTCCTGGCCCTTGCGGCCGTCCTCTTCGGCTTGTTCTCCAGTGTGGCGGCTCTGTTCCCGCGCAATGTTTGGCTCGCGCAAAGGGCGGCGGAGGAAAGCCCGGGCCGATCGCTTCTGCTCGGCGCCGTCAACACGGCCTTCGTGCTGGCCGTCTCCCTGCCCGCGCTTGCCAGTCAAGCGCCTGTCTTTACTCTCCTGGGCGCGATCGTGCTCGCCGCGGGTGCTTCCGGGCTGGCGATCGGCCTCTCGGGCGTGGCGACGATGGTAGGCAGAAGGCTGTCTCCCCGGGCCTCCGGAATTGCCGGGATCCTGACCGGTACGGTCGTCCTCACGCTTGCGAGCGCCACACCGTTTCTAGGATGGTTCGTTTTCTTGCCGGCGATCATCTGCCTCGGCATGGGCGCCTTCGTCTTGGGGTGGTTCCGCCGCAGGGTGTGGTCGGAGCAGCTCTAAAAAAGGTCACGCCCGGAGAAGAAATTTCGCGCGCAGGAGCCACTACCCGCCAGGGCTTCTTCCTTAATGTCATTCTGAGCGCCCCGAAGGGGCGTGAGGAATCCCCGAGGCGAGGCGGATCGCAAGCCTCGCCTCCTGTGTGCGCGCGACTCCCCACCCGGTGGTAGCGGCAAAACGAAACGTCCCGGGGATTCCTCGGTCGGCCTTGAGGGCGCATCGGGGTGAGGACGTGCCGGCCTCCCTCGGAATGACAACAAAAGCGGCATTCACGCCGAGGGTGGTCGCTCCCGCCCCGAGAGCCCGATGCCGCGCGACTTTTCGCTCCCACTCCCTGTAATCCTGAATGAACGGACCCCCGGCCTGAGAATCCGCCGGCCCGGCAAGGAGGCTTCCATGGCCGATGTCTATGCCGTCTTTGGAACCCTGTTGGCGCTCGGAATCGCCTTCCCTGGTCTACTCACCGGATGGTGGCTGCTCTTCCCCGACGCGGTCGGGAGGGCGAGAGTGCGCATCGGCGCCACGCCGATGCGATCGTTCTTCTTCGGCGTGGCCGCCGTCATCCTGACGGCCGTCCCCGTCGGCCTTCTCAACGCGATCCCTCTCGGGATCACCAAAATGGCCGGCACGTTGATCATCCTGGGCGCGTTCGGAGTAGCGACGCTGGGGGCGGCGGCCATCGCCGGCGAAATGGGCGACCGCTTGCGGGAGCAAGGCGTGCCCACCCTCAGCCGCGCTGGCGCCTTCGTCCGCGGCGCGGTGGCGCTCGAGTTGGCCGCCGTCTTCCCTATCGTCGGATGGTTTCTTGTCATCCCGGGAGTGCTCCTGGCAGGGTACGGCGCCGGTGTATTCGCGATCCTGCGCTGGCTTCCTCGCCCTCGCCTGGCCCCTCGTCCCGAAGCGGCGCTCACCCAGGCCTGACCGATGACGATGGAGCGACGCGAGTTCCTGAAACTCGCCGGTCTGGTGGCGGCGGGAGCAACGTTCTCAGCTTGCACCCCGGCCTACCGCATCATCGCCGATTCCCTGGAGAGCCCGGCCAAGTGGCTGGAGGGCGACACCCGTGCTTTCCGGATCCTTAACCGCCTTACCTACGGCCCGACCCTGGCCGAGCGGCAGCTCGCTGCCGTGATCGGTGTGCAGGCCTGGATTGAGGAACAACTCGATCCAGCCAGCCTCCCCGATCCGCGCGGCGACCTGTCGGTGCGTCCGTTGACGAGCCTCACCCTCGACGCCGCCGATCTGGCGGCTTGGGAGCGCGACGACGTGGTCGCCGAGCTCAAGCGCGGCGCACTGCTGAGACGGGTCTACTCTCACCGCCAGCTTCACGAGACGCTGGTGGAGTTCTGGACCGATCATTTCAACATCTCGGTCGAGAAGGGCGCCTGTTGGTACCTGAAGACGGTCGACGACCGCCAGGTGATCCGGCGTCACGCGCTGGGCAACTTCCGCGACCTACTCTGGGCCTCGGCCCATTCGCCGGCGATGCTGGTCTACCTCGACAACCAGGCGAACGATCGCCGCGCGCCGAACGAGAACTATGCCCGCGAACTTCTCGAGCTTCACACGCTCGGCGTGGACGGCGGCTATGCCCAAGCCGATGTGATGGAGATGGCCCGCTGCCTGACCGGTTGGACGGTCAAGGACCGCTTCTGGCGGGGCCAGTTCGCCTTCCAATCGGGAATGCACGATGAGGGCGCCAAGAAAGTTCTTGGCGCCCTCATCGAGCCGGCCGGGCAGGCGGAAGCTGAAAGCGTCATCGAGCGCCTGGCGGTTCATCCGGCCACAGCCCTTCACCTGGCGCATAAGCTGACCCGCCGCTTCCTCGACCCCAGCCTCGATCGGGTCCCCGAACTGGAGAGACGCGCCGCCGCCGCCTTCCAGGCGTCGGGCGGCGAAATCGAAGCTATGCTGCGGGTGATCCTGCTCGATGGGGTGGCTGCCGACCCGGATCCGACGCCGAAGTTCAAGCGGCCGATCAACTTCGTCACCTCCGGTCTACGGATGTTGCAAACGACGACCAACGGCGGCCGGCCGGTGCAAGATCACTTGAACCACATGGGCCAGCCGCTCTTCGAATGGCCGACCCCGGACGGTCCGCCCGACGAAATGGCATCCTGGCAAGGGGGTTTGTTCGCTCGTTGGGAATTCGCCTATGACCTGGCGCGCAATGAGATGGAAGGCACGGAGCTCAGTCTGAAGGAGCTGCTCAAAGCCGCCCAGGCGGAAACGCTCGAGGACGCGTTCGATGCCCTGGGCAACCTCCTGCTCGGTGCGCCGCTTCCCGAGCCGGCGCGGACCGAAGTGTTGCGCCGAATCGGGAAGGTACCCGAGCACGACGGTCCGGCGCTACTGCTCGCCGGCCTGCTCGCATCGCCCGCCTTCCAGTGGCATTGACAAGGAGATCGCGACCGATGAATTCCGCAGCCGATTGTGAAGCCTGCCGGTGGGTTGTTCCAGCTGCGACGGCCGGCGGGCCGGCGTGGATGCCTAGGCTCGCCTTCCATCCGGCGAACCGCGGGCCGCGCGGTGATGTCTTGCTCGTCGTGTTCTTGCGAGGCGCGGCGGATTCCCTAAACATGGTCGTGCCGCACGGCGAGGATGCGTACTATCGGATCCGTCCCTCCTTGGCGATCCCGCGGCCCAACGATCGGCGAGCCGGCGCCGCCCTCCGCTCGCTGGACCTCGACGGTTTCTTCGGACTGCATCCGGCCCTGGCGCCCTTGCTCCCGGCGTATCACGCTGGGCACCTGGCCGTCGTGCACGCCTGTGGCGCGCCCGATGAGTCGCGCAGCCACTTCCAGGCGATGGAGCTGATGGAGCGCGGTCTGACAAACCTGCACGGTCCCGCTTCGGGGTGGATCAGCCGTCACCTGGCATCGCTCGACACCGGCAACTACTCGCCGCTGCGGGCGGTCGCCCTCGGTGAGCGGGTCCAGCGCAGCTTGCGTGGTGTTGTCCCTGCGTCCGCTCTCCAGTCGATCACCGACTACCACCTGGGCGGCGATCCGCAGGCGACCGCTCGGCTGCAGGCGGCGCTGGCGACGCTCTACGCGGGGAATGATCCTCTGAGCGAAGTCGGGAGGGAAACGCTTGCCGTCCTCGAAACCCTGGCCGGGCTCGGCGCCGACCGGTACGACTCACTCCTAGAGGCCCATTACCCTGACTCCGATTTCGGCATGGGTCTGCGCCAGGTTGCCGCGCTGGTGCAAGCCGAGGTTGGATTGGAAGCCGCAGCGATCGACCTCGGAGGCTGGGATACCCATTTCGGCCAAGGGAGCAGCGAGGGTCTAATGGCTGGGTTGCTGGCGGATCTCGCCCAGGGTCTGGCCGCCCTGCATGCCGACTTGATCAACCGCATCGACGACCTGACCGTCGTTGTAATGAGCGAGTTCGGCCGGCGGGCCGCAGAAAACGCCAGCCTCGGAACCGATCACGGACACGGTGGATCGTTGTTCGTCCTGGGAGGGGGAACCGAGGGCGGCAAGGTCCATGCCCAGTGGCCGGGTATGGAGCCGGGACAGCTGTTTGGTCCGGGCGACCTGGCGGTCACCATCGACTACCGCGACGTCCTGGCTGAAATCTGTCTGCGCCGCCTCAACAATGAGGCGTTGGGGGCGATCTTCCCGGACTACTCGCCAGTCTTGAGGGGGATCGTACGTCCGCGGGCGTAGCTCCCTCACCCTGGCCCCTCTCCGCAGGGCGGGAGAGGGGGTGGGGTGAGGGATGACCTACGGCCTCCAGTTCAAGAACATCTCCAGCACCTGGAGGTTGATGTCGAAATCCGTAGTGTTGTGCGTGCTGAGCTCGACATCGACGGCCGGGATGCCCTGGGACACGGCCCAGTCGGCAAGCTGCCCCGTATACTCGCAACCGTAATCGCGCGGCGGGTACAGGTAACCACTGACCCCGGCGATGGCCTGCGCCAGGCGCAGCGAGGCGGTATCGGGTGGGGAGCCGCCGGGGAAGATGCCCAGCGCCGCGCTGTGGTAGCTGATCAATCCCTCGAAGTCGCGGGCGAGGATGAAGTGCAGGGCAGCCGCCGTCTCCGGTTCGGAGAGCGGGTGGGGACCGGCGGTGATCGGGAGGTAGTGCCAGCAGTACGTCCGATCCCAATCGAGGTGCCAATTGGTCGGCCAGTTTCGATTTAGGTCGACCCCGTTATCGTTGGCGCGTCCTTCGGAACCGCGCGAGCGGGCCTCCCCGTCGGGGTTGAGGGCGCGCAAGATGTACAGACTGACCTCGGGCGGGATCCGCTCCGGCTCGTCCCGCAGCAGCGCGATGTACTCGTCCGCCAGGGCAATCGTATTCCACTCATAACCCCCGTGGATCCCGGCGACGATGAGCAGCCGGCGCCCACCTGTTCCGAATCGATAAACCTCCAACGGCCTCCCCCCGACGGAAGTGCCGATGACCAACGGCGCAGGCCCTTCCCTCGTCGGGGTGGCGATGGGGGCCGTTGGCGTGCTGCTCGGCGGAGTTCCACTCGGTATGGCCGGGCGCGGTTCCGTTGGAGTTGAGGAGGGAGGGTACGGACGGACGAAGCGTTCCGACACTCCGCCCCGGGCGACAGGAGGCATGCGCGCAGGCAGAGTGACCAGCGCCAATCCCGCCGCCGTCGCCAGACAGAACTTGTGAAGCCATCGCCCCTGCAACGACATACGTTTCCCCGAACGAAGAGCCGGAACTATAGCACGGATGTCCGACCCCCCAGGAACCAAGGATCGCCTTCCAATCAGCTTTCGTCTGCGCGCGCCGTCGGCGACGCGGGTGGAGAATGCGTGTGCCCTTTGCTACAATAGCGATTCGAGGCAGGGGCCGTCCGGGGATCGCCGGGGGAATCATGTCGTTGCGGCCGGGCACGTTACTCGTAAACCGTTACCGGGTTGAGGCCATCCTCGGGCAGGGGGGAATGGGGGCGGTGTACCGCGCCGTCGACGCCAACCTGGGCGTGACCGTGGCGGTCAAAGAAAACCTGTTCACCACGGAGGACTTCGCCAGGCAGTTCGTGCGAGAGGCCGGCATCCTGGCAAACCTTCGCCACAGTGGTCTGCCGCGCGTCACCGACCACTTCGTCATCGAGGGTGAGGGGCAATACCTGGTGATGGATTTCGTCGCCGGGGAAGATCTGCGCGAGCGGCTCGAACGGTCGGGGCCGGTCAGCGAAGAAGACGGCCTGCCCTGGTTCCTCGACATTTGCGACGCTCTGGCCTACCTGCACAGCCGGGTTCCGCCGATTCTCCATCGCGATGTCAAGCCGGGCAACATCAAGCTCACGCCGGACGGGCGCGGGATGCTGGTCGACTTCGGTCTGGCCAAGGTCGTCGTGGGTACCGGGACGACCACCACCGGCGCCAAAGCCATGACGCCTGGGTTCTCCCCTCCGGAGCAATACGGGACCGGTCGGACCGATTCACGGACGGACATCTACTCCCTGTCGGCCACGATGTATGCCGCTTTCACGGCGGCCATTCCGGAGGACGCCCTCGAGAGGAATCTGGGCCGCGAACACCTGACGCCTTTGCGGGAACGGAATCCTAGAGTCAGTGCGGCGGTGGCCCGCGTGGTCGAGCGTGGCTTGGAGACCAAGCCGGATGACCGCTATCAGTCGATGGCCGAACTGGCGGCGGCCCTTCGGGCGGCCGCCATCTCGACCGGACCGATGCTGATCCGCAACCTGCCTTACGCCGACAAGCCGTCGGCGCCGGTCTCTACCATTCCGGCAGGCAACGCGAGAGCGGAGACGATCCGCGCGCTGACCCCCGCCCAACGCCGGAGGTATTGGCCGCTGCTCCTCGTTGCCATTCTCGGCATCTTGGCGTTGTTCGGCACTCTCCGTCTAATCCCCGCCGTGTCCACAACCATTGGCGGAACTGGCTCAGCCGGGGCGCCTTCGGACACAGCCGCTCCGGCCGCGTCTCCATCCGCGACCGCAGCCCAGGTGTTGGTCGTACCTTCGTTGGCGCCGGGTTCGACCAACACGTCGCCGGGATCGCTCCCGACCCCCGGCGCAACTCCGGTGGGGGGAGGAGTCGGCCAAATCGCCTTCGCCTCTGAAAGCGACGGTGTCGCGCAAGTCGTTCTAATCAACTTCGACGGTTCCGACCCGATTCAGCTGACCGACCTCAGCGACGGTGCCTGCCAGCCGGCGTGGTCCCCCGACGGGCTCCGACTGGCTTTCACCTCGCCCTGTAACACCAACAAGGAAACCTATCCGGGCGCACAGATCTTCGTCATGAATGCGGATGGGGGCGAGCTGACTCCGCTGTTGACCGTGCCCGGTGGAGATTTCGATCCTGCCTGGTCCAGCGACGGGGAACGGATTGCGTACACCTCTCTGCGAGACGGTCACCCCCAGATCTACGAGATCGACGTCACGACGCAGGAGGTCCATAACCTGAGCCGTAACCGCGACTCCGAAAGTCAACCGGCGTGGTCTCCCACCGGCGCCGAGTTGCTTTTTGTGGCTCAACACTCGGACCAGGAGGAGATTTGGATCATGCCGGAGCAGGGCGGCTCCAGTAAGCGATTCACTCGCGGCACGGAAGACACCCACCCGGACTGGTCTCACGACGGAACGCTGATCCTGTATGAGGAAGGCGTCGGTGGCGTCCCGCGGCTTAGCGCCACGGCCTACGAGAGCCAGGGCCTGATCAGCAACCGCGTCTGCGCTTCGGGGGAATTGGCCGGATACCCGATGGCGGAAGGCCGCCTGTCGCAGGATCGCAATTGGATCGCCCTTGAGACTTGGCCAACCGGTGCCAATCACGAGATCGCGGTAATGACGATCAACTGCACCAACTTTCGCATCCTGACCGGCGATCCTTCGCTCGACTTCGACCCGGCCTGGCGGCCGTAGGCTCGCACACGCCAATCCGCCCCGCTCCGGCTGCGATGGAGGGGTGCCGCAAATGGGAAACCGCCCCGGTAGGCCCGTACCCGGGAGCCTTTGAGGACGGACGAGAGGCCCTTCCGGCCTCCCTGTCTAGAATACCTTCCCTCCGCCTGCAAGGCCCGAATCAAGGCATTTGACCGGGAGACGTGCGCCATGTCGCTGGTCACAAAGGCCTGCTCGCTGCGTTCCACCGACCCAGGGATGGCGAGTAGAGTCGCCGAGGATTCGGAGATACTTCCTTGTTAGGCCCTGGCCGGGTCCTGGATAATCCTTAGAGGCCGGCTAAACCGTGCTGGTCCACCTCTCCATCGGAGCTAGCGAATGACGGCAGTGATCATCGACGGGAAAGCGATCGCCCAGGAAATTCGTCAGGAAGTGCTGGCGGGGGTCGAGAAGTTGCTGGCCGACGGCGGCCCGCGGCCGGGCCTGGCGACCGTCCTGGTGGGTGACAACCCGGCCTCGCACACCTATGTCAAAGGAAAGCGGAAGGCGTCGGCCGAGGTCGGGATCGAATCCTTTGGGCATGAGCTACCTCCGACCGCCTCGCAGATGGAAGTGGAAGACCTGGTCGGCAAGCTCAATGCCGATCCCAAAGTCCACGGGATTCTGGTCCAGCTGCCCCTGCCGACGGGCCTGGACGAAGAATCGGTCCTCAAGGCGATCAGCATCGACAAAGATGTGGACGGATTCCATCCGCTCAACATCGGCCGACTGGCGCAGAAGGGAAGGGAGCCGCTGTTCGTCCCGTGCACTCCAGCCGGATGTCTGGTTCTGCTGAAGAAGGCTGGCGCCCAGTTGGCCGGCGCCAATGCCGTCGTTGTGGGACGGTCGAATATCGTCGGCATGCCGGCGGCCTTGCTGTTGGTGAAGGAGAACGCCACCGTCACTATCTGTCATTCGCGGACGAAGGACCTGCCGGCCGTCTGCCGATCCGCCGACATCCTGATCGCTGCCATCGGCCGCGCCGAAATGATCCGCGGCTCGTGGATCAAGCCCGGGGCCTATGTGATCGACGTCGGCATCAATCGGGTCGAGGACGCCACGGCCAAATCCGGGCAGCGCCTGGTCGGCGACGTGGCGTTCGCCGAAGCGGTGGAGGTCGCCGGTGCCATCACGCCGGTTCCCGGCGGCGTCGGCCCGATGACCATCGCCCTCCTGTTGCAGAACACGCTGCGATCGGCATCCCGGCGCGCACCTTGAGCGCACCTTGGCGGGCCGGGCAGGCGGTGCCGAAGCCCCGCTCCTGGCCCGGGGATGCCTTACGGGTGAGTTTCAGCGCGCGCTGGCACGTTGTCTGACAATTGACACCCCACTCCACGGGTGATAGACTGCTGGCCAATCCCCTGCGGGATGCGCCCTCACCCTTTCGGGTGCGCCGAAGGGCGTGGCGCCCTGCCCCCCTGGGGGCGCCCGCCCTCACCGCTTCGGGCACCCCTTCGGGTGCACCTTGGGTGTGCGCCGAAGGGCGTAGCGCCCTGCCCCCTGGGGGCGCCCGAAGGGGCGTAGAGGGCGAAGGGGCGTAGACGGCGAAGCGCGATCCCCCGAGCGTCATGCCCACCCTTCTGGTCCGTCACGCAACCCTGCTGGTCACCATGGACGGGGCGCGGCGAGAGATCGCCAGGGGCGGCCTGTTCGCCCGAGACGGCTGGGTCGAGCAAGTCGGCCCGGACGATGCCCTTCCAGAGGAAGCCGACGAAGTCATAGATCTGCCGGGCCATCTTGTCCTTCCAGGCCTGGTCAACACCCACCACCACCTGTATCAGACGCTGACGCGCGCTCTTCCCGCGGCCCAGGATGTCGATCTCTTCCACTGGTTGCGTGCCCTGTACCCGATTTGGGCGCGCCTCACTCCGGAAGACATCCGGCTCTCGACGCAGATCGGCCTGGCGGAGTTGGCCCTCAGTGGCTGCACCACGGTTTCCGATCATCTCTACCTCTTTCCCAACGGCTGCCGTCTGGACGACGAGATCACGGCCGCGGCGGACGTCGGCTTGCGGCTGCATGCTTCGCGTGGCTCGATGAGCCTCGGCGAGAGCCAGGGCGGCCTGCCGCCGGACCGCATCGTGGAGAACGGGGAGGCCATCCTCAAGGATTGCCAGCGGGTGATCGAGGCGTTCCATGATCCGACCCCAGGAGCGATGGTGCGAGTTGTTGTCGCTCCGTGCTCCCCGTTCTCGGTGACGGCGGACTTGATGCGCGAATCGGCGGCACTGGCACGCGCCCAGGGCGTCTCGCTGCACACCCACCTGGCCGAGACCCTGGATGAGGAGCGCTTCTGCCTGGAGACGTTCGGCCACAGGCCTCTGGCGTATGTCGAATCGCTCGACTGGGCCGGCCCCGACGTCTGGTTTGCTCACGCCGTCCACATGAATCCGGACGAGGTGTCCCGGATGGCGGCCCGCGGGAGCGGCGTCGCCCATTGCCCGACGTCGAACATGCGCCTGGCGTCGGGGATCGCGCCGTTGCGGCGCTACCGGCGGGCCGGTGTGCGGGTGGGCCTGGGTGTGGACGGCTCGGCCAGCAATGATTCGTCGCATATGCTGGCCGAGGCACGCCAGGCTCTTCTGCTCTCTCGGCTGGCGGGCTCGGCCCGTCCCGAGGTCGATGATGAGCAGGAGCTCTTAACCGCGCGGCAGGCGTTGGAGTTGGCGACGCGCGGCGGCGCAGCGGTGCTGGGCCGTGGCGATCTCGGATCGCTCGAGGCCGGCAAGTGCGCCGATTTCATCGCCATCCGCCTCGACCGGCTGGGATTCGCCGGCGGGCTCCATGATCCGGTTGCCGCGGCCATCTTCTGCGCTCCGGCCGGCGTCGATGTCTCCGTCGTCCATGGTCGGAAGGTCATCGACGAGGGGCGGCTGACTGGGATCGATCTCCCACCGCTCATCGAGCGGCACAACCGCGCCGCGGCGCGTCTGGTGCGAGGGGACTAGAGCGAGAGGTCAGTGGTCGGTGGTCAGTGGCCAGTAGCGAGGGGGTAACTTGCGAAACTCCAAATCATGGCCGCGGATACGACGACCAGCACGTACCGACCACCGACCACTGACCACTGATTCGGAGGTGGGCATGATGGACGCGGAGAGTTGGGCAGCGACGACCCGCCACCTGGTCGATGTGGCGATGGGGCGCAAGCCGGCGGAGCGCGTCCTCCGTCGGGGCCGCTGGGTCTGCGTTCAGTCGGGCGAGATCCTCCGTGAGACCGATGTCGCCATCGCCGGGGAACGAATCGCCTACGTCGGCCCGGACGCGGCGCACACCATCGGACCCGAAACGGAGGTCGTAGAGGCGGAAGGCAAACATCTCGTCCCAGGGCTGCTCGACGGGCACATGCACGTCGAGTCGAGCATGCTCACGGTGACGGAGTTCGTGCGGGCGGTCGCGCCGCATGGCACCACCGGAATCTTCGTCGACCCGCATGAGATGGCGAACGTCTTCGGGCTGCGCGGGGTACGGATGATGGTCGACGAAGCGGCGCGCCAACCGATTCACGTCTGGGTGCAGATGCCATCCTGCGTCCCTTCGGCCCCGGGTCTGGAGACGCCCGGCGCCGCCATCGGGCCGGCCGAAGTGGCGGAAGCGATGTCCTGGCCGGGAGTCGTCGGCCTGGGAGAGATGATGAACTTCCCCGGCGTGATTGCGAGCGACGAGTCGATGCACGCCGAGATGGCCGAGACCCGGTTCCGCGGAAAGGTGATCGGCGGACACTACGCCTCCCCTGATCTCGGTCGGTCCTTCCACGGTTACGTCGCCGGCGGCGCCGAGGACGACCACGAAGGGACTCGGGCCGAAGATGCCGTCGCCCGAGTCCGGCAAGGGATGAAGGCGATGCTCCGCTACGGCTCGGCGTGGTATGACGTTGCGGCCCAAGTGCAAGCCGTGACCGAGGCCGGACTCGACCCGCGCCACATCCTTCTTGTGACCGACGACAGCCATTCGGCGACGCTCGTTCAAGAAGGGCACATGGATCGGGTCGTCCGCCACGCGATCGGGGAGGGCCTGTCCCCGATGACCGCCATTCAAATGGCCACCCTCAACACCGCCGAACACTTCGGCGCGGCCCGCCAGGTCGGCCAGATCGCCCCCGGCCGCTACGGTGATATCCTGCTGGTGGAAGACCTCCGGCGCTTCGAGGTCGACTCGGTCATGGCCCGCGGGACATGGGTGGCGCGCCAGGGGCGATTCTTGCTCGATCTCGATCCCTTTCCCTATCCGGACGATGTCAAAGCATCGGTGCATCTGGCGGGGCCGCTCACCGCCGGGGCCTTCCGAGTTGCCGCTGAAAACCCCGGGCCGGTCGAGGTCAATGTGATCGGCGTCATCGAGAACCAGGCCCCGACGGAGCATCGAGTGGAACGGATGACCCCCCGCGCCGGCGAGCTGCGAGCGGATCCCCAAGCCGACCTGGCCAAGGTGGGCCTGGTCGAGAGGCACCGGGGCACGGGTGAGGTCGTCGTCGGTTTTGTGAAGGGGTTTGGGCTGAAAGGAGTCTGTGCCATCGGATCGACGGTGGCGCACGACTCGCACCACCTGATCGTCGTCGGCACGGATGACGACGCCATGGCCCGGGCGGCCAACGAATTGGCCCGGGTGGGCGGCGGCCAGGTCGTCGTGCGCGGAGACGAGGTCGTGGCGCGGGTGGAGCTCCCGATCGGCGGATTGATGTCGGATGAACGAGCCGAAGTCGTCGCCGAAAAGGCGGAGGGTATCCTGCGGTCGATGCGCGAGTGCGGCTGCCGTCTGAACAACGCCAACATGCAGCTCAGCCTTCTGGCGCTGGTCGTGATCCCGGCGCTTCGGATTTCCGATAAGGGACTGGTCGATGTGGAAAACTTCGCCTTCGTCCCGCTCGTCCGACGTGAGGTGGAAGGGCGGTGAGCGAACGTCGGCGACGGGCGCTCGCAGGGAGGAGCCGACCCTTGTACCAGCAGGCGGCGCTGCGATTGGCGGAAATTCTGGCGGCGACGGCCCCGGACTCCTTCCTGCCATCGGAACCTGAGCTGGCGCGGCAGCTGGGGATCTCGCGGGCGACCCTGCGCGAGGCGATGCGCTCGTTCGAGGAACAAGGACGTATCGTCCGGCGTCAAGGGGTGGGGACGATCGTCACCCGCCCGCCGCGTGCCCTCGACGCCGGCCTGGAGGTCCTGGAGAGTCTGGAGACGCTGGCCACCCGCACCGGACTGCCGGTGGAGATGGGCGAGTGCGTGATCGACGTGCGGCCGGCCGGAGAAGAAGACGCGCTCCCGCTCGAGATCCCGGCCTCGTCCTCCGTTGTCGAGGTCTCGCGCGTGATCCTGGCCGGGGGCCGGCCGGTGGCCTACTTGATCGACGTTCTTCCGGATGCGCTCTTGCCGCGGCAGGTCTGGGCCAACGGCTTCACCGGTTCCGTCCTGGACGTGCTGCTGCGCGCCGGTTCGGTCGAGCTGGATGTCTCCCGCACCGAGATCGGCGCCCTCTCGGCGCCGCCGGAGATTGCCCGTCGGCTTCAGATTCAACGGGGCGACGTCTTGTTGCGATTGGAGGCCCGCCTTTTTTCCAGGGACGGCCGCGCCGTCGACCATTCCTGGTCCTACTTCCTTCCAGGGAGCATCCATTTGCACGTAGTGCGCCGCGTCGGCCGGGCGCCGGGATCGGCGGGCGCGGCCGAAATCGACCCGACGGGGACGCCGTCGGACCGTCATCTCACCTAGCGCTGAAGGAGATCGACCTATGCGCAGCTTTGCTGGACGAGACATACTCTCGCTGAAGGGGTTCGAGCGGTCCGAGTACTTCCGCCTGTTCGAGATCGCCGATCGCCTGGCCCCTTTCGCTCGCAACCGGCAGAAGTCGGACTTGCTGGCGAACAAGATTCTGGTGACGGCCTTCTACCAGCCGAGTACCCGCACGCGCTTGGCGCACGAGGCGGCGATGCTGCGCCTCGGTGGAAGTGTGACCGGGTTTTCCGACGCCAAGATGACCCGCGCCGGCGACTTCTATCAGGAGTCGATCAAGGACACGGTCCATATGCTGGAGTACTACGGCGACGTCATCGTCATGCGCCACTTCCAGCAGGGGGCGCCGGCCGAGGCCGCCCGCTGGGCCAGCGTGCCGGTGATCAACGCCGGCGACGGCTGGGGCGAGCATCCGACGCAGGTGTTGACCGACATGTACACGATCCATCAGGAAAAGGGACGGCTGGACGGGCTGCACTTCCTGCTGATCGGCGACATGCGGATGCGCACGATGCATTCGATCAGCTACGCCATGAGCCAGTTCGACATCCAGGCCTCCTATATCTCGCCGCCCGATATGAGCCTGACTCCCGAATTCAAGCAGGAACTTGACGCTCTGAACCTGAACTACCGCGAGGTCGACCACGTGAGCAAGGCCGTCGGTGAAGCCGACGTGATCTACATGGAGCCGGTCGTCCAGCCGGACTACACCAAGTCGCGGGACGAACGCAAGGGCGATGTCGGGCTGACTCCGGCCAACTTCCAGGTAACCAAGGCCTTGATGAAGAAGGCCAAGCCCGATGCGATCATCCTGCACTCCCTGCCGCGCATGGACGAGCTGCTGGAGGAAGTCGACAGCACTCGCCACGCCCGATACTGGGAAGAGGCCTTCAACGGGGTCGTGATGCGCATGGCGATCCTGGCATCGGTGCTGGGAGCGATGGAATAGAAGCGATGTAGTCCCGGCCTTTAGGCCGGGCAGAGGAGACCCGGGCTAAAGCCCGGGACTACCGTGCGGGAGGAGCACGACCGATGCAAACCGACTTACGGGGAAGAGACCTGATCGGCGACCTCGATTTCAGCCGGGAGGAAGTCGAGACCGTCCTGGAGGTCGCCTTTGACCTCAAACGGAAGCGGGCGTTGGGGGAGCCCCATGCCTACCTGCGCGACAAGGTTCTGGCGATGCTGTTCTTCTTCAGCAGCACCCGCACCCGCGGCTCGTTCGAAGCGGGCATGGCCCAGCTCGGGGGACATGCCGCCTTCATCGAGTCCAAGACGACCCAGATCGCTCACGGCGATACGCCCAAGGAGATCGGCGAGATCTTCGGCCGCTATTTCGACGGCATCGCCATTCGCCATGTGGATTGGGGGATCGGCAATGGATACCTCAACGCGGTCGCCCAGAACAGTCGGGTGCCTGTGCTCAACATGCAATGCGAGGTCTACCATCCGTTTCAGATCCTGGCGGATCTCATGACGATTGTCGAGAAGAAGGGCCGCGACTTGCGCCGGCGCAAGATGGTCGTCTCCTGGGCCTACGCCGCCTCCTATCAGAAACCGATGTCGGTGCCGCAGTCGCTCGTCCTTCAGATGCCCCGCTTCGGCCTGGACGTGGTCCTGGCCCACCCGCCCGAGTTCAATCTCATGCCGGACATCATGGACCAGGCGCGCGAGCAGGCCCGTCGCTACGGCACGGGGTTCGAGGTCAGTCACGACATGGACGAGGCCTTCACCGACGCCGACATCGTGTACGCCAAGTCGTGGGGGGCCATGCTGACCACGACCGACCAGGAGGAGGGGGCGCGCATCATCCGGAAGTACGAATCCTGGATCACCGACGAGCGCAAGATGGCTCTGGCCAAGCCCGACGCCATCTACATGCACCCCCTACCGGCGGACCGCAACATCGAAGTCACGGACGAAGTTCTGGACGGTCCCCAAAGCGTGGTTTACGACGAAGCCGAGAATCGGATGCATGCGCAAAAGGCCGTCATGGCGCTGACGATGCGGTCATGAAGTTGACGCCGCCCGCATCTTCACGGCACAGCTTCCACCCCCACCCCCTAACCCCCTCCGCGCGGAGGTGCATTCTTCCGGCTGCAGGGACGTTGCGGGGAGGGGTTGGGGGTGGGGGTAATAGAATTGCGGCTCAGGCCGGGTCGGCCGAGTTACCGATACGAAGGAGGATGAGATCGTCATGAGCAAACTCGCGGTCGTCGCCGTCGGCGGAAATTCGCTGATCAAGGACAAGAACCACCAGACGATCCCCGATCAGTACGCAGCGGGAGCCGAGTCGATGGCGCACATCGCCGGGATGATTCAGGCCGGCTGGGACGTCGTCGTGACGCACGGCAATGGGCCGCAGGTTGGTTTCATCTTGCGCCGAGCGGAGCTGTCCCTGCACGAACTGCATCCGGTGCCGCTCGACTACTGCGGCGCCGACACCCAGGGCGCCATCGGCTACATGTTCCAGCAGGCGCTGCACAATGAGTTTCGGACTCGCGGGATTCGGAAAGCGGCGGCGACCGTTGTCACCCAGGTGCTCGTCGATCGGAACGATCCGGCCTTTCAGAAACCGAGCAAGCCGATCGGATCGTTCATGGACGAGCCAGCCGCCAGCCAGCATCGCCAGAACGACGGCTGGGCCGTGGTGGAAGACGCCGGCCGCGGATGGCGGCGTGTCGTCGCCTCCCCCCTCCCGAAACGGATCGTCGAGGAGGCAGCCATTCGCAGTCTGATCGACGCCGGCTTCGTCGTCATCAGCGCCGGTGGGGGTGGAATCCCGGTCGTCGAAGATGATCAGGGAAACCTGACCGGCGTGGAAGCCGTGATCGACAAAGACTTTGCCGGCTCTTTGCTGGCGGCCAGCCTGAAGGCCGACTTGTTCCTGATCTCGACGGCGGTCGAGAAGGTCGCGCTCCACTACAACAAGCCCGATCAGCAATGGCTTGATCAACTGACGCTGGCCGAGGCGCGCCGCCATCTGGCGGACGGTCACTTCGCCAAGGGCAGCATGGGGCCCAAGATCGAGGCTATCATTAAGTACCTGGAGCAGGGGGGCAAGCAGGCACTGATCACCGACCCGGTGAACATCGAACGTGCCCTCGAAGGACAGACCGGGACGCGGATTGTCCCGTAGGGAGTCCGTCCTGCTTGGGACGTAAGGAGGTGAACCGCCCCCAGACCGAGCGCTGACCCTTCCGTCGTTTCTCCTATCCCTTGAACCGGAGGAGTAAGAAATGTCCCTCAAGAACGTTTGGCGCGGTGTGGCCCTTCTGGCCGCGATGACGATGCTCCTGGCGGCGTGCACACCCGCGGCGACCGAGACCGCCGCCCCGGAGCCGACCGTCGAACCGACGGCTGCGCCGCCGGAGCCGACCGCAGAGCCCGAGCAGCCCCTCACCTTCGGCATGCTGCTCGTCGGTCCGTACAACGACCACGGCTGGAGCCAGGCCCACTACGAGGCCGGGCTGTACGTCGAGGAGAACATACCCGGCGCCACCATGGTGTACCTCGACAAGGTCAATCCAGCCGACCGTCCTGGCACCACCCCGGCCCAGCTGGCCGAAGACCTGGTTGCCCAGGGAGCACAGCTCGTGATCTTCAACTCCGACGACATGAAGGACGGCGCCACGGAGTTTGCCACGAAGTACCCCGACATTCCCGTGATCCATGCCTCGGGTGATGTGGCCTGGGCCGACGGCCAGAACTTCCTGGACCTGGGCAACATGGTGAACGTCATGCCGAGGATGGAAGATACCAAGCACATCGCTGGGTGCGCTGCGGCCCTGACGACGGAGACGGGCAAGATCGGCTATCTTGGCCCACTGATCAACGATGAGACGCGCCGCCTGGCCGCCTCCGCCTACCTCGGCGCCCGCTACTGTTGGACCGAGGTTCTGGGGAACGATCCGGCTGACCTGGAATTCAAGGTCACCTGGATCGGCTTCTGGTTCAATATCCCCGGCTTCACTTCGGATCCGACGCAGGTCGCCGACGACTTCTATAACAGCGGGTACGATGTCGTCATTTCCGGCATCGATACCACCGAAGCCCTGGTCCAGGCGCGTGCCGCGACCGAGGCGGGAAACGTCGTGTACAACGTGGCGTACGACTTTGAGCAAGGCTGCGACGAAGCCCCCGAGGTCTGCCTCGGTGTTGCGTACTTCAACTGGCGGCCGTTCTACCTGCGCTACATCCAGGCGTATATCGACGGAACTTTCGCTCCCGCGTTCGAGTGGCTAGGTCCGGACTGGACGAACATCAACAATCTGGACACCTCCTACGCCGGCTTTGAGCGCAGCCAGGCGCTGAGCCAGGAAGCCGGGACCCAGCTCGACGGTTTTATCGCCGAGTTGGCCGGCGGCCTGAATCTGTGGTCCGGCCCCCTCAACCTGCAGGATGGGACAGCGTATCTCGCCGATGGCGAGGTCGGAACCGAACAGCAGGTCTGGTACCTCCCCCAGCTTCTGGAGGGGATGGAAGGCCAGAGCGTCTCCGAGTAGCGAGGAGAACACCGCGAGGGGGGAAGCCCACTTCCCCCCTCGCCTCTTCTTCCCATGCGCGTCGAACTCCGCGATATCCACAAGTCCTTCGGGCCGGTGCATGCCAACGACGGCATCAGCCTGACGATCCCGGCCGGAACCATCCAAGGGATTCTCGGCGAGAACGGCGCCGGCAAGACCACCCTGATGAAGATCCTCTCCGGCTTCCAGCGTGCCGACGGCGGCGAGATCTGGCTCGACGGCCGCCTGGCCGACATTCACTCACCGCAGGACACGGGGGCGCTCGGGATCGGGATGCTCCACCAGGATCCGCTCGACGTGCCGGCGATGCGGGTGGTGGACAACTTCCTGCTCGGGCGCGCAGGGGGCGTGCGGCCCCGGCGCCGGCAGGCGCAGGCGGCGTTACACGAGCTGGCCGAACGCTTCGGCTTCGCCCTAGATCCGGAGGCCTACGTCGAAGGGCTGACGGTGGGGGAGCGACAACAGCTTGAGTTGCTGCGGCTGTTGTGGCTTGGCGCTCGCGTCCTGATCTTGGATGAACCGACGACTGGGATCAGCGCCCTACAAAAGGAGGCCTTGTTCGCCTCGCTGCGCAAACTGAGCCAGGAGGGCCGCACGATCATCTTCGTCTCCCACAAGTTGGAGGACGTCGAAAACCTGTGTCATCGGGTGGCTGTGCTGCGGCGTGGCCACTTGGTGGGCGAAGTCGCCTCTCCCTACGACACCGACCGGCTGGTCGAGATGATGTTCGGCCGGGTGGTCAGTCTCGGATCGCGGCTGGAAGGACAGGCCGGCAAGCGGGTCATCGAGCTTGAGGAGATCGTCATCGAGGACCGACGAATGACGATCGGCCCCGTCTCGCTGCAGGCCGCCCAGCATGAGGTGATCGGTCTGGCCGGAATGGAGGGCAGCGGCCAGCAATCGTTGCTGCGGGCGTGTGCCGGCCTGATCCGTCCGGTCCACGGCAGGCTGCGCATCGACGGCGAGGATGTACTGGGGAGGTCGTACCATGGTTTTCTGCGCCTGGGCGTGGCCTTCATGCCGGCGGCGAGACTGGAGGAAGGCCTGATTGCCGGGCTCGACCTCACCGAGCACTTCGCGCTGACCAGACCGCAACCAGGCCTCCTGGTCCAGCGTCAGGTGGCTCAGGAACGGACCGCGGCCCAGATCGAGGCCTTCAAGATCAAGGGGACGCCTACCAGCCTGGTGGAATCGCTTTCCGGCGGGAATCAACAGCGAACCCTGTTGGCGCTGGTGGGCCAGGACATGTCGCTGCTGCTGCTCGAGCATCCAACGCGCGGTCTGGATATCGAATCGGTCGTGTGGATTTGGGAGAAGCTGAAGGAACGATGTCGCGCCGGGACTGCGATCATCTTTGTTTCCTCCGACCTCGATGAAATCCTGCACTACAGCGATCGTATCCACGTCTTCTTTGGCGGGCGCGTTTCACCGTCGCTGGACGCTCGGACGACGACCGTCGACCAGTTGGGTCAGTTGATCGGCGGCAAGGGCTGGCCGGAGGTAAGCGCGTGAGGCGATCTGCCAGCCTGTCTGGGCCGGCCCTGATGATCGGTGCCGTCCTGCTGGCTCTCCTCTTCACGACGGGCATTCTGCTGATCGCGGGGGCGCCCCCGCTGGAAGCGTATCGCCAGGTCGTCCTTGGCTCACTGGGTTCCACAAAGAAGATCACCGATGTCCTGGTGGCCTGGGTGCCCTTGTTGCTGGCAACCTCGGGATTGATGGTGACTTTCGCTGCCGGGTTGTGGAACATTGGCATCGAGGGGCAGATCACCCTCGGCGCCATCTTCGCTACGGGCATGCTCCGCCTGACCCTGGACGGCGGTCTGCCGCCGGGTATCGCCATTGGCGCTGCGATCCTGGCCGGCATCCTGGGAGGGGCGGTCTGGGCGCTGTTGGCCGGGTTGCTCAAGGCATACGGCGGAGTCAACGAAATCTTCGGCGGCCTGGGACTCAATTTCGTTGCCGTCGCGCTAACCGTGTGGTTGATCTTCGGCCCATGGGGCCGGCCGGGTGTGGCCTCGATGAGCGGAACGGAGCCGTTCCCCGACACCTTTTCGCTTCCTGCCCTGTCCGGACTGCGCCTGAGCCCGTGGGCTGTCCTGCTGGGGGTGGGCGGGTACCTCCTGGTTTTTCTGATTCTTCAAGGCACGACCTTCGGGCTGCGCCTTAAGGCGGTCGGCAAGAACCCGCGGGCGGCCTTCTTGCTGGGGATCCCGACGGTGCGCTATATGCTGCTGGCTTTTGTCCTATGCGGCGGCCTGGGAGGCGCGGCCGGTGCCGTCCAAGTGACGGCCGTCTACCATCGCCTGATCCCGTCGATTTCGAGTGGCTACGGCTACCTCGGCCTGATGGTGGCAATGCTGGTGAACTACCAGCCGCTGTGGATGCCGCTCGTGGCGTTCTTCTTTGCCGCTCTCAATCTCGGCTCGATTCAGCTCCCGATCGTGCTCAAGCTCGATTCGTCGTTGGCCGGCGTGTTGCAGGGGGCACTGGTTCTGTTCGTCCTGGCCGTCGAAGGCATTCGGCAGCGTCTGCGACGGCCGCAGGCGAAGGCGGCCGAATGAGCTACGACATGGTGCTCATCGGACTGGCCGGGGTCCTGGCGGCGGCGGCGCCGATCGTCTTTGCCACGCTGGGCGAGACACTGACCGAACGTTCGGGGGTCATCAACCTCTCGGTGAACGGGACGATCCTGCTCTCCGCGATGGCCTCCTTTGGCGTGGCCGTCGTCACCGGAAGCCTGCTGCTCGGCTTCCTGACCGGGATGCTCGTCGGCGCGGGGGTGGCGCTGGTCGTGGCCGGCTTCAGCATCTCCCTCAAGCAGTCCCAGGTGGCGGTCGGTTTCGTTTTGACCCTGATGTGCCGCGACCTCGCCTACTTTCTGGGGAATCCCTTCATCGGACTTTCTGGCCCCCGCTTGCCCGCCCTGGCCGTTCCTCTTCTGAAGGACATCCCGGTCCTCGGGCCGCTGTTCTTTCGCCAGGACCTGCTGACGTACCTGAGCTTCGTGCTGATCCTTGGGGCCTGGGCGTGGATCTTCCGCACCCGGCCGGGGCTTTCGCTGATCAGCGTCGGGGAACGGCCGGCGGCAGCCTACGTCCGCGGTCTTCAGGTCAATCGCATGCGCTACCTGTACACCATCGTCGGCGGGGCGCTGGTGGGCCTGGCCGGGCCGGCGTTTTCTTTGAGCGTCAAGGCCGGCTGGAAAGGCACAATATCCGGACTCGATGGATACGGCTGGATCGCGTTGGCGATTACCATCTTCGGGGGGTGGAATCCGATACGGGCGGCTTTCGGCGCCTACTTGTTCGTCTTCCTGCAGTGGCTCGGCCTGGTCCTTCAGCCCAATCTACCCGGGGTGCCGTCGCAGGTGCTGCAAGTGGCGCCATTCCCGCTGATGATCTTGGCGCTGTCGCTGGTCAACATCGGCAACACCGAGTGGGTCGAGCGCACGCTGGCCGGGCTCCCGGACGAGGTGCGACGGTCGATCGGGCGCGTTCTGCGGTCCTTGCGGGCCTCTCCACCGGCTTCCTTGGGAACGCCGTTCGAGAGCGAGTGACCGAACGAAGGTGGATCACCCGGTCACCGAAAGACCACCCTCGCGGGCCTACCGGCAGTCCACAAGACCAATGGAGGTGTGTTCATGTCCAAGTCTTCCCGTCCCAATAAGTCCGTCGGTTACTCTCACCAGCGCCGGGCGCTCCATGAAGTCACTTTGGACATGGTGGCGACGGCGATGGGCCGCCAACCCGCCGACGTCGTGATCCGCAACGCCCGCCTGGTGAATGTCAACGTTGGTCGCATCCAGGAAGGCGTGGATATCGCCGTGCGCCATGGGTTGATCGCCTTGGTGGGTGATGCCTCGCATATCCCGGTTGGAGAGCGCACCCAGGTCGTGGAGGCGGAGGGCCGCTTCGTTCTGCCGGGGTTTGTCGACACCCACATGCATGTGGAGAGCAGCATGGTCGACATCCGCAGCTTCGCCGCCTCGGTGTTGCTGCATGGAACCACCACCATCGCCTGCGACAACCATGAGATTACCAATGTCCTTGGTTTGCGCGCCGTGGAGGCTTTCTCGAAAGCCTCCCAGGGCCTTCCGCTGAAAGTCCTCGTGGCCATGCCTGTCTGCGTGCCGTCCATCCCCACCTTCGAGGACGCCGGCGCTGTGATCACGGACGCCGAGGTGTCGGAGGCTTACCGGCAAGGGTGGGCCCAACTGCAAGGGGAGCAGATGAACTTTCCAGGCCTCATCTACGGCGATCCGGGCGTGCATGCCATCACCGCCGCCTCCCTGCGGGCGGGCGTTGTCCTGACCGGCCATTACTCCAGCCCGGAAATCGAGAAGGGCCTGCCTGCCTTCGTGGCGGCAGGAATCAGCGGGTGCCACGAGGCTACCTCGGGCCGAGAAGCCCTGCGGCGCGTCGAACTCGGCTGCTATGCTCAGCAGCGCTATGGAACGGCGTGGCTGGATATGCCCAACACCGTCAAGGCCGTCACCGAAAACCCGGGCATCGACACCCGCTACTTCACCTTGATCACCGACGACATCACCCCGGCGACGCTGGTGTACGATGGGCACCTGAACCGGGTCGTTCGCGCGGCCATCGCCCAGGGAGTTCCTCCGATCACTGCGATCCAGATGGTCACCATCAACGCCGCCCAGATGCTGGAGAAATCCCGTTGGATTGGGACCGTCTCGCCCGGTCGGGCGGCGGACATGCTCCTGGTGAACGATCTGGTCAACCTCGAGATCGACCAGGTGTACTCGGACGGGGTGCTGGTCGCTGACAAGGGCGAGCTGGTCGTCGACATTCAACCGTACGATTACCCGGTCTGGGCTTTGAAATCGGTGCACGTAGATCCAGTCTCGCCGGCCGACTTTCGGGTGGCGCATGCCGGTGGATCCGCCAAGCTGCGGGTGATGCGAGTTTTTCCCGGATACGTACACACCCAGGAGGAGCAGGTCGAAGTCAAGCCGGTGGGTGGCGCGCTTCAGGCGGACCCCGGCCGTGACCTGGCCAAGGTGGCCGTGTTCTACCGTCACGAGCCGAAGGAGGGCCTCACCGGCAGCAAGAGTTTCGGCTTCGCCACCGGGCTAACGTTCAAGCCGCGCGTGGCCTTCGGCTCGACGGTAGCGCACGACTGCCACAATCTGATGGTGATCGGGACCGCGGACGAGGAGATGGCCATCGCCGCCAACGAACTGATCCGGATCGGGGGCGGAATGGTCGTTGCCATGGAGGGCGAAGTGCGAGCTGCCTTGCCCCTACCGCTGGCCGGGTTGATGTCGCTTGACCCGGCGCCGGTGGTCGCCGACCAACTTCGCAGGCTCGAGGAGGCGATCCGTCAGGCGGGGTGCCCGGCGGATTCGGTGGAGATGACCATCACTCTGCTCCCGCTGATCGTATTGCCGGAGCTTCACTTGTCGAACCGAGGCTACGTCCAGCTCCTGCCTGGCCAGCCGCCCAAGTTCGTGGATGTCCTGGTGAGTTGAGCCGCGCCGGGCGACGGCGCCAGCAGCAGCCGCATCCGGAGAAACAGAGAGGCATCCCAACGCCGGCGGTGGGGACCCTCGAGGCCATTCTCTGGAACGAATAGGCCATTCGCGTGAGTTCCTTCTTGGGTTACCTGTGCTCTGTATGCCGGCGGGAATACGAACCCGACCAGGTGACCTACACCTGTCCGCAGGACGGAGGGAACCTCGATGTCGTTCTGGATATCGGTGCGATCCGGCGCCAATCGAGTTCCGCGGCGATAAGCCGGTCGGACGACCATTCCATCTGGCGCTATCTCCCACTCCTGCCTGTCGGCCCGCCGGGACATATCGGGACGCCCCTGTGGGATGTCGGTTGGACGCCTCTGTTTCGACCGAATCGCCTCGGAGCGAAGCTGGGGCTGACCGACCTGTGGATCAAGGACGACGGGCGTAACCCGACTGCTTCCTTTAAGGATCGGGCCAGTGCGGTCGTCGTGGCGCGGGCTCAAGAGATCGGGGCCCATGTTATCGTGACCGCTTCGACCGGCAACGCCGGCGCGGCGTTGGCCGGGATGGCCGCCGCCGCCGCCCAACCGGCGGTGATCCTGGCGCCGCGGACTGCGCCGCCGGCGAAAGTCGCCCAGCTATTGATCTACGGCGCGAAGGTCTTTCTGGTCGATGGCAGCTACGATCAGGCCTTCGACCTCACCGTCGAGGCGTCGCAGGCTCTCGGCTGGTACTGCCGAAACACGGGATACAACCCGTTCACGGCGGAGGGCAAGAAGACCGCCGCGTTTGAGATGTGCGAGCAGTTGACGGATGTTGTAGGGGCACGGCGTGCCGTGCCCCTACGAGAATGGCTGGCACCGGATGTCGTCTTCGTTTCGGTCGGGGACGGCAACATCATCTCGGGCCTGCACAAGGGATTCCGCGACTTACTCGACCTCGGGTGGATTGAACATCTGCCGCGGCTCATCGGGGTGCAGGCGGAAGGTTCGGCGGCAGTCTACCGGGCTTTCGCTGACGGAGCCGCCGATATCCAGCCGGTCCGGGCGGAAACGTTGGCCGACAGCATTTCGGTCGATCTACCGCGCGACGGGCTGCGCGCGCTGCGCGCCGTCGCCGAGACGAAGGGCTTCTTCTTGACGGTCTCCGACGCCTCCATCCTAGACGCTATGCGTCAGCTGGGCGCGGTCGAAGGAATCTTCGCCGAACCGGCGGCGGCGGCCGCCTACGCCGGGTTGGTGGAGGCCGTCCGCCAAGCCCGCGTCGATCCGGGCCAGCGCTTGGTCGTTCTGCTCACTGGCAGCGGGTTGAAAGACGTCCGGGCGGCGATGCAGGCCGCCGGAGAGGCGGTCATCATCGAACCGACGCTCGAGGCGTTGCGCGCCGGTTTGGCGCGCGGGGAGGCGACATGAGCCCTGTCCGGCGATCCCGGTTGCCGATGTTCTCCGTCATCGCCCCGGTCTACAACGAGCGCGAATCGCTCCCCGAGTTCCACCGGCGAGTGCGGGCCGTCATGGAGCACCTGAAGGAACCGTGGGAGCTGATCATCGTCGACGACGGCAGCAGCGACGGGACGACCGAGGCGGTGGAGCGCCTGGCCTCGCGCGACCACCACATCCGCCCGGTGATCTTCTCACGCAACTTCGGCCACCAGATCGCCGCGACGGCCGGCCTCGACTACTCCCGAGGACGGGCGGCGATCATCATCGATGCCGACTTGCAGGACCCGCCGGAAGTCCTCCCCGAGCTGATCGCCCGTTGGCGGGAAGGATACGAGGTGGTCTTCGCCGTGCGCACGGAGCGGGCCGGCGAGTCCTGGTTCAAGAAGACGACCGCTTCGATCTTCTATCGGTTGATCTACCGGATCACCGACGTCCGCATTCCGCTCGACACCGGTGATTTCCGCCTGCTGGACCGGCGGGTCGTCGACACCCTGCGTGGAATGCGCGAACGCCACCGTTTCCTGCGCGGCATGGCGGCCTGGGTCGGGTTTCGCCAGGTCGGCGTCCCCTACAAACGGGCGGCGCGCTATGCCGGCGAGACCAAGTACCCGCTGCGGAAGATGGTGCGGCTGGCCCTTAACGCCATCACCAGTTTCTCGCATTTCCCTCTTCAGATCGCCACCTACCTGGGTTTCCTATGCGCCGGGATCAGCGCCCTGGCGATTCTGGTCGTCATCGGTCTGCGCCTGAGCGGCAATCAGGCCTTCTTCGGCCAGGCGACGACGTTGATCGCCGTCCTCTTTCTCGGCGGCATCCAGTTGATCTCTCTCGGCCTGCTCGGTGAGTACCTCGGGCGGGTCTATGATGAGGTCAAGGGCCGTCCGCTCTATGTTCTGCGAAGCAGCCCGGACGATTCGCTGCCGGCGACCTCTCCACGAAGGAGTCCTCAGAAGCGATGATTGATCTAACGGTTGACGCCGATCGCCGTGAGCGGGCTGTCTCGCGCGTGCGCCAGCGCGGCATCATCATCCCGACCTTCGCCCAGATGAAGGATCCCTCACGCGTGCCTGCCGATGTCCGGGACCAAGTCCGCTCGACCGGGCTGTGGGACGTGAATCCGCTGAACCTTTTCCGCATCACCTGGAAGAACGAAGCGCGGCCCGCCGGCGGCGGTTTCGGCAACGTCAATACTCTGGAGTTCCCGAGCCGCCTGACCGGGGTGCCGGCACGCATCATCGCCCTGGTCGGCAAATGGTTCCCTACCGGAGCCCACAAAGTCGGCGCGGCCTTCGGCTGCCTCGTGCCGCGCCTGGTCACCGGCCAATTCGACCCGACGGCACAGAAAGCGGTGTGGCCCTCCACCGGTAACTACTGCCGGGGTGGCGCTTACGACTCGGCTTTACTCGGTTGTCAATCGATCGCCATCCTTCCGGAGGGGATGAGTCGGGAGCGCTTCGAATGGCTGGCGACCGTGGCCGGCGAAGTGATCAAGACCCCGGGGTCCGAGTCGAACGTCAAAGAGATCTTCGACAAATGCTGGGAGCTGCGCCGCTCCGGGCAGGACCTGATGATCTTCAATCAGTTCGAGGAATTCGGGAACTACTTGTGGCACTACGAAGTGACTGGCCACGCCATGCAGGAAGCGATCGAACGCCAACCGGGGAAGGGGGCTTCCTACCGCGGGGTCATTCTAACCACCGGCTCGGCCGGCACGATCGCTTGCGGTGACTACCTGAAACAGGCCTTCCCCGGCAGCAAGGTTGGTGCCAGCGAAGCGCTGCAGTGTCCAACTCTCCTGGAGAACGGCTTTGGAGCCCACCGCATCGAAGGCATCGGCGACAAGCACGTCCCGTGGATCCACAACGTCATGAACACCGACCTGGTGACCGCCATCGATGATGCCGCCGTCGTGAATCTGGCGCGCTTGTTCAATGAGAAGGCCGGCCGGGAGCACCTGGTGCGGGCCGGGGTCCCGGCCGACGTCGTGGAACGCCTCGACCTATTGGGGTTCTCCGGCATCGCCAATCTGCTCTCGGCCATCAAGTTTGCCCGTTACTACGAACTTGGCGAGGATGACCTGGTGGTGACCGTCCTCACCGACTCGATGGAACTCTACGGCAGTCGCCTGAAGGAGATGCAGGCCGAGCATGGTGACTACGGCGAACGCGAGGCCGCCGCCCACTTCGCTCGTTACCTGCTCGGGGAGAACACCGATAACTTGCTCGAGCTTCGGCAGACCGACCGGCGGCGGATCCACAACTTGAAATACTTCACCTGGGTTGAGCAGCAGGGTCGCACCTATGAGGAGATCCTGACCCAGCGCGAAGATCCTTCCTACTGGACCGGCGTCCAAGGGCAGGTCGAGGCGATCGATGCGCTCATCGAGGAGTTCAACGGGAGAGTCGGGCTGGGGGTGAAATAAGCTCCCTGGCGCGAAAGGCGCAGGCCGTTCTCGAAAAGCGAGAGTGATCTGCGATTCTGACGGCCTCGCCGGCTAAAGCCTGAGGCTACGCAAAGAGGCCAGCCTGACCACCGACCACTGACCACAGACCACTCGTCTTCCCAGGGGGGAATGCCCATGACCGAGTTAGAAGCCGATGACCTCGTCTTGGTGGCCCTTTGTCCGTCGCCGCGCGACCTCGAGATCGCCCGCTTGCTTGGCTGGTATCGCATTCCGCTGGCATCCGCGCCGAAAACGCTGCGCGTCGATTGGCTGGCTTTCTTCCTGACCTCGGCCTTCGGCGATGAACGATGGAGTGTGCGATACCTGGGTGCGGTGCGCGGCTACGAGCTGCGCCGGCGAAGCGAGCTCCTTCAGGAGGAGGCGGACCATCCGCGGGCGGAGGAGCCATACTACCGTATCGACCTCGGCCCGTTGCGGGCTCTGGCCCGCCCGATCCCTGCCCGCCACTGGCGTCGTCTCACCTTCCTCTACACCACCGGGGAGCGCTTGCTGACGGCGAGTGACGTTCGCGATCTGAACGTTCCGATGGACCAGACCGACGACCGTCTGTGGCGCTTGCTACGCGAACGGGAGACTTCAGAAGGAGGTCGGGGATGAGCGACGCCTGTGTCGTGTTCACGACGACCGCCGGTGAGGAGGAAGCGCTGGCCATCTCGCGGGTCTGGTGGGAAACCGCCTGGCCGCCTGCGTCCAGCGAATCCGAATGATGAGCGTCTACGAGGGGAACGGCACCATCGAGGACTCGCCGAGCTGCTGCTGCTGATCAAGACGACGGCGGACCGCTACGAGGTGGTCGAGGCGTGGATCGCGCTTCGCCCTCTACAGGGCGCCAAGGGCGCATCCCGTAGGGGATCGGAGCGCGCCACAGCTACGCAACCCCGGACGTCCTCATGCTGCCAGCGAGGTGCGGTTCTCCGGGCTACCTCGAATGGATCGCGCGTGCCGTCTCGCCGGCCGAGGGAGGGCCGATGGTTCCATCCGGCGGATAGCGAGGGGCCGTGTGGTATTCTTGGCGTCACGGCGGGGACGGTCGTCGCGTTGAGGGGACCCCCAGAGTCAGAGCCGTGAGCGAGAGGGAGGCAACTCGATGTCCACCAGCCAACCCACCGAGGAATTCGGCGGCGGAACACAGCGCCGCACTTTGCTGTGGCTGATCCTTGGCGGGATCGTCGTCGTATGCATCGTCACGGGTTTGGGTTATGCCGCCTTCGGTCGCCGTGCGCCCGCGCCGACGGCCGAAGCGACCGTCGTATCGGACGCGGTCTGTGAGCGGGTCGACGCGACCGGCACCATCGTAACGGGGACCGCCCCCGATTACCCTCCGTTTGAGTACTACGACGACCAGTTCCAACTGGACGGCTTCGACATCGCTTTGATGACCGCCGTCGGCGAGAAGCTCGGCCTCCCGGTCGAGTTCAAGGATTACGCCTTCGACGGGCTGGCCGCCGCACTGGATCTCGGCGAGATCGATGCCGCCATCGCCGCCATCACGGTGACCGATGAGCGCGAGGCCGTTGTCGATTTCAGCGACGCCTACTACTACGGTCGAGGTGCGGCGGTGGCGCGGGCGGGGCAGGAGCCAGCCAGCATCACCGCCCCCGCCAACTTCGCCGGCTGGCGGGTCGGCGTGGAACGCGGCACCGTCTACGAGTCGTGGGCCGACGTGAATCTGGTGGCGCCCGGAATCGTGCCGGAACAAGAATTGTTCGCCTACCAGACGGCGAACGATGCGATCGGCGACCTGCTTCAGGACCGACTTGACGTGGTGTTGCTCGACGATTCCGCCGCCGCCAGCCACACCGGCAGCGGCGCTTTGGCCGTCGTCGGCGAAGGCGGGGTGATCCAGGAGTACGCCATTTCCGTTCCGACGAATTCGGTCTGCATGCAGGCTCGGATCAATCAGGCGCTCGCCGTGCTATCCGCCGAGGGAGTCATCAACCAGATCGCCCAGACCTACATCGGAGCCGTTTCGGTGCCGATCCCCACTCCGACACCTGGCGCTCCCGCGGCGACGTCGACGCCGGGAGCGACGCCCACGCCGGCGGCGTGCATCGACAGCAGCCAGCATGTGCTCGACCTGACCTTCGACGACCAGGGAGGCACCGCGCCCCCGAAAGTGCAGCCGGGACAGGACTTCACCAAAGGATGGCGCATCCGGAACTCGGGCACGTGCACGTGGGGCCCGGAGTACCGGCTGAACTACGTGGGCGGGAACAACAAGGCCGCCCAGATGGACGGCGAACCGGTCAACGTCGTGGGCGAGGTACCGCCGGGTCAGACGTACGACTTCTACGTCGACCTGACGGCGCCCTCCGGTGTCTATGGCGTGATGCAAGGCCGTTGGCAGATGCAGAATCCGGCGAAGGTCTTCTTCGGCCAGACCGTGTGGGTCATGGTCGACGTCGTGGCTCCCACGCCCGGTCCATCGGCGACCCCGAGCCCGACGGCGACGGTACCGCAGCCCACGGACACCGGGCAGCCGACCCAGCCACCGACGCTCACGGCGACGGGGACGGTCCTGCCGACCGAACCTCCTACCCCGACCCCGACGCCAACGGTCAATCCGCTTGGAGGAAGCACCTTCAGCTTCTATGCCATCGGCGGGCCGCCGACGATCCCGGGCACGGTTCTCAGCGTGACGTTCGGAATCGGCGGCGACCTCAACGGAGCGTCCGGGTGCAACACATTCCAGGGAACGTACGTCGTCCAGCCGGCGAGCGCCAGTCAGGGCTCGATCACGATCTCCCTCGGCCCTTCGACTACGCTGAGCTGCCCGGATGACATCATGGCCCAGGAGCAGGCATTCTTGGCGGCCCTCGGAGGAGCCACGGCCTACCTTTACCCGCCTGGTGGAATCTTGTTCTCCTTGCTGAACGCGACGGGCGACGAGGTCCTGAACGGCGAATTGCAGTAGCCGTCTCCGGCCGGGCCGGCCTGGAACGAATTCGCCGTCCCCGCCGCAAGTCCGAAGGCTGGCGGCGGAAGTATAGGGCTGAGTCCCCTAGGACCGCTCTCGCTGATGAATGGGACCGGTACGGAGTTCTTGGGCGGACCTTAGGCTTGAGAGTCGGGCGAACGAGGCCGCCGTCATCGGCGGCCTCGTTCAAATGAGGACTCCCCAGCAGCGGCCCGCTAGCGGATGGGGCGGAAGCTCAGATGCCGGGTTTCTTCTAGAAACCCGGCATCTTGTTCGCTCGATGGCGTCCCTTCACCGCGGAGGGAACGCGTACGGCTACTGAAGTCCCTGCAGGTTGAACATGTTGTTTCCTGTCAGGCCGAGGTAGGCGCCGAAGGCGGCGTTCCCCAGGCTGAGAAGCAGAGTGAGGATCCCCAGGATCAGCCCGGCAATCGCCATGCCGCGGCGGGAGCTCCTCATCGACAAGGCGCCGAGGATGATGGCCACTCCGGAGAAGGGAATGCCGCAAAGTGGGAGGAGCCACGCGCATAGGCTGAGGATCCCCAAGATGAGCGAGGCGATCGCCAGGCCACTTCGGTCGGACGGGGCGGCAGAAGGGGTGGGCTGAGCTTGCATCGAGATCCTCCTGGAAGGTGTGGGTCGTGCGGCCGGCGCCGCAGGCCGGGACTCTAGCACAAATGGACTTGGATCGCCGGGCTCGCGTGCCTCGTGACATCCGGACGGTCAGGCAAGCTCCGCGCCAGAGCCCCTTCCCCAGCGTGGTTGAAACCTCGCCTCGGTGATGGACCCTCGTGCCGGAAGATGTGCAGGATCACTTTTCTTGGGGGCGGTGGAGGACCGCTCAGGCGAGCGTGATCTCCCGGCTGAGATCTGGCTTGTCCATCGCAGGAAGACAATCCGGGGGACAGGCGTGGATGGAGCAATGCGAGTTCCCGAATCGACCGGCCGGCCCATTGTGGGCGAAAGGTTCGATTCGTCTAGGAATGGGGCCAGGGTGGTTAGAGGGCCCCGAAGGAGGCATTCCCACTGGGTGAGAACGGGGTTCGCTTCCACATTATCGTCCGGGGACAAGCCCAGTCACTCAGCAGTGGAGTCGGGTTCGCGTCGGATCAATCCCGTCGCGCCGCTCAGCGTACGCCGAAGAACAGAATCGTCAGCGGGCGCCCCTCGAGATCGAGGTGTTCGACGCGGATCCTGTGCCGGCCCGGGGCGAAACCGGAGACCTCGACGTACCCTCCGTATTGGACGAGAGAGGAACCTAGGTCGGCAGCCCGCCCTCGCCAGATCTCCTGGCCGTCGAACATCACTCGCCCGGCGCCCATCGTCGCCGGTCCCCAGAACTGGACCCCGATGGCGTCGGCCGGAATATCGACCGTCGCTTCCGCCCACGGTCCGCCTTCCCAGAGGATCAGATTCAACCCGTAGGGGACCACGCCCTCGGAGCGCGAGATTTCGAGCCCGTCCGACGGAATCAGGTTCTCAGAGTTTGCCGCGACGAGCAGTTGCGGAGGGACGGCTGAGCGGCGCACGTCTCCAGGGTGAATCGAGACACTGAGTTCGTTCGAGGGAGAAGGGGTGGACAAGCCGGGGTTATTCTGTTCGCAGCCGGGCGGCATCTCCCAAGCGTCGCTGACGGCGGCTCGGTTGTCGGGCGGCGCGCAGGATGACCATGTTCCCCGGCTTAAGTTCTCGGCGCGAAGCCCGAAGGAGCACGAATCCTCCACCGCCTCGAGGTCGAGCCGGCCTTCCGTCAGGTGCCAGCGGTAGGTGCCCCGATCCCAAGGACAAATCGGATCGTTGAATACCTGCAGGGTCTCGCCGGCGACTTCGAAGGAGGCCAGGTTCCTCCATCCGGTGACCGGATAGAGAATCCGCAGGACGCCCCGGTCGAACCGCAACCTCCACGTCCCGCCAGACGGGCGGTAGTCGGCACATCGGAGGCAAGACCACCACTGTGGCGGGGACGGATCGTGAACGGCAAACGTGCCGTCGATGGGGGTGCGGTCATCCGCTGGGAGGGGGAGGTCGTTGGGGACAGGCGTCAGCTGGAGCAGGCCCGACCAGAGTGGGGTCGGCGTTGGGGCCGCCCCCTGATTTGTCACATCCGAGGGGATGGGGAGGCTCGGCTCCGTCAAAGCTACGGCTGCCGCCAGGGCGAGGGAAGCCCATCCTAACCGAGCACCCACGGAGTCTATTGCCACGCTATCTTCTTGCGCGACCTTGTCTCGGGATTTGCTGGAATGTTGCCGCGGCCTCGTCGAACCGGCGGTCCGTGTGGACCGCACAGGGGCGAATCTGCATGCCGGCTGCGCTTGCGCCGTCTTCCTGTTTCTCCCCGGTCGTGCAATGGGATACCGCAGATCGCCGTCTGTCTTCCATCCGACGCCTTCCCCTGCCGAGGAGTCTGTGTCTGGTAGGCGGTTTGGAGTTGTCGGTTCCCACGCGAAGCCTGGCCAATCTCTTCAGATTGGCGTTGGATCCTGGGAGAACGGTCGTGGTGGTTGATCGTGATCGGGGCTGGCCAAGCCATGACGAGCCGTGATGCAGCTACGGGGAGATCTTGACCGGTTGATGGCCGGTGGCCCCCGGTCGCGTTCTTGGGCAACTACGTGCGCGCCTGGCTACCCGGACGTGCGGGCCATCAGGATGTCGCCCCGAACTCGGACGGATCCCTAGGATCCGTCCGGCTCGTCGAGGGACCCGACTTGCACCCTCGACGGAAATCCTTTGACGTCGGTCTAGTAGTCGCGATCGCGAGAGCCGCCGCGCGAGTTTGGACGGCCCTTGCCCCCCGATCGTCCTCCAGAACGGTCCTCTCTCGGGCGCGCAAGGTTGACCGTCAGCGGACGCCCTTCCAGATCTTTGCCGTTCATCATGCTGATCGCTTTTTGGGCGTCGGCCTGGGTTTCCATCTCGACAAAGGCGAAGCCTCTGGAGCGGCCGGTGTCCCGATCGCGCACGACCGTCACCGTCTTGACGGGACCTGCCGGTGCGAACAGGGCCTGGAGTTCGTCTTCCGATGTTGTGTAGGGAAGATTTCCGACGTACAACTTCGTTTCCATGGTGGGGGATCCTTATCCGCGCTCCGCGGAGTTCGCCTCGGGCCGCCGCAGCGGCCCGACCGGCGCAGGGAGGCCAGGTAACTATAGCACAGGCTCGTCCTCCTGGCACAGGACCCTCGTCGTGCGGAGAGGTCCTAAGGTCGTGGGCCGCTTTTCCACCTGAGCCATCTGCGGAAGGCTAGAGCCGCACGCGCCTCAGGCTTGGGTCCGCCGGATTTCCCGCCTCATTCCACCTGAAGGCTGCCGGGCGACCGGGTCCCAGTCCGCGGGTTCCACGGTGCCCAACAGCATGGTGCTCTCCCCGCGAACTAGGCGGAGCGCTGGAAGCCTAACCGAGCGAGAGTCCGTGCGGATCGGCGGACGAGGCGAGATGGCGATGAGGCGGGAGCGATCAGGATCGAAGTAACCGGAGCTTGTGCGGGCTTTCACCTTCCTAGAAGAAGGCTGACTTCCTAATCCCTTCTTCCTACCCCGATCCTCCACCATCCCGAGGCGGGTTGGCTGGTCGACGTAAAAGGGGTTCGGCCGTCAAAGGCCGTCCCTTGCGCGCCCGGGGAGGAAGGGCCTTCAGCCGTCTGTAGTCGTCGCGTCTGACGACTCTGCGATCCAGTCCGGAAGAAAGCCGCGTGCGACAACGCGGTACGCCGGTCGATACTCGCTTTCGAACTTCGGCGAATGGTGGACCGCTGGGTAGCTCTGAGAGCTCATGTCTCGCAGGAAGGCGCGAAGTTTCGCGCTCGTGAAGGGAAAGAGCCCGTCAGCGGCCGCACGGATCGCCTCCCGGGAGGTGATCTCCAGAGTGGAGATGGAGCTCGGGTGATGCCGCGCCGTTTGCAGGAAGGCTTCCAGTAATGGCT
>Ga0209341_10000668_pt1 | contig 35257 bp, 34 predicted proteins | sample RifCSP13_2_FD_184020 | JGI IMG/M metagenome (GOLD analysis project Ga0209341, IMG submission 184020) | Soil microbial communities from Rifle, Colorado - Rifle CSP2_sed 13_2 (SPAdes) (version 2) | ecosystem: Environmental > Terrestrial > Deep subsurface > Rock core/Sediment | place: Rifle...
TGGGCGCGCGCGACGAGGGCCTGGCCGGCGCGGCGGAAGGACTTCCTGAGGGCCTTCGCGAGGGCGTCGAGGACGCGCTGGCCCACGTTGTGGCGGGTGTCCCGGTACTCCGGGCCCGGGTTGCCGAGCCCCACCACCGCGTGGGCCACGCGGGTCGCGCTCCGCTACTTCTCCGACTTCTCGGGCTTCTTGGCCGCGGGCTTCTTGCCCTCCTCGGGCGCCGCCTCCTCCTTCGGCTTGCGCTCGGTGAGGACCTCCGGCTCGGCGACCACCGCCGCAGCCTCGGGCGCCGCGGGGGCCACCTCCTCGGCCATCGGCGGCGCCACGGTCGCGACGGCCTGGTCGGCCGGGTTCAGGATCCGCACGCCCTCCGGCGCCAGGAGCGCGCCGACCGTCAGCACGTCGCCGATCATGAGCGCGCTCACGTCGGCCGCGATGCGCTGGGGGATCGCCGTCGGCAGGCACGAGACCTCGAGCTCGTGCAGGACGAGGTTCAGGATGCCCTTCTGGTCCTTGACGCCCACGGCCTCGCCCACGGGGTGCACGGCGACCCGCACCGTGATCGCGCGGTCGGCGGAGACCTCCTGCAGGTCCACGTGCAGGAGCTGCTCGCTGACCGGGTCGAACTGCAGGTCGCGGATGATCGCCATCCGCGTGCCGCCGGCCTGCTCGCCGTCGAACGTGAGCGCGAGCAGCTGGGTGGTGCCCTCGCGGCCGTGGATCATCCTGAGCACGGCCCGCGGATCGACCGTCACGGCCTCGGGCCGGGCGCCGCCGTAGAGGACCGCGGGCACCGCGCCCTCGCGGCGCAGGCGCTTGGCCACCTGCTTGCCGGTCGCCGTGCGCCGCTTGATCGTCAGCTCTTGCATCTGCATCGTCGGGCTCCCTTCGGCTGGTTCACACGAACAGCGTCGAGACGGACTCCTCGTCGTGGATGCGACGGATCGCCTCGCCGAGCAGCGGCGCCACGCTGAGCACGGTGACGCGCGGGATCCGCTTCTCGGCCGGGACGGGAATCGAGTTGGTGACCACGACCTCCTCGAGCGGCGAGGCGCCGATGCGCTCCAGCGCCGGGCCCGAGAGCACGGGGTGGACGCCGCACGCGAGGATCCGGCGCGCACCCTCGCGCGCGAGCGCGCCGACCGCCTGGACGAGCGTGCCGGCGGTGTCGATCATGTCGTCGATGACCACCGCGTCGCGGGCGCGGACCTCGCCGATCAGGTGCATCGCCACCGCCGCGTTCGGCCCCTGGCGCCGCTTGTCGATGATGGCGAGGCCGGCGTTCAGGCGCTTGGCGATCGCGCGCGCCCGCTCCACGCCGCCCGCGTCGGGGGCGACGATGACCGGGTCGCGGAGCTCCTTCTTGCCGAGGTAGTCGATCATGACGGGCGCGGCGAAGAGGTGGTCCACGGGCACCTTGAAGAAACCCTGGATCTGCCCGGCGTGCAGGTCGAGCGCGAGCACCCGGTCGATCCCGGCGGCCTCGAGCAGGTCGGCGACGAGCTTGGCGGTGATGGGCACGCGCGGCTCCACCTTGCGGTCCTGGCGCGCGTAGCCGTAGTAGGAGAGCACGGCGGTGATCCGCCGCGCCGACGCGCGCTTGAGCGCGTCGATCATGATGAGCAGCTCCATCAGCGTGTCGTTCACCGGCGGACACGTCGGCTGGAGGACGTAGACGTCCGTGCCGCGGACGTTCTCGTTGACCTGGACGTAGATCTCCCCGTCCGAGAAGCGCGTGACCTCCGCGTCGGACAGCGGCAGGCGCAGGTACTGCGCGATCTCCTCGGCCAGCGGCCGGTTCGCGTTGCCCGTGAAGAGCTTCAGCTCGTACGCCATCGACTCCTCGTCAAGGTGTGGCTGGGGCGGGAGGATTCGAACCTCCGAATACGGGATCCAAAGTCCCGCGCCTTGCCGCTTGGCCACGCCCCAGCGTGCGCTGCCCGGTCGCCACGCGCCATCTCACCGCTCGCACGGCCATCTACCGTCCCACCCGGATGGCGGGGCCCCGCAGGGTCCGCACGGCCCAGCACCGCCACGCGCCGCGCGCGACCCGCGCCCGGAGCTGCCGGGCGTGGTCGAACGAGCGCGCGACCCCGAACACCGTGAGCCCGCTGCCCGACATCGCGGCGCCGAGCGCGCCCGCGGCCAGCAGCGCGGCCTCCATCTGCGCCACCTCGGGGTGGCGCGGCGCCGCCACGCGCTCGAGCGCGTTCCAGAGCCCCGCGGCCACGCGCGCCGGCCGCCGCTCCCGGAGCGCCGCCGCCAGCGCCCGCACCCGCCCGCCGTCAGAATACATCGCCGGCGTGACGCCGCCGTACATCCCCGCCGTGCTCGCCCCGATCCCCGGGTTCACGAGGACCAGCGCGAGGGCGCCGCCGCGGAGCGGCTCGAGCCGCTCGCCGCGTCCCGTCGCGAGCGCGGCGCCGCCCCGCAGGAAGAACGGCACGTCCATCCCGAGCGTCACCCCGACCTCGCCGAGGCGCGCCACGGGCCAGCGCAGCCGCCAGAGCCGGTTGAGCCCGACCAGCACCGCCGCGGCGTCCGTCGAGCCTCCGCCGAGCCCGGCCGCCACCGGGATCCGCTTGTCGAGCGTGATCCGCACGCCGCGCCCGAGCCTCGCCGCCTCGCGGAGCGCCACCGCCGCGCGCCACGCCAGATTGGTCGCGTCCGTCGGAACACCGGGGGCGCGGCTCACGAGCTCGAGGTCGTCGGCGTCCTCGAGCACCAGCCGGTCGGAGAGATCCACGGCCTGCATGACCGTGGCGAGCTCGTGGTAGCCGTCAGGCCGCTTGCCCAGGACCTCCAGGGCCAGGTTGACCTTGGCCGCAGCGCTGAGCACGACGCGACGGGCACGCCCCGACCCCTTCGACAAGACGCGCAAGCGTACCATGTGGCTCCGGCGTTTTCAACGGATGGGCAGTCTTTTCGCCCCTTTGGGAAGCGTCAGCTCGAAGCGCCCGGGGTCGATGCCCGCGCCGAGCGTGGCGTTCCGGTAGCGCACCGAGCCCGTCAGGTCGCCCGCGCCCGCGTCGAGGTCGAAGCCGGCGGGCGCCGTCCCGTCGAAGCGGTAGGTGATCCGCACGGGCACGCGCCCGCCCTCGAGCGCGACCCGCCGCACGACGCCGGTGGCGAGGTCGAGCCACACCCGCTGGCGCTGCGTCGGGGTGACGAGCTGGAGCGAGGGGCCCGCGTCGTCGGCGGGCAGCAGCTCGGCGACGCGCAGGTCCTTCGGCGGCGCCACGCGCGCGGCGAGCACGGCGACCAGGTCGTCGGCCTCGAGCGGCAGGCCGAGCACCCGCCCGATCGTGTCCGCGTTGGCGGCGCCGAGGCGCGCCTCGTTCCTGGCGGCGTCGTACGCCGTGATGCGGCCCGCGTGCACGGTGACGAGCAGGTAGGGCTGGCCGAAGGGCGAGAGCGCCTCGAAACGGACGGAGTCGGGGTGGCGCACGAGGAGGACGCCGGTCAGGCGCTGGCGCTCGCCGCCGCGCTCGAGCGCGATGTCGGCCAGGGCGCGGAGGTCGCTGAACTCGCGCCAGCGCGCGTCGAGTAGCGCGAGCGCGCGCCGCGCGGCGCCGTCCACGGGCCGCGCGGCCGGCACGGTCGCGCAGCCGCCCGCCAGGAGCAGCAGCGCGACGAGGAGGCTACTGCGACGCCTTCGGCCCACCCTTGACCCGGCGCAGGCGGTCGCGCAGCTGCTCCACCTTCTTCTTCACGCCGTCGGCCGTCGGGTCGAGCTGCAGGGCCTTCTCCCAGGCGAGGAGCGCGTCGTCGTCGAGCCCGCTCTTCACGTAGGCGTCGCCCAGGTGCTCGTAGATCACCGGGTCGGGCTCCCTGGTCTTCTCGACCGCGCGCTTGAGCGCGGAGAGCGCCTCCGGGTAGCGCCCCTGCTGGTAGTAGGCCCAGCCGAGGCTGTCGATGAAGTAGCCGTTGTCCGGCTCGAGCGCGAGCGCCTTGTTGATCAGCGTGATCGCCTCGTCGAGGTTCTGGCCGCGCTCGGCGTACATGTAGCCGACGTAGTTGTACGCCTCGGCGTGCTTGGGGTCGAGCGTGATGACGTGGCGGAACGCGCGGACCGCGTCGTCGAAGCGCTGCTGCTTCTCGAAGACGACGCCGAGCTGGAAGTGCAGGTCCTTGGAGCGGTCGTCGATCGACAGGCCCTCGTTGAGCGTCTGCGCCGCGCGGTCGTACTGCTTGGCGCGGAAGTAGGCGGTGCCCAGGTACAGGAACAGCTCGGCCCGCCGCGGCTCGAGGTTGACGGCGTCGCGCAGGATCGCGATCGCCTCGTCGTAGCGCTTGGCCCGGCCGTGGAGGAAGCCGAGCTGGACCCGCGCGTCGATCGAGCGGGGGTCGAGGCGCAGGATCCGCTCCAGCTCGGTGCGCGCCTCGGTCTCGCGGCCCCCGTCCATGTACGCGGTCGCCAGGAAGTAGCGCGCGCGGAGGTTCGTGGGCTCGAGCGCGATCACCCGCCGGAAGGCCTCGGCCGCCCGGTCCCACTGCTTGCCCTCGTAGTGCACGGCGCCGAGCTTCATCCAGAGCCGCGCGTCGCGCGGCGCCCTCTCGGCGAGCGCCTCGAGCTGCTGCTGCGCCTCCTGGAAGCGCCCGAGCCGGATCAGGAGGTCGCTGAGCCGCTCGGCGAACGCCGGGTTGTCGGGGTTCGCGCGCAGCGCCTCCCGGTAGAGCTCGACGGCCTTCTCGCTCTGGTGGCGCGCCTCGTAGACGTAGCCGAGCGCGGTCCAGGCGCCGTCGTGGTCGGGGTCGAGCTCGATCGCCCGGCGCAGGCGCGCGAGGGCCTCGTCCCAGGCCTCGGTCTCGATCGCGAGGCGGCCGAGGAGGAAGTGCGCCTGGGCGAGCCGCGGGCTCCGCTCCACGAGGCGGAGCAACGTGCGGCGGGCGCGGTCGTAGGCCTTCTGCTCGACCTGGAAGCGCGCGAGCGTCAGGTACGCGTCGTCCACGCTCGGGTTGAGCTCGATGACCTTCCCGAGCTCGGCCTCGGCCTCCGGGTACTTCTTCTGCAGGCGCAGGAGCTCGGCCAGCGTGAGGTGCGGCCCCGGCTGGCTGGGCGCCAGCTCGATCGCGCGCCGCGCGGCGGCGGCGGCCTCGTCGTAGGCGTCGGTGCGCGCGAGCCACTGCGCGTACTGCATCCAGAGGAAGGCGGAGCTCGGGTCGCGCCTGAGCGCCTCCCGGCCGGCGTCGATCGCGTCCTTGAACCGGCCGGCCTGCGCGTGGAGCTGGGCGACGGCGAACCGGTAGTAGGCGTCGGCGCGTGGGTCCAGGAGGTGCGCGCCGCGCGGCGGCGGCGCGGGCGGGGCGGCGGGGGACGTCGCGACCTCGGCGCCGGTGGCGCAGCCGGCGAGCGCGGCGGCGGCGAGGAGCGCGGTCAGCGCGGGACGACGGATCATCGGGCCCTCCAGGCCTTGGTCATGAGCCGCCGCGCGGCCTCGGCCAGCTCCGGGTCGCCGATGGCCCGCGCCGCCTCGTCGATCTCGCGCCGGTCCGCGGCGTCGAGCCGGGCCGCGGGGCGTCGCGGCTCCCGGGCGGGCGGCGCGGCCGGGACGGCCTCGAGCGCGCCGAGCTCCAGGCGGAGCGCGCGGACCGCGTCGAAGCGCTCGGCGAGGCGCGCGAGGAGCTCGTCGCGCCGGAGCGTCAGCTCGTGCAGCCACGGCGAGTTGTCGACGGTGACGGTCAGGCAGCCGTTGACGAGCCCCCGCGGCCGGCTGCGGCGCGCGGTCTCGGGCCCCACGACCGCCGCCCACGCGCGCCGGATCCGCTCCTCGGCCAGCCGACCGGCCAGGTCGGGGATGGCCGCCACCAGCAGGTCCCCGACGGCGCGCGGCGCCTTCGTCCTCATCGTCCTCGTATCATACCCCACGGCGCGAGGGCCGCGAGCGGGCCTCGCCGCGGCCCGTCGCCTGACAACGGCGGGGGAGTCATTTATAGTGACGGCCAGCATGGCGAAGCCCCGGCGCGGCGACACGATCGAGCTCGACATCGCCGACCTCGCCTTCGGCGGGGAAGCGGTGGGGCGGGTCGACGGCTACGTCGTGTTCGTGCGCGGCGGCGTGCCGGGCGACCGGCTGCGCGTGCGCGTGGTCGAGGCGCGCTCGCGCTTCGGCCGCGCCGTGCTCGAGGCGGTCCTCACGCCCTCGCCCGACCGCGTCGAGGCGCCGTGCCCCTACTTCGGCGCCTGCGGCGGCTGCCGGCTCCAGCACGTGGCCTACCCCGCGCAGCTCGCGTTCAAGGCCAAGCAGGTGCGCGACTGCCTCGAGCGCCTCGGCGGGCTCGGCCCCTTCGAGCTCCGGCCGATCCTCGCCGCGCCCGCGCCGTACGGCTACCGCAACAAGATGGAGTTCACGATCGCGCCCGGCGCCGTCGTCGGCCTGCACCAGGCCGACCGCTACGACGTCGTCCTCGACATCGAGCGGTGCCTGCTGCAGTCGGAGACGATGAACGCGCTGCTCGACGAGCTGCGCCGCGAGGTGCGCGCGCCGGGCCTCACGGTGTACGACCCGGCCACCGAGGCGGGCCTGCTCCGCTTCGTCGCGCTGCGCGCGGCCCGCGGCACCGGCGAGGCGATGGTCAACGTCGTCGCCTCGGCGCCCGCCGTCGAGGCGCTCGCGCCGGTCGCCGCGCGGCTGCGCGCCCGCGTGCCCGCGACGGCGAGCGTCGTCCTCACCGTGAACGCGAAGAAGGCGGCCGTCGCGGTCGGCTCCGAGGAGCACCTGCTCGGCGGGCGCGACCACATCCGCGAGACGCTCGGCGGGCTCACCTTCCAGGTCTCGGCGGGCTCGTTCTTCCAGACCAACCCCGCGCAGGCCGAGCGGCTCTTCGCGCTCGTCGAGGAGGCGTGCGCGCTCGACGGCTCGGAGACGGTCCTGGACCTCTTCTCCGGCACGGGCGCGATCAGCCTGCTGCTGGCCCGCCGCTGCCGCCGGGTCTACGGCATCGAGGTCGCCGCGCCGGCGGTCGCCGACGCGGTGCGGAACGCGCGCGCGAACGGCGTGGAGAACTGCACGTTCCTGGCGGGCGAGGTCCGCCACGTCCTGCCGGCGCTCGTGCGCGAGGGCGTCCGCGCCGACGTCGTCGTCGCCGACCCGCCGCGCGCCGGGTTCCACCCCAAGGCGCTCGGCGCGCTCGCCCAGCTCGCGCCGCCGCGGCTGGTCTACGTCTCGTGCAACCCGGCCACGCTCGCGCGCGACCTCGGCGACCTCGTCGCCCGCGGCTACCGCGTCGAGTGGGTGCAGCCCGTGGACATGTTCCCGCAGACGCCGCACATCGAGGCGGTCGCGCGCCTGACGCGGGGGGCATGAGCGCCTACCTCCTCCGCCGCCTGGCCCAGTCGCTCCTGGTGCTGCTCGGCGTCTCCTTCGTGGTGTTCTTCATCCTCCACCTCACCGGCGACCCGGCGCTCGTGCTGCTGTCGCCCGACGCGACGGCCCAGGACATCCAGGAGTTCCGCGAGACGATGGGCTTCAACGACCCGTTCCTCGTCCAGTACGGGCGCTTCCTCGGCGGGGCGCTCCGGGGCGACTTCGGGCGGTCCGTGCGCCACGACGAGCCCGCGTTCGCCCTCGTCGCCGAGCGCCTCCCGGCGACGCTCGAGCTGGCCGGCGCCGCGCTGCTCATCGCCCTCGCGCTCGCGATCCCCGCGGGCATCGTGTCGGCCGTCCGGCGCAACAGCGCCGTCGACTACGTCTCCACGGTCCTCGCGCTGCTCGGGCAGTCGATGCCGACCTTCTGGCTCGGGATCATGCTGATCCTGGTCTTCTCCGTGTGGCTCCACCTGCTGCCGTCCTCGGGCCGCGGCACGCTCGAGCACCTGATCCTGCCGGCGGTCACGCTCGGGCTCTTCACGACCGCGCGCATCACGCGGCTGACGCGCTCGGGCATGCTCGAGGTGCTGAACCAGGACTACATCCGCACCGCGCGGGCCAAGGGGGTCGCCGGCCCGCCGGTGGTCTGGAAGCACGCGCTCAAGAACGCCGCGATCCCGATCGTGACGATCGTCGGCATCGAGCTCGGCACGCTGCTCGGCGGCTCGGTGATCACCGAGACGATCTTCGCCTGGCCGGGCGTCGGCCGCCTGTCGGTGCAGGCGATCTACAACCGCGACTACCCGGTGGTCCAGGCGGCGGTGTTCCTGCTCTCCACGACGTTCGTGCTCGTCAACCTGGTCGTGGACATGCTCTACACCTACCTCGATCCGCGGATCCGGTTCCGGTGACGCCGCCGGCCCCCTCCGCCGGGGCGCGCGCGCTCGCGCTCGAGGCCCACGCCTCGCCCGTGCGGCGCGAGTGGCTGGCCTTCCTGCGCCGGCTCGCGCGCCGCCGCACGGCGCTGTTCGGGCTCTGCGTGGTCGCCGTGGTCTTCGTCCTCGCGGTCGGCGCGCCGTGGGTGACCGCGTGGGACCCGACCGAGCAGGACATCGGCAGCCGGCTCCGGGCCCCGGGCGCGGCGGACGAGGCGGGGCGCGTGCACCTGCTCGGCACCGACCACCTCGGGCGGGACCTGCTCGCGCGGATCATCTTCGGGGCCCGGCCCGCCCTCATGGTGGGCTTCGCCGCCGTGGCGATCTCCGGGCTCCTCGGGCTCGTCCTCGGGCTGGTCTCGGGCTACTTCGGGGGGCGGGTGGACGACGTGTTCATGCGGCTCGCCGACATCCAGCTCGCGTTCCCGTTCATCCTGCTCGCGATCGCGGTCATCGGCGTGCTCGGCCCGAGCCTGCCCGTCATCATCGTCGTGATCGGCGTCTCGAGCTGGGTCGTCTACGCGCGCGTCGTGCGGAGCGAGGTGCTCTCGATCCGCGAGCGCGAGTTCGTGCAGGCCGCGCACGCCCTCGGGCTCCGCGACGGGCGGATCCTGGTCCGCCACGTCTTGCCGAACGCGCTCACGCCGTGGCTGGTGGTCGCGACGCTCGACATGGCGCGCGTGATCGTGATCGAGTCCGCGCTGTCCTTCCTCGGCCTCGGCGTGCAGCCGCCGACGCCGACGTGGGGCGGGATGCTCGCGGACGGGCGGGTCTACATCTCGACCGCGTGGTGGCTCGCGACGTTCCCCGGGCTCGCGATCCTCGTCACCGTGCTCGGCATCAACCTCTTCGGCGACGGGCTCCGCGACACGCTCGACCCGCGGCTCAAGGTCTGACTCGAGCGGCGGCGCTACGGGGTCGCGAGCTTCTCGACCAGCGCGGCGAACGACGTCTTCTTGATGATGCGGGCGAACTGCGCGCGGTAGTTGGCGACCATGCTGGTGCCGTCGACCACCACGTCGTAGACGAGCCACCGCCCGGCCCGCTGGACCATGCGGTACTCGAGGGCCATGCCACGGCCCGCGGCCATCGCGACCGCCGTCCGCACCGTGGCCCGCTCCCCCTCGACGGTCTCGTCCACGTACTCGACCGTCGTGGCGCCGTACTCGGCGAAGGCGAGGAGCCGGGCGTCCACGAGCCGCCGGAGCAGCGTGGTGAACTCCGCGCGCTCGGCGTCCGTCAGCAGCTGCCAGTGGGGCCCGAGGGAGAGGTACGCCAGCTCGGGCCAGTCGAACAGCTCGGCCGTGGCGGCGCGCAGCGCGGCCCGCTGCTCGCGCGCGCGGAGCGCGCCGAACACGCGGTCGATGTGGGCGCGGAGCTCGTGGGTCGGCGTGTCGGCCGCGGCCGGCAGCGGGGCGGCCGGCAGGAGCAGGAGCGCGGCCAGCCCGACGGCGAGCAGACGGTGCCTCATGTCGAATCCTCCGGGTGCCGCGGGGTGTCGTTGGCGCTGCGATCGGATGCCGGGACGCTGGAGCGGGAGACCGCGAGCGACGCCCCCTACGTTACACCCTGCGTCAAGGCGAGGAGCGGGCGCGCGCCCGGACCAGGCGCCGCGCGAGCAGGGCGAGCGCCGCGGCGGGCGCCGTCAGCCAGAGCACACCGGAGGCCACGCCGGCCCACGCGTTGACCGCGAGGACCGCGCCCCCGCCGAGCGCCGCGACCCAGAGGCAGAGCGTGGCGGCGCCGTCGAGGGCCGCGCGCCAGCCGAGCCGCACGACGCCGAGCGCCGCGACGGCGCCGGCGGCGTCGAGCACGACGTCGAGCGCGCTGCCGGTCCGCGCGAGCAGGGCGGACTGGTGCCACTCGTCCACGAACGCCCACGCGAGGCTCGCCCCGAGCGCGAGCCACGCGCTCGCGCGCGGCGCGAGGCCGCGGCCGCGGCGGAAGGCGCGGAACCAGAGCAGGGCGAGGGTCGCGTACTCGGCCACGTGGCCCGCCTTCCGCAGCAGGCCGTGGAGCGCGGCGAGCTGCTCGGGCGGGGCGCCGGGCAGGAGCCAGCGCAGGAGCGGGAGCAGGACGCGGCTCGTCTGCTCGGCGCTCGCCGCGTCCGACGAGAGGCCCAGTACCACGGCCATCCACACGAGGGGCGGCAGCCAGTGGAGCGCGCGCATCGTCTGCTATCATACCGGCCCACGGCGCGCGCGGCTGGTCGGCTTCGACCCGGAGGCGCACGCGACGGTCCTGAAGTAGTCGGCGAGGGGGGTCGGCGGGCCGTGATAGAGTTGGCCCGATGCTCGGCCGGATCCTCGACGATCTGCTGACCTCGCCGACGACGGGACCGTGCATCACGGCGACCCGCCACTTCGCGCCGCGCCCGCCGGTCCTGGCGCCGTTCCCGCCCTCGCTCGACCCGCGGATCGCCGAGGCGCTGCGCGCCCGCGGCATCCACGACCTCTACGCGCACCAGGCGCGGGCGTGGGAGCTGATCGAGAAGGGCCACCACGTCGTGGTCGTCACGCCGACGGCGTCGGGCAAGACGCTCTGCTACAACCTGCCGGCGCTCCAGTGCCTCGTGCACCAGCCCGACGCGCGGATCCTCTACCTGTTCCCCACCAAGGCGCTCGCGCAGGACCAGCTCGCCGAGCTCGAGGAGCTGGCCCGGACGCTGCCCGAGATGCGGATGTTCACCTACGACGGCGACACGCCGCAGGACGCCCGGCGCGCGGTGCGCGCGCGCGCGAACCTGGTGCTGACGAACCCCGACATGCTCCACTCGGGGATCCTGCCGCACCACACGAAATGGGCGAGCCTGTTCCAGAACCTCCGCTACGTCGTCATCGACGAGCTGCACGCCTACCGCGGGGTCTTCGGCAGTCACCTGGCCAACGTGCTGCGGCGCCTCCGGCGCGTCTGCCGGCACTACGGCTCGGCGCCGCAGTTCGTCATGGCGTCGGCGACGATCGCGAACCCCGGGGAGCTCGCGCGGCGGCTCACCGGCGAGAGCGTCGAGGAGCTGGCCGAGAGCGGCGCGCCCACGGGCGACAAGCTCTTCGTCTGCTACAACCCGCCGGTGGTCAACCCGGAGCTGGGCATCCGCGCGCCCTACCTCGGCGAGGCCGCGAGGCTCGCGGTCCGGTTCCTCCGGGAGAAGATCGCGACGATCGTCTTCGCGCAGAGCCGGCTCGCGACCGAGGTGCTGCTCACCGCGATCAAGGGCGGCGTCGCCGACAGGACCGGCGACAGCGGGATCGTGCGCGGCTACCGCGGCGGCTACCTGCCGACGCGCCGGCGCGCGGTGGAGAAGGGGCTCCGGGAGGGCGAGGTGCTCGGCGTCGTCTCCACGAACGCGCTCGAGCTGGGCGTGGACATCGGCCACCTCGACGTCGCGGTGCTCGCCGGGTACCCGGGCGCGATCGCCTCGCTCTGGCAGCAGGCCGGGCGGGCGGGCCGCCGCTCGGGGTCCTCGGCCGCGGTCTTCGTGGCGAGCAGCGCGCCGCTCGACCAGTTCATGGTGACGCACCCCGAGTACCTGTTCGGCACGCCGCCCGAGCACGCGCGCGTGAACCCCGACAACCCCTTCATCCTGGCCAACCACCTCAAGTGCGCGGCGTTCGAGCTGCCCGTCGCGGACGCCGAGCGCTTCGGCGACACGGACGTGCGGGGCCTCCTCGCCGCGCTCGAGGACGAGGGGGTGCTCCACCACGCGGGCGACCGCTGGCACTGGGCGGCCGAGACGTACCCGGCGGACCACATCTCGCTCCGCACGGTCACGAGCGACAACTTCCTCGTGATCGACACGACCGCGCGCGACGCCGCGCAGGTGAAGCGGCGCCAGGTCATCGCCGAGGTGGACTGGGGGAGCGCGTTCGCGACGATCCACCCGAAGGCGATCTACCTCGTCGAGAGCGAGCCGTACGAGGTGCAGGAGCTGCGCTGGCGGGAGGACGAGGAGAAGGTCGCCTACGTCAAGCGCGTGCAGGTGGACTACTTCACCGACGCGATCAGCGCGAAGGGCGTCTGGATCCTCCAGCGCCTGGCCGACCAGGACCACCCCGCGTACCTCGCCGAGCAGGGCGAGGTGCTCGTGGCCGAGAAGGTGGTCGGCTTCAAGAAGATCAAGCTGGGCACGCTCGAGAACGTCGGCTCGGGCGAGGTCGAGCTGCCGCAGCAGGAGAAGCAGACGACCGCCGCGTGGCTCACGGTGGCGCCCGAGGCGCTCGCCCGCGTCTCGCCCTCGCGCGAGGAGCTGATCGACGGGCTGCGCGCCGTCACGTACCTGCTCCACCACCTGGCGCCGATCTTCCTCCTGTGCGACGTTCGCGACCTCGGCTCCTGGCTCGGCGACACGACGCCGGCGACGGGCGGCGCGGTGGCGACGCGCGAGTCGGCCAAGCGCCGGCTCATGGACGCCGAGCGGTTCAACCCGACGGTGTACCTCTACGATGCCCACGCGGGCGGCATCGGGCTCGCCGAGCGCGTGTTCGAGATCCTGCCGGCGCTGCTGCGGCGCGGCCTCGAGACGCTCGAGGCGTGCGCCTGCCGGGCTGGCTGCCCCTCGTGCGTGGGCCCGGTCAACGAGGTCGGCCGCCGCGCCAGGGCGACCGCGCAGGCGCTGCTGCGCCTCCTCACGGCCTGAGCGGGCCGTGCAGTCGCTCGACGACCTGCGCCGCGTGATCCGTCGCATCGAGACGCGGCGGCCGCCGGGCGCGGCCGCCCGGCCCGTCGAGGCGATCCTCGGCGGCGAGATCCAGGACACCGGCGCCGGCCCGCTCCTCGTCGTCCGCCGCGAGTACCCGCTCGCGCACGCCCACGGCCGCGCGCCGCTCGCGCCCGCGTTCGCGGCGCCGCTTCCGCTGCTCGCCGCGCTCGCCCGGGCGGAGGCCCCCGCGACGGACGGGCGCGGTCTCCTCTTCCTCGACACCGAGACGACCGGCCTCGCCGGCGGCACGGGCACGTACGCGTTCCTCGTGGGCGCGGGCTGGCGCGAGGCCGACCGCTTCGTCGTCGCGCAGTACTTCCTGCGCGACCTCGACGAGGAGCCGGCGCTGCTCGCGGCGCTGGCGCCCGTGCTCGAGCGGGCGGGCGGTCTCGTCACGTTCAACGGCACGGGCTTCGACCTGCCGCTGCTCGAGACGCGCTTCGTCCTCGCGCGGCGCCGCTGGCCGGGGCTCCTGCCCCACCTCGACCTGCTCCGGCCCGCGCGCCGGGTCTTCGCGCCGAGCCTCGCCGACTGCCGGCTCGCGACGCTCGAGCGCGAGGTGATCGGCCTCGAGCGCGACGACGACGTGCCCGGGGCGCTGATCCCGTCGCTCTACTTCGACTTCCTCCGCACGCGCCGCGCCGCGCCGCTCGCGCGCGTCTTCGAGCACAACCGCCAGGACGTGCTCTCGCTGGTCGCGCTGCTCGGCTGGTTCGGGCGCGCGCTCGAGCATCACGAGGAGCTCGGCGCCGCGGAGCTGGCCGGGCTCGGCCGGCTCTGGGAGCCGGTGGACCTCGCGCGGGGCCTCGGCTGCTATCGGGGGGCGCTCGCCGCGGGGCTCGCGGGCGACGCCGCGCACGGCGTGCGGCTGCGCCTCGCGGCCTGGGAGAAGCGGCGGCGCGCGTGGGACGAGGCGCACGCGCTCTGGACCGACGCCGCGCGCCACGACGAGCGGCGCGCCGGCTTCGACCCGCGCCCGTGGGAGGAGCTGGCGAAGCTCTACGAGCACCGCCGTCGCGACCTCGGCGCCGCGCGCGCGCTCGTCGCGCGCGCGCTCGACCTGGCCGGCGCCGCCGGCGCGTCCGCGCGCGTCGTGGACGCCCTCGCCCACCGCCTCGCGCGCCTCGAGCGCCGGCTCGCGCCGCGCGCCTGAGCCGGCCCAGACGGGCTCGGGCACGCGGGCGACGCCGTGGACGACCTGGAGCAAGCCCACCGCGTCACGGTGATCATCTGGAGCGCGATGGCCACGAGCCTGTTCGTCTACGCGCTCGTGGCGGAACTGCTCGCCGCGCAGAACGCGCCGTTCCGGGGGCTCGTGCCGGCGGCGCCCGTGGACCGGCTCCGCTGGGTCTTCGTCGCCCTGGCCGCCGCCGAGTTTGCGGTCCTCGGCGTCGTGGCCCGGGCCCTCCTCGAGGGGCGCCCGGCGGCTGCAGGGCGCGGCCGTGGTCCGGTTCGCGATGTGCGAGGCTGCTCGGGGGGGAGCCGGCGCGACCTCTACGCGTTCGTCGTGGTCGCCCCGGTCGCGCTCGCCGAGCGGCCCCGAGCTCATCCCCGCCAGGCGACGCCTCACCGCGACGGCGTGGCCGGCCGGACAGGAGTTCATGTCCAACGACCCCGTCTGCCACCGCAGGTCCCGCCCGCCGAAGATTTAGGTTGACCAGCCCAAAGAACTTAGGCTAGCTTAACCTCCAGGCGGTCAAGCGATCGCGCGCGCCCGGCGGGCGCGGGCTGGAGGTTCCCCATGCACCAGGTTCGATCCGTTGGCCGCGGCGCTGCGGCCGCTCTCGTGTTGCTCGGAGGTCTCGCGGCCGTCGGCGGGCTCACGGCCGCCCCGGCCCAGACCGGCCAGGTCGTCGTCTACTCTGCCCGCCACTACGGCCAGGAGCCGGCCTTCGAGGCGTTCACCCGGAGGACCGGCGTCCAGATCAAGATGCTCAACGGCGGCACGGGCGAGCTCCTCGAGCGGCTCAAGGCGGAGGGAGACAAGACGCCGGCCGACGTGCTGCTCACGGTGGACGCCGGCAACCTCTGGAACGCCGCGCGCGCGGGCCTGCTGCAGAAGATGGACTCGCCGGAGCTCCAGGCCAGCATTCCCGCGCACCTGCGCGACCCGGAGATGCGCTGGGTCGGCCTGACGGTCCGCGCCCGGACCATCATGTACGACACGCGGAAGGTGAAGCCGGCCGAGCTGTCGACCTACGAGGCGCTCGGGGACCCGAAGTGGAAGGGGCGACTCTGCCTCCGCACGTCGGGCTACGTCTACAACCAGTCCCTGATCGCCACGATGATCAGGCGCCACGGCGAGGCGCGCACCGCGGAGATCGTGCGCGGCTGGGTCGCGAACCAGCCCGTCATCCTCAGCAGCGACACGAAGATCCTGGAGGCGATCGCCGCCGGGCGGTGCGACGTGGGCCTGACGAACCACTACTACCTCGCACGCCTGCTCGCCAAGGATCCGGCGTTCCCGGTGGCGCCCTTCTGGGCCGACCAGGCGACGACCGGCACGCACGTCAACGTCTCCGGCGCGGGCGTCACCGCACACGCCAGGAACCGCGCGCAGGCGATCAAGCTCCTCGAGTTCCTCTCGAGCCCCGAGGCCCAGCAGATGTTCGCGGACGTGTCGTTCGAGTACCCGGCGAATCCGCAGGCAGGCGTGACCCCGCTCGTCGCGCGCTGGGGCCGGTTCAAGCAGGACGACCTCAACATCGCCGCGGCCGGGGAGTTCCAGGCCGCGGCGACGCGCCTCGCCGACCGGGTCGGCTACAAGTAGTCCCGGGCCGTGGCGGCGCGCGCGACGCTGCCCGGAGCGGCGGCGGGCTGGTGGACGCCCGCCGCCCTCGTCATCTCGTGCCTGCTCGCCGTGCCCGTGGTCGTCGTCGCCCTGTCGCTCGCCACGCCGCACCCCGAGGTCTGGGGGCATCTCTGGCGGACGCAGCTCCCGGAGCTCCTGCTCAACACGCTCGCGCTGCTCGTGGGCGTCGGTGCCGGCGCGCTCGGGCTGGGCACGGCGCTCGCGTGGCTGGTCGTCCACCACCGGTTCCCGGGCCGCGCCCTGTTCGAGTGGGCCCTCATCCTGCCGCTCGCCGTGCCGGGCTACGTGCTCGCGTTCGTGTTCCTGGGCATGTTCGACTACGCCGGCCCGGTGCAGACGGCGCTGCGCGCCTGGTTCGGCCCCTCGTTCCGGCTCCCCGACCCCGGCGCGTGGGCCTCGGTCGTCTGCGTCATGACGCTCGCGTTCTACCCGTACGTCTACCTGCTGGCGCGCGCGGCGTTCCTCGAGCAGGGCGCGGCGACGCTCGAGACGGCGCGCGCGCTCGGCCACCCGCCCCGGGCGGCCTTCCGCAAGGTCACGCTGCCCCTGGCGCGGCCCTCGATCGTCGCCGGCACCGCGCTGGCGATGATGGAGGCGCTCGCCGACTTCGGCACCGTGGCGACCTTCGGCTACCGCTCGCTCACCGAGGCCGTCTACCGCGTCTGGTACGGCATGTTCGACCGGGCCGCCGCGACGCAGATCGCGGCGCTGCTCCTCCTCTTCGCGCTCGCCCTGCTCGCGCTGGAGCGGGCGCTGCGAGGCCGCGCCCGCTTCACGCAGAGCCGGCGCCGCGGGCCCGGCATCGTGCCGGCGCGGCTCCGCGGCGGGCCGGCGCTCGCGGCGAGCGCGGGGTGCGGGCTCGTGCTGGCGCTCGCGTTCCTGCTGCCGGTCGGCCAGCTCGTCGTCTGGGCGGCGAGGGCGGGCGGCGCCCAGCGCGTGGGCGGAGCGCTCGCGCCCCACCTCGGCATCACGGTGCTGCTGGCGGGCGTCACGGCCCTCGCCACCTGCGTGCTCGCCGTCACGCTCGCCTACGCGCGCCGCCTGCGGCCGTCCCGGCCGGTGCGGCTCGCCACGCGGGTGGCGATGATGGGCTACGCCGTTCCCGGCGCGGTGATCGCGGTCGGCGTCCTGCTGCCGCTCGCCTGGCTGGACCAGGTGCTCGACGCGGCCGCGCGCCAGGTGCTGGACCGCCCGCTGGCGCTCGTGCTCACGGGCTCGCTCGCGGGCCTGCTCGTCGCCTACGTCGTCCGCTTCCTCGCGGTGGGCTTCCAGACGCTCGACGCGAGCCTCGCCGGGGTGCCGCCGCGCCTCGACGAGGCCGCGCGCGCGCTCGGCGCCGGCGCCGGCGGCGTCCTGCGGCGGGTGCACCTGCCGCTGCTGCGCCGGAGCCTCCTCACCGCGCTCGCGCTCGTCTTCGTGGAGACGATCAAGGAGCTGCCCGCGACGCTGCTGCTCCGGCCGCTCGGCGTCACGACGCTCGCGGTGGACGTGTGGACGCGCACGTCGGAGGCGCTGTGGGCGGAGGCGGCGCTGCCGGGGCTCGCGATCGTGGCCGCGGGGCTGGCGCCCGTGATCCTCACGATGCGCGCGAGCGGACGCGCTACGCGATCGGGAACGTGACGACGTGCAGGAGCTCGGCGGTCGCGCGCACGCGCGTGCCGGGCGGGAGGATCGCCGTCGAGGGCTGCGAGGAGTGCACGCGCCGGCCGGAGGGCAGGCGCAGGCAGTAGACGTTCACCGGGCCCCGGAAGTCGCGCCGGACCACCACCGTGTCGCCCTCCGGGTCCGGCGTGAACCCGACGTCGTCGGGGCGGATCATCAGGTGCACGCGCGCCCCCGGCGGGAGCCCGTCCGGATCCGGGAAGGTGCCCATCTCCGTGACGATCCCGGCCCCGGTGACGGTGCCCCCGAGGAAGTCCGCGTCGCCGACGAACGCGGCGACGAACGGCGTCGCGGGCCGGTGATAGACGACCTCGGGGGCGTCGAGCTGCTCGAGGCGGCCGGCGTGGAGCACGCCCACGCGGTCGGCGAGCGTGAAGGCCTCCTCGTGGTCGTGGGTGACGAACACCGCCGTCGTCCCCGTGGCGCGCAGCAGCTCGCGCACCTGCTCGCGGAGCTCGGCGCGGAGCTCGGCGTCCACGTTGCTGAAGGGCTCGTCGAGCAGGATCGCCGCCGGGGACGGCGCGAGCGCGCGGGCGAGCGCCACGCGCTGCTGCTGGCCGCCGGACAGCTCGTGCGGGTACCGGTCCGCGAAGGCCGCGAGGCCCACGAGGTCGAGCACCTCGCGCGTCCGGGCCCGGCGGGTGCCGGCGGGACGCTCGGCGAGCCCGAAGGCGACGTTGCCCGCCACGCGGAGGTGGGGGAAGAGCGCGTAGTCCTGGAAGACAATGCCGACGCCGCGCGCCTCGGGCGGGACGAACTCGCGGCCGCCGGCCCGCGCCACGATCCGCCCGCCGATCAGGATCTCGCCCTCGTCCGGCGCCTCGAAGCCGGCGATGAGCCGGAGCGTCGTCGTCTTGCCGCAGCCCGAAGGGCCGACGAGCCCGAGGATCTCGCCGCGCGCGGCCGCGAGCGCGAGCCGCTCGACCGCCGGGGCGGCGGCACCGGGGAAGCGCTTGGTGACGGCGTCGAGGACGAGCAGGGCCATGCCGTCACGGCACGGGGGTCAGCGGGGGCTTGCCCTCGAGCACCGCGAGGCAGTTCTTCACGGCGAGCGTGGCCATGGCGAGCCGCGTCTCGCCCGACGCGCTCGCGATGTGCGGCGCCATCACGACGTTCGTCAGGGGCAGCAGGTCGGGATGGATCGTCGGCTCCTCCTCGAACACGTCGAGCCCCGCGGCCGCGATCCAGCCCTCGCGCAGCGCCCGCGCCAGCGCCGCCTCGTCCACCACCGGGCCGCGCGAGGCGTTCACCAGGATCGCCGACGGCTTCATCGTCCGGAGCGTGCGCGCGTCGATCAGGTGCCGGGTCTCGGCCGTGAGGTTGGTGTGGAGCGTCACGAAGTCGGACTCGCGCAGGAGCGTCGCGAGGTCGGTCGGCGCGGCGCGCAGCTCGCGCTCGGCCGCCGCGTCGGCCCGCACCGCGTCGTGGTAGAGCACGCGCATGTCGAAGCCGAGCGCGCGGCGCGCGACGGCGCGCCCGATCCGCCCGAACCCGACGATGCCGAGCGTCTTGCCGTGGACGTCGGCGCCCCAGAGCAGGTCCCACTGCCAGCGCGTCCAGCGGCCCGAGCGCGCGAACCGGTCGGCCTCGACCACGCGCCGCGCCGCGGCCATCAGGAGCGTCCAGGCGAAGTCCGCCGTGGTCTCCGTGAGCACGTCGGGGGTGTTCGTCACGACCACGCCGCGCCGGCGGGCGGCGGCGACGTCGATGTTGTTGTAGCCGACGGCGACGTTGGCCACGACCCTGAGCGAGGGCGCCTGCGCCAGCACCTCGTCGTCGACCGTCGTGATGATCTGGCAGACGAGCCCGTCCTTGCCGCGTAGCCGCGTCATCAGCTCGCTCTTCGGCAGGGGCGTGTCCGTCTCGTTGTAGTCCACGCTGACGTCCTTCGGGATCAGGTCACGGGCCGCCTGTGGCAACACATTGGAAATAAAGACGCTTTTCGGCATCTATCGCTCCTCGTTGTTTTGCCCTTGAATCGCCGTCGGGGCTCGGCTATATTAGCACTCGCTTTTCATGAGTGCTAACAGCATTGGAGCGCCAGCAGTGGCCCGGCCGACCTCCAAAGAAGCCCCGGGCGAGAGCAACAAACCACGAAGGAGGCAGAGAAGCCATGAAGATTCGTCCGCTGCACGATCGCATCCTGGTCGAACGACTCGAGGAGAAGGAAGTGAAGAAGGGCGGGATCATCATCCCCGACACCGCCAAGGAGAAGCCCCAGGAGGCCAAGGTGATCGCCGTCGGCAACGGCAAGGTCACCGACGAGGGCAAGAAGATCCCGCTCGACGTCAAGGCCGGGGACAAGATCCTGTTCGGGAAGTACTCGGGCTCCGAGGTGAAGCTGGACGACAAGGAGTACCTCATCCTGCGCGAGGAAGACGTCCTCGCCATTCTCGAGTAAGGGAGGAACGCGATCCATGCCGAAACAGCTGAAGTTCGAAGAGGAAGCCAGGGCGAGCCTGCTCAAGGGCGTCAACATCATGGCCGCAGCCGTGAAGGCGACGCTCGGGCCCAAGGGCCGCAACGTCGTCATCGACAAGAAGTTCGGTTCTCCCACGATCACCAAGGACGGCGTCACCGTCGCCAAGGAGATCGAGCTGAAGGATCCCTACGAGGACATGGGCGCCCAGATGCTGAAGGAGGTCGCCTCCAAGACCTCCGACATCGCGGGTGACGGGACGACCACCGCCACGGTGCTCGCCCAGGCCATCTTCCGCGAGGGCCTGCGCAACGTGACGGCCGGCGCCAATCCGATGGCGCTCAAGCGCGGCATCGAGGCGGCCGTGGACGCGGTGAGCGAGGAGCTGAAGAAGCTCTCGAAGTCCACCAAGGACAAGAAGGAGATCGCCCAGGTCGCGACGATCGCGTCGAACAACGACAAGACGATCGGCAACCTGATCGCCGAGGCGATGGAGAAGGTCGGCAAGGACGGCGTCATCACGGTCGAGGAGTCGAAGTCGGCCGACACGGTCCTGGACGTGGTCGAGGGCATGCAGTTCGACCGCGGCTACCTGTCGCCCTACTTCGTGACCGACGCCGAGCGCATGGAGGTCGTGATCGAGGACGCGATCGTGCTGATCCACGAGAAGAAGATCAGCGTGATGAAGGACATGCTGCCGCTGCTCGAGCAGGTGGCGCGGGCGGGCAAGCCCTTCCTGATCATCGCCGAGGACATCGAGGGCGAGGCGCTCGCGACGCTCGTGGTCAACAAGCTGCGCGGCACGCTGCACACGGTGGCCGTCAAGGCGCCGGGCTTCGGCGACCGCCGCAAGGCCATGCTCGAGGACATCGCGATCCTGACCGGCGGCAAGGCGATCACCGAGGACCTCGGGATCAAGCTGGAGAACATCAAGCTCGAGGACCTCGGGAAGGCCAAGAAGGTGGTCGTGGACAAGGACAACACCACGATCGTCGAGGGCGCGGGCAAGTCGAGCGCGATCGAGGGCCGCATCAAGCAGATCCGGGCCCAGATCGAGGAGACGACCAGCGACTACGACAAGGAGAAGCTGCAGGAGCGGCTGGCGAAGCTGGCCGGCGGCGTGGCGGTCATCAAGGTGGGCGCCGCGACCGAGACCGCGATGAAGGAGAAGAAGGCCCGCGTCGAGGACGCGCTCAACGCGACCCGCGCGGCGGTCGAGGAAGGCATCGTGCCGGGCGGCGGCGTCGCGCTGCTGCGCGCGGCCAAGGCCGTCGACAAGCTGAAGCTCGAGGGCGACGAGAAGGTGGGCGCCATGATCGTCCGGCGGGCGCTCGAGGAGCCCATCCGCCAGATCGTCGAGAACGCGGGCGTCGAGGGCAGCGTGATCGTCGAGAAGGTGAAGGGCGAGACCGTGGCCACCCGCGGCTACGACGCCGACAGCATGGAGTTCGTGGACATGCTGCAGGCGGGCATCATCGACCCGGCCAAGGTCGAGCGCGTGGCGCTGCAGAACGCGGCGTCGATCGCCTCGCTCCTGCTGACGACCGAGGCGCTGATCACGGACATCCCGGAGGAGAAGTCGGCGGCCGCGCCGGCCATGCCGCACGGAGACATGTACTAAGACACGCGTGGTTGCCGGGGGAGTCTGAGGGGGGGGCCCGCCCCCCCCTCGGCTCCAGCCAGTTCCAGGCCGCGCGATGCGCGGCCAGCGGCCCGGGTTGCCGGGGGAGCCTGCGGGGGATCGCCCCCCTCGGCTCGAACGCGCGCCCGGGCCGTATCTGTTTTGTGGCGTTGACGTTGCGTGGGTCTCCGATGTTTGATACGGTTAAGCGCTTCGACCGGTACGTCTGCGACATCGGTGAGCGAAGCTCGGGGGAGGTGAGTCAGCTGCGGCCATACGAAATCCTGGTGATCGTCGATCCCCGCCCGACCGACGAGGAAGTCACGGCGCTGCTCGAGCAGCTCGGCGAGCAGGTCAAGTCGCTCGGCGCCGAGGTCGGCAAGGTGGACAACTGGGGGAAGCGCCGGCTCGCGTACGACATCCGGAAGCAGCGCGAGGGTACGTACGCGGTCTTCGAGGTCTCTGCCGAGCCATCCACGGTGAAGGAGTTCGAGCGGCAGCTCCGGCTCAACGAGAACGTCCTGCGCTTCCTCAGCACGCGGGTTCCGATCCGGAAGAAGGCTCGGCCGGCGAAAACTCCAGAAGTGCTTGAGGAGGTCGTTTGATGGCGAGCCTGAACAAGGTCCTCCTGATCGGCAACCTGACCAAGCCCCCGGAGCTCCGCTACACGCCGAGCGGCACCGCCGTGGCCGACCTGCGCATGGCGGTCAACCGCAACTACACGACCCAGAGCGGCGAGAAGCGCGAGGAGGCCTGCTTCCTGACGGTCGTGGTCTGGGGCAAGCAGGCCGAGAGCTGCGGCGAGTACCTCGACAAGGGCAGCCAGATCTTCGTCGAGGGCCGCCTGCACACCCGGGACTGGGAGGGCAAGGACGGCCAGAAGCGCACGGTGACGGAGGTCGTCGCCGAGCGCGTCCAGTTCATGAGCCGGACCAAGGGCGCCGCCGGCGCGCCGGCGGCCGTGCCCGCGGCCCAGCCGTACGGCGAGGAAGCGCCCACCGGCGGCGCCGCCGGCGACGACGACGTCCCGTTCTAGGGAGGAGAAAGCCATTCCGCCGACATCCCAGAAGCCGATGAAGCGCCGCCGGTTCGGCCGGCGGAAGGTGTGCAAGTTCTGCGCTGACAAGGTGGACCTCGTCGACTACAAGGACGTGCGGCGGCTCCGCAGCTTCGTCAGCGAGCGCGGCAAGATCATCCCGCGCCGGATCTCGGGCAGCTGCGCGCGCCACCAGCGCCAGCTGACGCACGCGATCAAGCGCGCGCGCACGGTCGCCCTGCTGCCCTACATGGCGACGGAGTAGGACGCGGAGCCATGAAAGTCATCCTGCTGGACGACGTCACGAAGGTCGGGCGCCGCGGGGAGGTCCGCGACGTCTCCGACGGGTACGCGCGGAACTTCCTGATCCCGAAGAAGCTCGCGCTCAGCGCCACCGCGGGCAACCTGAAGAATCTCGATCACATCAAGACGCAGCAGGACGCCAAGGCCGGCCGCATCAAGGACGACGCCGAGGCGCTGCGGAGCCGCATCGAGGCGCTCGTGTACGAGGAGCGACGGCAGGCCTCCGAGGAGGGCAAGCTCTTCGGCTCCGTGACCTCCCAGGACGTCGTGGAGTTCCTCGGGCGGAACGGCATCAAGGTCGAGCGGCGGCGCCTCCACCTCGACGAGCCGATCAAGGCACTCGGCGAGACCACGGTCGCGGTGCGGCTGCACCAGGACGTCACGGCGCAACTCCGAGTGAACGTCGTCCGCGACTAGCGGCCCGCCGTTGGACCTGCCGTCCAGGATCCCCCCGCACAACCTGGACGCCGAGCGCGCGGTGCTCGGCGCGGTGCTCCTGGAAGGCCGGGAGACGCTGCCACGGGTCATCGAAGTCCTCCGGTCGTCCGACTTCTACACCGAGGCGCACCGGGCCATCTACGAGACCATGCTGCGCCTCTTCGACCGGGGCGCGCCGGTCGACCTGATCACGCTCAGCGAGGAGCTGCGCCGCAGCGGCCAGCTCGAGTTCGTCGGCGGCCCGGCGGCGCTGGCGCTCCTGGTCGAGCACGCCTCGATCGCCGCGCACCTGCACTCCTACTCGCAGATCGTCCGCGACATGGCGGTGCTGCGCGAGCTCATCCAGACCTCCACGCAGATCATCGCGCAGGCGTTCGAGGCCAAGGAGGACGTGCAGGTGCTCGTGGACGACGCCGAGCGGCGGATCTTCGGCCTGGCCGAGCGCCGCCTCGAGGGGAGCGCGCTCCCGGTCGGCAAGATCCTCAAGAACACCTTCGAGTACATCGAGCGGCTCTACGAGCGGAAGGAGCACGTCACCGGCGTCGCCACGGGGTTCGAGAAGCTCGACCTCGACACCTCGGGGCTGCAGCCCGCGGACTTCGTGATCATCGCCGGCCGCCCGAGCATGGGCAAGGCGCAGCCGCTCGACGCCAGGATCAGGACGCGCACCGGATGGACGCGGATGGGCGAGCTGCGGCTCGGCGACGAGCTCGCGTCCGTGGACGGCCGGCGCTCGCTCGTGAGCGGGGTCTTCCCGCAGGGGCTGCGGCAGGTGTATCGCGTGACGTTCTCCGACGGGCGCTCGACGGAGTGCTGCGGCGAGCACCTGTGGCGGGTCCACTACCGCGGCTGGGACGAGCCCCGGCTGCTCACCACCGACCGCGTGACGGAGCTGTTGCGCAGGAAGCGCTACAGGCATCGGCTGTGGATCGACGTGCCCTCGGGTGAGCACGGTGCCGCGGAGGCGCCGCCGGTCGATCCGTGGCTGCTGGGCGCGCTGCTCGGCGACGGCAAGCTCTCCGGGAGCAGCCTGATGTTCTCGACGTCCGCGGAGGAGATGCTCGAGCGGGTGCGCGAGCGGGCGGGCGCGGGGTTCGCCCTGCGCGCCGCCGGCGGTTACGACTGGCGCATCGTCCAGGCGACCGGAGCGCACCGCAGCGGCGTCCAGGGCCCGTCACCGAACGGCCTGATGGAAGCGCTCCGGGATCTCGGCCTCTGGGGGATCCGGAGCGACGAGAAATTCATCCCGGCGACCTACCTCACCGCCTCGCGCGAGGCGCGTCTCGAGGTGCTGCGCGGCCTCCTGGACACGGACGGCTGGGTCGAGCGCTGGGGGAGCACGCGGTTCTGCTCCACGAGCGAGCGCCTCGCCCGAGACGTCGCCGAGCTGGTGCGCTCGCTCGGCGGGTGGTGCGCCGTTCGGAGCCGGGCGACGACGTACCGCGACGCTCGAGGACAGAAGAGGACGGGGCGCCGGGCCTTCGTGTGCAACATCCACCATGCCGAGCCGAAGTCGGTCGTCTCGCTCTCGGCGAAGCGGGAGCGCGCGCTGCCGGCGCCGCGCCGGCACCGGCGGCCGGTCTTCGTCTCGATCGCGCCGACCCGGGTCGCGGAGACTCAGTGCATCGCCGTGACGCACCCGGCTCGCCTGTACGTGACCGACGACTACGTGGTCACCCACAACACGGCCTTCGCGCTCAACGTCGCGCAGCACGTCGGCGTCACGCTCCGCGGCCGCGTGCTCGTGCTGAGCCTCGAGATGTCCGCGCACCAGATCGTCCAGCGCATGCTCTGCTCGGAAGCCAAGGTGGACTCGCAGGCCGTGCGCACCGGCTACCTCGCGTCGTCCGACTGGACCCGGCTCACGGCGGCGGCCGGCCGGCTCTCGGAGGCGGCCATCTTCATCGACGACAGCCCCGGCCTCACGGTCCTCGAGGCGCGCGCCAAGGCGCGCCGGATGAAGGCCGAGCACGGGCTCGACCTGCTCATCATCGACTACCTGCAGCTCATGCGCGGCCGGGCGGCGATGGAGAGCCGCCAGCAGGAGATCTCGGAGATCTCGCGCTCGCTCAAGGCGCTCGCGAAGGAGCTGAACGTGCCGGTCGTGGCGCTCTCGCAGCTCTCGCGCGCCGTCGAGTCGCGGGCGCAGCGCGACTTCCGCCCGCAGCTCTCGGACCTTCGCGAGAGCGGTGCCCTGGAGCAGGACGCGGACCTGATCCTGTTTCTCTACCGGCAGTCGCAGTACAAGGAAGACCTCGACCCGGAGGAGCGGAACATCGCCGAGGTGATCATCGGCAAGCAGCGCAACGGTCCCGTCGGCACGGTGCGGGTCGTCTTCCTGCCGCAGTACGCACGGTTCGAGAACGTGGCGGACCTGCACCGCCAGCCGCAGCCGTTTTAGCGATCGACGGCGCGCCGCCGTCGTATCATTGGCTCCGTGCGTCTGTATCGCCTGAAACGCCTCTTCGTCGGGACGCCGCTGCCGACGGCCCAGGCCCGGCACGAGCGACTCTCGAAGCGCACCGGCCTCGCGATCTTCGCATCCGACAACCTCTCCTCGGTCGCGTACGCGACCGAGGAGATCATGCGCGTGCTGATCCTCGCGGGCGTCGCGGCGCTGAGCCTCTCGACGCCCATCTCGATCGCCATCGGCGCGGTCATCTGCATCGTCATCTACTCGTACCGGCAAACGATCGTTGCGTACCCGCAGGGGGCGAGCGACTACATCGTCGCGAAGGACAACCTCGGCACGGCCGCCGGGCTCGTGGCGGGGAGCGCGCTCCTGATCGACTACACGCTCACCGTCGCGGTGAGCGTGTCGGCCGGCATCGCCGCCGTGACGTCGGCGGTCCCCGGACTCTTCCCCTACCGGGTCGTGCTCTGCGTGGCGGCGCTCGCCCTGATCGCCTATGGCAACCTGCGGGGCCTGCGCGAGTCGGGGCGGCTCTTCGCGCTGCCGTCGTACCTGTTCATCGCGGGCTTCCTCGTCCTGATCGCCACCGGGTTCGCGCGGTACGCGATCCGGGGCGAGCCCACGGCGCCCCCGACGGAGGTCGAGGCGCCGCTCGGCGCGCTGAGCGTCTTCCTGGTCCTGCGCGCCTTCGCGTCGGGCGCCGTCGCGCTCACCGGGATCGAGGCGGTCGCGGACGGCGTCCAGGCGTTCAAGCCGCCGGAGGTGAAGAACGCGCGCACGGTGCTGGCGGTCCTCGGGCTCATCATGCTCACGCTCTTCATCGGCACGACCGCGCTCGCCGACCTGTTCAACATCGTGCCGCGTGACGAGGAGACCGTCGTCTCGCAGCTCGCGCGGGCGGTCTTCGGCGGCGGCCCGCTCTACTACTACCTGCAGGGCGTCTCGACCCTGATCCTGATCCTGGCCGCCAACACGGCGTTCGCCGACTTCCCGCGGCTCGCCTTCTTCATGTCCCGCGACGGCTACCTGCCCCGGCAGTTCGGCAACCGCGGCGACCGCCTCGTCTTCTCGAACGGGGTCGTGATCCTGGCGGTGATCGCGGCGGGGCTCGTCGTCGTCTTCCACGGGAGCACCCACGCGCTGATCCCGCTCTACGCCGTCGGCGTCTTCACCTCGTTCACGCTGTCGCAGACGAGCATGGTGCGGCGGTGGCTGCGGACCCGGCCGGACGGCTGGTGGTGGCGGGTCGCGGTGAACGGCATCGGCGGGGCGACGACCGCGGTGGTCCTGGTCGTCGTCGCCGCGACGAAGTTCGTGGACGGGGCCTGGATCGTGGTCGTGCTGATCGGGTTCTTCATCCTCACGTTCCTCGCCATCCGGCATCACTACGACGACGTCGCGCGCCAGCTCTCGCTCGAGGGCTACGAGGGCCCGCCGCCCATCAGCCACTCCGTGCTGGTGCTGGTCGGTGACCTCCACCGGGGTGTCGCCGAGGCGCTCCAGTACGCGAAGACGCTCTCGCCCGAGGCCAAGGCCGTCTACGTCGAGCTCGACCCGGAGCGCACGCGCCGGCTCGAGGAGCGCTGGGTCAAGCACGGCCTGGGCGTGCCGCTCATCGTGCTCACCTCACCGTACCGCTCGCTGCTCGGGCCGTTCCTCGGCTACATCGACCACCTGGTGCAGCGCGACGGCAGGCACATCGTCACGATCGTCCTGCCGGAATTCATCCCGGCGCGCTGGTGGCAGCACCTGCTGCACAACCAGACGGCGCTGCTCATCAAGGGCGCGCTCCTGTTCCGCAAGAACGTGATCGTGACCGACGTGCCGTACCACCTGAAAGATTGAGCGCCCGCCGTCCGGCGGCGCTATCATCGGCCCCGTGCGTCTGTACAGGCTGAAGCGGCTGTTCGTCGGCTCTCCGCTCCCGACCGCCCAGCAACGGCACGAGCGACTCGGCAAGGCGACGGCGCTCGCGGTCTTCGCCTCCGACCCGCTCTCTTCGGTCGCGTACGCGACCGAGGAAATCCTGTTCGTCCTGATCCTGGCCGGCTCCGCCGCGCTGAGCTACTCGCTCCCGATCGGCGTCGGGATCGCCGCCCTGATCCTGATCGTCGTCACGTCGTACCGCCAGACGATCCGCGCCTATCCGCAGGGCGGCGGCGCCTACATCGTCGCCAAGGACAATCTCGGCGTCTTCCCGTCGCTGGTCGCGGGTGCGGCGCTGCTGATCGACTACGTGCTGACCGTGGCCGTGTCGGTCGCGGCCGGGGTGGCGGCGGTGACGTCGGCCGTCCCCGAGCTCTTCCCGTACCGCGTGTGGCTCTGCGTCCTCGCGGTGGCCGGGGTCGCGGTCGCCAACCTGCGCGGCGTGCGCGAGTCCGGCAAGATCTTCGCCGCGCCGACCTACGTGTTCGTCGTGAGCATCCTGGCCATGGTGACGTGGGGCGTCGGCGGCGCCCTGTTCGGCCTGCTCCGGGTCACGCCGTACGCGCCGCACGCGCCGGGCCTCGAGGGCATCGGGCTCTTCCTGTTCCTCCGCGCGTTCTCCGCCGGGTGCACGGCGCTCACCGGCGTCGAGGCCGTCTCCGACGGCGTGCCGGCCTTCAAGCCGCCCGAGGCGCCCAACGCCCGGATCGTGATGGCCTGGCTCGGCGCCATCTCGGTCGCGATGTTCCTCGGCATCACCTACCTGGCCTACGACCTCGGCATCGTGCCGGGCGGGAACGAGACGGTCGTCTCGAAGATCGCCCGCCAGCTCTTCGGCACCGGGCCCGTGTACTTCGAGATCCAGGCCGTGACGATGCTGATCCTGCTGCTGGCCGCCAACACGTCCTTCGCGGACTTCCCGCGGCTCTCCTTCTTCCTCGCGCGCGACAGGTTCATCCCGCGCCAGTTCGCGACGCAGGGCGACCGGCTGGTCTTCTCGAACGGGATCCTGATCCTGGCCGGCGTGGCCAGCCTGCTGCTCGTGGTCTTCCTGGGCGACACGCACGCCCTCCTGCCGCTCTACGCCATCGGCGTCTTCGTCTCGTTCACCGTGTCGCAGAGCGGCATGGTGCGCCGATGGCTGCGCCTCAAGGAGGAGGGCTGGTGGTGGCGCGTGTGGTTCAACGGGGTCGGCGCCCTCGTCACCGGGATCGTCATGCTGACGCTCGCCGTCACGAAGTTCACCGAGGGCGCCTGGATCGTCGTCGTCCTGATCCCGACGCTCGTGATCGGCTTCCTCGTCGTGCACCGTCACTACGCGGAGGTCGCGGGCCAGCTCTCGCTTGAGGGCATGGCGCCGCCGCTCCCGATGACGAACACGGTGCTGGTCGTGGTGGGCGACCTGCACCGCGGCGTCGTGAAGGCCATTCAGTACGCGCAGACCCTCTCGCCGAGCCCGAAGGCGGTGTACGTCGAGACGGACCCCGACCGCACGCGCCGGCTCGAGGAGAAGTGGGGCACGTGGGGCCTCGGCGTGCCGCTCATCGTGTTGACGTCGCCCTACCGGTCGCTGCTCGGACCGCTGCTCGAGTATATGGACCACCTGCAGGAGAACGAGAACCACGTCGTCACGATCGTGATCCCGGAGTTCATCCCCGCGAGGTGGTGGCAGCTCGGTCTGCACAACCAGACGGCCCTGCTCATCAAGGGCGCGATGCTGTTCAGGAAGAACGTCATCGTCACCGACGTGCCCTACCTCCTCCGGCACTGACCGGTGGTCAGCCGCCGGTGAACCGTGGCGGCCGCCGCTCGTCGAGCGCGCGCACGCCCTCGGCGAAGTCCTGCGTGCGGAAGCAGCCGATCTGCGCGGTCACCGTCGCCTCGAGCTCCGTCCAGAGATCGGCGGCGAGGCCCCGGTTGAGCGCCGCCTTCGCGGCGGCGAGCGCGTGCGCCGGGCCCTCGGCGAGCGCGCGCCCGAGGGCCTGCGCCGCCGCGGGGAGGTCGCCGGCGGGCACGACGCGGCCGACCAGCCCGATGCGGTACGCCTCGGCCGCGTCGATGATCTCGCCGGTGAGGATCAGCTCCGTCGCGCGCGTGAGCCCCACGAGGCGCGGCAGCAGGTACATGCCGCCGAGCGCCGGCACGCAGCCGAGCTTGATCCAGACCTCGCCGAAGCGCGCCTGCTCGGAGGCGAGCCGGAAGTCGGCGGCGACGGCCAGCTCGCAGCCGGCGCCGACGGCGGGACCGTTGACGGCGGCGATCACGGGCTTGGCCATCGTGCGGATCGCGCGGATCGGCCGCTGGAAGGTCGCGTAGACGACGGCCCGGAGCTCGTCGTCCGACATCGCGGGGATCTCGAGCAGGAACTTGGCGTCGCCGCCGGCGGAGAACGCGCTGCCCGCGCCCGTGAGAACCACGGCGCGGACGCCGGCGTCGGCGGCGGCGGCCTCCAGGCGCGCGCCGAGCTCGCGCATGCCCTCCAGCGTGAGCGCGTTGAGCGCCGCGGGCCGGTTCAGCGTGAGCGTGCGGACGCCGTCGAGGTCGCGCGCGAGGACGTGGCTCATCGGCGCCTAGCCTAGCCGACGTGGATGGGTCCGGCAACTCTGGTACACTCAGGAGCCGCGTGACCAGCCGATGAACATCACGCTCGCTCCGGACGGCCCGCTCGACGCCGCCGCGACGCTCGCGCGTTACCACCTCTGGGGGGACGATCCCGCGAACCGCGTCGCCGGCGACGTCTTCCGCCGCGTGCTGCGCCTCGACGGGCGCCTCGTGCCCTACGAGGTGCGCTGCCACGGCGCCGTGGACGACGCGCGGCTCGCCGTGCGCGTACCCGGCGCGCGCGGCGCGCGCGTGGCCGACGCGGTGACGGCCGAGGTGCGCCGCGTCTTCGGCCTCGACTTCGACCTGCCCGGCTTCTACCGCTTCGCGAAGGGCGACGCGGCCCTCGCCGCGCTGATCGAGCCGCTCTACGGGATGCGGCCGACGCTCGCGCCGACGCCGTTCGAGATGCTCGTGGGCTCGATCACGGCGCAGCAGGTGAACCTCGCCTTCGCCTTCGCGTGCCGGGCCCGGCTCGTCCACCGCTGGGGCGAGCCCGTGGCGCTCGGGCGCGACACCGTCTGGGCGTTCCCCGAGGCGGCGACGCTCGCGCGGGCGCCGGCGCGCGCGTACCGGGCGCTGAAGTTCTCCGGGCGCAAGGCCGAGTACATCCGCGGCCTGGCGGCGGCGGTCGCCTCGGGCGCGCTCGACCTCGACGCCCTCGCCCCGGCGCCGAGCGCGCAGGTGATCGAGCGCCTGACCGCGCTCCGGGGGCTCGGGCGCTGGACCGCCGACTGGTTCCTCGCGCGCGGCCTCGGGCGCGGTGACGTGTGTCCGGCAGGCGACCTCGCGGTCCGCAAGGTGTTCGCGCACTACTACGGGCGCGGGCGCCCGGCGGGCGAGGACGCGATCCGGCGGCGCGCGCGGGCGTGGGGCGAGTGGCAGAACCTGGCGATCCACTACCTGCTGGCAGGCCTGCGGCTTCGCGCGCCTGCCGCCGGCGGCGGCACCGCGTGAGCACGTCGCGCGGCCTGCGGATCCTCGGCCAGCCCGACCCGGCCACGCCGAAGGACGTGCACCTCGTCGGCCGCTACGCGCTCGGCGTGGACTGGGCCGACGGGCACGGCTCGATCTTCCCGTTCGAGCGGCTCCGGCGCGACTGCCCCTGCGGCGCGTGCGGCGCCCTGGAGACGCTCACCCGGGCGGGCGCGTGGCCGCAGGCCATCACGCGGACCGACGCCGGGCTCTCGGTGACGTGGGCCGACGCCCACGCCAGCCTCTACCCCTGGGCCGGCCTGCGCGCGGTCTGCCGCTGCGCGGCGTGCACCGGCGGTCACTGACGATGGACGAGCGACGCCGGCGGCGCGTGCTGGTCGCGATCATGCTCGCCATCTTCCTGTCGGCGATGGAGTCCACCGTCGTCGCGCTGGCGATGCCCACGGTCGTCGCGCAGCTCGGCGGGATCCGCTTCTACTCGTGGGTGTTCTCCGGCTACCTCCTCACGCAGACGGTGTCCATGCCGCTCTGGGGCCGGTTCTCGGACCTCTACGGGCGCCGCTCCGTCTACCTCATCGGGCTCGCGACGTTCCTGGCCGGCTCGGCCCTGTCGGGGACGGCGCAGGACATGGTCCAGCTCGTCGCGTTCCGGATGATCCAGGGCCTCGGCGCCGGCTCGCTCATGACGCTCGGCTACACGATCATCGGCGAGATCTTCGGGCTCGAGCGGCGCGCGAAGATGCAGGGGTACATCTCGGGCGTGTGGGGCGTGGCCTCGATGGTCGGGCCGCCGCTCGGCGGGCTGATCACCGACCACGCGTCGTGGCGCTGGGTGTTCTACCTCAACCTCCCGGTCGGCGTGGTCGCGATGGCGCTCGTCGCCTCGGCGCTCCGCGGGGAGGCGCGGCCGGGCCGGCGGCCGGCGATCGACTGGTGGGGCGTGGCGTGCTTCACCACCGGGATCGTGCTCGTGATGCTGGCGCTCGCCGAGGCCGGGCGCGCGGCGGCGTGGTCCGGCGCCGCCGTGGTGGCGCCGCTCGCGGCGGGCGGGGCGGTCCTCGCCGCGTTCGTCGCCGTCGAGCGCCGGGCGCGCGAGCCGATCGTGCCGCTGCGCCTCTTCGCGAGCCGGATCGTGGTGGCGGCCGTGGTCACGCGCGCGCTCGCCGCGATGGCGATGTTCGGCACGCTCGCGTTCGTGCCGCTCTTCGTGCAGACGGTGATGGGTCTCACCGCGACCCGCTCGGGCGCGGTCCTGGCGCCGTTCGTCCTGGGCTGGGTGCTGCTGTCCGCGACGAGCGCCCGGCTCGTGCTGCGCGTCGGGTACCGCAGCGTCGTGATCGCGGGCATGGGCTGCCTCGCCGGCGCCTTCCTGCTGCTGTCGCGCTGGGGCATGGGGCTCTCCTTCGTCGGGGCGATGCGCGACGTGCTGCTGGCGGGCGTCGGGATGGGGCTCGTGATCGTGCCGATGCTGATCGCGGTGCAGAGCGCCGTGCCGCGCGCCGACCTCGGCGTGGCGACGTCCGTGACCCAGTTCTTCATGTCCATCGGCGGTGCGGTGGGCGTCTCCGTCATGGGCACCGTGATGGCGCAGCGGCTGGCGGCGGGGCTTCCCCTGGCCGACGCTCTCCACGCCGTGTTCGTCACGGGCCTCGTGGTGTGCGTGGGCGCTCTCGCCTCCGCCTTCCTCGTCCCGCCCGGACGCGCGCAGGACCTCGCCCGCGCCGAGATGCGCGGCGAGCCCGGGCGCGCGGGAGGTTGAGCCATGGCCGGTGACGCGCCCCTGCTCGAGCGGCTCGCGCAGATGCCGGCGGTGCCCGCGGCCGACGCGACGGACCTCGTGGAACGCCTGGAGGATATCGGGACCGATCCGCTGCTGGGTCCGCTCTTCGGGGTCGACGACGAGGGCGACGCGGTCGTCAACCCGCTCGTGCCCACCGTGCTCCAGCAGTTCCAGGACACGGCGGATCTCACGTGCTACGCGGCGCTGCTCGAGGGGCTCACGGGGATCTGGAACGCGGCGGTCCGCGCCGCGGTCGTCGCGCGGCTCCGCGCCGCGGGGCTGCCGCTCGACGACATGCTGCTGCGCCTCGGGGCGCTGTCGCCGACGCTCGGCTTCACGGCCGAGAAGGCGGAGTGGGCGCGCGAGTGGCTCGCCGACCCGTTCACGCAGGACGCGCTGCTCGTGCAGCAGTGCGTGGTGCGGATGCTCCTGGCGCTCCGCACCCTGGCGGAGACTCGAGCGTCAGAGCTGGCGGGGGGGTAGTGGGAGCCGAGATGGCAGGGCGAGGTGAGCGCCGTCGCGGCGTGAGCCGAGCGGTGAAATGCTCGAGGTTCGGCCGCCGAGGCGAGCGGTGAGATGCTCGGCGGACGTGCGAGCCGAGATGGCAGGGCGAGGTGAGCGCCGTCGCGGCGCGAGCCGAGCGGTGAAATGCTCGAGGTGCCGCCGCCGAGGCGAGCGGTGAGATGCTCGGCGGACGTGCGAGCCGAGATGGCAGGGCGAGGTGAGCGCCGTCGCGGCGTGAGCCGAGCGGTGAAATGCTCGAGGTTCGGCCGCCGAGGCGAGCGGTAGGTTCATCGAGGGGAGCGACCCATGCACATCCACGAGCGGAACGCGGAGAAGAAGCGGCTCAACGGGCTGATGCTGAAGTCGCCGATGAAGGTGTACCGGGCGTTCGGCGAGCTGGGCACGCGGGTCTACGCCGACGGCGCCCTGTCCAAGAAGCACAAGGAGCTGACGGCGCTCGCGGTCGCGGTCTCGCAGAACTGCTTCGACTGAATCGACCACCGCGTCGAGGAGGTCCTCGACCAGGGCGCGACCGACGCCGAGATCGCCGAGACGCTGGACATCGGGCTCCTGATGGGCGGGACGCTCGCGGCCAAGTCGGTGCGCCACGCGTTCGCCGTGCTCGACGAGCTCAAGACTGCGAGGGGGAGATAGCGATGGCCGGGATACCCGAGAGCTTCCGCGACCTGTTCAGCAAGAAGGCCTTCGCCCACCTCGCGACGGTGGGCGCCGACGGCCGTCCGCAGGTGACGCCCGTCTGGTGCGACTTCGACGGCACGCACGTCCGGATCAACACGGCCCGCGGCCGCGTGAAGGACCGGAACCTCCAGGCGAACCCGCGGGTCGCGCTCTCGATCCTCGACCCCGACAACCCGTACCGCTACCTGCAGGTGCGCGGGCGCGTCGTCGCGATGACGGAGGCGGGCGCCGATGCCCACATCGACGCGCTGGCCAGGAAGTACCTCGACCAGGACACGTACCCGTACCGCCGGCCCGGCGAGGTGCGGGTGACGGTCAGGATCCTGCCGGAGAGCGCGCAGAGCATGGGCTGAGGGTGATCCAGCTCGAGGAGATCTCGAAGGCCTACGGCGGCCAGCAGCTCTTCCGCGGGCTCACCTGGCGCATCCCCGACGGCGAGCGGATCGGGCTCGTCGGCCCGAACGGCGCGGGCAAGACGACGCTCTGCCGGCTGCTCGCCGGCGTCGAGGCGCCCGACGGCGGGCGCATCAGCCGGCCGCGCGACGCGACGATCGGCTACCTGCCGCAGGAGGTCGCGGGCGCCCGCGCGGGCTCGGTCCTCGCCGAGGCGCTCTCGGGCTTCGACGCGCTGTGGCGGGTCGAGCGCGAGATGGAGGACGTCGCCGCCGCGCTGGCGGCCGCGCCGGCGGGGCCCGCGGCCGAGGCGCTGACCGCGCGCTACGGCGACCTCCAGCACCGGTTCGAGGCCGCGGGCGGCTACCGGCTCGAGACCGAGGCGAAGGCGATCCTGGGCGGCCTCGGCTTCCGCCCCGCCGACTTCGCGCGCCCGCTGGCCGAGCTCTCGGGCGGCTGGCGCATGCGCGCGGCGCTCGCCCGCCTCCTGCTCCTGCGCCCCTCGCTCCTGCTGCTCGACGAGCCCACCAACCACCTCGACCTCGAGTCGCTCGAGTGGCTCGAGGGGTTCCTCGCGGGCTACGCGGGCACGGTCGTCATCGTCGCGCACGACCGCTACTTCCTGAACCGGATGGTGACGTCGATCGCCGAGGTCGGCCCGGGCGGCGTCAGCGTCTACGCCGGGGACTACGACGACTACCTCGTCGAGCGCGCGGCGCGGCGCGCGCTCCTCGAGGCGCAGGTCAAGAACCAGGCCAAGCGCGTCGCCG
>Ga0209341_10000670_pt1 | contig 35213 bp, 33 predicted proteins | sample RifCSP13_2_FD_184020 | JGI IMG/M metagenome (GOLD analysis project Ga0209341, IMG submission 184020) | Soil microbial communities from Rifle, Colorado - Rifle CSP2_sed 13_2 (SPAdes) (version 2) | ecosystem: Environmental > Terrestrial > Deep subsurface > Rock core/Sediment | place: Rifle...
AAGACCGGCTCCGCGTCGCGCAGCGACCGGGTCGCGAAATACAACCAGTTGCTGCGGATCGAGGAGGAGCTCGGGCCGATGGCGCGCTTCGCAGGCCGCGCCGCGCTCAACCCGAGGGTCTAGCCTTCTTCCTCGTCGACGGTGATCTTGAGCGAGCGCAGGAACTTCTTGTCGAGCGGAGTCATCTTGAGCGGCGCGGGCTCGGCCTTCTCGAGCCGCACCTCGAAGGTGGGGGGCGCCACAGTGGCGCCGCGCTCCTCGGTGCGGCTGAAGCCGATCGTCGCCTCGAGCACGACGGAGACGTCGTAGCCCTCGGCGCGGATCCGGCTCAGGGTGTGGGCGATCTGCGGCGACTCGGCGAGCACACGGCGCAGCGTCGCGCCGACTTCCTCGGTGAGCCGGGTGACGTCCTCGCCAGCTGCCTGCTCCATCCGCGTGACCTCGCTCTCCCGCCGGAGATCATGATGCAGTTCCGTGCGGAAGCCTGTCAAGCAGACCCTGCGGTGGCGTGTTAACTTTGGGCCCTTCATGAGCGGCACCGCGCGCGGGGACGAGCGGCACACCGCCTCCGGTCTGGTTCGCGAGCCCGTCTACGGCCCGGAGCACTCGAATCGCCCGGAAGCACCAGCGGTGCCGGGTCACTTTCCGTTCACCCGCGGCCTTCACCCGAGCGGCTACCGCGGGCGGCTCTGGACGATGCGGCAGTACGCCGGTTTCGGGACGGCCGCAGAGTCGAACCGGCGCTACCGCTATCTCCTCGATCAGGGCACGAGCGGCCTCTCGGTCGCGTTCGATCTGCCAACGCAAATCGGCTACGACTCCGACGACCCGCGCGCGCTCGGCGAGGTGGGCCGCGTCGGCGTCGCGATCTGCAGCCTCGAGGACATGGAGCAGCTCTTCGACGGGATCCCGCTCGAGCGCGTGTCGACCTCGATGACGATCAACGCCACGGCGGCGATCCTGCTCGCGCTCTACGTCGCCGTCGCGCGCCGCCGCGGCATCGCGGAGGACGCGCTCTCGGGGACGCTGCAGAACGACATCCTCAAGGAGTACGCCGCGCGCGGGACCTGGATCTACCCGCCGGCACCGTCGATGCGGCTCGTGACCGACGTGATCGGGTACTGCCTGGAGCACATCCCGAAGTGGAACCCGATCTCGGTCTCCGGCTACCACATGCGCGAAGCGGGGGCGACGGCGCCCCAGGAGCTCGCGTTCACCTTCGCGAACGCGCTCGAGTACGTGCGCGCGGCGAAGGCCGCGGGCCTCGACCCCGAACGCGTCGGCGAGCGGCTGTCCTTCTTCTTCGCCTGCCACTCGGACTTCCTGGAGGAGGTGGCCAAGTTCCGCTCGGCGCGTCGGCTGTGGGCGCGGCTCGCGCGCGAGCGGCTCGGGCTCGTGAACCCGCGCGGCCAGCAGTGCCGCTTCCACGTGCAGACCGGGGGCGTCACGCTCACCGCGCAGCAGCCCGACAACAACGTGGTGCGCGTCGCGCTGCAAGCGCTCGCGGCGGTGCTCGGCGGCTGCCAGAGCCTGCACACCAACGGTCGCGACGAGGCGCTCGCGCTGCCGACCGAGGCCTCGGCGCGGCTGGCGCTGCGGACGCAGCAGATCCTGGCCCACGAGTCCGGGGTCGCGGACACGGTCGACCCGCTCGGCGGCAGCTACGCGATCGAGGCGGCGACCGACGCGCTCGAGCAGGAGGCGCTCCAGCTCATCGATCGCATCGAGGCCACGGGTGGAGCCATCGCCGCGATCGAGCGAGGTCTCGTGCAGGTCGAGATCCAGGACTCGGCGTACCGGCACCAGCAGCAGATCGAGAGCGGCGAGCGCGTGATCGTGGGCGTCAATCGCTACGCCGAGCCGGCGGAGCCCGAGCCCAGCGAGATCCTGCGCATCGACCCCGAGCTCGAGCATGCCCAGGTCGAGCGCCTCCGCAGGCTGCGCGCGCGCAGGCCGCAGCAGCCCTGGGCGGACGCGATGGACGCCCTCGAGGCGGCGGCGCGCTCGGGCGCGAACCTGCTTGCGCCGATGGTGGAGGCCGTGCTCGCGTGGGCCACGGTCGGCGAGATCGCGGGCCGGCTACGCCGCGTGTTCGGGGAGCACCGCGAGACGCTCGTCCTGTGAGGCTTTCGCGCCTCGTCTTCCGCCTGCGCCCGGAGGAGGCGGCGGCGCTCGCGTTCCTGCTGCCCACCACCTGGCTGACGCTCGCCGCCTTCTTCTACGCGCGCGAGGCGGGCGTGCTCGGCCCGCGCTACCCCGGAGGCGTCGTGCGCCTCGGCGCGGTCGTCGTGCTGCTCGCCGGGTTGGCGCTCGCGCTGCGACGCTTCCCGGGCTCGGCCATCGTGCGCGGCCTGCGCGAGACCGTGCCGCTTCTCGCCTGCTTCCTGATCTACACCAACCTCCACGACACGATCGGCTTCGTGAACCCGCGCGACATCCACCACTGGCTGGTCGCGCTCGACGCCATGATCTTCGGCGTCCAGCCCTGCGTGTGGGCCGAGCGCTTCATCACGCCCGCGCTCACCGAGCTGATGCAGTTTCTCTACCTGAACTTCTTCTGGCTCGCGCCCTCGACGAGTGTCTTGCTGCTGCTGCAGAGGCGCTTTTCGGAATTCCGGGCCGTGACGTTCGGCGTCGTCACGTGCTTCTTCATGGGCTACGCCCTCTACGTGGTCTTCCCAGCCGCGCCTCCGCGTCTCGTGCTGGTGGCGGAGTTCACGAAGAACCTCCGCGGCTACCCAGTCGGGTTCTCTTCGCTCTCGGCAGGGGCCTTCTCGCTGCTGCCGACCGACAGCCGCGCCGCCTTCCCGTCGCTGCACACGGCCGCCTCCACGGTGGCGCTCGTCTACGCCTGGCGGTACCTCCGTCCCTGGTTCTGGGTGCTGCTGCCGTTCGTCGTCGGGCTGTGGGTCTCGACGATCTACCTGCGCCACCACTACTTCGTCGACCTCGTCGCGGGGTGGGCGCTGGCACCCGTCGCCTTGTGGGTCGCACCGCGGATCGACGCGTGGTGGGCGGGGCGGCAGCGGGAGCTGGGCTACGCCCCGGCGCGCGGGGGCGGATGAGCCTGTCGTAGGCCGCGCCCCGAGCTATATTGGTTCCCACCGTGCAGCCCGGCACCAGAGTTGGTCCGTACCAGGTCGTCGCGCCGATCGGTGCCGGCGGGATGGGCGAGGTCTATAGAGCGCGCGATCCGAGGCTCGGACGCGACGTCGCGATCAAGTCCCTTCCCGAGCTGTCGCGTGCCGACCCGGATCGCATCGCCCGCTTTGAGCGCGAGGCGCGGATCCTCGCCTCGCTCAATCACCCGCACATCGCCGCGATCTACGGTCTCGAAGAGGTCGGCGCCACACGCTTCCTGATCCTCGAGCTCGTCGAAGGCGGTACGCTGATGGAGCGGCTCGCGAGAGGACCGCTCTCCGTATCGGAAGCGCTGACGATCGCGTGCCAAGTTGCGGATGCGCTGCAGGCAGCCCACGAGAAAGGCATCATCCACCGCGACCTGAAACCGGGAAACGTCGCGCTCACTGCCGAGGGTGAGGTCAAGGTCCTGGATTTCGGTCTCGCCAAGGCGATCGAGTCGACCCCTGAGAGCCCGACGGGTGAGTTCGAAGGCACCAGGTCCGGTGTCATCCTCGGCACCGCCGCGTACATGAGCCCGGAGCAGGCGCGCGGGCTACCCCTCGACAAGCGCGCCGACATCTGGGCATTCGGGTGTGTGCTCTACGAGCTGCTGGCCGGACGCCATCCGTTCTCGGGCGCGACGATCTCCGACAGGATCACGGCCATCCTGGCGCAGGAGCCGGACTGGACGGCGTTACCAGGTCCACCGGGAGTGCAAGGGCTCGTTCGCAGGTGTCTCCAGAAGGAGCCACGCCGGCGCCTGCAGGACATCGGGGATGCGCGCATCGAGCTGGAGGAAGCGCTCAGCGGAGCCGCTGCCTCCGGCCCGCTGAAGGCCTCTTCGCCAGCGTTCTTTGCGCCTGCGGCCGCTTCCCGCGAGCGCGTCGCGTGGATCGTCGCAGGGGTCAGCATCCTGGCGCTGATTTCGGCGCTGACGATCGGCCGAAGGAGGGTCTCTCCGGACAGCACCCCGCCGCAGGCCTACAGCGCCTCGGTCCTGCTGCCCGACCTGCGCCTGTGGGGCGGTGGGCCGTCCGGCCGCTTCGCCTTGTCGCCCGACGGCAGCCGGCTCGACAGCAGCGGCAAGACGCTGCTTTTCGTGCGGCCGCTGAATGCGCCGGTCGCGCAGCCGCTGGCCGGAACCGACGGCGCGTCGTTTCCGTTCTGGTCGCCCGACTCGCGATTCGTGGCGTTTCTCGCCGGGGGCCTGTTGAAGAAGGTGGACGTCTCCGGGGGGCTGACCACGACGCTGTGCGAGGCGACACTCTCATCTACCGGCGCGTGGGGCACGGACGGCGTCATCCTCTTCACCCCGAAGGGGAGCTCGCCCCTCCATCGTGTTCCTGCGGCAGGTGGAACACCCTCGCCGGTGACGACCCTGGACGCGAGCGCCGGCGACGTTCAGCACTGGTATCCCTCCTTCCTGCCCGACGGCCGGCACTTCCTGTATTTCGTGGTCGGTAGCAAGGCGCAGGGCATCACCGACGCACGCGCCGTCAATGTGGGCTCCCTGGATCCGGGCGAGCCGCACAAGCTCGTGCTCGAAGGCGGCACTAACGCGAAATACGCGAACGGCCATCTCGTGTACCTGCGGAAGGGCACACTGCTGGCGCAGCCATTCGACCTGGAGCGGCTCGAGCTGCACGGCGACGCGGTTCATCTCGTCGAGCACGTGCAGATCGCGGGTGCCAGTGCCGGAACCACCGGTGTGGCCGGCGCTATCACGGTGTCTGAAACGGGGATGCTCGCCTATCAAGCGGGCCTCGGCACCCGCTCGCAACTGACCTGGTACGACCGCTCGGGAAAGCCGATCAAGCTGCTGGGCGAGCCGGGCGATCTCGCGGACGTTTCCCTCTCCCCCGCCACACGTCGCCCTCGACGTGCGGACCCGACCGATGACCCGGCTCGACGCTTATCAGTACGATGTCGCCTCGGACGGCCAGCGGTTCATCCTGAACGCGTTCGTCGAAGACCCCACCACTCCGACGATCACTCTCCTCATCAACTGGACTGCCGCGCTAGCGCGTTAGGGTCGGGCCGGCCGGGTCGGGTGCGCCTGGTCTAGAACGCGGCTCAACCCCGCAACTGTCCGACGGAGCGGGGTTGAGCCGCGAGCGTTACTTGGCCGGCTGGACGTCCGTCGTCCAGACCTGCTCGCCCCAGGACAGCGTCAGCGTCGAGCCGCTGCCCGCGGGCGTGAAGGCGATCGTGAACAGGTCGGCCGGTCCCGACGCCTTGCCCGCCTTGAGCGGCACCCGCGCGACCTCCTCGCTGGCGATCGCCTTGGTGTAGTCGCTGAGATGCGGCCAGGGCTCGTTCTTCATGTTCTCCGGCGCCTGCGCCCAGATCGTGCCGAGCGCCACTCCCAGGTCGCGATTGACGACGAGGTCCCACTGGTTGCCCTCGCCCGCGTGCACGTAGACCGAGTACTTGCCGGCGGGCACCTTCTTGCCGCCGATCAGGACGTCGCCATCGAGGCTCATGGTCGTCACCTGGTTCTCGCCCGCGCGCCACATGCGGTCCGGCGGCAGCTGCTTCAGCAGCTCGTCGAGCGCGCGGCCCTTCAGGGCCGGGCGGCCGTAATCGACGGCGAGCTTCTTGCCGGCAACGCTCGTGGATGCGGCTCCGCGCGGGTTCTGCGCGAGAGCCGGCAGGGCGACGGATGCGGCCAGTACGGTTGCGAGGCAGGCCAAACGCTTGGACATGTTCAAACTGCTCCTTGAAAGAGGGATGACGTCTACACCCTTCCTTCGAATATACGCCCGCAGTCGCTCCCGGGCGCAAGCCTCAGGCCAGGTCGAGGGCCTTTTTCAGAAGGGCCTGGACGCGCTGCGGGTTGGCGCGTCCGCCCGTGCGGCGCATCACCTGGCCCACGAACCAGCCGAGGGCCGCGGCCTTGCCGCCACGGTAGCTCGCGACCTGTTCCGGGCTCGCCGCCACCACCTCGGCCACCGCCGTCTGGAGGGCTCCCTCGTCGTCGAGCTGAGCCAGGCCCTCGCGCCCGACGATCGCGGCCGCAGCCTCGCCGCTCGTCCACATCCGCTCGAACACGTCCTTCGCGGTCTTGCCGCTGATCGTCCCCGTGGCGACGAGCTTGACGAGCCCGGCGAGCGCAGACGGCCCGACGCTCGCCTGCGCCAGCGGCCGCGCGTCTTCCTTCAGCTTGCGCAGCAGCTCCGTCATGATCCAGTTCGAAGCCAGCTTCGGGCTGCCGCTCTCCCGCGCCGCCGCCTCGAAGTAGTCGGCGAGCTCGCGCTCCTGGGTGAGCACACCCGCGTCGTAGTCCGGTAGGCCGTACTCGGCGAGGAAGCGCCGCCGCCTGTCGGCCGGCAGCTCGGGGAGGCCGGCCCGCACCTGCGAGAGCCAGTCCGCGCCGACGACGAGCGGCGGCAGGTCGGGCTCCGGGAAGTAGCGATAGTCGTGCGCATCCTCCTTGGAGCGCATCGGGGCCGTCTCGCCGCGCTCGGCGTTCCACAGCCGCGTCTCCTGGACGACGCCGTGGCCGGACTCGACGAGCGCGACCTGGCGCGCGACCTCGTGCTCGATCGCGCGCGCCACGTGCCGGAAGGAGTTGAGGTTCTTGATCTCCGTCCGCGTGCCGAGCGCGGTTTCGCCCTTCGACCGCACGGAGACGTTGGCGTCGCAGCGCAGCGACCCCTCTTCCATGTTGCCGTCCGAGACCGAGGCGTAGACCAGCACGGCGCGCAGGGCCAGCAGGTAGGCGTGGGCCTCCTCGGGGCCGGCGAGCTCGGGCTCGCTCACGATCTCGACGAGCGGCACACCGGCGCGATTCAGGTCGACGCCGCTCTTCTCGTCGGACCAGGAGAAGCCCTCGTGCAGCAGCTTGCCGGCGTCCTCCTCCATGTGCACACGCGCGATGCGCACGCGACGCTCGCCGCCCTTGGCCGCGATGGCGAGCGAGCCGCCCTCGGCGAGCGGCTGCGCGTATTGCGAGATCTGGTAGCCCTTCGGCAGGTCCGGGTAGAAGTAGTTCTTGCGCTCGAAGACCGACGTCTCGTTGACCCGGCAGCCGAGCGCCAGCGCCGCGCGCACGGCCAGCGTCACCGCGTGGCGGTTGAGCACCGGCAGGGCACCCGGCAGGCCGAGGCACACCGGGCAGACGAGCGTGTTGGGCGGCGCCCCGAAGCGGTTCTCGCAGGCGCAGAAGAGCTTGGAGCGGGTCAGCAGCTGCGCGTGCACCTCGAGCCCGACCACCGTCTCGTAGCGCGCCACCACCTCGGCGAAGCTCGCAGCCATCGAGCCTCGCCTCAGTCCTGGACCCAGACCGACACCGAGCCGCCGTTGCAGCGGAACTCGCCCCAGCCCGCGTCGTTCGTGACGATCGGCTGCTTCACGTGCTCGGTGACGTCGCTGAAGCGGGCGTTCGGGCGCCCCACCTCCATCCACTTCGAGCCTTCCTGGCCGTCGCTCATCAGCACCGCCATCGCCTTCCCATGCCGCTCGTCGCCGAGCCGCACCCAGCCGACGCGGTTCCAGTGGTCGAGGTAGTCGACCTGCGAACCCCAGGCGCAACGCCGGCGCGCGTCGAGGAACCTGTCGATCAGGAAGCGGTGCGACGGCATCACGATGCGGTGGCGGTTGGCGTCCCGTCCGTAGTCCTCGTACTCGGCGCCGTAGTAGTCGGCGTGGAACACGCACGGGTAGCCCTCGCGCCGCAGCAGGATCAGCGCGTAGGCGAGCGGCTTGAACCAGGGCTCGACCACCGACTCGAGCGCCTGCAGCGGCTGCGAGTCGTGGTTCTCGACGAACGTCACCACGTCGCGGCTGTGCTGCTGCATCAGCGTGCCGTCGAGCAGCCGCCGCATGTCGTAGTTGCCGGAGGCGCGGCTCGCGTGGTGGAAGTGGTAGTGCAGCGGCACGCCGAAGAGCGTGATGCGCCCGCCCAGCCGGTCGAGGTACCAGTGCAGCGCGCCGATGTCCGGGGTCCAGTACCCCGCCACGACGAACAGGTCCTTCTTGGCGTGACGCTCCATCGCGTCGAGCCACTCCGGGAAGAACCAGGCGGAGATGTGCTTCACCGAGTCGAGCCGGAAGCCGTCGACCCCCGTGGTGTCCAGGTACCACTTGCCCCAGGCGGTGACCTCGTCGCGGACCTCGTGGCTCTCGAAGTCGAGGTCGGCTCCCATCAGGTAGGAGAAGTTGCCGCTCTCGAGCGCCACCTGGTCGTCGAAGCGCTTGCCCTCGATCAGGTAGACCGTGTGTCTCTCTCCGGGATTGCGGTGGTCGTAGTCGACCGCGTCGAAGTGGCGGGCGTGCCACTCGAAGGCCGAGTACCTGCCCTTGCGGCCCGGGAAGCGGAAGTGGGTGTAGGCCTCGATCTCGCGCGGCTCGCCTCTCGGGCGCAGCCGGTCGTCCTGGGAAAAAGGAGTGGCCCGCACCACCTCGGTGGCGTCCCCACCCATGCGGTGGTTGAGCACCGTGTCGGCGTAGACCTGGAGGCCGGCCTGGTGGAGCGCCTTGACGGCCGACAGGTACTGCTTCTTCGTCCCGTACTTGGTCCGGACCGACCCCTTCTGGTCGAACTCGCCGAGATCGTACATGTCGTACACCCCGTAGCCGACGTCGCTCACCCCGGAGGTGCCCTTGTGGGCCGGCGGGAGCCAGACGCTCGTAAAGCCGGCGGCGGCGAGCTCTTTCGCCCTCGCCGCGGCCTCGTTCCAGAGCGTCCCGTCGCCCGGGCTGTACCAGTGGAAGAACTGCATCATGACGCCGTTCTGGATGGTCACGGCGAGCCTCCGCGTGCACCTCAATCGTACGCCCCGCGGCCGAGTGGTGATAACTTTCTCCAGCATGACGCCGATCGACCTGCGCTCCGACACCGTGACGCGGCCCACGCCCGAGATGCGCAAGGCCATGGCCGAGGCCGAGGTCGGCGACGACGTCTACGGCGAGGATCCGACGGTCAACCGCCTGGAGCAGAAGGCGGCCCAGATGCTGGGGATGGAGGCGGCGCTGTTCGTGCCCTCGGGCACGATGGGCAACGCGATCGCGATCCGCATCCTCACCGAGCGCGGCGACGAGGTGCTCGTCGAGCGGCGCAGCCACGTGGTGCGCTACGAGCTCGGGGGGATGAGCGTGATCTCCGGCGTGATGCCCCGCATGGTGGACGCCCCCGGCGGCCACCTCACACCGGAGCACGTGCGCGCGTCGGTCGCCCCACGCGCCTACTACAAGTCCGACGTGTCGCTCGTGGTGCTCGAGAACACCCACAACCTCGCGGGTGGCACGGTCCAGGGCGTCGTCGAGCATCAGGCGGTCGTCGCCGCGGCGCAGGAGTGCGGCTTCCGCGTGCACCTCGACGGGGCGCGCCTGTGGAACGCGGCGGTGGCGCTCGGCGTCTCGCCGGCGGCGCTCGTGGCCGGCGTCGATACGGTCATGACCTGCCTCTCGAAGGGCCTGTGTGCGCCGGCGGGCTCGCTCGTCGCCTCGTCAAGCGAGCGCGTCGACGCGGCGCGCCGGGTCCGCAAGCTGCTCGGCGGAGGCATGCGCCAGGCCGGCGTCCTCGCCGCGGCCGGCCTGGTGGCGCTCGAGACGCTGGTGCCGCGACTCGCGGAGGACCATGCCAACGCCCGCCTGCTCGGCGAGGCGCTGGCGCGCGGCCAGGGGGTGAGGCTCGCCCCGGTCGAGACCAACATCGTGGTGGCTCTCCTCGAGGGGCGCACCGCCCCTCAAGCGGTCACGGCGCTTCGGGAGCGGGGAGTGCTTGCCACCGCCATGGACGCGAGGACGCTGCGGCTCACCACCCACCGCGATGTCTCGCGCCAGGACTGCGAGCGCGCCGCGCAGGCGATCGAAGCCACGCTCGCCTGACGCCGTGAGCAGACCCGGCCTCGCGGCTCTCGGCCTGCTCCTCGCGGGTTCGCCGCTCGCGGGCCAGCCGACCGGTTCTGCGAGCCAGGTCGCGTCGGTCACCGTCACCACGGGGGCGACGCTGAGGCTCGACGGTCGCCTCGATGAAGCGGTCTGGTCCACGGCCCGGGCGATCGGTTCGCTCACGCAGGTCGAGCCGGCAGAGGACACACCGGCCAGCGAAGCGACAAAGGTGCTCGTGCTGCGCGACGACGAGCAGCTCTACTTCGGGATCCGCTGCTTCGATCGCACCGCCTCGGGCATCTCGGCCACCAAGATGGGCAGGGACGCCGAGCTCGAAGGGGACGACCACGTGATCATCGTGCTCGACACGTTCGGCGACCGGCGCAACGGCTTCTTCTTTGCCGTCAACCCACGAGCCGCGCGCGCCGAGGGCCAAATCTCGAACAACAGCGAGCACCTCAACTACGACTGGGACGGGATCTGGGACGCGGCCGCGCGCCTGGACGGCGAGGGTTGGTCCGCGGAGCTCGCCATCCCGTTCAAGACGCTGCGCTTCAAGACCGGGGTTGCGGCCTGGGGCTTGAACGTTCAACGCTACATCGCGCGCCGGCAGGAAACCGATCGCTGGAGCGCCCCGCGGCGCGACGTCTGGATCTCGAACCTGTCCGAGGCGGGGCGGCTCGAGGGGCTCGACGGCGCGCGCCAGGGCAGGGGCCTGGACTTGCGCCCCTACCTCTCGGGCGGCGAGACGGACGGCGCCTCCGAGGTCAAGATCGGCGGTGACGTCGTCAAGAACATCACGCCGAACCTGACCGCTTCGCTCACCCTGAACACGGACTTCGCGGAGACGGAGGTGGACGACCGGCAGGTGAACCTCACGCGCTTCCCGCTCTTCTTTCCCGAGAAGCGCTCGTTCTTCCTCGAGGGGGCCGGGATCTACGAGGTCGCGGGCCTCGGCAACACCAACTCGGACCTGCTGCCCTTCTACAGCCGGCGCATCGGGCTCGTGAGCGGCGAGGAGGTCCCGATCCTCGCCGGGGTCAAGCTCTCGGGGCGCGTCGAGCGCTGGAACGTCGGCCTGCTCGACGTCGAGACGGGCCGCAAGGACGAGCAGGGCCTCGACCGCCAGAACCTGCTCGCGGCACGGGTCAGCCGGAACCTGTTTCGCCAGTCGTTCGTGGGCGCGCTCGTGACCCACGGCAACCCCGAAGGCGCCGGCGGCAACACCCTGGCCGGTGTCGACGCGCGCTTCGCCACGTCCAGCTTCCGCGGCGGGGAGAACCTGAGCCTCGACCTCTACGCGTTCGTGACGGACGACGAGGCCTCCGGCCGCAGGGGCCACGCCTGGGGCGGCAAGCTCGACTACCCGAACGACCTCTGGGACGTGGCGCTCACATTCAAGGAGATCGACGACGACTTTGCGCCGGCACTCGGCTTCGTGCGCCGCACCGGCGTACGCATGACGAACATCGGCGGCGTCTTCATGCCGCGGCCCGGACGGCTCGGGATCCGGCAGCTCTTCTTCGAGCTGCGGCCGCAGTACGTGACGGGCCTCGACGGTCGCACCCTCGACTGGATGGTGATCGTCTCGCCCCTGGGACTGCAGACGGAGTCGGGCGAGGAGCTCCGGCTCGAGTGGATCCCCCAGTTCGAACGCCTCGACGACGCGTTCGAGATCCAGCCGGGAATCGTGATCTCCCCGGGCGACTACCGCTACACGGCCTGGATCGCCGAGATCGAGACCGCCCAGCGGCGCAAGTGGGTCGCGAGCCTCGAGGCGCGCTGGGGCAGCTTCTACGACGGCGACCTCACGCGCCTCGGGGGTGACGTCGTGCTCAAGCCCAGCGCGCATGTCCTCGTCGGGCTCGGGGGCGAGTGGAGCCGTGGGACGCTCCCTGCCGGCCACTTCACGGCGAAGGTCCTCGCCGGGCGGCTCGAGCTGAACTTCAGTCCGAACCTGGGCTGGTCCAGCCTCGTGCAGTACGACTCCGACTCCCGCGAGCTCGGCTTCCAGAGTCGCCTGCGCTTTCGGATTCGGCCGGGCAGCGATCTCTTCGTCGTCTTCAACCGGGGCTGGGTGCGCGAGGAGGACGGCGTCTACCGCCCCTACTTCGACAGCGGCTCGGCGAAAGTGCAGCACACCTTCAGGTTCTGAGGGGGCACGCTCGCGAGGTGCAGCACCGACCTGCTCCGGCTGCAGGCCTTCTTGAGCGCGCTCTTGAAGGGGCACGCTCCGAGGAATGGCACCAAAGACGCTTACGGCTCGTCTCCAGCTTTCTTTGTTCGAGGAGGGGCTTCGCCCCCCCAGACCCCCCGTCGGCTCGTTGCCGTAAGTTACCAGAGCTCACGAGGCTGCGTGATAGGCTGGCCCTGAAGCAGCGCGGATGAGGCTCAGGACACAGCTCGCGGTCGCGTTCTTCCTGCTGGCGGTCGTACCGCTCCTGGGCGTGACCGTCTACTCCTGGCAGGGCTCGCAGCGCGCGTTTCGCCAGGCGGTCGAGGCCGAGGCGGGCGAGTTCGCCGCCGAGATGTCGACGCGGGTCGACGTCGTGGCCGACGAGCTCAAGGCCCGGCTCGAGCGCATGCAGGCCCGGCCGCAGGGCCGCGCGGAGAGCCCATACGAGAAGGCGCGCCGCGAGGCGCTGGTCGCGGCCGAAGCCGACGAGCTGCGCCTGCTGCTGCGCGCGATCCTGTCGGGAGCCGAGCGCCGGCAGGGTGCGATTCCCTTCGCCCGGGACGCCGAGGGACAGCCCTACGCGCCGGATCCCGCGGACGAGGTCCTGCTCGAGGGGCTCGGCCTCGTGCCGGGCCGGCCCGCGACGCGCCGCGACGCGGGCGACTGGGTGGTGGTGGAGCGGCCCGATCCCGAGACCGGCATCGTGATCGCCGTCGCGCGCCCGATCGGCCCCGCGCTCACCGAGATCCGCGCCACCGCCGCGCGCAACCTGGCGCTCGGCCTCGGGCTCGGTGTCGTGGCCCTCGCCGGGATCCTGCCGCTGTCGCGGCGCATGACGCGCCACCTCACGTCTCTCACGCAGGGAGCCGAGGCGCTCGGAGCCGGCAACCTCGACGTGCGGGTGCCCGTGCCCCACGGCCGCGAGTTCCGGCGGCTCGCGGAGACCTTCAACCGCCTCGCCCGCGACCTGCGCCGCAACCAGGAGCGGCTGATCGAGCAGGAGCGCCTGCGCAAGGAGCTCGAGATCGGCCGGCGCATCCAGGTGGAGCTGCTGCCGCGCGGGCCGCTCGTCTCGCTGTTCGCCCAGACCTCCGGCGTCTCGATCCCCGCCCGCGAGGTGGGCGGCGATTTCTACAACTACTTCCCGCTCTCGGAACGCGAGGTCGCGATCCTGGTGGGCGACGTGTCGGGCAAGGGCGTCGGGGCGGCGCTGCTGATGGCGAGCGTGCAGGCCACGATCCGGGCGCGGCTCTCGCTCGAGCGCGACCTCGTTCGGCTCGTCGACGCCCTCGACCACGAGATGGGGAACGAGGAGCCGCTCGCCCCGTACTACACGCTGTTCCTGGCGATCCTCGAGGGTCCAACCGGCCGGCTGCGCTACGTCAACGCCGGCCACAACACGCAGTTCGTGCTGCGTCCCGACGGGACCGAGTGGCTGCCGTCGACCGGGCGTCCGCCGGGGCTGTATCCGGGCGGCGGCTTCGAGGAGCGCGAGACGCGGCTTGCGGCCGGGGACGCGCTCTTCCTCTTCACGGACGGGCTCGTCGAGGCGGAGGACGAGTCGGGCGAGCCGTTCGGCATGTCGCGCCTGGAGGCGCTGCTCAAGGTGAACCGGGCCCACGACCTCGAGCAGATGCTCCAGCAGGTGGGCGCCGCGGTCCGCGCCCACCGCGGGCCGCTCGAAGCCGCCGACGACGCGACGATGGTGGCGCTGCGCTTCTCGGACGGCGGGATGGCGGGCAGGGCGTGAAGCGCGAGCTCGCGGCGTTCGCGGCGCGCGAGTGGGACATGGTCGTGGTCGGCGGCGGGATCCACGGCGTCGCCGTGGCCTGGGACGCCGCGCTGCGCGGCCTCGGCGTGGCGCTCGTCGAGCGCGAGGACTTTGGCGCCGGGGCGTCCTGGAACAGCCTGAAGACGATCCACGGCGGGATGCGGCACCTGCAGCGCCTCGACGTCGCCTCCCTGCGCGAGTCGGCGCGCGAGCGCCGGACGCTGCTGCGGATCGCGCCGGAGCTGGTCGAGCCGCTGCGCTTCCTGGTGCCTTGCCGCGGCTACGGGTCGAGCAGCCGCGTGGCGCTCGCGCTCGGCCTCTTCGTGAACGACCTGCTGACGCGCGACCGCAACCGAGGCCTGCCCGCCGACCGGCAGATCCCTGCTGGCCGCAGCATCGGCGCCGCGGAGGCTCTGACCCTGGTGCCGGGCCTCCCGGCGCGCGGCCTGGGCGGCGCGGCGCTGTGGCACGACGCCCAGGCAGTGAGCACCGAGCGGCTGCTCGTCGGCTTCGTCCACGCCGCCGCGGACGCCGGGGCCGCCCTTGCCAATCACGCCGAGGCGCTCGAGCTCCTGCGTGGTCCACGCGGCCGCGTCGCGGGTGTCGCGGTGCGCGACGGCCTGGCCGCCGGGAGCGCGCTGGAGCTGCGCGCGCGGCTGGTGGTGAACGCCGCCGGGCCGTGGATCGACGAGCTCGGCGCGCGCAGCGGGATCGGCCGCGCTCGCCTGCCGTTACTGCGCGCCCGCAACCTCGTGCTCGGCCGCCCGCCCTGCGTGCCGCTGGCGGTCGGAGCGCGCAGCGAAGGCCGCTTCCTGTTCCTGGTGCCGTGGCAGGGGCGCTCGATCGTCGGCACGTCGTACGAGCCCGCGTCCGCTTTGCCCAGCGACCCGCTCGAGTTCCTCGACGAGGCGGCGCGGGCGTTCCCGTGGGCGGGGATCGAACGCCGGGACCTCGCGCTCGTTCACGAGGGCCTCGTGCCGGGGGAGGGCGGCCCTCACGGCCTGTGGACCCGCTCGCGCGTCGTCGACCACGAGCGCGAAGACGGGACCGCGGGGCTCGTCAGCCTCGAGGGCGTCAAGTACACGACGGCGCGGGCCGTGGCCGAGCGGGCGGTGGACCTCTCGCTGCGGCGCCTCGGACGGCCGCCCGTCGCGTGCCGGACGGCAGAGACGGTACTGCGCAAGGCGCGCCGCCTGACGGGCGCCCTCGACGAGCGCGCGCGGTTCGCCGTTCGCGAGGAGATGGCGCTGTCGCTCTCGGACGCCGTCCTGCGCCGCCTCGATCTCGGCACGGGCGGTCGGCCGGCCCCGGCCGACGTCGCGGTCGTGAGCGCGGCGATGGAGGCAGAGCTCGGCTGGGACGACACGCGAGTGCGCGCCGAGCAGGCGGCGCTCGACACGTTCTTCGCGAGCCGCGGCGCCGGAGGGGCCTGCTAGAATGGCACGCCGCCCTTCATGACTTCGCCCTTCGAGAGCCGCGCCCCGCACCCATCGCGCACTCCGACGCGCGCTCCCGCAGGTGCGTCCGGCGGCCGCGACCGCCTGTTCCAGGCGCTCGTCGCCCTCGTCGACGACCTCACCGTGGAGCGGGACGAGGCGGGGCTCCTGGGCTCGGCGCTCGAGCACATCGTGGGCTCGCTCGACATCATCGGCGGCGCGATCTTCACGAGCGGCGCCGACGGCGAGCTCGTCGACGCCGCCGAGCAGCACCTGGCGGTCGACGTCGCGACGCTGCGCGAGCTGGCGATCGCCGCCGTGCAGCAGGACGAGCCGCTCGTCCTGGAGCTGCCGGGGGCGGGCCTGCTGGCCGCGACGCCGCTGCGCTCGCCGGGCCGCTCGCTCGGGGCGCTCGTGCTCCACGAGGGCAGCGTGGCCGCCACGGGGCTCGACCGCGAGGTACTCGACGTGCTCGGCAAGCAGCTCGGGACCGGGCTCGCGAACGTGCAACTCTACGCCGAGCTGCGCGCCTCGTCGGCCCGGGGCGAGGCGCTGCGGCGCATCACCGCCGCCGCGACCTCGGGCAGCGAGCTCGCAGCGATCATCCCGGCCTTCGCCGGCGAGCTCGTGGCGCTGCAGCCCTTCGACCGGCTGGCCTGCGGCTTCGTCAACGACACCGGCGACTATCTCGAGATGGTGAGCCACCCGGAGGGGACTTCCTGGGGACTCGGGAGCGTGCTGCCGGTGGTGGGCAGCGGTCCCGGATTCGTGGCGCTCAACAACCGTCCGGTGCTGCAGAAGGACCTCGTCCACGAGCACCGCTACCTCGAGGACATGCGCCTGCTCGAGGAGGGGCTGCGCTCGTACGCCCTCTTCCCGCTCAGCAGCCGCGAGCATGCGATCGGCGTGCTCGCGCTCGGCTCGTGCCAGAGCGCGGCCTTCGACGACCATACGCTCGCGCGGCTGCAGCCGCTCGCCGACGCGGTGGCGCTCGCCTTCGAGAACGTGCGCCTGTTCCAGAAGACGCGCGAGCTGTCGATCACCGACGAGGTGACGCCGCTCCACAACTTCCGCTACTTCCACCAGGCGCTCGAGCGCGAGCTCAAGCTCGTCAACCGCTACGGCTCGACGCTGTCGCTGCTGTTCATCGACCTCGACCGCTTCAAGCCGATCAACGACCAGTACGGACACCTGCGCGGCAGCCGCACGCTGCGGGAGGTCGGCTTCCTGATTCGCGCCGCCGTGCGCGAGACCGACATCCCGGCGCGCTATGGCGGGGACGAGTTCGTGGTGATCCTGCCGCAGACGGACGGCGCTTCGGCCCGCATCCTCGCCGAGAAGCTGCGCAGCCTGGTCGAGGGCCACACCTTCCTGCAGGAGGAGGGGATCAACGCACGCCTCGGCGTCTCGCTCGGTCTCGCCACCTACCCGGCGGAGGCGAACACCAAGGAAGGGCTGATCCGGCTCGCCGACAAGCGCATGTACGAGGACAAGGAGTCGCGGAGGACCGGCCGGTGATCGAGTCCGCCGGCACCCTGCTCTACCGCAGGAGCGGCGGGCAGCTCGAGGTCCTGATCGTCCACCCCTGGGGCCCGTACAACCGGCGCGCGCCCTGGAGCATCCCGAAGGGGCGCACCAATCCCGGCGAGGACCTCGAGACCGCGGCCCGCCGCGAGACCGTCGAGGAGACGGGTGTCCAGGCCGGCCCGCTGCACTCGATCGGCAGCGTCGACCTCGCGCGCAGCCGCAAGCGCATCTTCGGCTTCGCGGGCCCGGCCCCGGCCGACGCCGCCCCGCGCTCCGACCAGAAGGAAGTCGACGAGGCCAAGTTCGTCCCGATCGACCGCGCCCGCTTCCTGCTGCACCCCGCGCAGGTGACGTTCCTCGACCGCCTGCTCTCGACGATGGACATCGAGAACGGCGCGCCGACTCCGCCCGCCGCGGGGGAGTGAGGGTGGCGCGGCTCAGCCTCGCCTCGCCGAGGCAATGAGCATGTAGCCCGAGGCCGGCACCAGCGCGTCGAGCCGGCTCATGGCCCAGACGAACGGATAGACCAGGCCGTAGGTCCGGAAGGCCTTCCGGTGGCGGGCGAGATCGCCGCCCGTCACCACCATGCCCTTGGCCGAGGACTTCTTGCCGAGGCGCTCGACGCCCCAGTTGAGTGCGGTGTCGACCGCCTCCGAGAAGAAGCGCGAGTAGGTGCGGTGGCTCTCGAGCGCGAAGGCCGGCGCCAGGAGCTCGCGGAGCCGCTCGGGCGTGTAGCCGGGGCGCAGGTGGCCGTGCTTGGCGTCGGTCTGGCCGAGCGCGTGGCGCGCTCGTCGCAGCAGGGTGGGCTTGAGGTGGGGGGTGTTCACCACCAGCCGCCCGCCCGGCTTCGTGACGCGGGCGAGCTCGCGCGCGAAAGCGGCCTCGTCGGGCACGTGCTCGAGCATGTCCACGACGACGACGCGGTCGAACGCGGCGTTAGGGAAGGGCAGCCGGTCCCCGGCGACGAGGTGAACGTCGTCCGACACCAGCGAGCGGATCGACGCGACCGCCTCCTCGGTGAGGTCTCCCGACGCCCAGGAGCCGCCGCGCTCGCGCAGCAGCAGGCTGACGACGCCGTTGTCGGAGCCGAGGTCCAGGCAGCGCAGGCCATCCGTGGCGCCGAGCGAGCGGACCAGCTCCGCCAGCTTGCGCTGCTTTAGCACGGAGCGGCGGTAGAGCGCGAGCGCCCAGTCGCGTGCGGAGGCGGGCTCAGCCACGGCGCTCGAGCCTCAACACCACGGGCGAGCCGAGCAGGGCCGTCAAGCCGAGCGCCGACGCCGTGCCCTCGAGAGCCCGGGCGATCGCGGCCGAGCCCAGCGCGCGGTAGAGCGCCATCGGCGCGAGGAACTGGGGACGGCGACCCGTGGGGGAGTAGCCGTGCGGCGCAAAGGCGGCCTCGATCTCACGGTCGCCGAACACCCTGAACGGCCGCGTGTCGCCTTCGACGCCCCGCTTGAGGCCGAAGAAGAGGCTCGACACGGCGTTGACGCTGCGGCGAGTGGGGTAGTCGACGACCACGGCCGCTCGGGCGAGGCGTCCGAGCGTCGCCACCAGCTCGTTTACGCGGTGGACGTGCGGCAGCAGGCGCAGCGAAACGACGATGTCGTAGGAACGGTCGGCCAGTCCGGGTGCGAGCAGGTCGGCCGCCAGGAAGCGCGCCCGGCCGCTGCCGGTCCATGCCCGAACGCGCGCCTCACAGGCTGCGTCGCTGCCGAGAACCGTGACGGCGTAGCCCGCCTCCAGCAGCGGTCCCGTGACCTGCCCGTGGCCGCCGCCCACGTCGAGGACGCTGGCGCCAGGCCACGGACGCAGCAGGTCGAGCACCGCCGCGCTCTGCCGCTCCAGGAAGTAGCTGCCGACCGCGCCGCTGAAGCGGCGGGCATACGCGTCGGACGAGGTCTCGACGTCGGCGTCTTCGGGCAGGGCGGCCAAGCCGGCTCAGCCCTTGGCGGCTTCCTTCGCCTCCCGCATCAGGTCCACGAGGGCTCGCGTCAGGTCGTTGTCGGTCAGGATCCCGACCACGCGGCCGCCCGCGATGACCGGCAGCGCGCCGTACTTGGTGTTCAGCATGATCTCGGCCGCCTCCATGAGTGGCGTGTCGGCCGTGGTCGTGATCGGCTTCGAGATCATGATCCGCGAGATCGGGGTGCCCTCCATCACGCGGGTGAACTCCTCCTGCGAGTCGGTGAGCGTCGACGGCTCGGCGCGCTTGATGTCGCCCTCCGTGATCAGGCCCACCAGCATGCCGCCGACGGCGACCGGGAGCCGCCGCACGCCGCGCAGCCGGATGATCTCGAGCGCCCGCATCAGCGGCTCTTCGGGCTCCAGCGTGATCGGGTTCTCCGTCATGTAATCCGAGACCAGGAGGCTCGCGAGCTTCATGCCGAATGGTACACCGGGGCGCGTCACGCGCCTGTGACGCCCGTCAATTGCCCGCCGGGGCGGGGCTGGCTGGCGGGCTCTCCGGGTCCTCGTCCTCCAGCACCGGCTCCGCGGGCGGCTCGGCGCCGAGCGGGGCCACGTCCCGCCCGATGTAGCCGGCCTGTCCCATGAGCCACAGCACGCGCCGTGTCGCCCGCTCGTGGCGCGCGAGCGACACGCGCGGGTTGATCCGGCGCGGGTTGGGGATCATGGCGGTGAGCCCGGCGGCCTCCGCTTCCGTGAGCTCGGCGGCGGGCTTGCCGTACCAGTGCTGCGCGGCCGCCTCGCAGCCAAAGACGAAGTCGCCCCACTCGATCAGGTTCAGGTAGAGGGCGAGGATGCGGACCTTCGACAGGTCCTGCTCGAGCCAGCGCGTCACCACGAGCTCGCGCAGCTTCCGCACGGGCGTCTTGCGGGTTCCGAAGTAGAGGTTCTTGGCGAGCTGCTGGGTGATCGTGCTCCCGCCCCGCGCGAAACGACCCTTCTCGACGTTTTTCTCGAGCGACTCCTGGATCGCCTTCCAGTCGACGCCCTCGTGACCGAAGAACGTCTGGTCCTCGGACGCGAGCACCGCGTGGATCAGGTGGCGCGAGACCTGCCCGAGCGGCACCCACGCCTGGCTGGTCCGCGCGCGGCGCCCCTTCGCGCGCGCCTCTTGCTCGCGTTGGAGCATCAAGCGCGTCTTGCCGGGGTTCCGCTTCGAAAGTGCTTTCACCTCTGAGCGCGCGGGCAGGCCCGCCCACACCCAGATCCCGAGTATGACCAGAGCCGCGAGCGTCGCCGTGAGGAGCCGGCGCAGGAGCCGGCGCAGGGGCCGCTTCATGACGACGGCGGTATACCATGAGACGGCGCGCGCGACGGGTGTCGCAAGCGGAGGCGATCTTGGACTTCGAGCTGAGCGAAGAGCAGCAGCTGCTGCGCAAGACGGTGCGCGAGTTCGCCGAGGCCGAGCTCGCCCCGCACTCGCGCGAGTGGGACGAGAAGCAGGAGTTTCCCCGCGAGATCTTCGCGCGGCTCGGCGCGCTCGGCGTGGCCGGGGCCTGCTGGCCCGAGGAGTACGGCGGCTCGGCGCTCGGGACGCTCGACTGGGCGATCGTGATGGAGGAGCTCGCGCGCGTGGACGCCGGCGTCGCGCTGTCGCTCGCGGCCCACCACGGCCTGTGCTCCGCGCACATCCACCAGACCGGCAGCGAGGAGCAGAAGCACCGCTACCTGCCGCCGCTCGCACGCGGGGAGCAGGTGGGCTGCTGGGGCCTCACGGAGCCGGGCTCGGGCTCGGATGCCGGGGGCATGCGCACCACCGCGGTGCGCGACGGCCAGCACTGGGTGATCAACGGCTCGAAGAACTTCATCACCAACGGGGGCATCGCCGACACGGCGGTGGTGATGACGGTGACCGACCGCGCCGCGGGCAAGAAGGGCATCTCGGCGATCGTCGTCGAGCGCGGGACCAACGGCTTCCGCTCCGGCCGCAAGGAAGACAAGCTGGGCGTGCGCTCCTCGGACACCTCGGAGCTGGTGTTCGAGGACTGCCGCGTGCCGCTCGGCAACCTGCTCGGCCAGCAGGGCATGGGCTTCGTCGACACGTTGCGCATCCTCGACAAGGGGCGGATCGGCATCGCGGCCTTCTCGCTCGGGATCGCGCGGGCGGCGCTCGAGGCCTCGCTGCGCTACGCGCGCGAGCGCAAGCAGTTCGGCCACCCGATCGCCGACTTCCAGGCGATCCAGTTCAAGATCGCCGAGATGGCCGTGAAGGTGGACGCGGCGCGCCTGCTGACCTGGCGCGCGGCGGCGCTCGCCGATCAGGGGCGGCCCTACTCAGCCGAGTCCTCGATGGCCAAGCTCTTCGCGAGCGAGGCGTCGGTCGAGATAGCGCTCGAGGCGATCCAGATCCACGGCGGCTACGGCTACATCAAGGAGTACCCGGTGGAGCGCTACCTGCGCGACGCCAAGCTCGGCACGATCGGCGAGGGCACGAGCGAGGTGCAGCGGCTGGTGATCGCGCGCCTGCTGCTCGGGCTGCGCCCGGTGGTGCGCTAGTGGCGGGAGACCAGGCGGGGCTCGCGAGCCTGGTCGCGGGCGTTCGCGCTGGCGACACGCGGGCGGTGGCGCGCTCGATCAGCCTGGTCGAGGACCGGGCGGACGCCGCGCAGCCGTTGCTCCAGGCGCTCTTCCCGCACGCGGGCCGCTCGCTCGTGGTCGGGGTGACGGGCCCGTCGGGCGCGGGCAAGTCGTCGCTCGTGGACAAGCTCACGGCGCTGCTGCGCGGCGAGGGCAAGAGCATTGGCATCGTCGCGGTCGACCCGAGCTCGCCCTTCAGCGGCGGGGCGATTCTCGGGGATCGCATCAGGATGCAGGCGCACGCCACCGACCCGGGCGTCTTCATCCGCTCGATGGCCACGCGCGGGCACCTCGGCGGTCTGGCCGCGGCGACCGACCACGTCGTCACGATCCTCTCGGCCGCGGGCAAGGACGTGATCCTGGTCGAGACGGTCGGCGTCGGCCAGGACGAGGTCGAGATCGTGGGCACCGCCGACGTGAGTGTGGTGGTGCTCGTGCCCGGGCTGGGCGACGAGGTGCAGGCGCTCAAGGCCGGCATCATGGAGATCGCCGACGTCTTCGTCGTGAACAAGGCCGACCGCGAGGGCGTCGACCGCGTGGTGGCCGAGATCGAGTCGATGCTGTCGCTCGTTCCCGGTGACACGAAGCCTCCGGCAATCGTGCGCACCGTCGCGACCCGGGACGAGGGCACGCGCGCTCTCGTGGACGCGGTCGTCGCCTTCCACGCGGGCGCGCGCGAGACGGGCGCTCTCGACCGCAAGCGGCGGATGACGCTCGCTCGGCAGCTCGAGGACGCGGTGACGGGGCGACTGGTGCGGCGAGCCATGGCGGCGCTCGGCCCTGGGGAGAAGGACGCGCTCGTCGAGCGACTGGTGCGGCGCGAGCTCGATCCCTGGAGTGCGGCCGAGGAGCTCGTGGAAAGGGCGGTTCGCGCGTGAAGATCCTGAAGATCGACCACCTCGGCATCGCCGTTGCGTCGCTGGCCGACGCGGTTCAGAGCTACGAGGCGCTCGGCTTCCAGGTCGCGGAGACGCACGAGCTGCCGAGCGAGAAGGTCCGCGCCGCCTTCCTGGGCGTGGGGGAGTCCCAGCTGGAGCTGCTGGAGCCGACGGAGGCGGGCTCGCTGATCGCGCGCTTCCTGGAGAAGCGCTCGGGGCTGCACCACGTCTGCGTGCTGGTGGAGGACATCGACGCGGCGCTCGCCGAGCTCAAGGCGCGCGGCGTGCCGCTCGTCGACGAGACGCCCCGTCCCGGTGCGGGCGGCTGCCGCGTGGCCTTCGTGCACCCGAAGGGCGCCTGCGGCGTGCTGCTCGAGCTCAAGGAAGAAGCCTGACCCCCGCGCGTTTGCCGCGGGTGCGCGCGACCGCGTAGTATCGCCGGTCGGCCGGGCGAGCACGGGGAGCGTAGGAGCGACGGATGAGCGAGCGAATCGGCATAGGGATCATCGGCGGCACCGGCCTCTACCAGATGGAGGGCTTCACGGACGTGCGCGAGGTCGCGCTCGACACGCCCTTCGGGCCGCCCTCGGATAGCCTGATGGTCGGGCAGCTCGAGGGCCGCGCCGTCGCGTTCCTGCCACGCCACGGGCGCGGGCACCGCATCCTGCCCCACGAGCTGAATTTCCAGGCCAACCTCTTCGCGATGAAGTCGCTCGGCGTCGAGTTCCTGCTCTCGGTCTCGGCGGTGGGCTCGCTCAAGGAAGAGTACGCGCCGCTCGACATGCTGATCCCCGACCAGCTGATCGACCGGACGCAGCAGCGGCGCTCGACGTTTTTCGGCCGCGGGCTGGTGGCCCACGTGGCGTTCGCGCACCCCTTCTGCCGCCCGCTCTCGAAGCTCATGGCCGAGGGCTGCCGGGAGGCGGGGGCCCGGCACCACGTGGGCGGGAGCTACGTGTGCATCGAGGGCCCGCACTTCTCGACCCTCGCCGAGTCCCAGCTCTACCGCTCCTGGGGCGCGGACGTGGTCGGCATGACCAACCTGCAGGAGGCCAAGCTCGCGCGCGAGGCGGAGATCTGCTACGCGACGCTCGCGATGGTGACCGACTACGACTGCTGGCACCCCGAGCACGCCGCGGTCACGGCCGACAGCGTGATGAAGGTACTGGGCCAGAACGTCGCGACGGCGCGCGCCGTGCTGCGAGCGGTCGTGCGGCGGCTCCCGGTCCCGCGTGGCTGCGAGTGCGAGCACGCGTTGCGCCACGCGCTGCTGACGTCGCCAGAGCTCGTGCCCTTGGCCGTGAAGCGTGAGCTCGAGCCCATCGTGGGCCGCTACCTGAGGTAGACAGATGTCGATCCTGGTCGTCGGAAGCGTCGCCTACGACACCGTCGAGACGCCGCTCGGGCGCGCCGAGCGCGTGCTCGGCGGCAGCGCCTCGTTCTTCTCCGTCGCCGCTTCCTTCTTCGCGCCCGTGAACCTGGTGGGCGTCGTGGGACACGACTTCGGCGACGCCCAGCTCGCGGCGTTCCGCGGCCGCTCGATCGACCTCGCGGGACTCGAGCGGATGCAGGGCAAGACCTTCCACTGGCAGGGCAAGTACTCGCAGGACCTCAACTCGCGCGACACGATCTGCACCGACCTGAACGTGTTCGAGTTCTTCGAGCCCAAGATCCCGGCTGGCTACAGGCGGTCCGACATCGTCTTCCTCGGCAACATCGACCCGGGGCTGCAGCGGCGCGTGCTCGAGCAGGTGGAGCGGCCGCGGGTGGTCGCCTGCGACACGATGAACTTCTGGATCAAAGGCAAGCCCCAGGAGCTGCGCGAGACGCTCGCGAAGGTCCAGGTGCTGCTGATCAACGACCAGGAGGCGCGCGAGCTCTCGGGCGAATGGAACCTGGTCCGCGCCGCGCGTGCCATCCGCGCGATGGGGCCGCGGACGCTGGTGGTGAAGAAGGGCGAGCACGGCGTCCTGATGTTCACCGACCAGGGCTCCTTCGCAGCGCCGGCGCTTCCGCTCGAGCACGTGGTCGACCCGACCGGCGCCGGCGACACCTTCGCGGGCGGCTTCATCGGCTACCTGGCGAGCATCCCGGACGGCGGCGACGCCGCGCTGCGCCAGGCCGTGGTGATGGGCAGCACGCTCGCCTCCTTCTGCGTGGAGGCGTTCAGCCTCGACCGCCTGCTGACGCTCACGCGGCCCGAGATCGACGAGCGCTACAGCGTGTTCGAACGGCTGACCCGCTTCGAGAGCCTGTAGCTCTCCCCCCAGTCCCCCGGGAACCGCCTCCCGTGCCCTACTGGGAGGCGCCGGCTTCCGCCTGCTCCAGCATCGTGTTGACGATGGTGAGCAGCTTGTTCGCGGTGAAGGGCTTGTTGATGTACATGACGGCGCCGGATTCGAAGCCCTCGGCAAGCGCCTCGCCGCCGCCCTTGGCGGTCAGGAAGATCACCGGGATCGCCTTGGTGCGGCCGTCCTGCTTGATCTGCCGGCACACCTCGAAGCCGTCCTTGTCGGGCATCATCACGTCGAGCAGCACCAGGTCGAAGACCTGCTCGCGCAGCAGCTTGAGGGCCTCCTCGCCGCCGCCCGCCGTGGTGACGAGAAACCCCTTCTGCTCGAGGATCGTGCGCTCGAGGCTCAGGATGTTCTCGTCGTCGTCAACGACAAGGATTCGCTTGGCCATTCCTCCTCCGGCCAAAGGGCGTGGGCGGCGGGGATTCTAGCACCGAACGCGGGCCCTGCCGGCCCTCACTGCAGGACGACCTCGCCACAGACCCCGCTCTGGGTGCAGGCCCGGAACGTGCCGGACCCGTAGGCGAACACCAGGTACTGGTTGTCGGGGTGGTTGAGGCACGAGGCCCCGCCGTCCGGCCCGTTGCAGCGCTTTCCGTTCGCCGACCAGGTGGGGCCCGGGCGGCCGCTGTCGGACGCCCGCCCCACGCGCGCGGCCTCGCACGCCTGCCGCTCGGGGTGTCCCTCCACCCGCACCGGGCAGAAGGCGCGTCCGTCGGTGAAGCCGATCTGCTTGCAGTACGCCGCGTCCGGTCCGACGATCGGCGTGGAATCGAGCAGCGACCGGTCGCCGGACTGGCCGTGCAGCTTGACGTTCATGCGCGAGATGGGCGGGGGCACCGGCTGGCCACAGGTGCCCGAGGTGCCGCCGCCTCCGCCCGGGATCGCGGGAACGGGGTCGGGTTCCGAGCCCGGCACGGGGGTCGGCGTGGGCTGCGGCGCCGGCACCGTCGGCACGAAGGCAATCTCCGGCAGCGGCGCCGGCTGAGTGGGCTTCTCCGGCTCGCCACCGCCGCAGGCCGCGCACGCGAGGGCGATGGCGAGAGCGAGCGCCACTCGTCTCGCCGGCGCCAGCTCGGGAGGCGTCAGCGATCGACGGTCACGCTCCCGCAAACGTCGTTCTTTCCGCACGCCTTGTAGAGGCCGCTCTTGTACGCCATCGCCTGGTACTGGTTGTCCGGGTGGTTCCCGCAGACCGGCTGCCCGGTGCACAGGGACCCGTCGACGGACCAGGTCGGCCCGGGACGCCCGGTGTCGCGTGCACGGCCCGTCACGTAGAGCTCGCATGCCTCACGCTCCGGATGACCCTCCACGCGGACTGGGCAGAAGCCGCGGCCATCGGTGAAGCCGATCTTCGCACAATAGGTCACGTCCGGTCCGACGAGCGGCGTCGAATCGAGAATCCAGTGGTTGTCGCCGCGCTGGTGGATCTTGACGTTCACCTCGGCGAGCGGGCCTGGAAGCGGGTTGCCGCAGCCGCCGCTGTCCGCCGGCGCAGACGGCGTCGGCTGCGGGTCGGGCGTCGCCCCCGGCTCCGGCGTCGGGCTCGGCTTGGGCGCGGGCCCGCTCAACACCGGCGTGGGCGTGGGGCTCGGGTTCGGTTGCGTGCTCGCCGTGGGCGTGCTCGGCTGCGGCGCCGGCTCGGGGACCGTCGGCGTGTCGAGCGAGCCGCAGGCCGAGGCCGCGAGGCAAGTCGCCACGAGCGCGGCGGCTCCGGCCAGCCTCAACCTCACCGAGGGACGGTCACATGGCCCCCGGCGGGTGTCAAGCGGCGCCTTGGTCCTCAGCGGTCCACCTGCACGCTGCCGCAGACGCCGTCCTTCGAGCAGGCCTTGTAGGTCCCGCCCCCGTCGGCAAACAGCAGGTACTGGTTGTCCGGGTGGTTGTCGCAATCGCCACCCACCCCGCTGCAGTAGTTCCCGTTGCGCGTCCAGGTCGGCCCGGGCCGTTTGGTGTCGGCCGCATACCCGACGGCGTAGGTCTCGCACGCGACGCGATCCGGCTGTCCCTCCCTGCGAACCGGGCAGTCGACGCGGCCGTCGGTGAAGCCGATCTTCGCGCAGTACTCGCGGTCATGGACGATCGGCGTCGTGTCGAGAGTCCACACGTTCTGGCCACGGATGTGGACCTTGGTGTTCATGACCCACAGCGGCGGCGGGAGCGGGTCGCCGCAGCCGCCCGTGTTCGGCGGCGGGGTCGGCTGAGGTGTCGGCGTCGGAGTCGGCGCGGGACCCGGCGTCGGGGTCGGGTTGGGCTTCGGCGTCGGCGTGGCCGTCGGGATCGTCGGAATCGAGACCTTGAGGACCCCGGAGGACGGCGCCTTGGGCGACGCGCTCGGCGCGGTCGGGAGCTCTTCCGTGATCGTGTGGCAGCCGGCCAGAACGAAAGCGGCGGCCGCCATCCCATAAACGATTCGGTTCATCGCGACCCCTTACCTAGAATTCACCTCACAAGGTCACACACAACCTCCAGTCCTGTCAAGCTTTTTTAGCCTCAGTGCCTTCGAGGATGCCGGCCACGACCTTGGCGGCCCGCGCCGACGCCCCCGGTCCACCGAGCGCGGCACGCACAGCGGCGAGGCCGGACCGGACCGACGCCCGGTGGCCGGCGTCGTCCAGCAGCCGCCCCACCTCTTCCGCCACCGCTGCGGGCTCGAAATCCCGCTGGATGAGCTCGGTCAGGACACGACGTCCCGCGATCAGGTTTGCCATCGCGTAGTGCGCCACGTGCACGAAGGGCCGACCCAGGGCGTAGCTCACGGGCGACAGGCGGTAGACCACGACGCTCGCGAGGTCGAGGAGGGCCGCCTCCACGGTGGCGGTACCCGAGGCGACGATGCCGGCGGCCGCCGCACCCATGAGCGCGTGCGCCTGGCCGCGCACCAGCGTCACGGGCAGGCCGTGCAGGGCCGCGCCGAAGGACTCTTCGCTCAGTCCCGGTGCCACGGCGAGCGCGGCCTGAAGCTCGGGACGACGCGAGTGGAGGATGCGGAGCGCGCCGGCGATCGGGGGCAGGTTGTGGGAGACCTCCTGGCGGCGGCTGCCCGGCAGCACCGCCAGCACCGGGCGCGCCGGATCGAGTCCCTGAGCGGCGAGGAACGCGCGGGGATCCCGGGCAGGCCGGGCCAGCTCGACGAGCGGGTGGCCGACGAACGTCACGCTCACGCCGGCCGCGCGGTAGAAGGGCTCCTCGAACGGGAAGATCACCAGCATGCGGTCGACGCACTCGCGGACCGTGCGCATCCGGCCGCGCCGCCAGGCCCACAGCTGTGGCGAGACGTAGTAGACGACCGGGATGCCGCGGCGGCGCAGTTGCTTCGCGAGCCGCAGGTTGAAGCCGGCGTAGTCGACGAGCACCGCGAGCGCCACGGGCTCCCGGTCCACCTCCGCGAGCACGGCGCGGAAGACCGCGCGCAGGCGGCGCAGGTGGCGCAGGACCTCGACGAGGCCCACGACCGCGAGCTCGCTCACGTGCGCGACGAGGCGCGCGTCCTGCGACCGCAGCCGGTCGCCGCCCAGGCCGAAGACGTCGATCGGACCCACGCGCTCGCGTAGGTGCCGCACGAGCTCGCCCGCGTAGAGGTCGCCCGAGGGCTCGCCGCACGATACGAGCAGCCGTCGCCGCGAGGGCGGTCCTGGTGCGGAGCTCACGCGCTCAGGAGTATAGGTTGCGGCGGCGAAAGGGAAGAGCGAGCGCGTGGAAGAGGAAAAGCGCCACGACGCCACAGACCCCGATGTAGACCGGCCAAGGCCCCATCCAGTCGAGGGGCGTCGCGACGGTCGGCTTGTGCCGCAGGTACATGAAGTTCGTGCCGAGCAGCAGGTTGACGACCCCCACGAAGGCCGTCCAGCCGGCGGTGATGCCGAGCGTTCGCCAGGCGGCCATCGGGCGGGGCCGCAAGCCCAGGCCGAAGACGAGCACGAGGGCGGCCGCGAGCACGAGCCCGTGCAGGCCGAAGAACACCACGAACTCCCAACGCGGGAAGCCCCAGGGCAGCTCGGGGGTCAGCATGGCGAGGACGGTTCCGGAGCCGGCCCAGAAGTACACGATCTCGGCCGGGGTCTGCCTCGGCCGCAGCAGGGCGAGCACCGCCAATACCAGCGCGGCGTCGCACAGCTCGAGGGGCAGCAGCGTCTTCCAGCTCAGCCACCCCTCCTGAGAAGCCACGTTCAGCTCGAACGCCAGCAGCCCGACGATTCCCGCCGCGAGCGCCCCACGCACGAGCGTCGCCAGTCCCGGGCGGGCGCGCACGAGGCGGACCAGCAGGACCGCGACGAGGGCGACGCAGGCGAGCGCGCCGACGTGCGTGGCGCCGAACGCGACGAAGGCGGGAGGCTCCTCCAGAGACGGCATCGTACGCCCGAGTCAGGCCGGACGCGCGCACGCCCTGGTGCCGGAGGTCAACGTTGTCCGCGCCGAGGGACGGTCCCCCGCTCTCCCGGACACCCACCTGAGAGGCTAGACTAGCTGAGTCAACGACTTGCCGACACGACATGTCGGCCACGATTCGGCACGCTGGTTGCAGAAGTCCTTATCGGTGACGACCGGACGATGGAGGCGAAGATGAGCGCTCGAACCGGCAGACTCCTTCTCGCGGCGGCGGGGCTGGCGCTGGCGCCGGTTCTGCTGCTCGCTCAGGACCGCGCGGTGCCCCGCGGAGGCGGAGACGGCGGGGGCTCGCGCGGCGGTGGCAGTGACGCCGGCTCGCGGCACAGCTCGCCCGGCGTGCAGTCGAGCGGCTCGAGCTCGAGCTCGAGCGGCTCGGGCTCGAGCTACTCGGGCTCGACCTACGCCCCGTCGAACGCCGAGCGTCGTCATCCGCGCGCCGGCACCGGACACGGGAGCGGCGGCGGCTACTACCCGGGCTATCCCGGGTATCCGGGCTACGGGTGGGGCGGCGGCTGGTACTACCCGGGCTACGGCGGCTACTGGTGGCCGTACGGGTACTCCGGCTGGTACGGCGGTTACGGTGCCTACGGCGGTTACTGGGGCGGCTACCCGGGCTGGGGCGGAGGAGCGGTCTATTACTCCGGTCGCGGCGAGGGCGCCTCGCTGCGCGTGCTGGTGGATCCGGCGGAGGCCCGCGTCTACGTCGACGGCTACTACGCCGGCGTGGTGGACGACTTCGACGGCCTGCTGCAAAGGCTGCACGTCGCGCCGGGGCGCCACGAGATCACGCTGAAGCTCGAAGGCTACCAGACGCACCGGATGCGCGTGTACGTCGGCCCCGACGCGACCCTGAAGCTGCACCACGAGATGCAGAAGGGCGTGGGCGAGACCAAGGAGGACCTGACGGGCGGCGCGCCGCCCCCCGAGCGCGAGGTGCGGCGCGAGCGCGACGATCCTGCGGACGACGAGCGTTCAGTCGGGGCCGAGGAGGCCCAGGAGGAGCCGACTCCCGAGTCCGGGAAGCTCCTCCTGAGCGTACAGCCGAAGGACGCGTCGGTCTACGTCGACGGAGCATTCCGTGGAAGCGGCCGCGAGGCCTCGACGCTGCGGCTCGCGCCCGGACGGCATCGGATCGAAGTGGTCCGCCCCGGCTTCCGCACGGCCGAAAGCGACGTCGACGTCCCTGCGGGAGAGACCACCCGCCTGAAGGTGATCTTGGAGCGGCCCTCGCTCTAGTCTGGAAGCGGTGGAAGGAACGACGACGCAACGAACGACGATGCAACGAACGGGAGGATGCCGGGACTCTCTGGACTGAGTTTTCGGGGGGCTGAGTGCCCTCCGTGCCCCCGCTGACTAGGGCATGCCGGCAGCGGCGGTGGGTCCGGTCCCGCTGCCGAAGAGCTGGCGGAAGATGCGCCCGGCCACGGCGGATGCGCCGTGGCCGCTGCCTTGCCGCAGGAAGACCACCACCACCAGCTCCGGCTTGTCGGCCGGTGCGTAGGACGCAAACCAGCCGAGTGCCGAGCAGGTGCCGGTCTTGCCGGCGACGGCCACCTCGGGGTCGAAGGCTGCGCTGGCGCTGCCCTCGTTGACGGCGCCCGCGAAGCCGGTGCTCAGGCCCTCGAGCCGCGTGCCCTCGGGGAGCCGCCAGCGCTCCGTCGCGGTGAAGCCGTCGGGGCCGCTCACCTGCGGCTTGAGCACGACGCCACCGTTCACGGTCGCCGAGATCAGGACCGCGAGCTGCAGCGCCGAGGTCGCGATCCCCTCCGCGTGGCTCGACAGGTGCCCGACGGCCGAGGGCTTCACGAACTCCGGCACGCGGCCCGCCGTTTCCCCGGTGAGGTTGATTCCCGACGGCTCGCCCAGGCCCAGCAGGTGCGCGTAGCGCTGCACCTTCTCGTAGCCGAGCTGCTCGCCGACCCACTCGAAGTAGGGGTTGCACGAGACCGCGAGCGCGCGCTCGAGGCCGATGGCACCGTGGCCCGCCCACATCCAGCAGCCCTTGCGGCAGCGGTAGGTGGTGTCGGGCGTGATCACGCCCTCGGACAGCCCGGCGATCCCGACGACGATCTTGAACACCGAGCAGGGCTGGAACGCGCGCTGCATCCCGAGCGAGGGGTTCACGAGCGCGTGGACGCGTCCCGTGCGCGGGTCCATCGCGACGACCGCGCCCTGCGCCCGCCCGAGGCCGCTGCGCGCAGCCTCGCCAATGGCCAGGTCCCAGGCCGAAGCGCTCGCCGGCAGGACCACGGAGGTGAGCGCGGGCACGCGCCTCGAGGCGCGCCTTGGGGCGGCGCCGGACTGCGCCGCGAGCGCCAGCGCCAGGGACACGACGAGGGCCAGCGTGGCGGTAACATTGGCTCGCGGCGGACGGATCAGCACGAGGGCGGAGACTAGCACAGACCGTGCCTGCATCTCAGCCGGGGCCGGTTTGAGCGTTGTGGAGCCCCCGCTCGTGCGCGTAAAATCAACCGCTCGAAGAAGCAAGGAGAATCCCGATGCGCGCTCCGTTGTTACGTTCCGCCTTCATCCTGGCCGTGATCCTGACCGGACCGAGTCTGGCGAGTGCCCAGAAACTGGACAAAGAAGACCGGAAGTTCCTCGACGATGTCCGGCCGATCCTGCTCGCGGAGGAGGACAAGACCTACAAGAGCCTGAAAGAGAAGAGCGACCGGCTCGAATTCCAGAAGATCTTCTGGGCTCGCCGCGATCCCGACCTGGCGACGCCCGCGAACGAGTACCAGGCCGAGTACGAGAGGGCGCGTGCCGAGGCGGACCGCGTCTACCGGCTCCCCGCACAAGCGGGCTCGCTCACCGACTGCGGTCGCGTGTTCATCCTGCTCGGCAAGCCCGACGAGGTGCAGCAGGAGGGCGGGACCCTGACGCCGGGCCTGCGGACTCCCGAGATCTGGACCTACCGCGACCGGCCGGGGCGAACCTTCACCGGCGGCAAGGCGGCGATCGCGTTCGACGAGGAGTGCCGCGCGCCGGGCGCCCTCGCACCGCAGATGGACCGCGTGGCGGGGTCGCTGGTGGTGCAGCCGAGCCTCGACTACAAGAAGGGCAAGGACGGCCGGCTGGTGAAGCTCGCCGACATGCTGCCGAAGGACACGCCGGCGCGCGCCCTCTACAAGCAGCCGCGGCAGGACTTCCCGACGGCACTCCAGGCCGCGTACCTCAAGATCGCGGACGGCGGCACCGCGCTGCTCGGGCTCGTGCGCGGCGAGGCTGCGGGTCTCGCCGTGAGCGAGAGCGGCGGGACGAAGACGGTGCGCCTTTCGGTCGGCGCGAGCGCCGTCGCCGAGGACGGGAAGGAATCGGGCTGGACGGAGCAGGCGACCGTCGCACCGATCGAGGCCGACGGCTCCTTCGTCGCGAGCTTCAAGCTCGCGCTGCGGCCCGGCAAGTACACGCTCAAGGCCGGCGCGGTGGACGAGAAGGGCGGCAAGGGCTCGCTCGCGTCGATGCCGATCGAGGTGCCGGACCTCGCGAAGGTCGAGTCCGGCGCGGACGGCACCGTGAGCAAGCTGCCCTCGGCCGGCTCGCTGCTCATCGTCAAGCGCATCGAGGAGATGCCGGGCGGGGTCTCGGACCCGCAGCACCCGTTCGCGGCTTTCGAGCTCGGGACCGCGCGGCTCGTGCCCACCTTCGGAGGAATCGCCCACGCCTCGGAGCAGGTGGAGTTCGTGTACCAGGTCTACGACCTGAAGATCGACCCGGTCACCGGCAAGGCCGACGCGAGTGCCGTGGTCAGCATCCTGAAGGACGGCAAGACCCCGGTGGCGAAGGCGCCGCCCAAGGCGATCGAGTCCGAGCGCGACGGAGCGTCGGTCGGACCGATCCCGCTCGCCAACTTCGGCCCCGGAAAGTACGTGGTGCAGCTCAAGGTCACCGACAAGCTGGGCAAGCACGAGGTCGTCCAGGAAGCGCCGCTCGAGGTGCTGCCGTAGCGTGAACAAGGCCGAGCTCGTCAAGCGGGTCGCTCGGGACACGGGGCTCACCAAGGCCGACGTGCTGCGCGTGTTGGACGCGGTGCTGGCGCAGGTGACGCGGACGCTGCGGCGTGGCGACGATGTGAAGCTCGTCGACTTCGGCACCTTCCAGGTGAGCCAGCGCCGCGCGCGGGCCGCGCACAACCCATACACTGGCGCCGCCATGAAGCTCCCGGCCCGCCGCTGGCCGCGCTTCTCCCCCGGCAAGCGCCTGAAGGCGTTGGTTCGCTAGGCGGCGGCTTTTTCGGCGGGCTTGCCCTCGGCCTTCACCACCTCGAGCGCCTTCTCGAGGATGCGGTCGGGGCGGGCCGTGACGTCGGCGGTGTCGTCGTCCTCCTCCGCCACCGGCACCGAGGGGGCGAGGCCCTGGCCGTGGATCGACGTGCCCTTGGGCGACATGTACTTCGCGACGGTCAGCACCAGGCCGCCCTCGGGCAGCGGCACGGTCCTGGAGACCGCCGCGCGCCCGAAGGTGTGCTCACCCACGAGCTTCGCGCGCCCCGCGTCGAGGAGCGCCGCGGCCACCACCTCGCCCGGCCCGGCCGTGCCGTTCGTCACGAGCACCGCGAGCGGACCGGCCCAGGCTGAACGCGCCGCGTCGGCCTGGAGCAGCTTCTCGTCGGCGCGGCGGCCCACGACCTTGGCCACCGGACCGCCCTGCAGGAACAGCTCGGCCACCGCGACGCCGTCGGCGGGCGCTCCCCACGCCGCGTCGCGCAGGTCGAGCAGCAGGTGCGTGGCGCCCGAGCGCTGCAGCGACTCGACCTGGCCGCGCACGTCGCGTGCGGTGGTGGCCGTGAATTCGCCGATGCGCACGTAGCCGGTGGCCGCGTCCAGCATGCGGCCCTCGGCGACGGCGGGCGTGAGCCGCTCGCGCACGATCGTCACGTCGAACGGCTCGGCGCCCGCGCGGAGCACCGACAGCTTCACCAACGAGCCGGGAGCGCCGCGCATCAGGCGCTCGGCGACGAGCGCCGGCATCGGGCGCGTATGCCGCTCGTCAATCGCCTTCACCAGGTCGCCCGGTCGCAGGCCCGCCTTCGCGGCGGGCGAGCCGGGCCGCGTCGCCACCACCATCAGGAACGCGAAGCGGCGCGTCAGGACCAGGCCGACGTCGGCGTCGGCCTCGGCGGGAGCCTGTTGCACGAGCTTGTACTGCTCGGCGTCGAGATACGAGCTGTCGCCGTCGAGCGCGTCGGCCATCCCGAGCCGGGCGCCGGCCATGGCGCGGTCGAGGTTCACGGGCTCGACGTACTGGGCGAGCACCAGGCTCACCACCTCGTTGAAGATCGCGAGCTGGCCGTAGCTCGTGTCGCCGAGCGCCTTGCCGAGCAGCGATCCGACGGCGATGTAGCCGACGAGGCACGTGGAGACGAGGGCGATCACGAGGCGCGAGCGGTGGCTCATGGAATCAGGATATCAGGGTTTGGCCAGCCAGCCCTCGGGGTCTTCGGGTCGCCCCTGGTAGCGCATCTCGAAGTACAGCCCCGGCCCGTCGGGCCCCGCCGGATCGGCGCTCCCGAGCACTGTCCCGGCCTCAACCTGCTGGCCCGGTGCGACCTGGACGTCGGCCAGCTGCGCGTAGAGCGAGTGGTGCTTGCCGCCGTGGTCCACGACCACCATGAGCCCGTAGCCGCGGAAGCGCTCGGCGAAGACCACCCGGCCCCCGTGCACGGCGCGCACCGGGGCGTCGGGCGGCGCCTCGATCTCGATGCCGTTGTGGACCGTGTAGGTGTCGAAGCGCGGGTGCTTGCGGCGGCCGAAAGGCGCCCGCACCTCGCCTTCGACCGGCCACGGCAGGCCGCCGCGGAAGGCCCCGAGCGGCACCTCGACGGCGCCTTCGCCGAGGCCCGAGAGCAGGGCCTGGAGCCGGGTCTCGGCCTGCGCCAGCTCGTCGACGTACGCCGCGTTCAGCTCCTTGCGCTCGACGAGGGAGGTCAGGAGCTCGGTCTTGCGCGCCCGCTGCGCGTCGAGGTTGCGGCGCGCCGTGGCGAGCTTGTTCCGAAGCGCGAGCGACTCGCGCGTGCGCTCCTCGAGCACGGCCTTCTCGGTCGTGAAGGCCGCGAGGTCCGAGCGGAACTTCGACACGCGCGCGTTGTCGCGCCGCGCGAGCGTCGTGACCAGCCGGTAGCCGCGGAAGAAATCCGAGGGCCGGTCGATCGAGAGCAAGAGCCGCACGTAGCTCATGTCTCCCAGCTTGTAGAGCGCCCGGGCGTGGCGCGCGAGCGCCGGGCGCGCCTCCGCCAGGCTC
>Ga0209341_10000671_pt1 | contig 35213 bp, 35 predicted proteins | sample RifCSP13_2_FD_184020 | JGI IMG/M metagenome (GOLD analysis project Ga0209341, IMG submission 184020) | Soil microbial communities from Rifle, Colorado - Rifle CSP2_sed 13_2 (SPAdes) (version 2) | ecosystem: Environmental > Terrestrial > Deep subsurface > Rock core/Sediment | place: Rifle...
CACCGAGGGCATGGCAGTGGGTAGACCGCCGGCGAGCTCGGCGTGCATCCCCGCCTCGATGCGCAACGTGTCCAGGTCGCGGCCATTGACGCCGACCACCATCCCGCCCCGTCCCTCCACGGCGGCAGTGATCCGGTTGAGATCAGATGTGCCGAAAGCCTCGAGCAGGGCGAACATGCCGGTCCGCTCGACCGCGTTGAGCATCATCGAGAGCGCTTCGTTGGAAAGGATCCGGGCGATGATCAACACTCCGTCGGCGCCGGCGGCTCTCGCCTCGAACACCTGATAGGGATCCACCAGAAAGTCTTTTCGCAGCACGGGGACCCGGGCTCCGGCGACCACCGCCTCCAACAACTCGAGAGAGCCGCCAAAGGCCTCCGGTTCGGTGAGAACCGACAGCATCGCGGCCCCGCCATCCTGGTAGGCGGCCGCACGTTCCAAGAGGTCGGTGTTGGCGAGCTCGCCTTCCGCCGGTGATCGGGGCTTGATCTCGGCGATCAGGTCGAAGACGGCCCCGAAGGCCCCCAGATCGTGAGGCGAGGGCATGGCGCGCGCCTTCTCGATGACCTTCTTCAGAGGACGCCCGGCAAGAGCCACGCCAACACGGGCCCGGGAGGATTGCTCCATGGATTGGAGGAACCTGCTCACGTCTTCTCCTTTGCACCGAATTCCCGCAGGCCGTCAAGCAGCGCCAGGGCCCGCCCGTCATCGAGGGCCGCCTCCGCCATCCGGGCCGCCGCCGCCGGGTCGGAGGCCCGCCCGGTGACCTCCAGGGCCAAGGCGGCTCCGAGGATGATCGAGTCTCGATGGGGCCCGGTCTCGCCCTCGAAGACCGCGGCCAGCCGATCGGCGTTGTGAGCCGGATCCCCGCCTGCCAGCGAGGCCGGGTCGCAGCGGGGCATTCCAAGGTCAGAAGGGTCGCGACTCGACCGGACGACCGAGCCGGGATGCACGTCGTAGAGGAGGAACTCCCCGATCGGGGACGGCTCATCCCAACCTGCTGCTCCGTGGAGCACGAAAGCACGGTCGATCTCGAGTCCGGAGAGGGCACCGGCCATCAGTTCGGCGGCCCGGGTGTCGAAGGCTCCCACCACGAGATGACGGGGACCGGCAGGATTGGTCAGCGGCCCCAGCATGTTGAAGACGGTACGAACCCCGAGTGCCTTTCGGATCGGGCCGACAATCGCCATTGCCGGGTGGTAGTGGGGAGCAAAGAGATAGGTGAATCCGAGAGCCTCGAAGCACCTCCTGGCCTGATCGGCTTCGAGAGGGATGGGAAGACCGATCGTCTCGAGGATGTCGGCACTGCCGGATTGGCTGGTCATGGACCTGTTCCCGTGTTTGACGACGGGGGCTCCGGCCGCCGCGGTGAGGAGAGCGGCCCCGGTGGAGAGGTTGAGCGACCCGGAGCGGTCGCCTCCGGTCCCGACCACGTCCACCGCTTCGGAGGCGTCGATGCCGGGATCGCTGGAAAGCCGTCGCATCGCCGACGCAAAGCCACGGACCTCGTCTGGTGTCTCCCCCTTCGCCCGCAGCGCGATCAGAAGGGCGCCCGCCATCGCCGGTTCGACATCACCACCGGTGAGGGTCATGAGCAACTCGTCGGCGGCCGACGGCGAAAGGTCAAGGCCGGCCAGCAGATCGTCGAGCATCTGTCTCATGCCACTTTCCCGGTGAGGTCGAGGAAGTTGCGGAGCAACAGGTCCCCGTGTGGGGTGAGCACGCTTTCGGGGTGGAACTGAACACCTTCCACCGGATACTCACGATGACGGACTCCCATGATCACCCCGTCCGAGGTGAAGGAGGTCACCACCAATTCCTTCGGAAGGTCCTGCTCCTGCACCGCAAGTGAGTGATAGCGACCGGCCTCGAAGGGATTGGGGAGACCGGCGTAGATCGTTGCCGAGTCGTGATAGACGGGAGAGGCCTTGCCGTGACGAAGCTCCTCGGCGCGTTCCACCCTTCCCCCGAGCGCCGCAGCCAGGGCCTGATGCCCCAGACAAACCCCAAGGATCGGGACCTCGGACAGCAGCCCGGCGATGACGTTCATCGATTCCCCGGCCGACTCGGGCCCACCCGGCCCTGGTGAAATCACCAGATGCGTGGGCTCCAGCTCGCGAGCGCTCTCGACGTCGATGTCGTCGTTGGTGCGAACGATCACTTCTGCACCCAGGATGCGGAGTGCCTGCACCACGTTGTAGGTGAAGGAGTCGTAGTTGTCGATGAGCAAGACCCGGCTCATAACCCATCCGCCGCACTCTCGAGGGCGCCGCGCATGGCGCCGCTCTTGGAGAGGACCTCTTCCCACTCCGTGGCGGGGACGCTGTCGGCAACGATCCCGGCTCCCGCCTGATAGGAGAAGGAGCCCTCGGACATGACGAGGGTCCTGATGGCGATGGCCTGATCCATGCTCCCGCCATGACCGAAATAACCCACGGTCCCGGCATAGATGCCCCGGGGCACGGGCTCCAGTTCCTGGAGGAGCTCGAGTGCCCGCACCTTGGGGGCCCCGACCACGGTCCCGGCGGGGAAGGCCGCGGCGAACAGGTCGAAGGCGTCGGTGGCAGGCTCGAGGATCCCGGTGACCCCGCTCACCAGATGCATGACGTGGCTATACCGCTCGATCGCCCGGTAGGGATCGACACGGATGGTGCCCGGCACCGCCACCCGCCCCAGGTCGTTCCGGGCCAGATCTACGAGCATGACATGCTCGGCCGCCTCCTTGGCATCGTCCAACAACTCGCCTTCCGCCCGCCGGTCCCGTTCCTCGTCGTTGTACCGGGGACGGGTCCCGGCAATGGGCCGCAACTCGGCGGCCGCCCCCCGGAGGCGAACCAGGGCCTCCGGTGAGGATCCGATGACCCGGGTCTCTCCCAGCTCGCAGAAATACATATATGGCGATGGGTTGAGCAGCCGGAGGCCCCGGTAGACATCAAATGGGTCGAGATCGGTCTGGCCCGTGAAACAGACCGATACCACCAATTGATAGACGTCACCGGCCGCGATGTGCTCGCGCGCCTCCTCAACGGCGCCCAGATAGTCGGCCTTCTGCATCGAGGGCAACGGCTCGCTGAACGACCCGCCCTCGTGCCTGACACCGGGCACCCCCCCGGCGAGCAGAGAGACCACCTCCGCCCGAAGGGCGAGGCGATCGGTCTCCGAACCGTCGTGAAGCAAGGCTGCTCGTCGGCTCAGATGGTCGAACACGATCACGCTAGGGGGCCCGTAAAGGAGGATCTCAGGGGTTGGCGATGGAGGGGGGATGGTGCCGGCCAGACGATGGGCGACGTCGAAGCTCACCGCGCCGACCAAACCGCCTGCGAAGGGGATCGACCCAGAGAGGGGCCCGGGGTTGGGAGCCGCGGCGAGGGCCTTGCGCAACCCGTCCATGAGGCCGGTCACTGTCCCATCGGTCTCGATGCGGGCCTCACCGACATCCACGGCGTGACCGTCACTGCGGACCTCGAGCCCTTCACCAAACCCGATGAAGGAATAACGGCCGATTCGATCGCCGTGCTCGACACTCTCCAAGAGGAAGCGAGGACGAAGTGGGCCCAGCTTCAAGTACACCGAAGTCGGGGTGTCCAGGTCTGCTGGGATGTCGAAGGGATGATTCAACGGGGCTCCTCTCACCGGTCAGGAAGACGAGCTCCTACAAAGAGAACCCACCTTCCAGGGCCGGAGGTGGGTCTTGGGTGTCAGAAATCCTGGGGATTATCCGACCGAAGCCACCTCCGGCACGGGCCAACGCCACCACCAGGTGGTCGAGGTCGGCGAGGTGATCGATCGGGCCATGTCGGGCGGAACGCTACGCCCCGGCCCACGCGTCGTCAAGAAGAGTTGCTATCCCGCGATCCGATTCATCGCTTCGAGCATGGCTTCGACATCGGAAGGGGCAACCGGGGGATAGAAGACCATGGTGTACTCATCGCAGCGTTCGCCTGGTTCCTCGTACCAACCCGCCACCCAAGTCCCGTCCGGATGCGGGCCAACCACACCTCGGGTGCCGTCGACGGTTATCTCACCCTTCTCGGCCGGCCACTCGACGTTGGGAAGTGTGCCCCGGATCAGGGCGATGGCGAGCGTCCCGTCGCTGCGACCATAGAAGGTGGTCTGGGTCCCACCCTCCGAGGTCCACACATCCATCTCGATCGTGTCTGGGTCGAGGGTGGCGGTGCCGACCCCCGCAGGGATAAAGGACAACTCATAGGGAGCCGCCGGGCACTCGATCGGTGGCTCGGTGGTGGTCGTCTCCAGGATCGTGGAGGTTGGGGAAGCAGTCGTCGTCGTGTCACCTGCGGTGCCCGAAGCGCAGGCGGCCACCAGGATCAGCGAAGCCAAGAACAGCCGTTTCATCGAGGAGCGATGATATGAGTCGACGGACCGCTATCCAGGGAGCAGGCTGAGGATCAACCCAGCGCCCGGAGATACCCGTCCCGCGAGCCGATGTAGATGACTCCGTCCCAGACGGCAGCCGTCGACTCGAGGCAAGTTTCGCCGAGATCGACCGACCAGGCCCTGACCGGGGACCGCGGATCCTCCAGCGAGTAGCCGCGGACGTCACCCATGCAGGTCGCGGTCACCAGCATCCCGTCGACGATGGCCGGGGAGGACCAGGTATGCCAGCCGACCTCATCGGACCAGAGGATCTCACCATTCGCGGCGTCGACTGCAATCAACTTTCCCTGATGAGTGTTGTCGTAAACGACACCCTGATAGACCGCCGGCGTGCTCCAGGTTCCCGATTGCTCGCTGCCGGCCGTGAGATCGATGCCCCACACCCGGGGGTCACCGTCGGTGTAGGGATCCAGCTTGAGCAGTTGGCCCACCTCCCGGCTCCGGTCGATGTTGGCCTGAGTCCGGTAACCGGGCCCGACCTGGTTCGGTTTCAGGTTCACCGCTGCGTAGAGCATCCCCTCGGCATCGACCACCAGCGAGGCGTCGATGTCGCCTCCCGCCCAGTAGTCGAAGACGATCGGCGCCTCACCCTCCCGCACCCGGCTCACGTCGAGACCGACGATCCTCCCCGCCGAGTTGGCGAAGTAGACACGCTGCTCGTAGAGAACCGGTGAGTTCTCGATCGAGACATTGCCCCCGGCGGTGGCAATGAGCTCATCGGTATATCCAGGCATCTCTAACAGGATCTGGGGGTCGACGGTCACCTTGCCGTTGTCGGCGTAGCCACGGTTCAACTCCACCGCGAAGAACCAACTGTTTTCGCCACCGACATACAGGATGTCGTCAACGACGGCACCGTTGGAATCCCAGTCATCATTCCAGGTTCCGGCGACGTCGAAGGCGTCCATGGACCAAAGCTCAACGGGCTCGTCGCCGTCGAGACCGAGGATCCGGTACTTGTTGTCACGAGAGCCGAAGTAGAGAAGGGGAAACCCGTCCGGATCGACCGTCACCGACCCCTTGATCAAGTCCCCGGTCTGAAACTCGGGTCTCAGATCCTCTCCGGTCCCGGCATCGACGAAATGAACCGCCGAGTCGTAGGCGCCGAAAATGAGCTCGGTGACCCCGTCGGGTCGCTCCCAAACTGCCGGCTGACCGGTCCACCCCATACCGCACCATTGAGTGGTCTCACCGAGGTTGGTCGACGTGCTGCACATGGCGGTGTCGGGATAGCTCCAGAGGACCGAAGGTTGATCACTCACCGCCCCGGTGCCGTAGTAGCTGCGGGTCGGATTGCCCCGGAACATGGTCAACCCGATCGTGGTCCCCCAGGGTTGGCCAACGGTGAAGCCGGGGACGGTGTCGGCGGGGCGCTCGCCTGGGGGTTGGGTGCCAGTCGGGGTGGTCGTCGTTGTTTCCCCGGGCGTGGTCGAGCCGGAGTCGACCGCCGAACCGGTCGTGGTGGCGCCAGCCTCCGGGATCGTGGTGTCTCCAGGAGTCGAGGGAGCTTCGTCGCGGGTCACCAGGAAGATCCCGAGGCCGAGGACCAGACCGGTGACCAGGACGATCAGGACCTGCCCGAAACGCTGGTTCATGCCCGTCGATCTCTCATGAGGGAGGCGCACAGCCCGGTTCCCCGGTCAATACCGGATGCCCGGAGCTTTCGATCATGGCCGGGATGAGACATCCCTCGATTCTCCCATCGGGGGCAACAACCGCGCGGGCAACCGCGGTGGTCGAGCCGGCAATTGAGAAATGTGGCCATACGAAGTTCCCCAGGGACCAGAAGACCGGGCGGCCGTCGATGACTTCGAGCGGCTGCAGCCGATGCGGGTGATGCCCGAAGATGATATCGGCTCCCGCCTCGATCATCGCCTCGGCCCGCTCGACGTCCTCGGGTCGGGGGGCGGTGTCGAGCTCGACACCCCAGTGGATCGCCACGACGACCAGGTCGGCTTGAGCAGCCGCGGCTTGGACTGCGGCCACCAACGATGAGATGTCGTCACCGTCCCTGATGCCGGCCAGGTCGTCAGTGGCGAACCACGATGCATCGCCGACCACGCCTCCGAAGCCGATCACCGCCACTTTCCATCCCCCCATCTCGAAAAGCGCCGGCGCACCGGCCTCGGCGGCGTTGGCTCCAGCCCCAACCGGGAAGGCTCCTGCAGCAGTCACGTTGCCCCTGCCCTCGACCAGAGCCTCCTTCCCGTAGTCGCCGGAGTGGTTGTTGCCCAGGTTCACGACCTCGATCCCGTTGGCCGCCAGCGAGGCAAGGGATTCGGGCGGGCAACGGAACACGAAATCCTTGTCGAGCGGGCTCCCCGAGGCCGAAGGAGCACATTCCAGATTGATCACGGTCAGGTCGTCCTCCACAAAGAGACCATCGAGGCCGGACCAGGCGTGATCCCAGCCCTCGACGGCCAAGGCCGGGATGTAGCCCGGGTCCAGATTGACGTCTCCCGTGCCCTGGATGACCAGCCAACCCTTCTCCGGGAGCGTGGAGGTGGTCGTGGTCGACGAGCTGGTGGTTGTGGACGACCCCGGGGTGCTGGTGACAGTCGCGGTGTTCGAGCCCAGGACCAGGGCGACAGTGCTCGAGGTGGTCCCGGCCTCGGAGCCGATCAGCCTCCAAATGGTGAAGACCGCGGCAGCGGCAGCCATCCCAGCAAGGACAAACACGAGAAGGCGAAATGTTCGGGACACCAGAGGCGAAGGCTAAAACCCTCCACCCGTTTATACGTTCAACGCTTTGCCAGCAACGCCAGAACCCGGCTGACCACACCCGGGGCGTCCATACCCACCGCTTCGTGGAGGTCGGAGGGCGAGCCGAAGGGGAGGAATTGGTCGGGAACCCCGACACAGGTGAACTCCTTGGTCAACCCAGCGGACGAGAAGGCCTCCATCACTGCGGCACCGAATCCACCGGCGATGACATTGTCCTCCAGGGTGACCACGTGCGTCACCGGGCTGGCCCATTCCAGGATGCGGGGATCGAGGGGCTTCACCCAGCGGGCATTGACCACGCCAATGGAAACCCCCTTCTCGGCGAGGTCGAGAGCCGCCTTTTCGGCGACCTCGACCATCCGGCCAACCGCCACCAGCAGGACGTCGGAGCCGATGCTGAGGAGCTGGGCTTCCCCAATCGGGATCGGCGCCACCGGGATGGCGGGGACCGATACCGCCGCACCTTTCGGGTAGCGGATGGCGATCGGGCCGTCGTGATCCACCGCCGTCTCGATCATGGCGCAGAGCTCGGTGGCGTCGGCGGGTGCCCCCACCACCATGTTGGGGATCATCCGCAAATAGGAGAGATCAAAGACACCGTGGTGGGAAGGGCCATCGGGGCCGGTGATCCCCGCCCGGTCGAGGAGGAAGACCACGGGCAGGTCGTGGAGGGCGACGTCGGCCACGATCTGGTCGAATCCACGTTGGAGAAAAGCCGAATAGACAGCAACCACCGGCTTCTTGCCGGCCATCGCCATCCCCGCGGCCAAGGTGACTGCGTGTTGCTCGGCGATGGCGGTGTCGTAGACGCGGTCGGGGAAGCGTTGTGACATCTGCATCAGCCCGGCGGTGCTGACCATCGCCGCCGAGATCCCCACCATGTCGGGCCGGCGCGCCGCGGCCTCGGCAATCGCCTGGCCCGCCACATCGGTGAGCTTGAGCTCGGTCTTCAACGCCTTCCCGGTCGCCACGTCGAAGCTGCCGACACCGTGCAGCTTCTCCAATTCGTCCTCGATCGCCGGCTTATACCCGCTGCCCTTCTCGGTGACGACATGAACCACCACCGGACGGTCGTAGGTCTTGGCGATAGTGAGGGTCTCCTCCAGGAGCGCAAGGTCATGGCCGTCGATGCGCCCCGTGTACTTGAGGTCCAGGGCGTCAAAGACGGTCGACGGCTCGAGTATCTGCTTCACCGCGTCCTTGAGACGCCCCGCCAACTCGTCGGCCGTCTCGCCCACCAGAGGAATGCCACGGAGCATCCGGCCCAAAACGCGCTTGGTCCGCTCGTACCGGGGATCGAAGCGGTAGTGCGCCAGGTTGGCCAAAGCGGCAATCCCGCCCACAGTCGGGGCGTAGGAACGGCCGTTGTCGTTGAGCACGATGATGAGACGCGGCGGTCTCGCCACCGCGATGTGGTTCAGCGCCTCATAGGCCATGCCCCCGGTCATGGCCCCGTCCCCGGCCACGGCCACGGTGTAGCCCGGAAAGCCGGAGAGGGCATGGCCCAGGGCGTAGGAGAGTGAAGTGGAGGCGTGGCTGTTCTCCACGAAGTCGTGTGGGGACTCGGCACGGCTCGGGTAGCCGGACAGGCCACCGGTGTGACGCAGCTGGTCGAAATCCGCCCTCCTCCCGGTGACCAGCTTGTGCACATACGCCTGGTGCCCCACGTCCCAGATGATTCGATCGTTCGGGGAATCGAAGACCCGATGAAGGGCAAGTGTGAGCTCGACGACACCGAGATTCGGAGAGAGATGTCCTCCGTGGATGGACACCTTGTCGATGATGAAAGCGCGGATCTCTTCGATCAGCGTCTGAAGTTCATCCGCGCTCAACCCACGGAGGTCGGCCGGGCTCGCGATGGTTTCGAGTATGGACATGGGGGATCAGGCGAAAGCCGCGATCAGGCTAGCTAGTGCCCAGCGATGTCCCCATCGAGAACCGGGAGCCGAACGGTGAACACCGAGCCCCTCCCCAGTTCGCTCTCCACTTCCACGCTGCCGCGGTGACTCTCCACCACGTGTTTCACGATCGCCAGACCGAGACCGGTGCCACCAGTTGACCGGGAACGTGCGGTGTCCACGCGGTAGAACCGCTCGAACACCCGTCCCAGGTCCCTGGTCGAAATCCCGTCTCCGGTGTCCGAGATCCTGAGGACGGCCTCTCCGCCCACGGTCTCGAGAACCGCGCCGACCGATCCCCCGGCGCCGGTGTAGCGGATCGCGTTGTCCAGGAGGTTGCGAACGGCGATGGCAACGTCGCGCCGACTACCGGCGATCTGGGTTGGCGTCAGCTCCATCGAGAGCTCGATCCCTTCCTCCTCGGCCACCGGCCGGAAACGCTCCAACTCCTCGCGGACCAGGAGGTCGAGGCTGAGCGGGTCGAGTTCGGGCTGGTCGCGCTCGAGTCGGGAGAGATCGAGAAGATCCCCCATCAGCCGATCGAGTTGTCTCGCCGATCGCTCGATCTGTTGGGCGAAGGCCAGAGATGAGTCATCGTGACGAGCCACGGCGATCTGGAGGGCCTCGGACGAGGCGATGATCGCCGAAACCGGGGTCTTCAACTCGTGAGCCGCGTTGGCCACGAAGTCCCGCCGGATCGATGCCACCCGATCGAGGTCGGTGACATCGACCACGACCAACAGGATCCGGTTGTCGTCCGAGAACGGGGTGGCAACCCCACGCAACCGGCGAATGGGCTTGCCGTGCTCGGTCACACGCTCCACCGTCTGACGCCCTTCCCGGCACTCGCGCACCGCATTCTGGAAGGGAAACGGCGCTAGACCGGAGAGAGTGTCCGGGACGGCGCCGAGCATCTCCGAGGCCGAGGGGTTGGCATATATCACTTCGTCTGCCTCGGAGAAGAGAACGGCTCCCTGAGGCAAGGCCCCCAGCACCATCTCCAGCGTCTCGGTGGCCCGCTCGGCTTGGAGCACCCGGCCCCGCTGTCCTTCATTCAGATTCGTGATCGCCAGCCCCAGCTCATCCAGTTCGCGAATCTGTGAGCGAGGCACTTCTTGGCCTTCACCTTCCACGATGGCGAGGGTCTCGTTGGTGAGCTCGGCGACCGGCGCCGCCATTCTCCGGGCCAGGAGCGCAATCACGGCCAATCCCACCATTCCCCCCAAGATCGATGTCAACAGGATCGAATTGCGCTGATCGGCAGAGAACGCGGCCGATTGCAGGATGAACCAAGTGAGGATCCCGACCAGAACCACATATGCCAGGCCGAAGTAGACGAAGAGGCGCGTCGCCAGTGAGGTCCGCCCCGGCTCGCTGCGGCTACTCATCCACGAATTTGTAGCCGAGCCCGCGCACCGTCATTATGTGAACCGGTCCCGACGGATCAGGCTCCAACTTCTGACGCAAACGTTTGATGTGCACATCGAGGGTCTTGGTGTCCCCGAAGTAGGACGGGCCCCACACCTCGTCGATCAGGGTATGGCGGGTGACGAGCCGATTCTTGCGGCGCATAAGCGATTCCAGCAGCTCGAACTCCTTGGGTCGCAAGTCCACCGGCTCACCGTTCAAGCGTGCCTGGTGGGCGTCGATGTCGAGCGCGATCGCTCCTCCCCGGAGCACTTCGTTCGACTCGGAAAGCACCCCGCTCTTCGCCGCCCGACGCAGGTGAGCCCTCACCCTCGCGATCAGCTCACGCATCGAGAAGGGCTTCGTCATGTAGTCATCCGCCCCGAGTTCCAGACCGGCGACCTTGTCAGCCTCTGCGTCTTTGGCGGTCAGCATGATGATCGGGACGTCGGACGACGAGCGGATCTGGCGGCAGACGTCGAGCCCCGACATCCCGGGAAGCATCAAGTCGAGAAGAACCAGGTCGGGTTGGTTGACCCGGGCCGACTCGAGCCCGCTGACTCCGGATTCGGCGACAAGGACATCGAAACCCTCGGTGTTCAGGGCGTATCGGACCGATTCTGCGAGACCCGGCTCGTCTTCTACGACAAGTATCCGATGTGGCCTTCGGTCAGATGGGACTGTCATCGGCTGATCGGTTGAGACCTGGCTTGATGAACTCGGTCCGCGCACCGGTGATCAGATAAGCCGTCTGCTCTGCGAAGTCGACGGCCTGGTCACCGATCCGCTCCAGGGCCCGGGCCACCATGAGGATCTTGCTCGCCCACTCCAGCATCTGAGGGTTGCTGCCGACGGCGACGATCTCTTTGTACATGTTGGCGTTGAGACGGTCCACCGGTGAATCCATGTCCGGCAACAGCCTCGCCTCTTCGAGGTCGTGTCGGACATATGCCTCGGAAGCCGTGCGAATCATCGGTCGCACCAAATCACCCATCTCACGGATCTGTTCCACCATCCGCTCCACCCTGGGCAGCCCCTCGTTGAGCCTGGTGACCTTTGCGATGTTGACGCACTGGTCGCCCATGCGCTCGAAGGTCTGGTTCAGCTGGAGCAGGACCGTCATCTTGCGCAGGTCGGAGCCAAGCGGCTGGAACCGGGCCATGAGCTTGGTCCAGTGGCCGTGGACGTCGAGGTGGATGCGATCTATGTCGTCATCGAGCTTGATGACCTGCGCGGCGAGGGCGACATCGCCGATGCAGACGGCTTCAACCGCCATCTCCACCATTTGCTCGGCGCGGTCGACCATGCTGAGCACGTCGTGCTCCAGCGATTCCAGTTCCTGATGAAAATGGAGATTGGTGTCTGTGACGTCGGTCACCCGAATCGTCCCGTTATGTAGTCCTCGGTCAGTTTCTGGCCCGGAGAGGTGAAGATCTCGTCCGTCTGGCTGTACTCCACAAGGTACCCCGTTCGCTGTCCCTGTTCGTCGACCCTCACCGAGAAGAAGGCGGTTTGGTCCGAAATCCGGGCGGCCTGCTGCATGTTGTGGGTGACGATGACGATCGTGTAATCCTTCTTCAGCTCCAACATCAGCTCCTCGATCTTGAGAGTGGCGATGGGGTCCAATGACGAGCAGGGCTCATCCATCAGAACCACATCGGGGCTGGTGGCTATCGCACGGGCGATACACAAACGCTGCTGCTGACCACCGGACAGCGCCATCCCCGACTCTTTGAGCTTGTCCTTCACCTCATCCCATAGGGCTGCCTTGGTCAGGGTCTCCTCCACCAAGTCGTCGTAATTGCCCTTCCAGCCGGCGATCTTGGGGCCGTAGACGATGTTCTCGTAGATGCTCTTGGGGAAAGGGTTTGGCTTCTGGAAGACCATCCCGATACGTCGTCTCACCTCGACCGGATCGACCCTCTCGCCATACAGATCCACCCCGTGGTACTCCACCTTGCCCTCGACCCGAGCGGTCTCGATCAGGTCGTTCATACGGTTGAAACAGCGCAACACGGTCGACTTGCCGCATCCGGAGGGCCCAATGAGAGCGGTTATCTGATTCTGGCGGATGTCCATGTCGACATCTTTCACGGCCCGGAAAGTGCCGTAATAGACGGTCAGCTTCCCGACATCGAAGATCAGCGGCTGATCCGCTCGGGGTACGGTCTCAGCCGCCTTCGCCACTCTGATCGCTTCCTCGGCGAGAGCGGTTTCCGTAGCTGATTCGAGGCTGGTGGTGTCGATGTCGGTGGTCAAGCCATCGCCTTGCTCGTGATTCATCGGTATCTCCGCTCGAAGCGGTCCCTGGCAAGGACGGCCGCCGCATTCACTGTCAGCAGCATCACCAATAAGACGACGATGGCGGCCGCGGTCAAAGAGACGAACCCGGCCTGTGGCTGTCGAGCGAAGTTGTAAATGATGATCGGCAACGCGGTATAGGGCTGGTTGGACACCAGATCCACAAACGAGGCATCGTTGGCGACACTGAAGTAGAGCGAAAGCTGGGCACCGGCCAGCAGCAGGGCGGCCGACTCTCCGAAAGCGCGGGCAATGGTCAATACCGACCCGGTGAGGATGGCGGGAAAGGCCACCGGGAGGATATGGTGCCGGATCGTCTCCCATCGCGTGGCCCCGACCGCCAGAGATGCATCTCTCAGCCCTCGAGGAACCGCCCGCAATGCCTCTGCTGTGGTGATGATCATGATGGGGAGCACCAGCACGGCCAGGGTCAGCCCGCCAGCGATCACGTTCCGACCACCTATGCCTCCCTCGGCGCCGAATACGCCCCCCATGAAGATCTCGACGAAGAGGAAAAGACCGAGTATTCCATAGACGATCGAGGGCACCCCGGCCAGGTTGCGAATGTTGGCCCCGATGAACCTGGTCACGCGATTGTCCGAGGCGTATTCCTCCAAATACACAGCCGCCGCCACGCCCAACGGGAAAGCAACCACGATCACGAAACCGATGAGGGCCAACGACCCCATGATTCCCTGCCAGATCCCTGCTTCCTCGGCCGCGGGTGACAAGGAGTCAGTGACAAACGAAAGCCCTCTGGACTGAAACACCGGCATCGCAGCAGCGATGGTGTCCGCAAGAAGGGTGATGAGGATGACCACCGAGGAAAGCAGCGTGAACAGCAGCGTGAAGGCCACCAATGTGTCGACTGGGCTGAGGCGACGCCCCTCGATCGACTGACGGACGAGCTCGGTGGCTGACAAAGCCTCCGCGTGGGCACTCATATCAGTACCTCTGCCTGTAACGACGCACCAATCGCTCGCTCATGACGTTCAGCCCGAGAGTCAGGGCGAACAACACGAGCCCGACGAAGAACAACGATTGGAAGGCGGAGACGTCGCCGGCCACCTGGTCGGAGCCCACTGCCAGGTTGGCCATGGCACCGGTCATGGTCAGTCCCCCCTCGATCGGGTTGAGGTTGAGGATCCCGTTGAGACCGGCGGCCAGGGCGACCACCATCGTTTCCCCAACCGCACGCGAGATACCGAGGATCATTGCGGCGATGATCCCCGAGATGGCAGCCGGAAACACGACCCGGAGCGCGGTGTGCCATCGCTTGGCACCCAGGCCGTAGGAGGCCTCCCGTAACGACAGCGGCACCGCCCGCATCGCGTCCTCCGCAACAGAGGCCACCAGGGGAACGGTCAAGATCCCGACCGCGATCCCAGCCGAGAGGAGATTGGCGCTTTGGGCACCGGGAAACAACCCGCGAACGATGTTGGGGCTTATGAATTGGAGAGCGAAGAATCCGAGCACCACTGACGGGATACCGGCCAGGATCTCCAGGGTCGGCTTCAACACCCGACGCACACCGGAACGGGCGTACTCGGAGAGGTAAACCGCGGATCCGAGTCCGAAGGGGACCGCCACCAGCATGGCGATACCGGTGATTATCAGAGAATGGACCAGGAGCGCAGGCAACTGGAACCGCCCCCGACGTGGGAACCAGCCATCGGCCCACAACTGGTTCAATTCGATCGATGACACAAAGCTCGATGCCTTACCCACGAGGGCAAGAACGATCGCGAGCGAGATGAGGATCGAGAATGTGGCGGCCGCGAAAAAGACCGCCTTCACCAGGCGCTCACGTCGGCGGCGACGGATATCGCCGCTCAGGTCGATGATCGTGCCCCCCGGTGTCTTGGCGATGACCATAGATGCTCAGTAGAGGATACATCCGAGGGGCGGGGCGGTTGCCCGGCCCCTCGGATCTCGACGCATCAACCCGCTGCGCCTTCCCAGGCGGCCCGGGTGGCCGCGACGTCATCCGCGGGCAATTGAACGAATCCGGCGTCGGAAACCCACGCCAGACCTTCCTCCGACAGGTAGTAGTCGACGAATGCGGCCAGTTCGGGGCGGCTGGCCAGGTCGTTGGTCTTCACGTAGATGAACAACGGCCGCGACAGTGGGTACTCGAAACCGGCGATGGTCTCTGGCGTCGGTGCAACGCAACCCGACTCACCGCTGTCGATCTCGATCGCCTTGAGCACATCCTGGTTCTCCTCGAAGAAGGCGAACCCGACCCATCCCAGCGAGGTGGGGTTCTCGCTAATGCCCTGGACGATCACGTTGTCGTTCTGCGAGGCGTTGTAGTCGGCACGGGTGAAAGCGTTGTCCTCGCCCAACCGCTCCTCGGAGAGTTTGGTGATCACGAGCTCGACAAAGGTGTCGTAGGTGCCGGATTCCTCACCAGGAGCGGTGATCACCAACGGCTCGTCGGGATAGGGGGCATGGGGAGCGCCCAACTCGGCGGCCAGGTCGTTGGCGTCCGACCAACTGGCAAAGCCCTCCGACTCCGGCCCCAACAAGGCGTACAGATCGGTGAAAGCCAGACAGCTAACAGACTCGTTGGCCGGGTTGGTCATCACCGTTAACCCGTCCGTGGCGATGTGGAGCTCGACATACTCGACCCCGGCCGCTTCGCAGGCTGCAGCTTCCTCGTCCTTGATCGGGCGGGAAGCGTCGGAGATATCAGTCTCTCCGTTACAGAACCTGGCGAAACCATCGCCGGTTCCTGGGCCCTCGACAGAGGTGGCCACACCAGGGTTCGCTTCGTCGAACGCCTTTCCAACCCGAGCCGTGATCGGCTCGACCGTCGAGGATCCCGATACCACGATGCTGCCGGAAGCATTGCCATTGGCGCCATCAGCGTTGGTCGTGGATGCCTCACCCCCTCCATCGCCACAGGCGGCGAGGACCAGGGCGAGGACCGCTACCAGACCGGCCAGTCTCTTGATTCGGACGTTCATCCCTTTGTCACTCCTTTTCGGAACCGGTTCACTGCCGGTGAAGCTAAGAACACCGCTTTACCGACGGCCCAAGGCGGCGTGAACGGGAGATGAACGTTTAGGGCACCCCCGGCTACCCGCAATGCGCATTACCCAATACGTATTGCATGAAACGGCGGCGAAGCCGCCTACAGATGCGCCGAGGCTCGGACCCGCGCCAGATCCTGAAGGACCATATGGGCGTCGACTCCCGATTCGACAGGGACCCGGGCCCATGTCCCGTCCGGGGAGAGCTTCCAAGCCAGCTGGTCGTCCGCCATGAGCACGTCGATGACCTCGTCGATCCGGAACTGGAGGTCCGGGTCTGTGATCGGAGCCAGGGCTTCGACCCGCCGATCGAGATTCCGTGGCATCAGGTCGGCCGAGCCTATGTAGTAGTGCCGGGTCCGGCCCCGCGCCCCGAACCGATAGACCCTGGAGTGCTCCAGGTAGCGGCCAACAATCGAGCGCACCGTGATGTTCTCCGACAATCCTGGGACGCCGGGTCGGAGACAAGAGATGCCCCGAATGATGAGGTCGATGCGGGTGCCGGCTTGGGAGGCCTCATACAACGACTCGATGATTCGGGCGTCGACCAGGGAGTTCATCTTCATCGTGATATGCCCGTCGGGGCGCCCCGCCTCGTCATCTATGAGCTCGGTTATCCGATTCCTGATCCCGTTGGGCGACACCGCGAGCTTGCGGTAGCTGGTCTGGCGTGAGTAGCCGGTCAGATAGTTGAAGATATCCGAGAGATCCGAGCCGAGGTCGGGGTCGGCGGTGAGTAGGGCGACATCCTCATAGCTTCGGGCCGTCTTCTCGTTGTAGTTGCCGGTCCCGATATGGGCGTAACGGGCGACTCCTTCACCCTCCCGCCTCACCACCAGGGTCAACTTGGTATGGGTCTTGAGACCGACCACGCCGTACATCACGTGTACCCCGGCATCCTCCAGTCTCTGAGCCCATTCGATGTTGCGCTCCTCGTCGAAACGGGCCTTGAGCTCAACGAGGGCCACCACCTGTTTGCCTGACTCCGCCGCCTTTATCAGCGAGCCCATTATCGGGCTGCTGCTCGAGGTCCGGTAGAGGGTCATCTTGATCGCCAGTACCCGAGGGTCGCGAGCCGCCCGATCGATGAATGCCTCGACGGTGGGCGTGAACGAGTCGTACGGATGATGAGCGATCAGATCGCCCTGTCGGATGACCTCGAAGATGTCGACTGAGTCGCCGGCCGGAGCAGCGAGACGCGAAGGGGTAACCCCGGGAAATGTCTCGAACTTCAAGTCGGGCCGGTCGAGGTCGTACAGGCCAAAGAGCCCGGAGAGATCCAGCGGACCCTCAACCTGGTAAACGTCGTCCTCGCTAGCCCCCATCTCACGCATCAGAAGATCGAGGACCTCGCCCGGCATGTCCGGGTGGGTCTCCAAGCGCACCACCCGCCCGAAGCGCCTTTGGGTGAGCTCGGACTCGATCGCCATCAGGAGGTCGCCTCCCTCGTCTTCCTCGATGTCGATGTCGGCGTTTCGGGTCACCCTGAACACGTGGTGGCCCAATACCTCCATTCCCGGGAACAAGGCTCCTAGATGGACCGCGATCACCTGCTCGAGTGGGACGAAACGCTCTCCGTCAGGCAGAACCACAAACCGGGGCAGGATTGGTGGGACCTTGACCCGAGCGAACCTGGCGAGGCCGGTATCCGGGTTCCGCACGAACACCGCCATGTTGAGGGAGAGGTTGGAGATATACGGGAATGGGTGGGACGGGTCGACCGCCAGAGGTGTCACTACGGGGAACACGAGTTCCCGGAACTGATCATCGAGGAACGCCCGATCGTCATCATCGAGGGTCGGATAGTCGCTGAAAACGATGCCTTCGCTGCCCAATGCAGGAGCCAGCTCCGAGAGAAACTCCTTGGAGATCGCCTCGTATTGGACGTCGACCACGTTCCTGATGGCGGCGAGTTGCTGGCTCGGAGTCATCCCATCGGGCGGGGTGGCACCGACACCATGAGCCACCTGCTCCTTGAGACCGGCCACCCGCACCTGGAAGAACTCGTCGAGGTTGCCTGACCAGATGGCGAGGAACTTGGCGCGTTCGAGGAGCGGGAAGTCTTGTCGTTGCGAGAGGGCCAGAACCCGTCGACTGAACTCGAGCCAGGAGAGCTCTCGATTCAAGAAATGATCGGGGTCGAAATGTTCCACTTCGCTGGTACTGAATACCACGGCATGTCACCGATCGGTCAACTTCGACCTGTCCCCAGGCCGCCAAGTAAGAAGAGACGCATATGCATCGTGACCGATTCGATGCGATCCTCGGGATTTGCCGCAGAGAGCACGGTGCGGGCTGCCGACATGATCGAGTCCTGAATCAGTCTTCCGGCGAGGTCAGGGGGCATCGATCGAAAGTCACCCGAGGCCACCCCGGCGTGATAGAGCCCGACCATTGCTTCTGCCAATGTTGCATGGGTGGCACGGATTCGGACCTCCGCTTCGGGCCCCATTCGGCCCACCTCACGGTGCAGGATCACCCCCAACACCGGGTCACTGATCACAAATTCGACTGTTTTGGATGCCAGGTCGGCGAGGCGACCAGCGGCGCTCCCGGTCTGAGGCACGGCGCCGAGGAGGTCGTCGACCACACCCGGCAGCTCTTCCTCGACGAGAGTGGCGATGAGATCGTCTCGATCAGTGAAGTAGTCATAGAGGGTGGTGCGCCCGACACCCGCGGCGAGGGCGATCTCACCCAACGGGAGGTCGGCAGTGCCGGCCTCTTGGATCAGGGCCTTGGCCGCGTCGAGCAGTGCGCTCCTGGTGAGCGCCTTGTGCTCGTCTATGGAGGCGGCCCGAATTCGCGGCATCGAAGGTTGAAAGGCTATCCCGACTTGGTGGCAACGGCTACCAGTCTTGCCGTTGTTCCGTAGACCAGATGGCGTAGATTCGCCAGGACAGGAGGAGCCTATGCCCAACGAGCAGGGATCAGAGAGCGCCGCAGCCGGCACCGAGGCTGTCCGGGTCCAGACCCGAGCCCATCCCTGGAGCGGGCTCTTTCTAGGAATCCTGCTCGGCCTTTCGATCGCGGTGATCCTCCAGCAGGCAGGAATGTGGCCGATCGACCGATTGCTCGCGTTCGGTCTCGCCGGCCTCTTCGGCCTCATCGGCACTCTCGTCACCAGTTGGGGAAGGGAGCGGGTTTCGGCGTTCTCCATGATCGCGCCGCTTGTCATCTCGGGGGGGATGATCGCCTGGGGAGCAACGGGTCTCACCCAGCTCAACGAAGCAGGTGAGCTCAACGGAGGATGCACCGTCGAAGCGGCGTCGGACGTGGACACCACGATCGTGACCGACACCACCCGACAGGACCCCTTCGAGGTGGACCCCGAAGGTGGTCTCTCCTGGCTCGCCACCTCGCCTGGCCCGATCATGGATCACACCTGGGAGATCTGGGTCGACGTCGGCGGGTTTGCGGTTGTCGTGGCAGAAGGTGGCGACCCGAACAGCGCCGGCAGCATGGAAAACCACGGCGACGTACCCGACGTCTCGGTGTATGTCGAGGACGTCACCGAAGTCTCGGGCCAGCAGATTCGTGGCGTGTTCGAGGTGGGAGGGGATATCGAGGGCGATGGAGGCGCATGCGACGGCTTTGCGTTCGTTCGTCTGACCGCGGCTCCTTTCGGGACTCTGGCATCACAAATTGCGGGCGTGCTCGCCTTGATCGCGTTGATCTCTTTGGTAACCATCGCTATGAGACGGACCCGGATGGCCGACGTCGTCGCCGAGGACGCGGCGGCTGCGCCTGTCGAGACTCCACAGAGCGAGCCAATCGACGATGGGGCCGTGACGGACGCGGTCCAGCCCGAGTCTGAGCCCGCAGCCGGCGAAGGCCCTGCCGGGGCAGCAAGGCCCGAGGACGACGACTCGACCGAGGAGCGCGGCTTTCCCCCGACAACCTGAGTCACCGTCCTGAAATGCGCGATTCCCTACCCCGTCATGGCCGCTCATAATGTGGGGGTGACAGACGGGAAGATCAGATGAACAAACAAGCCGAGTACGTGCTTCGCACTGTTGAGGAACGCCGGATCCGATTTGTCAGGCTTTGGTTCACCGACGTCCAGGGGTTCCTGAAGTCGGTTTCGATCGGCCCCACCGAGCTGGAGGTCGCATTCGAGGAGGGGATGACCTTCGACGGCTCCGCCATCGACGGCTATGCCCGCATCCAGGAAGCCGACATGCTGGCCAAGCCGGACCCTTCGACCTTTCAGGTGCTCCCCTGGCGGAACGAGGAGCAGGTGGCCCGGATGTTCTGCGACATCTACACCCCGGACGGCGAGCCGTTCTCCGGGGACCCACGGATCGTCCTCAAGAGGAATCTGGAACGGGCTTCGGAGATGGGATACATCTTCTATGCCGCCCCGGAATTGGAGTTCTTCTATTTCAAGGACTCGGGCCCCGTCCCCGAGGTCCTCGACCGTGGTGGCTATTTCGACCTGACACCGCTCGATGTCGCCCAGGAATACCGGCGGAACACCATCAACGCTCTGGAGCACATGGGGATCCCGATCGAGCACTCCCATCACGAAGTGGCGCCCAGCCAGCACGAGATCATCGTGCGTTACACCGATGCCCTGACCATGGCCGACAACATCATGACCTCCCGGCTCACGGTCAAGGAGGTGGCGCTGCAACACGGGATCTACGCGACCTTCATGCCCAAACCTCTCGAGGACTACGACGGTTCGGGGATGCATCTCCATCTGTCGCTGTTCGAGGGCGACGTCAACGCATTCCACGAGTCGGGGACGCCGGGCGGTATGTCCAAAGTGGGCCAGGCCTTCATCGCGGGCCTGCTCCGGCACGCCGCCGAGCTCACTGCGGTCACCAACCAATGGGTCAACTCCTACAAACGGCTGGTAGCCGGGTTCGACGCACCCATCTATATCTCCTGGGCGCGTAACAACCAGTCGGCGCTGGTGCGGGTCCCTTCGGTGAAGAAGGGCAAACCGTCGAGTGTCCGGGTGGAGTACCGGGCAGCCGATGCGGCATGCAACCCATATCTGGCGCTCTCGGTGATCCTCGCCGCCGGTCTCGCCGGGATCCGCGAAGGCTACGAGTTGCCACCGGAGGTGGCTGCCGACATCCACCGGCTGACCCCGGCCGAAAGGGCGGCCGCGGGTGTCAAACGGCTCCCGGAGACCCTCTCCGAGGCGCTCGACACCCTGGAACGATCGGAGTTGATGGCCGAGGCCCTCGGTGAGCACGTCTTCGACTGGTTTCTCCGCAACAAGCGGCGCGAATGGGACCGGTTCCAGCATCACGTATCCCAGTTCGAGCTCGAGACCTACCTCCCCGTTCTGTGATCGTCGCCGTCCACCCCGCCGAAAGCTCAGAGGGTGTGGCCGACGGCCTGGCCTTGGGCGGCGCAACGGTGACTGCAGCACCGGATTTGGTGCCCGAGGATCGCCGAATCAACGATTCCGACCTGCTTCTGGTAGAGCTCGGCGATCAGCCGATGAGGAGGCTCCGTGAGCTGTCGCGCATCGTCGAATCCATCGGACTCCCGGTGATCGTGGTCGCCTCCGTCGAGCACCTGCTATTGATGGAGGGCGTGGCAGGGATCTCAGACTTCCTGATGACACCGGTTGACCCCCTTGAGCTGCGTCTTCGTCTCCAGAGGCTCACGATCACCGAACCCGTCGACCACCTGGTGGAATTCAAGGATCTCGAGTTGAACCCGCTGAACTATCAGGCCAGCCTCGCCGGAGATCCTTTGGACCTGACATTCATGGAGTACGAGTTGCTCCGCTTCATGGTGGACAATCCCGTCCGGGTCTGGTCACGAGAGCAGCTCCTGTCCAAGGTCTGGGGTTACGAGTACTACGGCGGGGCGCGCACGGTCGACGTCCACATCCGCCGACTCCGGGCGAAGTTGGGCGAGGAAAGATCGTCGTGGATCACCACCGTCCGTTCGGTCGGATATCGGTTCGGTTGAGGTTCACGTGTGCAGCCCCCCACCGCGAGGGTGGGTGGTCGCACACAAGGTGACTCGGGGCCATCTTGTGTGCGGGCACCCCCGGTCACGGTGGGTCACTGCACACGACACGGAAGCCTTGTATCGAAAGCCCACACCCGGCACGGTGGCCACATGGGGCCTGACCGCCGTCTGGACGAATTCGCCGCCCGCCAGTACGGGGTGTTTTCCCTGAAGCAGGCACGAGGCGTCGGCATGACCGAGCGCATGGTCGAAGGTCGCCTTGGGAGCGGCGCGTGGGTACGGCTCGACTCCGGGATCTATGCCCTTGCCTCGTCGCCACCCCGATGGGAACGCCAACTGGCTGCCGCGGTCTTGAGCAGACCTCAGAGCATCGTGGCCGGTCGATCGGCCGCCTACCTGCATGGGTTCGACGGATTCAACCAAGGACGACCCGTGGTGATGGTTCCCTTCGATGGGAATGGAAGGTCACCCATCGCCAGAATCATCAGAAGCCGCCACTTCTCAACCATCGCAACCACTCGTGTCGGGGCTTTCCCGGTTACCAGTCCGAGCGAGACAATCGTGTCTCTGGCCGGTGACCTGGGGCCGGATCATCTGGAGCAGCTGGTCGACGAATGTCTCGCTGCCAAGTCGGGGGACGCCGAGACACTGATGGCGACCATCCAGAGACGTTCAGGGGTCCGGGGAATCGCCCGGCTGCGCAAGATCACCGAAGAGCGCCTCCCCGAGGCCTACCAGCCTCCCTCATCGGAGTTGGAACGGTTGCTGCACAGGATCCTGGATGGCCCCGGAATCCCGCAGGCCACACGGCAATTCCCGTTCCCACGGGAGGTAGTGCCCGGCACAGTCGACGCCTACATCCACAGGTGGCGGTTGATCATCGAGGCCGATGGCCGGCGATGGCACACCCGAAAAGCGGACTTCGAACGTGACCGGATGCGGGACAACCTCGCAACGTCTCACGGGATCGCGGTGCTCCGATTCACCTATCGGATGCTCACCGGGGTTCCAGAGCGCTGCGTCGGGATGATTCTCGAGACCGGGGCTATCCGCTTCCGCGCTTCGTAACGTGTGCACAGGCCCCCCTCTGCGGTGGGCTCCTGCACACCAGAGGTGGCCCGAGGGCGTCGTGTGCAGACGACCACCCACCCGGTGGGTATCTGCACACACGCACCAAACCTAGAGTCACCCGAACATGGGCTTTCGCACCAAGCAGATTCACGCCGGGGTGACTCCGGATCCGACGACCGGGGCCATCCTCACCCCGATCCACCAGTCGACCACCTTCGTTCAGGACTCGGTGGATGAGTACCTGGCGAAGGGCTACTCCTACAGCCGGGCCGGCAATCCGACGGTACGCGCCCTGGAGGAGAAACTCATCGCTCTGGAGGGGGGAGTCGACGCCACCGCCTACGGATCCGGTATGGCCGCGACGGTCGCCGTCTTCCTTGGCCTCCTCCGAGCGGGTGACCATGTCGCGATCGGCGACGTGATCTATGGCGGCACCTATCGCTTCGCCGACCAGTTCCTCACCCGTTTCGGAGTCGACGTCTCCTTCGTGGATGGGGCCGACCTGAATTCCATCGCGGCGTCGTTCGGCCCCTCCACCCGAATGGTGTTCACCGAGACACCCGCCAACCCCACGTTGAAGCTCACCGATCTTCGGGCAGTCTCCGAGGTCTGTCGTGAGGCGGGGATCCTCCACGTAACCGATAACACTTTCCTCACCCCGTACTTTCAGCAACCGTTCGACCTCGGGGCCAACATCGTCATTCACTCGACGACCAAGTTCCTCGACGGGCACAACGCAACGCTCGGTGGAGTCGTGGTGGTTGACGATGCCGGGCTCCAGGAGAAGATCGCTTTCGCCAGGATCGCTGCCGGCCTGGTGATGTCACCGATGGTCGCCTGGCTCACCCTTCAGGGAATCAAGACCCTGAGTGAGCGCATGGAGGGCCAATCGGCGAACGCGATGGCCATCGCCGAGTGGCTGCAGGGGCATCCGAAAGTGGATTACGTCAACTATCCCGGCCTCTCCACCCACCCCCAACACGAGCTGGCGATGAGACAGGCGACCGGCTTCGGGGCGATGGTGTGCTTCGAGGCCCACGGCGGGGTGGAAGCCGGCAAGAGAATCATGGATGCCGTGAGGCTGTGGAGCCTCGCAGAGAACCTGGGATCCGTGGAATCGCTGATCACCCACCCGGTGACGATGACCCACGCCGCGGTGCCACCCGCAGAGCGAGCCGCCGCCGGAATCACCGACGGCCTGGTGAGACTCTCGGTTGGGCTCGAGGACGTCGATGATCTGATCGATGACCTCGAGGCGGCCCTTGCCGGGATCTGAGTTCAGTCGTCCCCGTATCGAGCCCTGACCCGAACCAGCGCATCCCTGGCGAACATGCGGCCTTCCTCGGTCTCGACAGGCCGACGCACGACTTGGGCCTCGATCACCGTCAACCCCTCGAGCCAGTTCAGGAGATCAGGCACACTCCACAGGAGCTCAGGGACCCGGGGCCCTCCGTAGCCGTCCTCGAGGTTGCTGACATCATGGCCGATGAGAAACAGCTCGCCTCCTGGCGCCAGCCACTCTCGGCTGGTCCGGATCACCTTCTCCAAGTCGGGGGGCATCAGATGCAGATACGCCACGAGGACCAGGTCGTAACGATCGTCGGGCTCCCACTCCAGGACATTGGCGACCACGAACCTCACCAGGTCGCTTTGGGCGGCGCCGCGGCCCGAGGCCACTTCCGAGAAGTCGACGGCCGTCATCGCCCAACCCCGCTCGGCGAGCCAGATCGAATTGCGCCCCTCCCCGGATGCCACGTCGAGCCCGCGACCCGGCGTCATATTCGCCAGCCGGTCGGCAACGAACAGGTTGGGGGTCACCGACCACAAATGGTCAGTGGACCGATACTTCTCATCCCAATCGGCGGTGTCCACCTCAGCCGAACTCGATCCCCTGGGCGAGCGGGAGGTCATCACCCCAGTTGATGGTGGTCGTCTGACGTCTCATGTATGCCTTCCAGGCATCGGAACCGGCCTCCCGGCCTCCCCCGGTTTCCTTCTCCCCTCCAAAGGCGCCACCGATCTCGGCGCCCGAGGTGCCGATGTTGACGTTGGCGATACCGCAGTCCGACCCGGTGTCACTCAGGAACTTCTCGGCGTTGCGAACCGACTCGGTGAAGATCGCCGAAGAGAGGCCCTGGGTAACCCCGTTCTGGATTCGGATCGCCTCCTCCAAGGTATCGAATTCGATGACCCACAGGATCGGAGCGAATGTCTCCTGTTGGGTGATCGTGGCCTTGGCGGGCACCACGGCGATGGTGGGCTCGACGAAGTAGCCAGGGCGGTCGATCCGGTTGCCCCCAGTGACGATCCGGGCGCCTTGCTCGCGACCGATCTCCAAGGCTCTCATCATCTGTTCGATTGCGCCCTCACTGACGACCGGCCCCATCAAAGTGCCCGGCTCGGATGGGTCCCCGATCTTGACCTGGCGGTAGGCCTCCGCCAGCCGGTCGACCATCTTGTCCGAGACCGCCCGGTGCACCAGGAGGCGGCGAAGCGAAGTGCAGCGCTGGCCGGCGGTTCCCACTGCGGAAAACAGGGATGCCCGAACCGCCAGGTCGAGGTCGGCGTCGTCCATGACGATCACGGCGTTGTTGCCGCCCAACTCGAGAATGGTCCTTCCCATCCGCTGGGCCACAGCCGGGCCGAGGATGCGCCCCATGTTGCAGGACCCGGTGGCAGAGATCAGCGGAAGCCTGGTGTCCCGATTCATCTGATTACCCACGGTGGCGCCATCCCCAACCACCAGGTTGAAGACCCCTTCATAGCCACTCCCCGCCATCACCTCCTGGGCGATGCGGGTGACCGCAATGGCGCTGAGCGGGGTCCGCTCCGATGGCTTCCAGACGACAGTGTCCCCACAAACGGCGGCGATGGCGGCGTTCCAGGACCACACCGCCACCGGGAAGTTGAAGGCCGAAATGACGCCAATCGGGCCCAACGGATGCCAATGCTCATACATGCGGTGGTTGGGCCGCTCGGAAGCCATGGTGTTGCCGTAGAGCTGACGGGAGAGGCCGACCGCGAAATCGCAGATGTCCACCATCTCCTGAACCTCACCCACTCCCTCAGGGAGGATCTTGCCCATCTCCAGAGTGACCAGCGCTCCCAATGCATCGATGTTGTCGCGCAGAGCATCTCCCAGCCTGCGGATGTATTGACCCCGCTTGGGCGCCGGAAGCAGCTTCCAACGCTGAAAGGTCTCCACCGAGTTGGCAACGACCTTGTCGTAATCATCGAGCGAAGCCATGGTCACCGAGGCCAACACCCCCGCCGTGGAAGGATCGACGACCTCTATCGTTTCCCCGGTCGCCTCCAGCCACTGGCCCCCGAACACTCCGGAGTTGACGCCCGAGAGTCCGAGGGCAGAGAAGATCTGATCCCCGGTCATCGCGCCGCCAGCACTTCGACTTCCACCAGAAAGCCGCCTGGCAACGCGCCCGCTTGGACGGTGGACCGTGCCGGCGGCTCATTGTCGAAGAACCCGGCGTACACCGCATTCACCTTCGGGAAATCGCCGATGTCGGCAAGGAAGATGGTCGTCTTGACCACGTCGGAGAGGGCGAGCCCGAGGTCACCCAGAATCGAAGCGATGTTCGACATCACCCGCTCGGCTTGAACCTCGACGTCGTCAGGTGACCGCTCCTGGGTGAGGGGATCGATCGCCACCTGCCCTGAGACGAAGACCAGGCCGCGGGCCTCGGTGACCACCGAGTACGGGCCCATAGCCCCTGGCGCCGATGGGATGGCCGGGACGGTTTTTGGCACCGATGCTCCTATGTTGGGGAAGTCCGAAGGCTAACCGACCGGCAGAGATGCCAAACAGACAACAGCCAGCAATCTCCCTCCTAAACGACGGGAGCCCGGGACACCTCCCGGGCTCCTGAATTGACTAACTCTTTTTTGTCAGGCGAGGAGTTCGGCTTTCGCCTTGTCGTATTCGGCCTGGGTGATGTCGCCCTTTGCCTTGAGGTCAGAGAGGGTTGCCAGTTCGGTGGCCGAGCTTCCGCTGCCCGCAACCTGCCGGATGTAATCCTCCTGGGCCTGCTTCTTCTTCATGGACCGCTCCGCCATGCCATTCCCATTGGCAATCATGTAGATCAGGATCCCCAACCAGGGGAAGAAGATCACGAGAAGGGTCCACCCTGTCTTGGCCCCACCTCCCGTGTCCGGATTGGACCAGGCGTCAGACAGGACCATGATGAACAACCAGAAGAACATCATCAGGACGTAAAACGCCAGCATCCACAGGATGACATCCCAGAAACTATCGATCAAAATTCCTCCTCAATTCGCGTACGAACGGACCTTACACCAGTGAAAAAGGGCGATATCCGGCGCGGACCGGGTTGGCTCAGGAGAAGGAGTTGCCACACCCGCAGGTGTGGGCAACGTTGGGGTTGTTGATCGAGAACCCGGTCTCCATCAACCCGTCCTTGTAGTCGAGGGTGGAGCCACGCACCATCTCGGCGCTCTGTGGGTCGACGACGACCCGGACGTCTCCGAACTCCTCGACGATGTCGCTCTCGTCAATCTGGGAATCGAAGTACATCTCGTAGGAGAAGCCGCTACAGCCCCCGGGACGCACCGCCATCCTCAGCGCAAGACCGCTGTCGGACTCGGCTTGGATCAGCTCACGGACCTTGTCGATGGCGATGTCCGTGAGGAGGACTGTCTTCTGGGGTTGATTGGACTTGATGCTGAGGATCTGTGTCATGGTTTGAACCTGGGTTCATTGTAACCCGACTTGGCGCCAGGGCCAGATCGCGGACCTTCGAGCGGCACCCGGCTCATTGCCACTATCCGGATGTTGGCTCTTACCATGAGGGTCGATGCCAACCCGCGAGGACGTCCTGAAGACCCTGGAAGGGGTACGTGATCCCGAGTTGGGCGGCAACGTCGTCGAGTTGGGGATGATCAGCGACGTGACGGTGCGGGGATCCACTGTCGACGTTGGGCTGGCCTTGACCGTCGCCGAGTGCCCGCTGCGCAATCAGATCGAGAACGACACCCGACGCCGCATCCTTTCCATGCCCGGGGTCGACGAATTGAACCTGCGGACCACAGCGATGACCAAGAAGCAACGGGCCGGTCTGATGTCGGTGGCACGGCAGAAGGTGCGGGAGAACGCTGAGCCAACCCGGGTATCACCAACCACCCGGGTGATCGCGGTCGGATCGGGCAAGGGCGGGGTTGGGAAGTCATCAATCGCTGTCAACCTGGCGGTGGCTATGGCGGCGTCCGGTCTCCGGGTGGGTCTTCTCGACGCCGACATCTGGGGTTTCTCGACACCGCGCATGCTCGGAGTCGAGGATCGTCTGTACGCCAACGACCAAACCCAACTCATCGAACCGGTAGAAGCACAGGGGGTCAAGCTGGTTTCCACCGGGCTGATCATCGAATCCGAGGAGACCGCCCTCATGTGGCGCGGCCTGATGCTGTCCAAGGCCCTGGAGCAGTTCTTGAAGCAGGTCGACTGGGGTGAGCTCGATTACATGCTGATCGACCTGCCGCCAGGCACCGGTGACATCCAGATGGCCCTCACCCGTCTCCTACCTCAGGCTGAGATGGTGGTGGTGACGACCCCGCAACGGGCGGCGCAGAAGGTGGCGGTCCGGGTCGCCGACATGGCCCGGCGCTCCCACATGCCCATTGTCGGGGTGATCGAGAACATGGCCGGTCTCGCCTGTGACTGTGGCCGGGTCCACACCGTTTTTGGTGAGGGTGGAGGCCAGGAGCTCGCGGACGACCTGGGGGTGCCCCTCATCGCCTCGATCCCCCTCGATCCCGAAGTAGTGCCCGGAGGCGACCACGGTGCACCGGTGGTGGCAGCCGGAACCGATTCGGCCGCGGGCAAGGCCCTCCGACAGGCTGCGGAGATCCTGGTGACATTGCTGCCACCTGCCGATTTGGAGACCTGCACCGGTCGGATCGCCAAGATCCTCTCCGCGTTGGAGGTAGGCGCCTAGGCGCCTACCTCCGTTCTCCGTTTTCCGTTCTCCGTTTTCCGTTACGGATTACGGATTACGGATCACGGATCACCGATTACGTCTTCGGCGGTAGCCAGAGATCGACAGCGAACGGCTTCTTCTCGACGCCGGTCACCACATAGCTGTTCATGATCTTGTCGGCGAAGGTCTGCCGTTTCGTGTCCACGAGGGGTAGCAAGTAGCCGATGAAGCAAATGGCGTCGAGGATGTGGACGAACTTGCGTCCGATCCCCGCACCGCTCCCCAACAATTCACCGTTCTCGTTTACGAGTCTGGTGCCCTGCATCGCCTTACCTGGGGTCTGACCGGACACGCCTTCAAGGTGGCCCAGATATGCCAAGTATCCCGCCGAGAGCAGCCCAAAGTAGGGAACCCGATAGGTGACGATGCTGATGATGATCACGGGCAACCAGTCGATTACGGCCCCAATGACCCTCGTCCCCCAGTCGGCCAGATTCGACGGTGTCCCTGCCGGCGGAACCGCTGGTGAAGCCGGAGGCACCGCTGGTGGTGGTGAAGCCGGAGGCTCGGATGGTGGTGGAGGCGGCTCCGAAGGTGGCGGTGGTGGAGGAGGCTCGGAGGGCGGCGGTGGAGGTGGCGTTGGTGGAGGCTCGGAGGGCGGCGGTGGAGGAGCCGGGGGCTCGTATGGAGGTGGGGGAGCCGGAGGCTCTTGGGTGCTCAAAAGGTTCTCTCCTCGGATCGGATTTCGCATTGTGCCACTTGCCACCCCAGCGTGTCGGCAAGGACGGGGGGTTGTTGATTGGCTCCGGTGGGGGCGAAACGTCGGACTAGTCCGATCGGGCAACTTGGGAATCGTCCTTACTTCGCCACTCTCCGTGGTCAATTATGGACGTGGAACGTGCCAAGTGGGCTGTCGGGGTTGGGGAGAGGAAGGCCTCGAAAGGAGGGCCCAATAGGGCCCTCCTTTCGCGTCAGCAGAGAGACCGCACCAACTGGTAGGGATTCACGGCCGACCCGCCGCCGGGATGCCATTCGAAGTGGAGATGGGGGAGCCAGGCCGGGGCGTTGCCGGTCGAGCCGTTGTAGCCCACGACGAAACCCTCGGGAACGCTCTGACCCGTAGCGATCTCTCCGTAGCTGTCGAGATGTGCGTAATAGAACTGATCACCGTTCTCGGCACGCAACCACAACGTGATCCCACCCAGGGCGCTGGTCGACAACCTGGTGATCGTCCCGGCATAGACAGCAACGATCGGCGTCCCTCGGGCCGCGATCATGTCCACCCCACGGTGAGCGCGCCCGCCCGATCGGGGTTCGCCGTAGGAGTCGGAGAAGGAGACGGCCCCTGCCATCGGGCAAGCACCGCCATTCGACGGTTGTGGTGGTGCCGGGGTGGTGGTAGTGGTGCCGGTGTCACCCACGGTGGTCGTGGTGCTCCCATTGCCCGAACCGCCCCCACCTGAGGTGGTGGTGGTTGTGGAGTTACGCGCCGCTTCCTCAGCTTCTTGGCGAGCCTCCTCCTCAGCCCGCCTCCTCGCTTGTTCCTCGGCCTCCTGCTGAGCCAGCAGACGGTCGTAAACCGCTTGCGCCTCGGCCAGCTCGCCTTGAAGCGTCCCGGCCATTCTCTCCAGATCGGCAGTGACCGTCTCCTGTTCGGCCGAGGCCTCCGCCAGTCGCCCGGTCTGCCTCTCGAGCTCGGATCGAAAGGCGCGGAGCTGGCTGACAACGTCCTGGTCGGAACCGGAGACCTCCCTCAGGTACTCGGATCCCGCCTCGTAACCCTCGGTCTCATCCGAGAAGAGCACCTGGAGCGACGCCGATCGGGCGGAGCCCATGTACATCTCGACCGCCACCTCTTCGAGCCGGGTCTCGGTCTCGGCGATTCTCACTTGGGCCAACTCGATGGACGTCTCCAGATCGGAAATCTCCTTTTCGAGAGCGAACTGGCGGGCCCAGGCCTCCTGGACCTGGATCCCCAGGGCCTCGGAATCGGCAAGGACGGCGTTGACCTCCTCCCGGGCCCGGTCGATGTCGTCGTCGGTTATCTCGGCGTAGGCGGGCAGCGCCAGGGTCACAACGAGCAGAGCGGCAATGGTGCGGGAAGCTTGGTTCAAGGGGCCTTGGGGGACGCGATGGCGATGTCGCCGTGGTCAAAGGCTATCCGACCCTGCTCGGTGAGCAAAGTGAGGTGGGCCAACACCGACCGGAGGGCCAGAGCCTGCAGAGGGCTGCTGACGTCGCTGTAGACAGTGTCGACGATGGCCTCAGGGGTGTCGGCGCCCGCCTTGATCGCCTCGAAGATCTGCTCGTGGCGTTGCAATCGATGGGCCAGATACCAATCGATGACGAGGTCAGGGTCCTCCATCTCGGCGCCATGCCCGGGATGCAGCCGTCGCAGACCGGTGCCTCGAACCTTCTCCAGAGAATCGAGATAGGGGCCCATCGACTCCACCATCACTGATGACCCTCCCATGATGTGATCACCGGTGAAGAGGACGTCTTCCACCCGGAAGCAGAGATGATCCTCCGAATGCCCCGGGGTGTGGATCACCTCGATACTCGCCACGCCAAAGCTCACCATTCCTCGGTCGCCCAGCCGGAGGTCAGGGTCGAAACCCGGGCCCGCGCCATGACCCATGGCCGGTACTCCCAGATCGCGGGCCAGCGGGTTGGCCATAGGGGCGTGATCGACATGGGTGTGGGTGACCAGGACCGAAACCACCGACCGATCGCGGACCGCGCTTTCGATCGCCTCCCGGTGCCGGTCGTCGATCGGGCCCGGGTCGATAACCACCAGTTGGCCGAGGCCGTCATCGAGCAGCCAGGTGTTGGTGCCCGGGCCGGTGAAGGGGCCGGGGTTGTTGGCCAGGACACGGTCGATCCGGATCATCGGTCCGCAGGCAGATAGACCGGCACCAACGAGCCATCCTCCATCTCGCCGGGCTCGATGAGAGTTCGCCCGTCCGCTCCGGCGGCCGCCGCCAGGACATCACCGACGCCCGCTCTCCGGGTCAGCCATCGCAAATGGGTGAGTGTTGGGAGGATCAATGCCAGTTCTCTTCGCCGATGCATTGCGAGCACATCGTCGGGGACTGCCCACATATGGCCGATCAGCTCGGCAGGGTCGAGCCGGATCGGCGGCGTGTCCTCCACCGCCATCACATAGAACCGGGTATCGAACCGGACCGAAGCATTCGCGGGCGTCACCCAGCGGGAGATCAGTACCAGACGCTCGCCATCGAGCCGGGACCCGGTGCGGTCGAATGACTCGAACAACTCCTCACCGCGGAGATCGGGCGCCGATACCACCCCCCGGGTGGTGACGCTCAAACCCACCTCTTCAGCCACCTCCCTCAAGGCCGCGGCGCGGAACTCGTGGTCAAGGGCCGGCCCGGAAACGATCCGGAGAGCCAGCCTGGTGTGATCGACAGGGTCGACAGCACCGCCTGGAAAGACGTAGAGACCGCCGAAATACCCATGTGCCGGGCGCTCCACCATGAGCACCTCGAGCCTGGGCCCGATCTCGCGGATTAGAAGGACACTGGCCGCGGGACGCGGCTGCACGGGATCGGGCACCAGCGAATCCTATGAGCCATTTCGGTCACCCGGTCTTGTCAGCCGACCAGAGGCAGGACTCTTCTCTCGACCTCGGTCAGCCCGCCCCAAATCCCGAACGGCTCCCGGATCTGGATCGCATGCTCAGAACAAGGTTGTCTCACCGGACACACCCCGCAAATGGCCTTGGCCTTCATTTCTCGGCGCTCCCGCTCATCCTTGCGCTCAAAGGTGGAGGGCGGGAAGAAGAGATAGGCGTGGTTCCCACGGCACAGCGCGTCGACCTGCCAATCGTCCAAGTGGGACAATTCGACTCCTCCCTTGTTTGAAGCGACAACCGGGTCGAAACCTACTCATATTGCGGGTTGCCCACAAGGAAGATTCTGTCAAGTTCTTAATTCAGTTTTCGCGATCTGGTGTGATCCGGTCCACTTCGAGAAAGAGACCGTCAACCCCGGTCACCACCACCGCGGAACCCGTGACGACATTGGCCTCGCGATGGGCGGTCGCCCGCCATCGGGCGCCTTGCACTTCGACGATCCCATCGGGGTCGAAGCCAACCAACGCCACTCCCTCTTTGCCGATCAGTGAGTCCCGGCCGATGGTCTGGGTCGAGAACCGGGCGCGTTGCACTGTGGGCATCGCCAGGAGGAAGAAGAAGAGGACTGCCAGCACCGAGGGCAGGATGAGGAACCATCGAGGATCGATCTGTCCCGAGCCGTCGACGTACCACATGCCACCGATCTGCATCAGGAGGGCTCCAAGGATGGTGAGAGCGACCACCCCTCCCTTTTGGTAGGAAGCGGTGAGCACCGCCCAACCGGTCACGGCCAGGCCGAAGGCCCACAAACGCACCGGGAGGTTGACCATCCCCCAACCGGCGAGAAGCAGCGAAATGGCAGCCACCCCCGCCGCCACACCCGGGCCGATGGCGAAGAACTCGAAGGAGACGATGGTGAGACCCACCACCAGGAAGAAGAAGGCCGCCTCCGGAGTGACTGCCAGACGGAAGAACCGGGTGCCGATCCCGGGCTGACGGAAGGTGACCGTCTTCAAGGTGACCCCTCCTTCGTATGGCTTCAAGGTCTCCACCACCACCGGGCCGGCAGAGGTTTGGAAGGTCTCCCCGTCCAGGTCCTGGAGGTACTGGCGGATAGTGGGCTGGAGGTCGAGACCGGTCTCCTCGGCAGAGGGAACGTGGGCAAGGTCGTCGGTCAGAACGTTTCCGACGTCATCCCCAGCGATGGTCGGGGTGAAGATCCCCAGATGAGAACCTGGCGAGATTGCGCTTCTCTCCGCTTCGAGGACGATCTGCGCTGCCCCGCCATAGGCCACGGCTGGAGCCGGTCCCACCCAAACCGCCACCGGCAGCGGTGAATCCTCCACGATCTCGATCAGGTCTTGAAGCGCCTCGCCGTCTAGCACCGCCGGTGAGTTGATCTGAAGCACTGCCAACACCTGGCCACGTTCAGCCGCCGCCTCGATCGAGCTCTTCATGAATTCCAGAGCCGACCGGTCGAGGGGCCCGCTGACATCGATGACATCGATCCCACCCTCATCCTCGGCGCCGAGGGCAGATATGGGGAACACGACCAACAGGATCGCCAGGGCGAGCAGGAAGCTACGCACGTCTTGGGAGGTTAGGAGGAGATCGCCACCTGGAATCCGAGCATCACCGTTGGGCTATCGTCCCCCGCCGATGCCCAAGGCCCTTCTCGTCTGCGACACACCGTGGGTTCTCAACGAAGTCCTCGCCTCGCTCTCGGTTGGCGGCTGGGAGGTGGAGTCCACCGACGACCCCACTCAGACAGCCACCATGGCCGCCGAAAGTGGGGTCGATGTGGTGATAGTCGACATGCAGGTCCAGAGCATGGGTGGGATGGCGGTGATTCGCGACATCCGGGCCGCATTTCAAGACGTGCCTCGTCCCAGGACTGTGCTCCTACTCGATCGGTCCGCCGACACCTTCCTGGCGAAACGTGCCGGAGCCGACGCCTGGGTGCTGAAGCCGTTCCAGGCCGCCGAGCTGAGAGAATCCCTTACGCCGCGGTAATGCGGTTAGACGCTCTCGGTCTCGATCGCCACCTCGAGAGCGTGACCTTCGACCGAGAAGTTCGGCAGCAGGCGGTCGAGCCACTTCGGCAGCCACCAGTTGGCATCGCCGAGCAGCTCCATCGTGGCCGGGACCAGCAGCATGCGGACGATGGTGGCGTCCACCGCCACGGCGCTGGCGAGGCCCACTCCGAACAGCTTGACGATCCGGTCGCTCTCGCCGATGAAGCTGCCGAACACGACGACCATGATCAAAGCCGCCGCACTGATGACCCGTGCGGTCAAGGCCAACCCGTCCGCGACCGACCCCCTGCTGTCGCCTGACCGGAGGTATTCCTCACGGATCCTCGACAGCAGGAATACCTCGTAGTCCATGGACAGACCGAAGACGATGGCGAACATCATCATCGGGACGAAAGGCTCGATGGGAGCAGGCTCGATGCCGAGCAAACCGCCCCCCCATCCCCACTGGAAGATGGCGGTCACAATCCCGAATGCCGCTGCCAGGGAGAGCAGGTTCATGATTACGGCTTTGACAGGCACGAGCACTGATCGGAACACCAGCATCAGCAACAGGAAGGACAGAGCGAGCACGACGCCGATGAACACGGGAAGCCGTGCTGTGAGGTACTCGGAGAAGTCGACCGCTGCCGCAACCCCACCGGACACGGCGACATCGAGCCCGGTGCCATCGGTGGCCTGGGGGAGCACCCCCTCGCGGAGACGGATGACGAGGTCGGTGGTCGCCTCATCCTGCGGAGCCGTGGTCGGGAACAGCCTCCACAGCACGGCCGTCGGCGAGTTCGGATCGTTGGGTATGGCGGGCGTCACGAAGGCCACTCCGGGGTCGGCCCCGATGGCCTGGGTGACTGCCTCGATTGCGG
>Ga0209341_10000673_pt1 | contig 35176 bp, 35 predicted proteins | sample RifCSP13_2_FD_184020 | JGI IMG/M metagenome (GOLD analysis project Ga0209341, IMG submission 184020) | Soil microbial communities from Rifle, Colorado - Rifle CSP2_sed 13_2 (SPAdes) (version 2) | ecosystem: Environmental > Terrestrial > Deep subsurface > Rock core/Sediment | place: Rifle...
AGAGCTGGCCACGCGTCCTGGTTGGGTGTGCGCTGATCGCCTTCGTGTTCATGCTCGTTGGCTGGCATGAAGAACTGCTCAGCCGGGGTTACTGGCTGCAGAACCTGGGGGATGGACTGAATCTCCCCTGGGGAGTTTCCCTCTCGGCTGCCCTCTTCGCCCTGGCTCATGTCGCCAACCCCAATGTGTCCTGGGGGGCGCTGCTGGGCTTGTTCGCTGCCGGGCTGTTCCTGGCTTATGGATATTTGCGCACGCAACAGCTGTGGCTGCCGATCGGCCTGCATATCGGCTGGAACTTTTTCGAGGGCACCGTCTTCGGCTTCCCGGTTAGTGGCTCATTCTTCTACCGCCTGATCCGGCAGAGCATCTCCGGTCCGGAACTGATCACCGGCGGCGAGTTCGGTCCTGAGGCGGGGCTGATCATCCTGCCCATGATGGCCCTGGGGGCGGGCTTGATCTACTGGTTCACGCGGCAACGAAGAGTATCGAGAATAGAGAATCGAGAGTAGAGAGCTGAGAATCGTAACCTCTTCTTGGGTAAATTAGAGGCGATCAGCGATTCATAAGAACGCCATATCATGGACCTCAGTTCAACTTTCAAAGAGCGCTTCGGCTGTGCACCGGCGATCCTGGCGCGCGCCCCTGGTCGTGTGAACCTGTTGGGCGAGCATGTGGACTACAACGCCGGCCCGGTGCTACCGGCGGCTATTGACCGTTCCGTTTACCTGGCAGCATCAGCTACCTCGACGGGCACCGTGCAACTTTTGGCCCGGGATTTGAAGATGCAGGTCTCCATCCGTTTGGACGAATTAGAAAGCAAAACCGATCTGGGCAGGCGTCCCTTACCCAGATGGGCGTTATACCCGGCGGGTGTGGCTTGGGCTTTGCAGCAGGCTGGCCTGGAGGTTTCGGGATTGCAGGCTGTTTACGCCTCCAATATCCCTATCGGGTCTGGATTGAGTTCTTCGGCGGCAGTCGAGATGGCCTTTGCTGTGACCTGGCAGGCGCTGGGAGGCTGGCAGGCTGAACGAATGACCCTTGCCCAGTTGTGCCAGCGAGCTGAGAACGAATATGTCGGCGTAGCTTGCGGATTGATGGACCAGTTCGCCAGCGCCCACGGCGTAGAGGGGCACGCCCTGTACTTTGATACGCGCAGCCTGGAGTGGGAAGTGCTGCCTCTGCCGGGCGACACAGTGCTGGTTATCGCCGACTCAGGTGTGCGTCGCAGCCTGGCGAGTTCGGCCTATAACCAGCGCCGGGCGGAGTGCGAACAGGCGGTTGAACTCTTACGCCGTTATCTCCCCCGCATTCAAACCCTGCGCGATGTCTCACCAACGGAGTTCGCCGCCTTCAGCGAAAGATTGCCGTCCGTCGTCCGTCGGCGTGCCGAGCACGTGGTTAAGGAGATTAACCGGGTGCATACCGCAGTGACGGCGTTGCGGCGGGGTGAGCAGCAAGCCTTCGGAGCACTGATGTACGCTGGACACGCCAGCCTGCGCGACTTGTACGAGGCCAGCACGACGGAGCTGGACGCGCTGGTGGACATTGCCCGCGGACTGCCAGGCTGCTATGGGGCGCGCTTGACCGGGGCTGGCTTTGGCGGCTGTACCATCAACCTGGTGGTTAAATCCCAAGCTGTGGAGTTTATCCGGGGTCTGCAGGCGACTTACGCACGCCGCACCGGACGCCAGGCGCAGGTCTACTTGTGCCAGGCCAGCCAGGGAGCCAAGGCGGAAATTCATCATTAATGGTAATATTTCGGGGTGGACTTCTCGCAAATCACTGAGACCCTTTTCATCGGCACGACACCTCCGCCGGAAGCCTATCCCTTTTTACGCGGCCTGGGAGTGCAGCTGGTGATCAACATGCGCATCGAGCGCCCACCCTTCCGCGACCGTTCGAATCCGCCCCTCCGATTGCTCTGGCTACCTACGGCGGACACACCGCTGATCCCGATCCCGCTGCGCGCCCTGAAGAAGGGCACAATTGCGGCTCTAGAGACCTTTGCGAAGGGGGGAAAAGTGTACACCCATTGCGCGGGGGGCGTGCACCGCGGGGTGGCGATGGGCGCGGCGATCCTGATCGCCCAGGGCTACCAGCCGGAGGAGGCGATGGCGCTGATCAAGCAGCGCCGGGAAGCCGCTGACCCATATGCCTGGTATATCCTGAGGCAAATTATCCGCTTTACGGAATTTGTAGAGAATATTAAGGTAGTAAGCTGATCTTGGCTGACCAACTTTAGACAACAGAAATGTTGTAATTTCTATCAGGATCGGCCATGCCAGAAATCAGTCGTTTTTTCGGCGTTGTTATTCGGATGTACTTTGACGATCATGATCCTCCTAATTTTCATGCCATCTATGGAGATAATGAAGCCCAAGTAAGTTTCGATCCAGTTCTTGTTTTACGAGGAGATCTGCCTGTCCGTGCGGTTTCAATGGTAATCGAATAGGCTGCCCTTCACCAGATTGAATTGATGGAGAATTGGTTTAGGTTGCGGAATAACTAACTCCCGGAGAAAATAGAACCATTGCGTTAAATGATAATGGAGAACTTTATGTTTCCACGTGTTACCCGTGTGCGACATCTAAAAGATTACTGGCTGGATATCACTTTCTCAAATGGTGTCCAGGCTCAATTGGATTTTAGAGATCGAATCGTGGGCCGCGGGGGCGTGTTTGTACCACTAGAAGATGTGGATTATTTCCGCAAGGTACAAGTTGACGCTGAGGTTGGGACTTTGGTCTGGCCGAATGACGTTGACTTCTGCCCAGACGTGCTGTACAGTGACTCTACTGGCACACCTTTGCCAATAACTGAATCAGCATAGTCTTGCAAAGATTATTCAGACCGCTGGGATGGCAGTTCATTTGCCATCCCAACGGTTCTAATTGGTTTTTAGCTTCGCCACGGTGACCCCCTCTCCCCCTTCCTTATCTCCACCCGACTCGAAGGATTTGACCTGGGGATTTTCTCCCAGGGCCTCGCGCACGGTCTGGCGCAGCTTGCCGGTGCCTTTGCCGTGGATAATGCGCACGAAGGGCAGGCCGGCGAGATAGGCGGCGTCCAGGTAGCGGTCGAGGGCTTCCAGGGCTTCGTCGGCGCGCTGGCCACGCAAGTCCAATTCCATACCAGGCGAAACGTGCAGACTTACGGATGACGGGGGACTGCTGGCGGAGTCATCCGAGACACGTTTCTTTCGGCGGTTGGCAGGCGCTGGATGATCTGATTGCGAGGCTTCACTGAATGGTTGCAGGTCAGCCAGGCGCGCCCGCACGCGCAGCATGCCAACCTGCACTTCGGCTTCCGCTTCCCCGAGCGCGGTGACCAGGCCTTGCGCATTGAGCGTTCGCAGATGGACTCTGTCTCCCAAGCGGAGCGGACGTCTTGGCTTCAGCAGTCCGGCTGCAGAAGCAACACTTGCAGATCCAGCTTCACCCAACGGTTGAACACGCCGTTCGAGAGGTTCAGCGATGCTTTCCTGCAGGGCTTCGACTTGCTCTTCGATCACGGTCAAGGCGTCAAGTGGTTGGCGGGCGCGCAGGAGGGCGCGGCGCGCCACGCTTAGCTCCTCGCCTAGAGCTTGCACCTGGGTTTCAGCCTCGGACCGCACTTCCTCCAGTACAGCGCGGCGCTCATCTTCGATGCGTTCCAGGCGCTCGGAGAGCGCTTTGCGTAGCTGTTCGACTTCCTGGTGGGCTTTCTCAGCGGAGGCGCGCGCTTGGCGCGATAGGTCGCGCTGGCGGTGGATTTCGTCCAACAGATCCTCGGCACGCAGATCAGCTGGACTGAGCTCTGATCGAGCGGAAGAGATGATCGGGTCAGGCATCCCCAGGCGCTGGGCGATCGCCAGGGCGTTCGAGCGCCCTGGCAACCCGATCGTCAAGTGATATGTTGGGCGTAAACTTTCCAGGTCGAACTCCACACTGGCATTGATCACTCCGGGAGTGGCATGGGAAAAAGTCTTGAGTTCGGGGTGGTGGGTAGTGACCAGGGTAGTTATGCCGCGCTCCAACAAGTGTGTCAGCAGGGCACGCGCCAGGGCCGCCCCCTCCTGCGGGTCGGTGCCGGCGCCCAATTCGTCCAGGATGACCAGCGATTGGCTGTCTGCCTGGTCTATGATATGGATGATGTTGGTCATATGCCCGGAGAAGGTGGACAGAGACTGTTCGATGGATTGTTCGTCGCCGATGTCAGCGTAAATATCATGAAAGACACTGATCTCCGAACCAGAATGAGCAGGGACATGCAGGCCGGATTGAGCCATCAAGGCCAGCAGGCCGACCGTCTTCAATGTGACGGTCTTCCCTCCCGTGTTAGGGCCAGTGACTACCAGGGCATAGGTTTGCGGGTCAAGCTCCACGTCGATCGGTACGACTGTTTGCGGATCGAGCAGGGGATGGCGAGCCTGGTATAGGCGGATTACACTGCCTGGATGTGGGCTCCCTTTAACCGCGGCCTTCTTCGTGGGCGGGAATGTGTGCAAAATGGGTTCGGTAGCGCTCAAATCATCGGCGTATTTGCCGCGCGCAAAAGCCAGGTCCAACTCGGCGATCACTCCAACGGTATGGAGCACCTCGTAAGCCTGACTGCCGATCTGTTGGGAGAGCTCGGCCAGGATCCGGCGTTCTTCGTCGCGCTCGGCGAGTTGCAGTTCTCGATATTGGTTGTTGAGCTCGACCACGGCCAAAGGCTCCACGAACAGGGTAGCCCCGGAGGCGGACTGGTCGTGGACGATAGCGCGCAGGCGACCTTTGAACTCGGCGCGCAGCGGTACTACATAACGACCATCCCGCTGGGTGACCAGGGCCTCTTGCAGGTAGGGGACGATATTGGGGTCGTTGAGCATGCGCTGCATCTTGGTGAGCAGGCGGTCATGGGATATACGCAAGTCATGACGGATGGTTCCCAGCTTGGCAGAGGCTGAGTCGAGCACCTCGCCGCGGTCAGAGATGGCGCGCGTGATGGCGTCCACCAGGCCGAAGACAGGGGGGATCTGAGCAGCGATATCCGCCAGGTTTGGGTATTGCCCCTCCAGGCGTTCGAAGGTACGCACCAGGGTCCGGGCGGCGAGCAGAGTCGATTTGACATCGAGCAGCTCGACGGGCGTCAGAACACCCCCGTGGGCCGCCAGATCGACTTGAGGGCGCACATCACGGGCGCCACCGATGGTCAGACCAGGGTGGGTCGACAGCAGCTGGACGGCTTCGCTGGTCTCTGCCAGGCGGTGGCGAGCTTCCTGAATATCCGCGCTGGGACGCAAGGCGCGCGCCATCTCAGCCGAGGCCTGAAAGGCAGTATAGGCAGCCAGACGCTCCAGGATCTTCGGGAATTCAAGGGTGTGAAGAGTTTTTTCGTCCATATGCGGCGAGAAAAAATTAAACGCCTTTCGTGCTAATCATCAGGCTAATCCGTGGACTCAGCTGGAGCTTTCGCACCGGTTGGCCGTGAACGGATCAGCTCCCAGCCGAGCAACCACAGCGCACCTAAACCAAGTACTACTACGATCACGTTAATGAACCCTCCCAGGAAGGGAATAGCGACCAGGATAGCGAAAATCACCACGCCCAGCGCCACAGGCCAATAGGGTCTCTCCGCCCATTCGGGTTTGAGCCGTGCCAGGATCAGCCGGCCGCCCAAATAGCTGACGATGATCTTGGAGATATACCCGACGGAGACGCTGAAGGCAAAGATCAGTGCCGCCACGGCAATGATCCCCGCCCAGATGATGGTACCCAACAAATCGCCCAGGGTAACAATCCCCAAGATGATCGCCACGATCACGACCAAGGTGGTAAGAGCCAGGAGAGCGAAGAAGAAGCCAAAGATGGTGACGATACCCCATCCAAAGCTGGGCAAGGGTTTGGCGTTGACCGCATTGGCGCCATTCTGGACGAGCTTAGGCACCAACCAGACCATCAGCAGGCCGACGATCAACAGAGTCACTAAATTGCGTAGATTCGTGAAGAACCAGCTGGATGTCTTTTCGGTAACCGTTTGTTCCTTCCCGGTTACTACCGCTGGGAGCTTGTGGAGGACGTCACCAGAGACCGTCCCTGGAGGAATCATTGTTTCTGGGATAGCAGTGTACGTCAGGTCTCCGCCGATCGAAGCACCGGATTTGATTGTGAGCCCTCCGGCGACCGAGGGCACAGCCGGCATATTGGGCATAAACGTGAACGGCGAGACCATGGGCGTCTCCTCGGCAGATCCCACTTCGACGGAGACGTCTCCTCCCACACTGCCACTTAATTCCAGTCTGTTGACTGCGATATTAGCATTGCGCGCGGTATCCCCGGCAAGCACCGCCTGGTAACCGCCAAAGAGGGTGTCACCGCCGACCGAGCTTCCATCCTTGGTCTCCAGGCTGTATCCGGCCGAAACGACGTCGTCGGCTATCTGGGCGCTTTCGCCCAGAACAAGTGAGGCTCCGGCCATGCGGATGTCGTCCATCACACGACCATTGACGACCACGCTCTGACCAGCAGCCAGCAAGTCGCCTTCGACTGTGCCGTTAATGGTGATGGCACTTCCGGCGACGATTAAGTCACCCTTAACCACACCATCCAGGGTGAAGATGTTGGCTCCAACGTAGAGGTCATCCTCGATCACTTCCCCGGCGGGGATGGTGACCGTGTCGCCACCGCGGCTTTCAAAAGCCCGGGCAGGCGTCGCCAGGGCCAGAGTAAAGATGGCAACCAGACCGATACACACAAGAAGAATAAATTTGGATTTCATGATGTTAAATCTCCTTTTTCGATGGGACACGGATTACACAGATTTCAATGATTTTACCTTTTACACTCCTTATTTGATTGGGACACGGATTACTCGGATTTCACTGATTTTTCTTTTGCCAGTCATTTTGTGTGACCAACGAAGTGCGAGCAGCCTTTGCGTGGCCCTCGAAGTAAGACAAGCTTTGATCCATATTGTTCATTTCCACGTTATGGATATTATATATTAACTCGGAGTGTTTTCCCCTTTGCTGATTTCCCAGCCCCAGATATAATAGCGCCCATGGATGATATCTTTCACCCGCCCCGTTAAGTCAAATTAGCTCTCCCTTGCGCCCGCGCTCCACCTCTTTCTCTCCCTTTCAGGTTTATCACTATCTTATCGAGAGAAAGAGGATGAAATGTTTAAACGTACTCTGACAAGGCCTTTGAATGGCCTGATAAAAACGACCGCGAGCGGGCTATCCCTGACCCTTTTATTTTTACTGATCGAATTCTTCGATGAACTGAACTACGCCATCGAAGGTGCAGTCCTACCGGTGATGCGCGTCGAATTGGCACTTTCTTACGCCCAGGTAGGTCTGCTCATAGGCTTGCCGCATGTGGTCAGCACGCTGATCGAGCCGGCCATCATGCTGCTGGGGGATACCAACCTGCGTAAACGCCTGATCATCGCTGGCGGCCTGGGGGTCGCCATAGCTATGTTCTTGATCGCCACGGCAGCTGGTTTTCCAGCGATACTATTGGCGACGGTGATCGGTTTTCCGGCCAGCGGGGCTTTCGTTACCCTATCCCAGGCGACCTTGATGGACCTCAACCAGGGGCGCGAGCCGCAAATGATGGCGCGCTGGACCGTGGCCGGCTCCTTGGGCAATCTATTCGGCCCGTTGTTTGTGGCGGCTGGATTTGCCCTGGTCCTCGGCTGGCGGTGGGTTTTTGCCGTCCTGGCTGTCTTGGCTCTTCTGCTGACGCTTTTCGTTCTCTTCCCACATTTCCCGGCTCGACCGTCCCCAACTTTCCTTCCTGGGGAGGACAGCATTGGCGCGCGCCAGCGCCCTACGGTCATGCTTACCGTCTTCGCCAACCTGAGAGAAGCGCTGGGGAATGCGGAATTGTTACGCTGGATCGTGCTGCTGCAATTTTCCGACTTGCTTTTGGACGTTTTTATCGGTTACGCGCCGTTATTCCTGACGGACGTAGTCGGCGTGACCCCGGTACAGGCCAGCCTGCTGCTGAGCGTTTTGATGCTGACCAGCCTGGTGGCAGACGTGGCGCTGCTCCCGATCCTGGAGCGTTTCCCAGGTCGCACTGTGGTGCGCGCCTCGGCAGCGATCACAGCAGTGATCTATGTTACCTGGCTGCTCGTACCCTGGCCGTTCGCTAAGATCGCCTTGATGATCCTGCTGCGTTTCTCAACCCTAGGCTGGTACCAGGTGCTCCAGGGAGAAGCATACGCTTCAGCCCCAGGAAGATCGGGCACGGTGATGGCAATCGGCTCGGTGATCGGGCTATTAGGCGGCGGGATGGCTTGGTTCGTCGGGTGGGTCGCCAGCCAGGCTGGCTTACCCGCGGCGATGTGGCTGCTTCTCTTCGGTCCGGTTTTCCTGGTATTATTTGTGCCGCGATCCCAACTGGCGCGCCAATAGTGACGCCTGGCAGGCGAGAAGAGGTGGTTTGTCACTCGCTTTTGTCCAGATTTTGGCTATGATTAGGGAGAAGCGTGAGGCGAGATACGAAAAACGTGAAGTGTGAAACGTGAGCAGTAAGAACTTTGTTGTACCTATCAATCAAGTCATGGAGGGTACCATGCGAGATTTGACTGAAAATATCCTGGAATTGATTCGTCTGGCGTCCACTGACCTGCCGCCAGATGTCGAAGCGAGCCTGCGCCAGGCGGTTGAGCGGGAAGCTCCTGGCTCGGCGGGGCGCGGGGCGCTGGAAACGATCTTGAAAAATGTAGAGCTGGCACGCCAAAACTCTACCCCTATTTGCCAGGATACAGGCACGCCGATCTTCTATGTCTACTATCCGGAAGGGTGGAGTACGCGCCGCTTACGGGATCAAATCCGATCAGCCATCGCTGAGGCCACAGCACGTTCCTACTTACGGCCGAACGCGGTGGACGCCCTGAGCGGCAGAAACAGCGGGAATAACCTGGGCGATGACCACTTCCCGACCATCCATTTTGAGGAAGTAGCGGAGGATGCACTGCGCATCGACCTGATGCTCAAAGGTGGCGGGTGTGAGAATGTCGGCGCACAGTATTCCCTGCCCAATAGCGCCCTGGGAGCCGGGCGTGACCTGGCAGGGGTACGCAAGGTAGTTCTGGACGCAGTTCACAAGGCGCAGGGCAAGGGCTGTGCGCCGGGGGTGATCGGCGTCGCCATCGGAGGCGACCGCGGCTCGTCTTACTCTGCTTCTAAGGAAGTGCTGTTCCATGAACTTGACGAGCGGACTCCCGATCTGGAACTGGCTGCGCTCGAGGACCGACTGACTACGGAGGCCAACCAGTTGGGGATCGGCCCGATGGGTTTCGGCGGGGAAACCACGGTTTTGGGTACGAAAATCACTAATCTCCACCGCCTGCCAGCAAGCTATTTCGTCTCCGTTTCATACATGTGTTGGGCTTACCGCCGGCGGAGCATGACGGTGGTGGGGGAGGTTGTTAGTTTTGCGTAAGAGAGGAAAGACGAAAGACGAACGACGAAGGCCGGAAGACGGCGGAGGACGAAGTACGAAGGACGAATGATGACGGAGGATGGATGGAATGCGACAGTTAACTATTCCGCTCGATGATAAAACAATCCTTAGTTTGAAAGTAGGGGATCCAGTGCTCCTTTCCGGAATAATGATTACCGGCCGGGACGCGGTGCACAAGTGGATGGTCGACACCTTTATCAAGGAAACTCGCCAGCCTCAGGGCGACGACCGGGAGGTGTATGCTGCGATTAAAACCCTGCTGGTTGGTGGGGTGATCTACCACTGCGGGCCAGTTGTCTCAGGTCTGGATACCAAGGATTACCGCTTCGTGGCAGCCGGGCCAACCACCAGTACTCGCGAGGAGCCTTACCAAGGCGATGTGATGCGCCATTTCAATGTCAGGGGGGTGATTGGCAAGGGCGGCATGGGTACAAAGACTCTGGCTGCTTGCCAGGAAGTCCCCGGCGTTTATTTCCACGCTGTCGGTGGGGCGGCCTCCTGGATCGCGCAAACCGTGGAACGCGTACTGGGGGTCTATAAGCTGGATTTCGGCGTTCCAGAGGCGTTGTGGGTGATCGCAGTCAAGGATTTCCCGGCTGTGGTGACCATGGACTCCCACGGCGGCAGCCTGCACGCTGAGATCGAACAGAAGTCGAAAGCGGTGCTGGAGGAGCTGCTGGCCAAAGCGTAGTTGAAAATTTACTCGCTGGTATCGAGCGCGATCTGTTCCGCCAGACAGGAAAAAGCCGGATCCCTGTCGAATTCCTGTTTGCAGGTAGGAAGACAGAAGAACACCCACTTCCCGTTGTAGACGGCGCGTGGGGTGTCAGGTGAGATGTGGGCCTTGCCGCCGCAAGCGGTGTTAACTTCACTTCCGGGATGGGGGAGTGGTATCGATCTACGACCAGCCATCAATCTTTCTCCTCAACATCCTTAAGCACCTCTAAATCCTGGTTCAAATTTCGCTGGCGGAGATTCAGGCTGATCAGGTAGATCAACATCACACCAAAGATGACTGCGTATCCAGCGATCATGTAATTCACGGTGTTTGCCGGGGCGTCTTGTAAGAAAAACATCGCTTCTCCTCGTCTATTCGATCGTCTTTAGCCGTAGCTGCTCAACCTTATCCGCCAGCCGGCCGACGCGAATGCGATGCCAGAGCAAATCAGCGAAGATGAAGGTAAAGGTGAGCAGGCTAAACATGAAGGTTTGGAGCATCATCGGAGTCATATCGAAATCGCCTTCGGCGCCGGCTTCGTTCGTGCCGATCACGATCGGATGGATGGTACGAAAGAGGCGAGCTGAGAAAAATGTCAGGGGGACGCTGACGAAGCCGACGATGGCGTAAACGGCGCCGAAGCGCGCCCGGCGATCTGGGTCTTCGATCCCTTGGCGGAGCATCAGATAGGCAGCATAGATCAGCTCCATGACTGTGGCGGTGGTCAGGCGCGGGTCCCACGTCCACCAGGTATTCCAGATCGGGCGGGCCCAGATCGAACCGCTGACGATATTAATAAACGCAAAGACGATGCCGATCTCGATCGCAGAAAGGCTGACAATATCCCACTTGCGATTGGTGGAGGTCAGGTAAACCACCCCGGCAATGGCGGCGACCAGGAAACTAAGCATGCCGACCCAGCCAGCCGCTACATGGAAGTAAAACACCCGCTGCACCTGGCCCATCACAGCTTCCAGAGGGGCATAGAAGAATACCATCCCAGTGGCAAGCACGAAAAGGGCTGCAGTGACAAAATCTAAGACAGTAAGCAGGCGAGGTTTGGTTTGCATCTATTCCTCCACAACAAAATCAAAAACCATGAAAGCAATGGCGATAAAGATTATATCGTATACCACCAGCAGGTTGAGCCAGGGTCGGATTTCGGCCATCTCGATCCCATCCAAAAACCCGCCACTGGCCTTGACCGCGCCTAACACGATCGGCAACACGACCGGGAAGAGCAAAATAGGCAACAGGACATCCCGGGTGCGGGCCTGCACTGCCATGGTCGCCAGCAGTGTTCCCACGGCAACGTAACCGACCGAGCCCAATAAGGTCACCAACAGCAATCCCGGCTGAAAAAGGTTCACATTGTAGAGCAGGCTGTAGATCGGCAACACGATGATCTCGACGATCAACATAAAAACCAGGTTGGCGATAGTCTTTCCGAAATAAATTGCGCTGCGGTCCACCGGCGCCAGCAGCAGGCCGTCAATACAGCCGCGATCCTTTTCCACCGCCATCGAACGATTAAGCCCCAGGGTGCCAGCAAAGGTAAAGATGACCCACAACACGCCAGCTGTGATAGTGCTTTCCTGGCGGGTTTTAGGGTCCAGATCGAGGGCGAAATTGAAGATCAAGATAACCAATAGGGCGAAGACCAGCATGGCGGAAAGCAGCTCACGGCTGCGCATTTCAGCCGATAAGTCCTTCCAGACGACAGCACTCAAGGCGCGCGAAAAAGAGAGCAGCGGATTGCGGACTGTATCCTGCGTATCACAGGTCATGAGTGCAGATTCACGTTTCACGGTTAACGCTTTAAGTTCTACGCTTCTTGAGTGGCTTGGCGATAGAAGGCCAGCAGGTCATTGGCGGCAATGTCGGCGCGCTGAACTGAGGCAGCGATGACACCCCGCGAAAGAATATCGAAGCGAGAGGCCAGGTCTGCGGCGCGCGCCAGATCATGCGAAGTCATCACAACCGTGCGACCACGGGCGGCAACTTCGCTTAGCACAGTATCCAACATAGCGCTGGCATCCTGGTCGAGGCCGGTATGCGGCTCGTCGAAGAGCATTACATCAGGATCGTGCAAAACTGCGCGGCCGATCGCAAGCCGTTGCTGCATGCCGCGAGAGAAGGTACGCACCAGATCGCGGCGCCGGGAGGCCAATCCTACCATTTCTAAAACTTCGGTCACACGCCCGTCCAGGTCAGGCACAGAATACATGCGGCCATAGAAACGCAAGTTCTCCTCGGCAGTCAGATCGCCGTACAAGAGGGGCAAGTGAGAAACCACACCCAGACGCCTGCGCACGGCAGCCGCCTGGCCTGGCAGGCGAAAACCTGCGATGCGCACTTCGCCCAAGCTAGGCCGGGAAAGTGAAGCCAGGATGCGTAAGAAAGTAGTCTTCCCGGCGCCATTTGGGCCGAGCAGGGCGACGAATTCCCCGCGCTCGACGTGGAAATCCAGGCCACGCAGCACGGTTTTCAGGCTAAAACGTTTGATCAGTCTGTGAACTTCTATCATAGGACGGGAGCTCAGGAGCAGGGGAGCTTGGGAGCAATAAAAAAGCCTTGGCTACTCTTTATTCTGCTGCCCTCTAGCTAGTCGCCTCCCGGTTTTGGTAAAATCCAGTCAGGCGAGCTTTGAGCTCCGCACGCCGCTGGCGGTAAGCTTCTTCTGGCAATTCTCCAGCCTGATATTGGTCATCCAGGGCAAGAATAGCGTCCAATAGGGTTTCGGGGTCTTCGGCGGCCTCACCGGGCAAAAAATCTTCATCCAATTCCTCGGCTGCCTCGATTCCGGTTCTCTCCGCCCGGTTACGCCGGAAAAGCCAGACGCCAGCCACTATCAGTGCTACCCCAAAAGCTAACAGGCCAATTACCAGGTTGGTGCGCGAACCGGCTACCGAACTGGTGCCCTTGGGCCGACCGGAGATGGTCATTGCCAATTCTGTCCCCACTTCCAACCGGTCACTGGTATACATGTGATAGGAAATATTCTGCATCTGGCGCGTACCAGCGTCTTGGAGTTGATCGCTTGTTACATTAAGGCCTTCCTCCGGCCCTAAGATCACAACTGCGTTCACAGGTAGATCGATCGGTTGGACGAACTCCAGCCGGCGTCGATAAGGCATCTCGAAGGAAAAAACAAGCTGGCGCAGGCCAGGACCAGGCCGCACCACATCGGTGTCGCCAAAGCCACCAGTGGTCTCCACATAGCGCTCCCCCAGGATGCCATCTTCGAACTGCAGGTTGGTCGCACCTTCCGGGAGCGGATAGGTGACAACCGGCGCGCCTTCTTCCATAGCTACTAGGGTTCGATCGCTCAGGTTCGAAAGGATCCAGAGCTCGATCACCCGCAAGGTGTCTGGTTCTCTATATTCGAACAGAATGTGCATCCGGTCAACTGAGAGAACAGAGCTATCTGTGGTCGTCTCACGGATCGGGAGTGACAGTTCCAGGTTTGTCTTGCCAGCTTCAACCACGGCGATATCCGAACTGTAGGCGACTTTGTTATATTCTGTGCTTGTGATGAAGGCGCGTCCGACAGGCATCTCGACATCCAGGAAGGTGTAAGAGCCATCCGGTTCGATGGTGGTGGTGGCGGTGTAGGTCTGCTTCATTTCATCAAAACCGGACAAGTCAATCGTCAGATCAGTAGGCACTTCTCCTCCGGATGCATTTACCACCTGACCCGTTATCGTGCCGTTCTCCACCTCAGTAACCGAGGCCAGCGGTGTGCCCGTGGACCCGGCCTCGCCTGTCGTCTCAGGTAGTTGGGTCTCCTGGGATCGCGCAATCTCTGCGGGTGAGGCGAAAGTCAATGAGCGCAAATAAGCAACCAATGCCCAGCGCTCATCTTCGGTCAAATTGTCATTAAAAGCGGGCATGGCTGGGGCGACGCCTGCGCTGATCGCTCCAAAAAGCTGGGTAGCGGACTTGCTTGCCATCCGTTCCTGATCGGTGAAATTGGAGGGTGTTACCTGAAGAGAGGCGGCTTCTGGGCCATCCCCGCCCCCCTGTAAGCCATGGCAGGAGGCGCAGTTAGTTATAAATATCTGCTCTCCCAGGGAAAGGATTTCTGGTGGGACACTCAGGGTATAAAGATAAGCAACCACATCCCATCGCTGGCGATCAGAGAGGCTATTGAAGGGCGGCATGAAACGATCTAGATTGCCTTGGGTGATCAGGGAATACCATTCCGCTGGGGTAGACTGGCGGGCAACTTCGAGCGCAGCCAGTGCGGCCGGTGGGTTAGGCAGCTGGCTGGCTTGCGGTCCATCACCTTGCCCGGTTGAACCATGGCAAGGGGCGCATTTATCGGTATAAATCAGCGCTCCCTCCGCCGGGTTCGGGGATACAAGTGGGTAGAGTGGTCCGCTGGGAGGCGGTTGGGTGGGTATTTCAGCCGGTATTTCGGCACCTGGTGGCGGTGTGATATCCTCCGCTAAGGAAAAAGAACAGGCAGAGAGCAGGAGAAAGAGCAGCAAGGGAGCGTGGGTACGAAGAAGGAGGTAGAAACGAGACATGGGAGATTCTCGGACTATGGAATATCTAACTCATCATGCGTAATACTGGATTCACGTTTTACTATTCACGGATTACGTTAATTGCTTTCCACACTTTGGGCAAAACAGGTCTGATTTCTGGACAGGCGTGCCACATCGTGGGCAGAAACCGGCGGATTTCCCCTGGCGCTCGCGGCGGCGGGCAGCAATGCGCGCCTCTACTTCGTCGTCGGAGGTAGCCAGTGAAGTCGGGCCCTGATCCAGAAGCGACTCATCTTCTGCAAGGCTGGGCAGGCCACCCTGGCGGGAAGCATCTGGACGGCGAGCAGCAATGGCAGCTTCGATGCGCTCTTCAGCATTGCCGGCGGGAACTCGATGATTGTACTGGTCCAACCGGCGCAAGATGCTGGCCCCCTGCTGGAGCAAGAGCGTCCGTTGGGCAGGGTAATCCTCTTCCGGAATCTTACCCAGGGCTTGGTCAAAATCTAACTCTTGCAAAGCATTGAGGATGCGATCTCTTTCTGCCAGGAGCGTGGAGAACTCGTGATCATCCTGACTAGTCTGTGAAACGACGATCACAGCCTTACGCTCAAATATTGGGCGGGCAATAAAGAGCCCTACCAGGATAAGGAGGGCAAGGATAAGGAAGATTGAACCGATGTCCATAGTAATGAAAGTACTCAGTGATCAGTAGTCAGTATTCAATGAAGATGAAAGATGCAATCCCCCGATGCTCAAGGTTTGAGCAGGGGGTCGATTGTGGCTTTGATCTGAGCCAAGGATGTAAATGGGCCAATCTGCACACCCGTCAGTTTACCATCCGGAGCGACAATATAGGTTTCGGGCACGCCTCGGATGCGGAAGGCTTGCGAGGCACGCGTTCGCAGGTCAGGGCCGTTGGGATAGGTGATGTCAAACTTCTTCAGGTATGCTTTGGCTTCTGGCTCTGTGTCGACATAATCAACCCCGAGGAAAACTACATCGCCGCGTGGCTGGTAATCTCGCCAGGCAGCTTCGAGATCGGCAGCTTCTTCCTCGCAGGGTTTACACCACGAAGCCCAGAAGTTGATCAGGACGACCTTGCCCTTAAGATCGCTGAGCTGAAACTGTTCGCCCTCGAAGGTGGTCAAAGCAAAATCAGGTGCAGCTTGTCCAGCAGCAACCGGACCTTGCTGCCGGCGCAGCAACCCAAACGCCACCAGCGCCAACAAGGCCAACACAGCGATCCAGGCTATCAAGGCTCCCACTGACAGGTTCGTACCAAAGATCACGATTCGCCCCCCAGTTGAGGCGGGGGGCGTAGGTGTCTCCGAAGGGGAAGAAGTGGATTGAAATTCAGACATAAAAGTATTCCTACCTACATTCAACAGTCTTAAATTCGCAAAAACCGCGGATCAGCGCTGGCGTAACTCCTCTTCCAGGCGCGCTACATACTCGTCACTGTCAGCTTCTGGTAAGTGTTCTATTGCAGCCCTGGCGGAAATTGGCTGCCTCCAGGTGCGCATCGCCCGGAAAAGGATGTATATTCCAATGACGATCGCCACGGGCGGGATTAGATACACCAACCAGTTCAACCCTCTGGCAGGAGGAGCCGCCAGGACGCGATCGCCGTACTGCGCGACGAAATAATCTTTGATCTGTTCCTCCGACCATCCCAGCCCCAGCTTCTCACGGATCAAAGCCCGCCATTGAGTGCAGGCTTGCGTAGGACACACATCCAGTGGGATATTCTCGCAAACCGGGCAGTATAGCCCTTTGGCGACGGCGTTGACTTCGTCGTCTGTAGGTATGTAAGGGGTGGATTCCTGTGCATAAGTCCCACCAACGAAGAAAAAACCAAAGATTAGAGCAATGGGAATTGCAAACCAGAAGAGTCTACTTTCATGCATTACGCTTCATGCCTCACGCATCGGTTGCCGCATATGGAACGGTGCGCTTCACAGGGAGGCGCATCGCTTCTGGGTCGCGATCCGGCCAGGCCGCAACCAAAGTACCCAAGATGAATACGATGCCGCCCAACCAGAGCCAGTTGACGAGCGGGTTACGGTAAACCTTGAAAGTAGCACCTTGAGAGGAAATTGGTTGCCAATCAACCAGCAAGACATAGAAATCGTCTTCCCATGTGCTGCGCACGCCCGGAATAGTCATCGGCTGTTGGGACTCATAGTAGTAATCCCGGCGAGGGTGCAGCTCACCGACATAGGAGCCGTTGTGATACACGCCAACCACGGCGCGCGCCACATTGCGCCCATCGGCGGTGTCGAATGTGGCCAACGAGTCAAACGAGATGCTGTAATCACCCAGGGCGAGCTGGCCTCCCTGAGGGATCGTCCCCTGGGTTTCGGTTTGGAAAACCTCGATCCCAATAATGCCGATCGCCATCAGCACCACGCCCAGATGAATAATGTAACCTCCGTAGCGGCGCCGGTTGCGTCCGGCCAGGCGCCAGAGGGCTACCGGAAAGCTCTCGCCCGATTTGCGATACCGCGCCAGAGAACCTCGCCAGAACTCATACAGGGTCACAAAAGCGACGAAGGCGCTCAACCAGAAGCCTAAAACGGCTGCCGGTTGGCGGACGCCACGTAACAGCACGGCCGCTACAACCACCAGCGAGGCGAGGAAAGGTTTCCAAATCGCGCGTCCCAGGGTCTTTGCCGTCGAATGGCGCCAGGCAGCTAATGGCGCGATGCCCATTAAGAGCAGCAAACCGGCGAACAGCGGGCCATTAGCCCGCTCATAAAAAGGTGGCCCGACGGTTACTTTCTGGCCGGTGAACAACTCTGAGATCAGGGGGAAAATCACGCCCCAGAAACACACTACCAATATACCCATAAAGAGCAGGTTGTTGAGTAGAAACAGAGCCTCGCGCGACAAAAGCGAAGTCATTTGCGCCTCAGACTTGAGCTCGTTCCATCGCTTGAGAACCAAAGACAGAGAAGTGATAAACGTGAGTCCGATAAATCCGAAGAAGACCGGCCCGATCGCGCTCTGGGCAAAAGCGTGCACCGAGGAGAGCACCCCAGATCGGGTAAGGAAGGTGCCGAAGATGACCAGGTCATAAGTCAAGATGACCAGAATCATGTTCCAATGCTTAAGCATGCCGCGCTTTTCCTGGATCATCACCGAATGCAGGAAGGCAGTGCCAGTCAGCCAGGGCATGAAGGCTGCGATTTCGACCGGATCCCAACCCCAATAGCCGCCCCATCCCAGGACGTCATACGCCCAACGTCCACCGATGATCAATCCCAACGATAGGAACAACCAGGCCACCAGCGACCAGCGGCGGGTGAGGCGAATCCAGCGATCATCCGTACGGCCAGTGATCAGGGCTGCCATGGCAAAGGCGTAAGGGATGACAAAGGAGACGAATCCCAGGTAGAGCAAGGGAGGATGGATGATCATGCCAGGATGGCGCAGGAGGGGATTCAATCCATTGCCGTCAGGCGGCAGGTAGGGGACAGCCCGGGCTGGCGGGAACATGGCACTGGTGATCTGCCCCGCAGACGTTTGCCATAAACGGACGAAGGGATTCTCGATGAAAATGCTCAAACTCAAGAAAAACGCCAGGGTGACCAACGAGACGATGGTTACCCAAGGTAAGAATTCACGGTCCCGATCCCACTTGCGCAACGTGACCGCTGAGGCGAAGGCGGACATCAACCAGGACCAGAAGATCAGCGAACCCGCCTGCCCACCCCATAAGGCGGTAACCTTGAGGTAAAGCGGCATGCTGTTACTGGTGACGTTGGCTACATACTCGACTTCATAATGGTTGTTAACCAGCAGGTAAATGATGGAGAGAGCAGCCAGAGTCACTAAGGGCCAGGTGAGCAACATCGCGTTGCGAGCGCTGTCAACCCAGGCAGATTGATTCTTGCGCACGCCATAGGCGGCCGCGCCAATCCCGAACAGAGAAACAAAAAGCGCGATGACCAGGGCACCATAACCGAGATTGGCAACCATAACCTTATCCTTCTACCTGACCGGGGACAGCTTCTTCATACTTGGTCGGACACTTCAGCAATAATTCCTCGGCGTAGAAGACGCCATCCTCCCCCAGTTTGCCGGTCATGATGGCCTGAGCCTCATTCTTGAGCAGGTCGGGTTTGGGGCCAACATAAACAACTTGCATGCGAGGTCGGTTCGGGTCGATCGCAGCAGCATGCAAAACAGCTCCCAGTCCGCCTTGCGCTTCGATCTCTTTGTTGTCGCCGGGCACATGAGCGACGGTGAAACTCAATGTAAGCGTTTGGGGGTCGTACTGGATGGAGTCACCGATCACCGCTCCAGAAACGCGCACATCACGCCCGAGCACCTTCTCGTTCTTGGCAGCCAGCTCATCAATTGTCAGGAAATATTGCGCGCTAGCGCGGGTTGAAGATGCGATCAAGTACACAATAGCAGCGATAATCAAAATCCCGCCGACGATGAACTTAGCGCGGCCAGCTAAGCCAGCCTGGGTTTCGACAGTATTTTCCATGCCCTGGACCTCCGGATCTATAAGTTACCTATGCAACTATTAATTTTGGCACACGATGATTAATGTAACCTGAAAACTCCCCCAATAAAGGATGAGAATGACGACGGCGGCGATCCCCCGGATCGCCGCTATCCAGGAGTTCGCAGTGATCGTTTAGCCCACATCGATCAGCCCCGTGCGAATGGCAAATTTGACCAGCTGGGTGGATGAATGCAAGTTGAGCTTGTTCATGATGCGCTCACGGTGCCGGGCGACTGTCTTAGGACTGATCCCAAGTTGTTCGCCAATTTGTTGGTTGGTGGATCCCTGAGCAACCGCTTCAAGAACCTGCTGTTCACGCAGGCTAAGCACATCCAAACCTCTGTCTTTGGGATGATTTCCGCCAGCCGTTGGCGGCTCCGGCAGCGATTGGGTCAGCAACCGGCGGTAGTCTTCCAACAACCAGCGTGCCAGGGCAGGCTGCAGGTAAACGTTTCCCAGGGCGACACAGCGAATTGCGGTAACCAGTTCATCCGCGGCCGATTGCTTGGTAATATATCCCGACGCGCCAGCCATCAACATCTCGAAGAGATATTGTTTGTCCTCATGCACTGTAAGCGCTAAAACATGACACTCTGAATTCAGAGCCTTCAACCGCCGCGTGGCCTCCAAGCCATCCATATGCGGCATGGTGATGTCCATGACCACCACGTCCGGCTGGGCTTCCAGCGCCCGTTCAATAGCTTCCTCCCCGCTGCCTGCTTCTGCCACGACCTGTAACCCGACCTGGGTTTCCAGAAATGACTTCAGACCGGTGCGAACGATATCGTGATCGTCAACCAACATTAAACGGATGATATCCATGGGTAGATTCCTCCATCGCAGCAGGCTCAAATTCGAACATGGGGACGGTGACCTCTACAACCGTACCGCCTTGTGGCGGAGAACTCAACTCTAATTTGCCGCCAACTGATTCGGCCCGTTCGTGCATTCCAGCCAGGCCCCAGCCTTTTGGGAGAGGAGCCTTTTCACCCAGGCGGAGACCGAGTCCCTCGTCCCGAACACGCAAGATCACCTGGTCAGAGGCAAAATGCAGCTCAACCGTAGCGTGGTCGCATTGGGCATGACGAGCCACGTTGGTAAGCGCCTCCTGTGCAACCCGGAAAAACACGGTTTCCACAAGGGGATCCAGACGTTGCCTGGATCCATCAACCTGTAAGGAAACCTGCAAGCCTGAGCGTTTGCCTTCTTCATCAGCCAGATATTGCAGGGCTGGCACCAGGCCCAAATCATCCAGTTGTGCCGGGCGAAGGTCATGCACAAGGCGGTAGACGCCCTGCGCTATCTGGCGGCTCAAAGATTGCAGGCGATCAAGCAATTCGTTAACCTCCCGACTTCGGGGGACGGAGTTGCGCAGGGTCGCCAGGTTGAGGCTGAGAGCGGTCAGGAATTGGGCTGTCTCGTCATGCAATTCACGGGCGATGCGCCCGCGTTCTTCTTCCTGGGCGATGACGGTATGGCGCAAGAGTTCCCGGCGCAGCGCCTCCCTATCTATAAGATCACGCTGAATCTGTTCTAGAGCCTCAAGGCGAGCCTGCTGCGCAGCCAATAATTGTCCTTCCCGCTCGCGCTCGACAAACTGGATCGCGCGCAGCAAATTGATCGTTACGAGGATAGCCATCGCCGCCCGCACCACTTGGACCGGGAATCCGGCGAACTGTAAGAAGGTTTCCGAGTTCAGAATCGGGGCGATGAAGATATCTGCAGGGGGGACAAATATTTGGGTGAGCCCATACAACCCAAAACCCAGGGCGGCCCATTGAAAGTACCGCGCCAGTTGCGGCCTGTTCTCAGCCTGTACCTGCCTGGCGCGGGCGCGCAACCCCAGGCCGGCCAGGATGCCACCCGGAACTGCCAGGAGGTAGCGCGCCAGCGCATCGGCGCGACCGATGAAAGGTTGCGGATCAAGGCGGGCGTAATAAATTAACAGAAAGATATACAGCAGGAACAAACCGATCCCGATCGAAAAGTATACCACCCCATGCCGTTGTTCCGGGTACACCATTAGGATGCCAAAGGCCAACAATGGAACGAAGGAGATCGCCAGCCAGGCCACGCGCAGCCAGGATAATTCCGGGGGAAATGGCACGCCTAACCAGACGCCCTGCAAGAGGATAATTTCTATCCATTCGTGGATACCATGCAGTAAACCAAACACTGCCAGGGGAACTAAGGCGCGCCGCTCGGCCAGCATTGGGGCGCGACTGGTTTCTAAGGCCAGAGCGATACCCATGCTGAAAAAAGCGAGCCCGTAGATAAAAAAGACAAAGACGATGTCGATATGCAAACCGGCAAATTGCACGGTAACCACGCCTCCTCACATAGCAATTTTACAGCAATTGCGAATAACCTTCCTGATGTTTTGCATGACATTTGTCATGGTTTATATAGGATCATCTCCCTAATCCGGTGTTAATTTTGAGGTAAAATATTGAGGTATTTTCCCAGTATTTTCCCTTTATTCAGCAACAGAAAAGGGTATGCGACCCCTATCCCGGATCCGGATCCTTGTTATCCAACAATAAAGCCTGTCGTCAAACAATGAGGAGAAAGGGCGATGAAGTCGAAAAGAATATTATTAGTCAGCGTGCTGCTTGTTCTAATGGCTTTGATGGCAGCTTGCGCCGGGCCGCAGGGTCCCGCCGGACTCGCCGGCCCGCCAGGCCCGCCAGGCGCAGAAGGCCCACAGGGTCCCTCTGGACCGGAGGGTCCGGCTGGTCCGGCTGGGCCAGCAGGGGAAGCTGGCGCCGAAGGAGTAGGCGCTCAATACGTGGGCAGCGCTACTTGCGGAGGCTGCCATAAAGACATCTACGATACATTTATGAAGTCCGGCCATCCCTGGAAGTTGAACCCGGTGGTGGACGGGCAACCGCCGGACTATCCTTTCACCGAACTCATCGAGCTGCCTGAAGGCTACACCTGGAACGACATCTCTTACGTGATCGGGGGCTACAACTGGAAAACCCGCTTTATGAATAAGGACGGTTACATCATCACCGATGCACCAGGCTCCACGGGCAATGCCGAATACCTCAACCAGTATAATTACGCCAATCCGATCGTAGGCACTGAAGCTGGTTGGGTGAAATACCATTCCGGCGAGGAAAACCTGCCTTACGACTGCGGCAGCTGCCACACCACCGGCTACAGCCTGAACGGCAACCAGGACGAGCTACCCGGCATCGTCGGCACCTGGGCCGAACCAGGCGTCCGCTGTGAGGCCTGCCATGGACCCGGAGGCCTGCATGTGCAGAACCCACCAGGCGTGCAGATGATGATAGATCGCGATCCCGAGCTGTGCGGTAAATGCCACCGCCGTGGTGAGGTCGAGGCGGTTAACGCCAAAGACGGCTTTATCGAACACCACGAACAATACGAGGAGCTATTCCAGGGAAAGCATGTGGTACTCGACTGCGTTATTTGCCACGACCCCCATAAAGGCGTCGTGCAGCTGCGCCAGGCAGGGGAGGCGACCACGCGCACCCGGTGTGAAAATTGCCACGTGGATGAGGCCAACTTCCAGGACTCTCAGATCCACCCGAACGTGGTGCAGTGCATCGACTGCCACATGCCGCGCATTGTCAAGACTGCGGTGGGCAGCGCCGAGATGTTCACCGGCGACATCCGCACGCACCTGATGAAGATCAACCCCAACCAGATCGGGCAGTTTTCAGAAGATGGCACAACTTCCCTTTCTGAGATCGGTCTGGACTTCGCCTGTCGCCACTGCCATGTGGCAGGCGGGAAAGCCTCGCCAAAGACCGACGAAGAATTGATGCAGAAAGCCCAGGGGTACCACATCCCGCCAGAGCAGTGAGCTAGGTTTAATTTTCATCCGGGCCGGAATAGCCCCCAGCCCGGTTACACATTCGACTAGCACCTTAGATTCTTTTAGAAAACGGGAAGCATGAAACGGATTATCTTTCGAATAAAACTATTTTTCTTTCCCCCGGCTGGCTCCCCCCGCTGGGTGCGGGTCTTACCGTATGCGGTATTGGGCGTACTTACGCTGGTGTTGTTAATCGCAGGGGCATATGCCTGGGAGTACACCAACTCGCCCCAATTCTGTGGCTCCAGCTGCCATACTATGCCGCCCGAATACTCAGCCTATTTGGTCTCTCCCCACGCCCGGGTGGACTGCGTTGACTGCCATATCGGTCGTGGTTTCATTGCCACACGCATCTCGCGTAAAGCCGGCGATATCCGGCATGTCATCGCTACGGCTCTCCAATCCTATGAATATCCTATCCGGGCTGGCGAACTGCGCCCGGCTCGGGAGACCTGTGAGCGCTGTCATTTCCCCGAAAAGTTCTCGGATGATAGTCTGCGTGAGGTGAAACAATATACCCCGGATAAAGCCAATACACCCCTCTCAACCTATCTGGTGCTCAAAACGGGTGGGGGCAGCCAGCGCCAGGGCCTCGGCCGCGGCATTCACTGGCATATTGAGAATAAAATCACCTTCCTCTCCCTCGACCCAGAGCAACAGGAAATCCCCTATGTACGCGTGGTCGAAAATGACGGCACGGTTACCGAATATTTCGACGTTGAGTCAGGGATCGATCCCGCCACGATCAACTCCGCCGACTTGAAAGAAATGGACTGCATTACCTGCCACAACCGCATCACCCATCTCGTCAGGGCTCCAGGGGATACTGTCAACGACCTGATCGCACGCGGGGTAATCTCATCCCGCATCCCCGAGATTCGCAGGATCGCGGTTGAGGTGTACGGTGCACCATATGAATCCACCGAAATGGGACTCAACCGAATTGCCGGTCTAGACAGCTTTTACCAGACTTATTATCCTGATTTCTATGCTGCGAACGGCGAAGAAGTAGGGACGGCAATCAAAGCCTTGCAAGATATATATCGCCAAAGCGTATTCCCGCATCAGAAATCTGATTGGAATACCCACCCCAATAATATCGGTCACAAGAATTCACCGGGTTGTTTTCGCTGTCACGACGGCAAACATTTGAACGCCGATCAAGAAGCCATCCGCCTGGAGTGCAACCTGTGTCATTCCATACCCGTGGTCGCTGGCCCATCGGATTTTGTCTCGGATATCGAGATCAGCCGGGGGCCAGAACCAGCATCCCATAAAAATGCTAACTGGATCGGTCTGCATAATTCTGCCATCGACCAGACTTGTACAAATTGCCATACCACCGAAAACGCGGGGGGAACAGACAACACTTCGTTCTGTTCCAACAGCGCCTGCCATGGCAGCGTATGGGAATACGCTGGCTTTGATGCGCCCGGTCTGCGTGAGATTTTGCTCGCCCAGCTACCCCCGACGCCCACCCCCGCCGCCATTCCTACTGCGGGCGCCCTCAACTACCAGGCGACGATCGGGCCTCTGTTCCAGGCGCGCTGTGGTGCGTGTCACGGCCCAACTGGCAGCCTCCAGGGATTAAATCTGACCACTTACGCAGGCGTGATCACTGGCGGGTCGAGTGGAACAGCGCTTGTCCCAGGAGATCCCGAGGGCAGCCTGCTGGTCCAAAAACAGAAGGGCGATCAGCCTCACTTCGGCCAGTTGACTCCGGATGAGTTGGAGCTAGTCATCCTATGGATCAACGCTGGCGCGTTGGAGAAATAGGAGAAGAGAGATGATTGAAGATAAGCCGGTCAACAGACGCGATTTCTTAGGGATTGCCACCTGGGCGATTGGTGGACTAATCAGTCTCGGGCTGGCAATCCCAGCTGTTGCTTATGTCCTTGGCCCTGCACTCCAAGGAAATAAATCCCAAAACTGGATCCGCCTTAGTTCTACTTCCAAAGTGGAGATTGGAACCCCCACTCTATTCAAGGCCAAAGTGGAGCGCAAAACCGGATGGATCACCAGCGAGGAGGAAATTGCTGCTTTCGTCTTGACGGAAAATGGGCGTGACTTTATAGCCATGTCGAATATCTGCACCCACCTCGGCTGCCGCGTGCGTTGGCTTAACGATCGCCAGCAATTCCTCTCACCTTGTCACAATGGGGTTTTTGATAAGCAAGGGGCGGTCGTCTCCGGGCCCCCGCCGCGGCCGCTTGACCGTTACGAAGTCAAAGTCGAGGACGATCAGTTATATATCTTGGGAGGCTGAGATGGGTGCACAATTGGGAAATTGGCTTGACGAACGCCTGGGGTGGCGTCGAGTGTGGGAGGCTATCTTTTTACGGAAGATTCCCAAGGTCAACTGGTTGTACACGCTGGGGAGCGCCACCCTCTTCGTGGCACTGCTCCAAATCGTAACCGGGATCTTGCTGACAATTTACTACGTTCCCACACCAGATCATGCATATGACAGCGTGCAATATATTACCACGCAGGTTCCGGCGGGCTGGCTGATCCGCGGTCTACATCACTGGGGAGCAAGCGCAATGGTGGCCCTAACCGGGCTTCACATGGTACGGGTGATCCTATATGGTGCCTACAAATACCCACGGGAGGTGACCTGGTTTACTGGGGTATTCCTGCTGTTAGTTGTGACAGCTTTTGGTTTTACCGGCTACCTCTTGCCCTGGGATCAAAAGGCTTATTGGGCGACAACCGTGGGTACGCGCATCGCCGGTGTTGCCCCGGTCGTAGGAGAGGGGATCTTACGCATCATGCGGGGGGGCGAAGAACTGACCGCCATCACCCTGGCGCGTTTCTTCGGTGTTCATGTGTGGGTGCTGCCAGCTGCTTTATTACTCCTGATTATCGTCCATATGTACCTGGTAATCCGCATCGGCATCAGCGCTGTCCCTAAAAGTGAGGAGTAGGTGATGAAAGAGAAGGAAAAACAGGATTACCTGGAACAGTACCAAAAAGCCAAGGAGAAAGGCCTGCCTTTCTTCCCGAATATATTATTTAAGGATGCGGTGATCTCGCTCTTGGTGTTCCTCATCCTGGTGGCACTGGCTTACTTCCTGGGGACTCCATTGGAAGCGCGGGCAGACCCTGCCGATACCTTCTATACCCCCCGCCCTGAGTGGTACTTCCTCTTCTTATTCCAACTGTTAAAGTATTTTCCAGGCAAATTGGAGGTAGTTGGGGTTTTCGTTCTTCCTACATTGGTGGTAGTACTGCTGATTATACTGCCTTTCTTAGACCGGTCTCCACGCCGGCACTTCCTGGGCAGACCAGTGGTCACTGGGATCACCATATTGATGATCCTTGGTGTGGCTTTCCTGTCTGTTCAATCACTGCGCGAGGCGCCTCCGCCCACCGAAGCTGGGGAGGGAGACCAGACGGCGGCCCTGTACACGAAGAATTGCGCTGGGTGTCATGGCCCATCCATCGATGTCCCGCCAGACACCAATCTGCACACAGTGATAGCCCAGGGCAAACATGAAGGGATGCCGGCCTGGAGCGCCGATTTAACCACCGACCAGATCGACGCCCTGGCTGGGTTTATCCTTTCTCCGAGTGGCAGCCAGCTCTTCACTGAGAATTGCAACGCCTGTCACGAGGCGACTGAACTTGTGGCGGGCAATCCGCTCGAACTGAAAAGCGCCCTGGAACAAGGGCCGAATTACCCGGCCCATTCAGATGTCGAAGTAGCCCAATGGACGGAGGTCTTGAGTCCGGAGGAGCGCACGGCGCTGCTGAATTTCCTGGTCGCACCGGATGGGCAACGATTGTTCGCCACAAATTGCGCTTCTTGTCACGGTCGCTCTCCGACCTTTTCCGGAGAAGAGACTGAATTACGCACTCTCATCGGACAGGGTGGGTTACACCTGGAAATGCCACCGTGGCGAGAAAAGTTGAGCGATGTGGAGTTGGATCAATTAGCCCAGTATGTAGTTGACCCAGCTAGTGTGCCCGGCGGTCAAGAGTTATTTACTCAGTACTGTTCGAGCTGTCACGGTGAACGTGTCCCGGTTGTCGCGGATTTTGCACAAGCGCGCCAATCCATCGCCAGTGGAGGCGCGCACCAAACGATGCCTGTCTGGGGGAATGTCCTAACAGCAGAACAACTGGACGCACTGGTGAGCTACACGCTGAATGCAGCCAAAGGCACATCATTGGAAGTCGGCCAAAACCTTTTCTCGCAGAACTGCGCGACCTGTCATGGCGACTTCGGCGAAGGCGGACCTAATCCCACCCGTCCAGATGACGTCATTGCCCCAATTAGCACAGCCGAATATTTGAAAACACGCGATGACTCCACCTTACGGGCGATCATCGCCCAAGGCCAGCCCAACTTCGGGATGTCGCCCTTTGGAACTGCCAGCGGCGGTCCCCTGGACGACGATGAGATCGATTCCATTGTGGCCTACTTGCGGTCATGGGAGCAAAATCCGCCCGTGGAGCTCCCCCCAGAGATCAGAGCTGGCTCGGAGGCTCTCAGCGGCGCGGATATCTATGCTGAGGTTTGCGCCCAATGCCATGGTCCGAATGGCGAAGGCTTAGTCGGGCCTTCCCTGCGCGAAGCACAGTTCCAGAAAGAGAACACCGACCAGGATATCTTCGAAACAATCAACCAGGGACACGAAGCTTCCGGCATGATCGGTTGGGGTGAGATCCTGACAGCTGGGCAGATCCAGCAACTGGTTGTTTTCATCCGCCAATTGGAGCAGGTGGAGGCACAGCCGAAACCAACCGAAGGTGTTATTTCTTTCACCACGGATGTTCTGCCAATCTTCAAGGATCAATGCACCCTATGTCACGGCTCCCTGGGGGGGTGGGACGCCACGAGTTACCAGGCGGTGATGAACAGCGGCAATCACGCCCCGGTCGTTGTCCCCGGAGACGTAGAAAGCAGTCTCCTGGCGCGAAAGATCCTCGGGACCCAAACGGAAGGCACGATCATGCCGCCAGCGGGCAAGATGTCAGACGCAGAGATCCAGGTCATTTTGGACTGGATCGCAGCTGGCGCTCCCGAGAATTGATCCAGACCACAGTATAGAAACGCAAGGCCATTATGTGGTTTTTCCTGGCAATTAGTTTTGTCGCAAAAACGAATTTACCCGGTTTGGTCTTGCCGATTAATTATTCTGTTGGTAAAGTGGCAGATGGCTAGAATTGAGGATAGTAAATAGAATTGCCTCAGGCGCTACTTGCCGAACGTGCCTACATAAGTCAATACCTCCCATATTTGCTCAACCGAAAGCGTTTCTTTCCAACCGGGCATAGCCGCCCGACCCTCGGCCATTATGCATAGGAATTCTCCGCTATTGGAGCGTAATTCGTCCTGAAACTCAGCGGTCGTGAAGTCAGGAGCCCCTGGCAGGGCGCCCGATCCGTCCACGCTGTGACACGCAGCGCAGGATTGGCTGTAGATCGTATTCCCTGCAGCGATCGCGGTCGTATCGTCCCATGCGAATTGGTTGGATTGAGAAAGGTAGGTGGATGAGCAGGCAACCTCAGTGACGGTGGGCTGCACCTGAGGCTCTGCGGCAGTCTCTCCGGGTAGGGCCGCATCGTATGAGAACGTGCGCAGGTAGTCAATTACCGCCCACCGTTCGTCTTGCGACAGACGTCCCTGCCAGGCTGGCATGGAACCTTTTCCCTGTGTGACAGTCAGGTAGAAATCTCGAGGTGCACGGTCATCCACAAACCGCAGGTCGGTGAAATCAGCCGCACCCAATACTTTGCCCACGCCATCATCCCCGTGGCAGGCTGCGCAATTTGCCTCGTAGAGACCCTTGCCAAGCGCGAGGGTGTCGGCGCTGGTGGAAAAGCGCCACATATAGAACACTACATCCCAACGTTCGTCTGAGGTCAACGTATCCAGGAAGGATGGCATTTCGCCGCGCCCTTCGGTAACAGCGGCGTAAAATGAGGCTGGGGTTTCACCACGCATGTAATCCAGGTCATTAAAATTGCGTGCCCCAGGCACGACGCCTTTACCGTCTTCGCCGTGGCATTGTGCGCATTGAGACTGGTAGAGCTGCTGACCGAGAGCCGACGAGGGGGGGCGTGCTGGATAACTCAGGATGCTGAAAGACGGCGTGGCGTCAACGCCGGGGAGGTTGGTAGGTGCAGTCACCGGGACGAGCGTAGGGATGGGCGTAGGACCAACCGGCAGGCTGCGAGGGCCGGCGCAGGCTACCAGCAGCAGGGTAAAGATGACAAGGAGCAAAAGATGCATTCGGTATCTCATTCCATACCTCTTATCGGGGTGGCAAGGTTCGCACATAGTTGATGACATCCCAGCGCTCGCGCGGCGTCAGATTTTCAGCCAGCGAGGGCATCTGGCCGAAACCCTGCACGATGGTAAGGTAGACCGAGCCATCGAACTCGCCTGTGATCTGCTCAGCGGTGAGGTTCTGTGGTGTACGGTCGAAGTAGCTGACTAACGGCCCGTCGCCGTGTCCTTGGGTGCCATGACAGACCTGGCAGTGGATTCCATAAAGGACGGCTCCACGCTGGAGCGAAATTTCGTCGGCCGGCACAGGGTTCACGGGAAACTCTTCGGGGATAACGGAGAGTCCCTGAACCGGCACTGCTCCTTCAGGGGGCAATTTACGGGGCGCATCCTGGTAACCTGTGGAGGGCTGTTCGCTCATGTTCGTCGGGAACGGAATCTTGATGATCTCGTACGTGAGCAGCAAACCGATGATGAACGGCGTCAGGACCAATCCGATAATTACCAGACCGCGGCGGTGGCGAGATGTCATAGGGTCATCCGTTCGGGCTCGCCGACATGGTGCGCATGATGGGTTTCCAGCATCTGCCTCACCTGGCCTTCCAATCGCGTTGGGATATCCAGGATTACTGCCAGGTGACCGTCTGTAACGAGTTTGTGGTAGGGCGCTGGCCCGAAACGCGGAAAGTTCATCTCCCACAGCACTCCTAAAAACGTTGAGACGATGGTGGCCATCATGGTGAAAATGAAGATAATCACCGCGGCCGGCGGGAAACCCACAGGAGGATGCCCCCCCACATCCAGGCGATAGAGGTGCGGAGTGATCACTGCTAAGAACAGTCCAATTCCCAATCCCGCTGCAGCCCCCGCCAGCACAATATAGGGCAGGGTCAGCCACTCTCGATGCCGCCCGAGGGCGCCCTCAGGGTAAGGCAAACCCGTGATAACCACAATCTTGTTATCCGCAATGCCCAGGTTGTGCAATTCGTCAATTACCTCAGCCGTATCGGCGCTCTCGTGAAAGAGGGCCATCAGAGTCATTGAGTCTGTCATCCGTTTTCAGCCGTTTGTACTTAGTAGTCAGATATCCTAGGATCGCGACCAGCGAATTGTCAGTCTATTTCCGCCGCCGTCGGCACCAGCAAGCGCCCAATCCGCCTCATGGTGTAACGCAAGCGGCCCTCCTTAATCTCCCATACCGGAACAAACGGGATGATGCGGGAAAACAATGTATACAACAACGCAAAGCCGGCAAAGGTCATGGCGACGATGCTGATCTCCACCCATGTCGGGCGGTAGTTGCCCCAATTGAAAGGCAGATCGTTGCGCTGCAGGCTGCCGATGACGATCAGGGCACGCTCGGTAAACATGCCTACATTGACCAGCAGCGTGGTTGCCAGCAACAACGCCGGCGTGGTACGCACACGTTTGAAGACCAAAAGCGCAATCGGAATCAGGTTGGCGCTCATCTGCAAGTAGAAGAATGGCGCCAGGTGGCCAGAGACCTCTTCCCGGATCAGTTCGCGCACAACCGGTTCGTTGCCATACCACTCGACGATAAACCCGGCAAACCAGAAATAGACCCAGGCCATACCAGCGACCATCACCAATTTGCCCAGAGAGTCGAAGTGTTCGGCTCGCAGGAACTCCTGTAAACGCATGCCGCGTCGCACGACCACCAGGATGCTAGCCAGTGCCGAGAGGCCAGAATAGACCGCCCCGATGACGAAATAGGGCGCAAAGATGGTACTGTGCCAGCGCGGCTGGATGGTCACTGCGAAATCCCAGGATACAATCGAGTGGACCGAGAGAAAGATCGGGATGATGGCAACCGAGAAGATGCCCAGGGCACGGTGGAGTTTGTGCCACTCTCCCTCGGTGCCGCGCCAGCCTAACGCCAATACCCGATAAAGTTTGAAGCGCCAGCTGCCGGTGTGGTCGCGCGCCATGGCCATGTCTGGGATGAGCGCCAAGTACAGGTAAAGGGATGAGCCGATCAGGTAGGTAAAGATGGCGACCATATCCCACATCAACGGCGATTGGAAATTGGGCCACATGAGGCGATTATTGGGGTAGGGGACCATCCAATAAAACTTCCAGACCCGACCCAGGTGAATAAGGGGGTACAGACCAGCCATCATCAGCGCGAAAGCAGTCATAGCTTCGGCACCGCGTGTGATCGGCCGACGCCAGTCGGCCTTGAGCAGTCGCAGCACAGCCGAGATCATCGTTCCAGCATGGCTGATGCCCACCCAGAAAACAAATGTTGTGATGAAAAGCGTCCAGTAGACTGGCCGGTTTTTTCCGGTGACGCCAATACCCCAATAGATGAGGTAACTCCATGCATATACCCCCCAGGCTACAATCAGGCTTAGGCCTGTCACTAGCACCCAGAATCCCTTCCCGGTCTGGAGCATCGGTTGGAGCACGGCCTGGTTGATCTCCGAGTCGGTGCGCTGGGCCAGCAGCAAACGCTCGTCGTAAGGCGTCGTTTGCCGTATCTCCTGCGCCATATCCTCAGGCTCAGACATTCGTCTCACCTCCTTTGAGATAGATTACACCCGGATCGGTGCCCAATTCGGGCAAGAGGCGGAAGGAGCGGTGGCTGCGTGCCAGTTGGCTGGCGCGGCTGTCCGGATCGCCCAAATCGCCAAAAACCAGCGCACTCGTGGGACAGGTCTGTACGCAGGCAGGCTGTATCTCGCCGTCGGCGAGTATACGCCCCTCAGCCTGCGAATCGATTTCTGCACGCCGAATGCGCTGTATGCAAAAGGTGCACTTCTCCATGATGCCGCGCGTCCGGACGGTCACATCCGGGTTGAGCTGCTCGGTCAACGGTTCTGGGAATTCTGGCCGGAACCAGTTATAGGTACGGACTTTGTAAGGGCAGGCGCTACCGCAGAAGCGCGTGCCGATGCAGCGGTTGTAGATCTGCGCGTTCAAGCCCTCCGCGTTGTGGTAAGTTGCAAATACCGGGCAGACCGGCTCGCAGGGGGCCTCGGTGCACTGCTGGCACATTACTGGCATAAAGCGCGCCTTCACATTCGGATATTCACCCTCCCAGTACCGTTGGATGATGATCCAGTGCATCCAGCGGCCGTAAGCTGCTTGCTTCTCGCCGACTACCGGTATATTGTTCTCGGCGTGGCAGGCGACCACGCATGCCTGGCAGCCGGTGCAGCGATCCAAATCCACCACCAGCACCCACCTGCGATCATTTTCAACCGAGAGATTCGCGTCCGTTGCCATCCAGGCTCTCCAATCTCGCCAAGATTTGTTTCCTTCCGGTCGGCTTCAGCCGCACGCGTGTGGCTCCCCAGGCCAATGCACCCGTGCTCGGGTCAGTGACCGGAGCCACCAGCACCAACGGGTTGCTGCCGCTTACCGCCTGGGCAAAGCGACCGTAGTCCTGGTGTCCTTGCCCTACCGGGATGGCGACCACATCTGGCCGAATGCCCGGGTAGATGACGACTGGCGCTTCCAGCATACCGTGCGGAGATTCCACCTGCACAATGTCGTTATCGCTTACACCCAGCGCGCTGGCAGTTTTGGGATTTAATTCCACCCACATCCCCCACTGCACGGTCGTCATTGGGTCGGGCGCTTCTTGTAGCCAAGGTAGATTAGCGCCACGCCCGTCAGAAAGTATGATCGAAGAATAGGGATATAGGTGGAATGGGTAGTCTTCCGGGTCACCTTCGAATTGTGGATCGGATATAGGCAAGGGTTTCTGTACCACTTCCGTCAGTTCGGGCTCGCGGCGGATCTTCTTTTCGGACCACCAGCCTCCATACTGCCGCCAAAGCGCCCAGAAGCCGGATGGAGTTCGGGCGTCATAAGCGCCGAGGCTGGAGCCGTGCAGCTCGCCGACTGTCTCTTCCAGATAAGAGGCTTCATCCTCCCAGGGAAGCGCCTCGGCAGGCTTGCCTCCCAATCGAGCAGCCAACCCGAGCAATACGTCGGCGGCGGCGAGCGTATCGTACAGCGGACGCACAACCGGCTGCTGGCTGCTGACGACCGGTCGGTCCGCGCCTGGTGAGGGCACCTGGTAACCCCAGGATTCCAGATAGGTGTGGTCGGGCAAAATCAGGTCTGCCCACACGGCTGTTTCATCCACAAACGGGCTGAAGGAGACGACAAACGGCACACGGGTGATGGCCTCGGCGAAACCAGCCGCTGCCGGAAGCTCGTACATCGGGTTCGCGCCGTGAACGAGCAGCAGGTCGATCTCGCCAGCTTTCATTCGTACGATTAGATCCATCACTTCGTCGAAGGCATTGACTGGTAGATTCTGCCGCAACGCCGCAGTTGGACCTGGATTTGATAGGAAAACGCCACCCTCACGGCCGACCTGCGCAACCACCAGATTCAACGCCTGCACAGCCAGCATGCTGGAAAAACCGTTCCGCTGCCCAGCCAGATATCCACCTGGGATAGCCACCGCTCGATCGGCGTCGGCAAATGCACCCGCCAGACGACGCAAGGTTTCAACCGGCACATCGCTGGCGGTGGCCATTTCGCGCACGTCCACGTTCTGGTAAAGTACCGCTTGAGTACGATGGCTGCCGACATGCCCGAGCCTCTCCTCGACAATGATACGGCCTATGGCCAGGGCAACGAACCCCTCAGCCCCAGGCCGCACCGGGATCCACTCGTCGGCCGAAGCCGCTGTCGCCGAGAGGCGCGGTTCAAATTGCACGAATAAGCCCCGGCTGCCCATTCCTCCCTGACGCATGGCGCCATAGGCAGCGCTTTGGGCAACTGGAGACATCCATGTCTCGAGGAGATTGGCCCCAAAAGAAAGAACCACATCGGACTGGGAGATATCATATACAGGCAGGTCCGGCGCCCCGAAAAAAGCCTGAGATAGCTGCGAGGCGGCACTGCGACCCTCCAGCGCCGATTGCAGGTCATAGATGATCGGCGGGGCTGCGCCAAGCGTCTCGAACAGGCGAGCTGCAAGCCGGTACACATGGCTGGGCATCAGCCCGCCAAGAAAAGCTATTCGTTCCGCGCTGCTTAAAGCTGCGATCTTATCGCTTAACAAATCCAGTGCCTCGGGCCAGTAAAGAGGCTCAAACTGGCGTGAACCGCGACCCCCACTCTGACGGACAGCGTTCTTAAGCCGGTCCGGGTTGTATAGCACTTGTAAACCTGCCTGCCCTCGGGCGCACAATTTTCCACGATTGAGCGGATGGAGGGGATTCCCCTCGATCTTCTTGGCCCGCCCGTTTATGGTACGCACAATAATCCCGCATCCGGCCGGACACTGGCGGCATGTACTGGCATACCACGTTGCCTGCCCGGGAAGCAACTCTTCCGGAGGACGAACGAAGGGCTCAATAACAATGCTGCGGACAGCTGGAGCGAGACCGGTGGCAGCAGTAGCTCCAGCAGCGATCTTGAGAAATTCTCTGCGCGTGAGTGTTTTGGGCATGGTCTCTTTGAATGTAGAATGCTAAAGATTGTTTTTTAGAGCGTCCTCGTCTCGGTTCATTTGTGGCATGTCAGGCAGTCGGCCAGGCGGGCAACCTTATTTTCGGGTTGCTTGAAATGGCAATCCAGACACCAGCCCATGTCCATCTTCACTACAGGTCGGGTGACCGTCATGCGACCGACATCACCATGGCAGGTTTCACAATTCTCGCCTGCCCCCAGGTGAGCTTGATGATTGAAGTAAACGAATTCGGGTTGCCTGCTTACGCGGACCCACGGGATTGGCTCGCCACGCTCCCAATAGCCGGCCAGTGTCCGGATCGCGTCTCGGTCGGTGGCAATGACCACGTGGCAGCCCATACATTTCTGCACGGAGGGAATTCCAGCTATTTCTGAGCGCAGTGCACTTGTATGGCAGTACAAACACTGCACACCCGCTTCCACGTGAGTCCTGTGGCTATAGGCGATGGGCTGATTGGGCGCTGCCA